>Ga0181587_10001304_pt1 | contig 20911 bp, 21 predicted proteins | sample 071ome_27_FD_132463 | JGI IMG/M metagenome (GOLD analysis project Ga0181587, IMG submission 132463) | Coastal salt marsh microbial communities from the Groves Creek Marsh, Skidaway Island, Georgia - 071409AT metaG (megahit assembly) | ecosystem: Environmental > Aquatic > Marine > Intertidal...
AATGTATCTGCAGGAGGCGGGGATTTGCCAATCACTCGCCGAAGTTGACTTTCTCGAAGTGCACTCTTTCGGCGCGGCGCCCAAAGCGCCGAACTCGCTCGTAGACCCCGAAGGCTATGCCGCAGAGAAAAAGCGGATTCGCGCTGAATACGCTGAGGCCTACGCCCGCTATTGGAAAGAAAAAATGCCCGATAACGGCCTACCCGTGCGCTTCACCGTCTACTTGGAAGAGCTGCCCGATAAAGATGCCAGCTATGAATTTGGCGCCGTAGGTCTGCTGCAAAAGCCGACGGACTAACTCAGAACGAGAGAGATTCTTTGCAACCCGATATAGAAATTGCACGCGAAACTGACCTGCTGCCCATAGAAGAGGTGGGGCAGCGCTTGGGCATTGATCGCCAGCACTTGGTGCACTACGGTCGTGATAAAGCAAAAATATCGATGGAGTTTTGTGCGGAAGCGCGCGGCAAAAAGGAGGGAAAGCTCGTTCTCGTCTCCGCCATTAATCCAACGCCGGCAGGCGAGGGCAAGACCACGACTAGTATCGGCCTAGCCGACGGCCTCAACCGCATCGGACAGCGCGCCGTGCTGTGTCTGCGCGAGCCTTCGCTAGGCCCCTGCTTTGGCATGAAGGGCGGCGCAACTGGCGGCGGGTACGCACAGGTGGCCCCGATGGAAGATATTAATCTCCACTTTACCGGTGACATCCACGCCGTATCTACGGCTAACAATCTTCTGGCCGCAGCCCTGGACAACCATCTGCATCACGGCAATGCGCTATCTATCGACCCACGCCGCGTTTTATGGCGGCGCGCGCTGGACATGAACGACCGCTCTCTGCGCCAAACCGTTATCGGTCTGGGGGGCACGGGCAGCTCGATTCCGCGCGAAACGAGCTTTGATATTGCCGTCGCATCCGAAGTGATGGCCATCCTCTGTCTAAGCGAGTCAACCGCCGAGCTCAAAGAGCGCCTCGGACGCATGGTGGTGGCGCAAACGCGTGAAAGAGAACCCGTCTACGCAGCCGACCTCAACGTCCACGGCGCTATGGCCGTGCTGCTTAAGGACGCCCTAAAGCCCAATCTAGTGCAGACCTTGGAAGGCACTCCAGCCCTAGTACACGGCGGACCGTTTGCCAATATTGCACACGGCTGCTCGTCCGTGATGGCCACCCGCTTAGGCATGTCGTTGGCCGACTATGCCATCACAGAAGCGGGCTTTGGCGCCGACTTAGGGGCCGAGAAGTTTTTTGATATCAAGTGCAGGCAGGCCGACCTAGAGCCCGACGTGGCCGTGCTAGTAGCCACAGTGCGCGCGCTCAAGTTCCACGGCGGCAAAGCGCGTAAAGCACTGTCCAAAGAAGACCCTGAGGCCGTCCAAAAAGGCGCCGCCAACTTGGCGAAACACGTGGAAAATATTCGCCGCTACGGCGTGCCTGTCGTCGTAGCCATCAACGCTTTTAGCGGCGATAGCCAGGCCGAATGGGAGGTCCTGCAGCGCGCCTGCGACGATCTTGGCGTGCGAGTAGCCCTGTCCGAGCACTGGGCACGAGGCGGGGCCGGCGCCCAGAGCCTAGCCGAAGCCGTCGTCGAAACCGCAGAGACCCAAGCCGGTCAGTTTCAAGTGCTCTATCCCGACGAGATGCCGCTGTGGGAAAAGATTCGCACGGTCGCGCAAAAAATCTACGGAGCAGACGATATTGCCGGAGATAGCCGCCTGCGCAAACAGATCGCGCAGCTCGAAGAACAGGGCTATGGCCATCTACCCGTTTGCTTGGCCAAGACCCAGTATTCGCTTTCGGCTGATCCGCTGCTCAGGGGACGCCCGCACGGCTTTGAAGTCCCCGTGCGCGAGGTGCGTCTCTCGGCCGGAGCCGGTTTTGTCGTCGTGCTTACGGGCGATATCGTCACGATGCCCGGCCTCCCGCGCGTGCCGGCAGCCGAGGCCATTGATCTAGATGAGAACGGCCAGATCGAAGGACTTTTTTAACGCGTGGCTGCAGAACTAGCGGTCGTTATCGTCGGGATGAACACCCGCGACTGGGTGCGCGGATGTTTACAGTCGCTGCGCGCCCACGACGATGTAGCGCTGGAAATTGTAGTCGTCGACAACTGTTCGGAAGACGGCAGCTGTGAAATGGTCGAAGAAGCCTTTCCCGAGGCCACGCTCATACGCAACAGCGCTCCCTACGGCTTCGCACAGAACAACAACATCGGCGCGGCCCAAACGAGCGCACCGATCCTGCTCTTTTTGAATCCAGATACCGAGGTGCCGCCCGGTGCGCTGCGCGCCATGCTAACGGTGATCAAGCGCCAGCCGGACTGCGGAATTTTTGGCGGCCAGCTCGCGGACGCTGATCGCGAAACAGAGCGCTCCGTAGGAGCATTTCCCACGCTGACCAGCCTAGCCATTGATCGTCTCCTCGGCGCGCTTTCTTTGCTGCGCCCCCTGCTGGATCGCCATTCCCAGCGACACTATCTGCGCTACGACAGGGAGCGCCAAGTCGCATGGACGACGGGCGCCTATCTGTGGATACGTCGAGACGTATTTGATGCATTAAAAGGCTGGGACAGCGAAATATTTATGTACGGCGAGGATGCGGATCTGTGCTACCGCTGCTACGAGCTAGGCCACTCCGTTCTCTATACGCCTGAGTCCCAAGCATTTCACTACCACAACAAAGTGCCCATAGACCGCGCCCGTCGTAAGCGCCTGCTTCGAGAGGGACTCACCCTCTTTGCCCACAAGCATTACGGACCGCTGCGCGCTAAGATCTACCGGCGAATTTTGGGCTGGCTATGGTGACGTCGAATCCTCCAACCGGACGCGAATGCGTTCACCTACCGACAAGGAATATTTTTTGACCGTAATAGACACGCGCGTGGACGGTTTTACCCTGCGCCCTGCCACAGAAGAAGACTGCCCACAGATTCTCCATTTTATCAGACAGCTCGCCGAATACGAAAAGCTGAGCCACGAGGTCGTTGCCACGGAAGCCAAGCTACGCCAGACGCTCTTTGGTGAACATCCAACGGCTGAGGTACTCCTTGGTTTCTATCGCTCAAAGCCCGTCGCCTTTGCCCTCTTCTTTTCCAATTACTCCACTTTTCTCGCGCAGCCCGGCATCTATCTCGAAGACCTCTTTGTAGATCCCGCCTGGCGCGGAAAAGGCTTTGGAGGCGCACTCCTGCGCTACTTGGCACACCTAGCCGTCAAGCGCAACTGCGGCCGCTTGGAGTGGTCCGTCCTCGACTGGAATGAACCAGCGCTAGGGTTTTATCGAAGTCTAGGCGCCAAGGCACAGGACGAGTGGACGGTGCACCGAGTCACCGGGCAAGCGCTGCGCGACCTAGGTCAGTCGTTCTGAGATAGAATGGATCACCTGCGCGAAATATTCACCCCTGTGAAACCTATATCTACCCGCGGACGACGAACCTATCGCACCGCACATTGAGGAGGGATACGCTCCGTGAAAGCTGCCGTTATTGGTTTGGGCTCCATGGGCTCTGGCATTGCCAAGTCGCTGCTGCGCGCCGGCGTTGAAACCGTCGGCTATGACACTGAAGAGACCGCGCGACAGGCGCTAGTTGCTAGCGGAGGCACGGCGATTAACGAACTCGACGCGCTCCCGGCTGACTGCGACATAGCGCTGGTCGTCGTCGTTAACGCAGAGCAGGTGGAACAGGTCCTCATGGGTCCACGCGGAGCCGCAGCGCATCTACCAGCGGGCGCCGTGGTAGCCGTCTGTAGCACGGTGTCGCCCGCCTTTGCCCGAACAATGGCCGCACGGGTTGAAGACCTCGGACTGCACTACCTCGACGCGCCCATCAGCGGAGGCTCGGCACGCGCCGCAGACGGCAGCTTAACCGTTATGGCTTCGGGATCACCCGCCGCGTTCGAGCGGGCGCAGACTGCGCTCGATGGTATCGCCTCAACCGTGCACAGGCTGAGCGAGGCCGCGGGCGACGGCTCGGCTTATAAGATGATCAACCAGCTGCTAGCCGGCGTGCACATCGTCGCCGCGGCCGAAGCGATGAGTTTCGGCATTAAAAACGGGCTCGATCCGCACGCGCTCTACGAGGTAATCACGGGATCGGCGGGGAACTCATGGATGTTTGAGAACCGCGGGCAGCATATACTCGACGGCGATTACACGCCGCTCAGCGCGATCGATATCTTTGTAAAAGATCTGGGCATTGTGCTCGACACGAGCAGCCAACTGCGCTTCCCGCTACCGCTAGCGGCAGCCGCCAGCCAACTATTTACCATGGCCGCCTCCAAGGGATGGGGCGCGTTAGACGACGCAGCCGTCGCCAAGGTATACGAAGCATTATCCGATATCGACCTACCCAACGGCCCAGCCCGATAGATGAGCGGCTTGAGGCTAAGAGCATGGCACACCTACGCGAGGTTACCTCACACGTAGCCCTTTGAGGAGAAGAGTCTGTGGTAGACGGATACCAAACCCTGCTTTTTGTCGACGACCACCACGTGCTCTACCGCGCGGGCACACGACGCGTTTTCTGTCCAGCCAAACGACCGGCGCACCACCAAGTGCTGGCACCGACCAAGCCGTGGGAAGTGGCCATTGGCTGGACGAGTATACACCGCGACGAGGAGACGGGACGCTATCAGCTCTGGTATCAGGCCTATACGGGCGACCTAGCGCCCGACAGACGCTATGGATGCGTCGTATGCTATGCCGAATCAGACGACGGCCTGCACTTTGTGAAACCCGCACTCGACCTTTTTTCCTTTGGCGATATCGAGCGAACCAACATCGTGCTGATAGGCAGCGGTGGCCACTCGCTGCGCTACTGCAACTCGGTGCTTGTAGACGAGCGCGATATCGATCCCAACAGACGCTACAAGATGGCCTACTTCGACTGGGGGCAAACGCCGCAGGGGGAATTCCCCGGCCTACACGTAGCCTTTTCACCCGACGGTATTCACTGGAAAAAGCACTCGAATGCCCCGCTTTCCAACATATCGTACGGCCAGCTCGCTGAAGAAGTGCCCTTTGATGACGCGCCTGACAAACCGTGGGACATCCCGCTTTCGATGAGCGACGGAACGGACGTTTTCTTTGATCCAATACGCCAAGTATACGCCTGGTACGGCAAGATGTGGATAGACGGACCGGACGGTCGCATGCGCTGGAAGCACGCAATGGGACGCATAGAGAGTAGCGACTTTATCAACTGGTCCGAACCCGAGCTAATATGCGCACCGGACGAATCCGACGCACCGCAGGTCGAGTTCCACACCACGCCGGTCTTCCACCACGCCGACACCTATTTCTGCCTCAACCAGCTGCTGGACCGCGCAGTGGAAGGCGGCGTAATCGACATAGAGCTCATGCTAAGCCGCGATGGATTCGACTGGAAGCGCCCCTTCCGTTCGACGCATTTTTTGGCGCGCGGCCCGTCTGGAGCATTTGACGCCGGGTCTCTATTCACCAATTCTACGCCGATCTTAACCGACGACGAAATGCGCTTCTATTACGGGGCCTACTCGCAGGGTGCAACAGGTGCCGACGACCGAACGCATGAGAGCGGGGTCGGCGTAGCAATGCTGCCCCGCGACCGCTTTGCCGGCTTAGCTCCCGTAGCACACAGCGAACTGCCTACGCAGCGGGAACCGCTGGAGCACGTCGGGCAAGTCACGCTCAAACCGCTAGCGCTAGGCCGAGATAGCCAGTTAATACTCAACGCGGATGCGCACGGAGGAAGCATACGCGTTGAAATACTCAGCGCCGCGGGCAAACGCCTGCAAGGCTTTACAAGGGAAGACGCCGTTCCCGTGTGCGACGATAGTCTCTCGGCCCAAGTGCGCTGGCGGCAGTGCGGCCTAAATGACCTAACACCCGGCAACTATATGCTGCGACTACACCTAGAGCGAGCTACCGTCTACGCGCTCTACCTGAACAACAGTTAAGACACTCATACGAGGGAGATTTCCGCCATGCGCATTGCTCTGGTAGCCACGCCCTTTACCGATCACAACCTGCAGTTAGCCAGCCAGATAGGCGTCACCGATATCGTCATACGCTACCCCGGCTGTCGCATAGAAGACATAGAACCGCTCTGCCAACAGGTCATACGACACGGTATGAAGATCTCGGTTGTAGAGGGTTATCTACCCATTGAAAAGGTGGTTCTCGGACAGGATGGCTATCGCGCACAGCTAGAAGAGCTCGCCCAGCTCGTGCGCAGCATGGGGGCCCTCGGCGTGGGTGTACTATGCTACAACTGGATGGGCCTGACGGACTGGACGCGCACCTCGTTCGGCACGCCGGGACGCGGCGGCGCGCTGTGCAGCGAATTTGACCTTGCACAGACTGAAGCGCTAGGCCCTATCGAGGGCGGCGTAAGCACAGCTGCTCTTTGGGAAAACCTCGAACGCTTTTTGGAGTACATGCTGCCCGTTGCCGAAGCCTCCGGCGTTGCGCTGGCGATGCATCCGGACGACCCTCCGCTGTCTCCGCTGCGCGGATTGGAGCGCATTATGATTGACGCGGAGGCCTTTGAGCGCTTAGTAGACCTAGCGCCCAGCCCGGCCAACGGAATCTGCTTTTGTCAGGGTAATTTTGCGGCCATGGGCGTCGACATTCCCGCCACCATTCGCCGATTGGGTCCGCACATTCGCTTTGCCCACATACGCGACGTGCGCGGAGACCGCACGCGCTTTGTCGAGACCTTCCACGACGAGGGTCCCACTGATATGTTTGCAGCTATGCGCGCCTATCGGGCCGTTGGCTTTGCCGGCGTCATGCGCCCCGACCACGTGCCCGTACTGGCGGGCGAAAGCGGCGAAAGCGGCTACACGATGCAGGGTCGACTCTTTGCCGTCGGCTATATGCGCGGCCTTATGGAAGCGGCTGAAAAAGTAGATTGATTGACAACGGGATATAGCCCGATACATTCGTTTTTTACGAAAAACGAGAGGATCTATCTATGAAAGTGGGGTTTATTCTCATGGTCACCATCGGCGTGCTGATGTCTCTTTGGGTCGGATGGGGCACCTATGTCATCTACGGCATCGAACGCCCCCAGTACGAGGTTGTCGAACGATTGGACAAAAAGGTTGAAGTCCGTCAATACGGACAGCAGACGTGGATTTCTACGGTAGGCACAACCGACAACGCCTCGTTTTCGGTGCTGGCCTCCTATATATTCGGCAACAACAAAGAAGGGCAAAACGTGGCCATGACAGCGCCCGTAATCACCGATGGGACTATGTCGTTTATTCTGCCGGCCGCCCTATCGGAGGACAGCGCACCAACGCCCAACGGCCAGCCCATCGAATTCACTACGGTGGCACCGCGCCAGGTTGCCGCGCTAAAATTTTCGTGGATGACCGGCTCTAAGCGCGTAAAGAAAAAAACCGAGGAGTTGCTGTCTGTGCTGCGTGAACGCGGTATTCAAACGCAGGGCGAACCCTTTCTCATGCGCTATAACGACCCATGGACGCCCCCGTTTATGCGGCGCAACGAAGTCGGCATTGTCATAGAAAGCAGTCCGGTGGTCAATTAAGCCCAGCAAGCGCCCGATCCACATAGCGTAAAGATCCGTTCAATCATGCCATGGACGGCGCGCGTTTTGCCCTCTCCTGTCGTTCGGATATGACAAGCCGTATTCTCGGAACGGTCTCGATCTGTCTATGGACATACCACTCCTCGTGACTCATCTTGCATGCTATGCGCTCTACGCCGCAGTAACTCTACGCAAGGCCCGTATATGTCACGACACGAACTGCGCTACGAAATTCTCAATGCTCACAACTTAGGCGACGACTGCACGCGCACCATTGATGTACACGCGACGCCGGACGAGTTGGCGCAGCTAGACAGAGAAGGCTATCTGGTGCGCGAGGGGCTGTTTACTGGGTCCGCGCTAGCGACCCTGCGCGACGCCGTCGAACGGCTCGTCGAGTCGGAATGGGAGCAGCACCGCGGAAAGGCGACCGGCAAGCGTTCCTGGGGAATCATTCTACGCCACCTGATGGACAAGGATCCGGCTTTTCTCGAACTGCTGAAACATCCACCCATCCTATCCGTCGCCCAGGCGATGATGGGGCCGCTCGTCTGCCTGCGCGGCCTGAGTGCGCGCATCACCTTTCCCGGCGCCGAACGGCAGGAAACGCCGCTGCACCAGCATCTGCGCGTGGTCAGTCGACCCATACCTCCGTGGTTTTCCGCGCCGCACAGCCTAGACGCACTGATTTACTTAGACGATCTGAGCGAGGCAACGGGTCTCGTTAGCTTGGTGCCTGGATCGCACGCATGGCTCGATCGCCAACCTCCCGACACGTACGAACCCGTTGACGGCGAAATCGAATTGCACCTCAAAGCCGGCAGCGTAGTATTGATGCATTCGAACGTGTGGCATCGCGGCGGACCAACGCTCAGCGCGCGACGGCGCATGCTGATTCTGAGCTACCAGCCGACGTGGTTTCGCGGCTCGCCCTACGGCGTACAACCAGAAGACGGGCTGACTAAAAAGCTGCTGGAAAATGCGGACGAGGAGACAAAAATGCTGCTCGGCGTGGGCGGCTATACCTAGTCGTCATCGCCGCTGCGTAGGTGCCATCGCGTGAGTATTTTTCGGGCGGTAAAGAGCATGTAGAGACCGGGGCGCATAAAGAGCAGGCGACTAAATAGACCGCGCAGGCCCCCGTGGTGGGCGTACTCAATGTGCTCGTTAATCTGCGTCGTGCGTTCTGATAGCGCGGTAAAGCGGTGCGTGTGTTCCCAACGCTGCATCGGACCGCGCTCCTGTATGTCAGTGAACCCGTTTACACTCACCTCGCGATGGACCGCAGCCCAGCGAATGGGCAGTGGACCGGCCCACAGCGTAAACTCGGCGCGCGATCCTTCCCCCAGCGGTTCAACGCGATGCACCTGTACGATCATGGGCGGCGGGGTCAGCTTTTTCAGCGCATTCGTATCGCCGTGAAATTGACTAACCTGCTGAAGCGGCGCATTTACGGTAAAAGCAAAGTTGAATTCGGGCATTGGGACGATTCTCCTGAGGTATCGTAGGCGGAATATACCGACAAACAGCCCGACCGCTCTACGAGACGGAGACTCAGCTTTGCACGCGGCGATTGGGCTTCTGGTAAGGACCCGATTGAAAGGGAAAACGCTCTTCCAAATCGTCGATGAGTTCGACGCCCAAGCCGGGCCTATCGGGTAGCGTCATCACGCCGTTTTCGACCGTCAGCGGTTCCTTAAAAATACCCTCTTTAAGCGGATTGTAGGTCTGGTTTAATTCGCAGTATTCGCCATTGGCAATCGCGGCAACCAAATGTGCATTGGCCATGGTCGTACCGCCCCCGTGCCAGTTGTGCGGTATGAGACTCATCCCACGCAAATGGGCCATGCGCGCGATATACCAGTTCTCCGTCAAGCCCGTAACATTGCAGTCCGTCTGCACGATGTCGAGCGCTTCACGATCGAGCCAGACCTGGGCTTCAAAGCGTTCGCGAAAGCGCTCACCGCCGGAAACGCGCACGGTTGGCATCGCTTCTTTAAGTCGGATAAAGAGGTCAATGTGATCAATATTAGTGCCACCAAAAGCCTCTTCAAACCAATAGAAATCCAGCGTTTCCAACAGGGGGGCAAAGTCGCTAATGATCGCCTCCAACGAACCTAAACTCATGCCCAATCCTTCGTGCATAAGGCGAAATTCAGGACCGACAGCATCGCGTAGGCGCTCCAAGATGGGCGCGTATTTTTCCAACGTCATACCCGCGGCCTGCCAGTCGGTGCCGGGACGAAATTTAAAGGCGTCGTACCCGGCCTCTCGGTGGCGCAGCGCTTCTTCAATTAGCATCTCAGCACCGTTTTCATACCACGCGTGCTCTACGCCTCCGCTGGCATAGATTGCTATCTGACGCCGTGGAGTTCCCTCTGTACAGAGCAGCTCGTACACGGGCTTGCCAACGGCCTTGCCAATCAGATCCCAGCAGGCCACATCAACGCCGGCCCACGGCGCACGACTGCGGCGCGATTCGTTGCCGCGATTGCACAGCGCCTCGACGTCAAAGGGATTCTTGCCGATCAGCAAGGGGCGTATGTGCGTCTCGGTGTACTCTTTAATCCGTGCCGGATCTTCGTAGGGTGATCCCTCGCCAATTCCCACTAGCCCTTCTTCGGTGAAGATCTGCGTGATGGCGCCGTCTGTCTTCCAGACCTGGTACGTCCCACTCCGCCACAGGTCGCCCTCTGGGTCGACGTGCGATAGGGGAATAACGCGCACGTCGCGGATAGTAAGCTTTTCACGCTCTATGCCGTCTAGTGGATGGTTGCGCATAGGATGATATTCTCCTCGTAGGCTGCGTTTGACATGGGACTCCGACTAAGCATAGGTGGCCAACGCCGCCTGATCTCCGCGCTCGGCCAACAGGCGCTTTAGCCCGTCCAAATTCTGCCTTAGACTTTCCTCGGCGTCCATTTCAGGTCGGTGATCCAGCAAGCCAACCGGCCCCCTATAGCCGCTATCGACCACCATATTCAATAGGGCTAGGTCATTCTCTCCATCCCCCAGCGGCAGAATCTTTTCCCCGTTGACCGCCATGCCGTTGAGATTCACGCAGAGCAGATGCGGCACCATGGCATTAAAATCAGCAGGCATCTGAGCCAGGTGTTCGTGACCGTGGTGAAAGTTGTAGACGATGCCCGTTTCCTCGGTTCGCTTCGCTATATCGATCATAGTCTGCGGAAGACCGCCCCATCCGCCGTGGTTATAGAGGCCATAGGTGCATCCCAGGTCGGCAAAGAGATCGGCCAGCACCGACACTTCCGCCACCGCCGCATCTAGCCGCTCTTCCCGGTCGGCAAGTTCTTCTATGTGTGGGCCACCGCACGTCTTCCACACTTCGACCTCCAGTCCGTTGCGCTCGACAAAGTCGAGCACCGCGCGAATATGGCGATCAGCGCGTGCCGCGTCTGCATCCTCGGGCGCACTCCCGGCCAGCCAGAAGGCACTCAGTTCGATTTCGTGATCGCGCAGTTGACGCAGTTCCTCGTCAAATAGGGGCATGTGCTCATCGCGCCAATCATAGGCCAACGCACCGATGCCCAAACGCTGCAGCATGGCAGCCCGCTGCTGTGAATCGCGCTGATTCGCATCAAACGGCACGACGCACCAGGCGAGCAAATTGTCTTTTCTAAAAAGGGTCATAAGCGCTTATCTCCGCGCAGAAGTATCGTGTGAATAGATTCTCGGCATTTAAACGCAGTTGACCTCAGCGCTGCTCGTCGGGCGCGTCGGGCATTTGGTGATGGCTACCGCCGGCATTCTTAGCCAGATTGCCCCCGTCCAGCGGAATTAAGGCTCCGGTAATCCAGGCCGACGCATCCGATGCCAAAAAGATGGATACGCCCTTAATGTCATCTGACTGACCCAATCGCCCCATTGGGATACCGCGCAGATAGGTCTTAGCCAGCTTGGGGTCGGCCGCAATCCGCTCCTGGAGTCCCGCATTCATAATCTGGGCACAAACAATACCGTTGACCCGCACGCCGCGCCCACTCCACTCCGTGCTCAACTCGCGCGTCATCTGTGCGGCGCCGGCCATGCCCATAGAATAAGGCAAGTGATTGCGCCCAAGCGCCGTGATTCCGGCGATAGAAATTAGGTTGATAATGCTCCCCTTGCCCTCTCTGACCATGCGCTGGGCCGCTTCTTGGCAGGCTACCAGGCGACCGACAATCAGGTTCTGCATAGTAAACTCAACGTCGGCTTGAGGCACCGTCAGCGGATCGCCGCCGCGCGCGTTGCCGGCGACGTTGCCGAGTATGTCGACGCGCCCGTACGCCCGATCGACCGTGCTAAAGAGCGTCCGAATCTGGTCGGGGTCCGACATATCGCATTCAACCGGTAGCGCGCGTACCCCCAATACCTCCAGTTCGTGGGCCGTGCCCTGTGCGCCCTCGCCGTTAATGTCGGCGAGCACCACATCAGCACCTACTTGGGCCAGCGCCGTGGCCATGGCTTTCCCCAAACCGCTAGCGGCGCCCGAAACAACCGCAACGCGGTCTTGCAGATCAAAAAGCGTATGTGCCATGCTACATCCTCTTGAAAAAGGGCGATTATTCACGTTGTATCGACGACAAATAGCCGATGGCGCAAAATAGCAGGGGCTATGGCGGGCGTCAACGCCGCTTGACCGAGAGGCTTCCGCATGCCTTTATAAGCGCATGCAAAACGGCGCCCAGCGCAGAAAACGCACTCACTCTCTACCATAGGGGATGTATATCATGGCAAAACAGATCGTCGATCCCACGCAGGTCAAACCATTCATATGCGATGAAAGCTACTCTTCCAAGTTGCTCATGGATGACTCCGTCGCCGGCACCGCGGCCATCAACATTAACGAAGGCACGCTGAAACCGGGCGGAAGCACAGAGACAGGCGTTCACCAAGAAAACGAACTCTACTATGCCGTGAGCGGCCAAGCCATCCTCTATTTGGACGACGAGCCACACGACCTCAAACCGGGGATGGTCGTCTTTATTGCCGGCGGCACAAAGCACTCTCTGTACAACGAAAGTGAAACAGAGGATTTCGTTTTGCTTACCATGTGGGAAAAAGCCGACTACAACGGCGTGCACCACGCGCGGATTAAAGCCTGGGGCACCTCGTTCAAAACAGTTGACGAAGATTAGAGGCCGTTCAACTCAGTAGTCGACAACTACTTTGATCGAATCGGGACTGGCGGCCGTTTCCATGCCCGCCACCAGGTCGTCCAAGGCGAAGCGATGCGTAATCAGCGGGCGCAGGTCTATGCGCTGCTGCGTGAGCAGATCGAGTCCCTGCGCAAAGACGTGAGCAAAGCGGAAGGATCCGCGCAGCGTAAGCTCTTTGGCCATGACGAGATTGACCGGCAGACTGACCTCTGCCGGCTGCGTGCCCAACTGCACGATCGTGCCGCCCGGGCTACAGCACTCGTAGGCGACTCTTAGCGCGGGCGGAGCACCGGATGCTTCAATGACCAAGTCGATGCCCGCGCTTGCAACCTGGGCGAGCTGGCTCGGCTCGTCGGCGCGCACCGCACCATCGGCCCACGTATCCGTCGCCAGAGCAAGCGCCGACGGCCGCAGGTCCGATACAAACGTACGCGCGGCACCGTAGTGGCGCACGACGAGGCCAACGAGCTGACCGATAGGGCCCGCTCCGCACACGAGAACGCGCTTGCCGGCCACGCCGTCGGCCCGCTTAACGGCTTGCAAAGCAACGGCCAGCGGCTCGAGCAGGGCGGCTTGGCGATAGTCCAAATCGTCGGGAATGGGATGGCATCCCACCGCCAGAGCCGGAGCGAGTTGGCGAAACGTGCCGTCAAACGGCGGCGTAGAGGCAGCCGACCCATAGTAGCGCATCTGGGGGCATAGATTATAGCGTCCGTCCACACAGTAGGTGCACGCCTTGCACGGATGGGCTGGATCTACGGCCACGCGGGTTCCGACCGGAAGCGAGTCGGCAAAAGCGCCGGCGTCGACAATTTCACCGGCCGATTCGTGCCCCAAGATAAATGGGCGGGCCGGTACAAAGTCCCCGTTGCGGCCGTGTTCGTAATAGTGCAGGTCTGAGCCACAAATCCCGGTGGCACAAATCCGCACCAGCACCTGGTCGGCCGATAGCTCAGGGGGATCGATATCAGCCGGGCGCAAGTCTTTTGCACCGTGCAGATAGAAAGCGTGCATAGAGCATCCTCATTTTTTGTAGCGGCGCAGCGGCGCGACGCGTCTTTTTGCAGTCCATTAGAGTATGTCACCGCGCGCGGCGTGCTGTCAATCGCGTCAGCATTCACTCACATACGATATGGGAGTACACCATGTTACCCACGCAATTACTCGGACGCAGCGGCATTGAAACAACGGCCCTAGGCGTAGGCGGTCACCTAGGTCTTTTGACGGACAGCAACGATCCGGCACAGCGGCGAGCGGAAGCCATTCGCGCCGTCCGGCGCGCCACAGAGCTGGGCGTGCGCTATTTCGATACGTCCCCCATGTACGGGGGCGGCGAATCAGAGCTCCACCTAGGGGCGGGCTTAGCCGCGCTCGACGGGGAGATGCGTGCGCAGCTGACGGTATCCACCAAAGTAGGCACGCATCCCGATCGCCCTCACGCCTACGGCGCCGACGACGTGCGCTGGTGCTACGAAAACAGCCGACAGATACTCGGCCCCATTGATATCGTCTTTGTTCACGATCCAAGTTCCGATGCGGATATGGACGTGATTATGGGGCCCGGCGGCGCGCTTGAGGTGTTGGAAGAACTGCGCACGCGTGGCGAGATCCGCGCCATTGGCCTGGGCAACCGCACCCATCGCTGGCAGCGACACATCATCGACAGTGGAAGAGCCGACGTCATCTTACCTTCCTACGACTACCATCCCATACGCCAGTCCATGGCCCCACTGCTCGACCACGCCCATGCGGCCAATGTCGGCGTGGTAAACGGCTCGCCTTATCAAGCAGGCCTATTAGCGGGTATTGATCTAGAGGCACTAGCGGCCAGTCAGGGAGAAAACCCCGACATTGAGCGCGCGCGACAAATCTATGCGTGGTGCCGTGCGCAAAACATAGAAGTGGGAGCTCTCGCCGTTCAGTTTAGCATGCGCGAGCCGCGCATTAGCGCCACGCTCGTCGGGCCGCGCACCGTCGCTGAATTGGAGGATAACCTCCGCCACGCAACGGCCTCTATCTCCGAAGCGCAGTGGGCGGCGTTTGCAGCGTTCTTAGCAGACCTGCAGCCACCGGCTGCTCCGGGTGGGGAAGCACTATAAGCAGCATGAGTCTGAACCCACTCTCTTCTCTTGTATATCGTATGATACTCTGGCCCGGTCTATGATCCTTACACATCACACATTACGGGAGGCTTTAATTGGAATTTAGCATAGCCACTATCCGTCAGCAGGACCCCTGGTACTGTGATCCGGAGACGGCAATACGCCTGTCTACCTGGACCGAAGCACCTGGCGGCCAGCGGACGCACTACGAACATCCCGTTGTCGGCGACGACCCTTTAACAAAAGAGCGGGGCCTGCCGGTCACGGTCGTAGCGGGCGTGGAAGACGGACCTGTGCTGCTGCTGATTGCCGGTGAACACGGCAACGAGTACGAATCTATTATTGCTCTGCAGCAAGCACTTAGAGCGCTCGACCCCACCGCCCTTAGGGGCAAAGTGGTGGGAGTCAACTGTTGCTCCGTCGACAGCTATCTCCATCAAAGCCGGGTAGCCAACGCCGATGGACAAAACCTAGCCCGCGTGTATCCCGGCAAGGCCGACGGAACGCTGACAGAGCGCGTAGCCTTTACGCTGCAGAATGATTTTCTCGGTCAGGCCGCCCCCCATAAACCCACGTTGCTAGTCGCATTGCACACCTTCGGACCGAGGCTTATGGGCGCCACCCTTTCAGGCTACAATATCTACCCGGGGGAACCGAGCCTGAGCGCAACACAGCGACAGGTCAGCCAGCAGACGGGCTTGCCGTTAGTGTGGGGACACGAGTTTGATGCCAGCCATGCTGCCGCCTCGGTAATGGGTCACGAGGCCAGCGGTCGCACGGCCCTGTATGCCGCTTTTTTGGCTGGAATTCCAGCGGTTTATTGGGAAACGGCTTGGGGTATGGGGGGCGAGGCCGAATATATACGCGGCCTGTCTCGGCTGATGGTTCATCTAGGCATGGTGGACGGCGAAAATGCGCCGCTGGAACCGCGCGAATTTATTGAATCCGTCGGCCACGGCGCCGGACTGATGTCGTCGCACAATCAGAGTCCAGTAGCCGGTTTGTGGCGCCCGACAGCAGCGGTCTGGGATCGCGTTCGGCAGGGAGACTTGCTGGGCACGGTGTACGACCTGTATGGCGACCCCGCACACGAGATGCGCGCCCAGCGTGACGGCGTGGTGATATCAGTCCCCAAAAATCAGTATCTGGATGCAGGTACGCACTGCGGCATCATATTATAAAAAGCGCGCTAAACTATCCGCGCAGTGGGCGCAGCGTATATTCAGCACGTGAAACCTGAATGGAGCGCATACTCCACATCAAACTGCCTGATAAGGAGCCCCTATGAACCAGACAATCACAGCCTACTTATGTGTGGCAGTGTGCGCCTGCTACCTTGCAGCCTGCACGCCGCTAGCGGTTACACCACAAACCGCAGAGGAAAAGCAGCAGGCCTATGAAAGGGCGCGTTTTCCCGCAAAGATCGTATTCGATCCAGCCGCCCCGCAGGCCGTTTCCGGTTTTTTTCGCATGGGGCGCGTGGCGTCAGACAATATGTCCAACACCGACGTCCTGACAAAGGTTGGCAATCTGCGCGATTTGGAGATGATTGTAGATATCGTAAACCAGTATACGGAAGTGCGCGCAGAGATTTCACCCAGTATAACCTACAGTGACCCGCGCTTGTTCGACCTGCCTATCATCATACCTCAGAGCCCCCCCAACGAAATCGAACGGGCGCAGCTAACAGACTACTTGCTGAACGGGGGATTCGTCATGGATGCATCGCTGGGTTTCGATGCGTACCGCGAAGGACTCGAAAAGTATGGAGGGCTCGTCTGGGGACGCGACGCTTGGGTCGAGCGCGTGCCAGATGGCCACCCCATTTTCAGCTTCTTTTTTGATATACGCATGAAAGAAAATATGCTACCTGCCCCAACGGGTATGCAGGGCCTGTTCATCAAGGATCGACTCGTCGCCATTTCATTTGCCGGGTTGGGCGTTCAAGACGAACGCGAGATCCGCGAAGAAAATGTGCGCGACCTTGGTTCGGACGAAGATCGCTCCGCCGTGCCTCAGCTCGATGAACAGTCCGTGCGAGCGATCAATGAGGCACGCATCAGTCGATTCAGCAGCATGCGATTCCAGCAGATGACGGTCAACGCGGTGCTCTTTGCCCTCACGCAGGAAGGATCTATTGCGCGGCGCGCGACCGATTGAGACGGGACGAGGTCGGCCTATGCGTATTGAGCGACTAGGGTGCGCAGCTGCTCAGCGGCCAAACGAATCACGTCGCGGTCACCGCAGGCGTTGATGTCCTTACCCTCAAATACGACCGTTAGCGGTCCGTTATAGCCGGCGTCGACGAGCATCGGTACAATTCGATCGTAGTCGAGATATTCCTCCCGGCCCGAATCGATCTTAAAAAACTTGGCGCGCACGTGCGTTGCGTAGGGCGCCGTCTCCCGGATATAGTCGTAGAGCGGATGGTCGGCCGGCGTGGGACCGCCGCCGTTGTACATCGGCGCGTCCTTCCACTGACCCGTGTCGAGCAGGAACGTAAAGTTGGGGCGGTCCGTTTCTTCGAGAATTCGACGCACCTCGTCCCCGGTAGAAGGGTGGTTCTGCAGCCCGACGGAAATTCCCTTTTGCGCGGCGTAGTCGGCAATCTCCTGAAAACAGCGTATCTCGCGCTGCTGATCCGCGCGATCGGCCAAGATTCCGGTAAAGATGCGAATCATAGGCGCACCTAAGAACAGCGCCACGTCGACGTCTTCCTTGGCCGATGTCACCTTTTCAGCCAGCTCTTCATCCGTTCCAGAGAAGTGGCCGATCGAGGCGAGATAGCCCACCGAAAGCCCTTTTTGCAGGCAGTTCATCTTGGTTTCAAATAGGTAGGACGGATCTTTCGAATCAAAGCCGCGATCGCGGCGAAAGTCGATCAGATCTAAGCGCAGCTCATACGCACAGTCTATATAGCTTTCGATACTCTCTAACGCCGGCGGCTTTTCCTTGCCAAACATGGACGCGTACAGACCAACTTTCATCGAGGACTCCTGCGAAACGGGACGCGGTTTGTAGTGGTGAGCTAAACTATAATCAATCCCCCATGGCCACGCCATCGGCGCATAGGCGGGGCCAAAGCATGCGGGCTAATCACCAACTTAGCCAGCTCTACGCTGTGCTCTGCGGTAGCGCTGACGAGCGACGTCGAGCATCTCCAGCGCGTCGCCGGGCAATATCAATGTGCTGCCCAGGGCATTCACTCCGACCTGTTCGGGCGACTCCGCGCCGCACAGCACGCTCGTGATTCCGGTCTGTTGCGCCACCCAAGAGACGCAGACGGCGGCGCGCGGCACGCCGAGCTGATCTGCCACCTCGTCAATACATTGGACCAGTCCCCGCAGCGCGGGATCGGCGGGCGCTGCGGCGGCCAGAAGGCCCGTGTCCATTGGACTGAAGGCCAAACACCCCAAGTCGCTCTCTTGCAGCAAGGGCATCATTTCCTCTTCAAAACGGCGCGTGCGCGAGTCTCCCTCCGCGTCCAGATGAACTCCGGCGATGTTGTAGTATTCTTCAACGGCGGCAACGGAGCCCGTTTCGAGTAGGGTGCGCACCTGTGCTGCACAGTGGTTGGACACGCCCCAGTATCGCACGCTGCCGGCATCGACCAACCGCTGCATCGCCTCCCCTATTTCTTCGGCCGGCGTCTGCTCGTCTACGTGGTGCAGCAGATACAGATCTAAATAGTCCGTGCCCAAACGACGCAGACTGCCCTCGAGCTGATCGCTTAGATAGGTATAGTCGTAAATGGCAGTACCGCCGTCTTCCAGATGAACGGGCACTTTGCTACAGAGAACGAGCGTATCTCGACGGCCCTTAACTGCTCTGCCCAGCACCTCTTCGGCTCCACCCCAGCCGTATGCAATAGCCGTATCGAAGAAGTTAATACCGCAATCGAGAGCCGATTCGAGCACGCGCAGCGCGCGCGGATCGTCCGTGCGCGGCAGGTGGCGAAACGCCGTGCCCTGACACAGACGCGAGACGCGTAAGTCGGTATGGCCCAGTTGGACGTACTCCATCATATTCTCTCCATCGTCATCGTTTGATACACTATACGCAAAGCAGCGGTCCGCTACCATGCCAAATAGAGCATTCAGCATACATCCCATAGATCGCAGGAGAGATATGCCGTGAGGAGGTTAATCATTACACTAGCGCTGATCAGCTGCACAATAAGTGCAAAGGCGCAGGCACCTGACACGGTGGATCACGTGGAAAGTGAAGCCCGCTTTGCCAATCCCGAACGCGGCTTCTACCTCTACAACAACCTGCTCAATCTGAGCCGTGAAATTGGACGTAGTCGCGCCGAAGGCCACACGCTGATATGGGGCAAAATTCCCCTCGATGCCTATCGGGAGCAAACGCCTCTCCCACAGGCCGTGCTCGACTCGCTTACCAGAGGTTTTGCCACGGCGCGCAGCAGCGGCATGAAGGTCATAGTGCGCGCTTCGTATGGCTCGCGCGGCGCCGGAGGAGACTACACGAGCTATGAGGATCCTAGCCAAGATGTCATCGAGAAGCACATCGCCCAGCTAGCGCCTATTTTCTCACAAAACGCCGACGTAATTGCCCTCTTTGAAGCCGGCTTTGTCGGTCCCTGGGGCGAGTGGCATACCACGGAGATAGCAGAGGACAATGCGCGCGGTCGCGCAGTGATCTTCCACCTTTTGCAGCACACCCCGCCCGAGCGCATGATCGCCGTGCGCTATCCCTATTTTAAGCAGCAGCTCTTTAGAACAGACGGCAGGGAGTATGAGCGAGTCGATGCGCAAAACGCCTACAGCAGCTCGCCGGTCGCGCGCATCGCACACCACAACGACTGCCTATTAGCGTCCGAAACAGACTATGGGACCTACGAGCGCGGCGGACAAACGCGCGCGCAAGAGACGGCCTATTTATCAGGAGAAACGCTCTACACGCTCTTTGGCGGTGAGACCTGCAATCCACATCCGCTCAACGACTGCCAGCGCGCGCTCGAAGAATTATCGACGCTGCACGCCAGCTATCTCAACAGCGCCTACCATCCGGATGTACTAGAAAAATGGCGCGACCAGGGGTGCTATGACGAAATCGAACGCCGGCTCGGCGCGCGGATCGTCCTAGAGGAAACGCGTGCAGTTCGACAGGCTGAGAGAGGGAGCGTACTGGACGTAGAGGTCACCCTGAGCAATCGCGGCTTTGCACCGCTTTACAACGCGCGCGGCGTGGAATTTGTCTTGCGCAACAGCGAGAGCGGAGCGCTCTTTGTCTTTCCCCAAAACGCTGATCCGCGCACCTGGAAGCCCGGCCAGCGACACGTCCTCCGCGGGCAGCTATACCTACCAGAGAATCTGCCAATAGGCACATACACTCTGTGCCTATTTTTGCCCGATCCATCGCCGCGGCTGCGCTGGGACCCACGCTACGCCTATCGCATGGCAAACGGGGATATGTGGGACGCCGAGCACGGGCTCAACGCGTTGGTCTCGGGCATCACCATACGATAGCCGCACTCGGCGGCGCGTTCTACTCGAGCGCCTTTTCCATGTCCACCACCCAATCCTCGACGCCTTCGCATACTCCATCCAAATAGGGCGCTGTGCTAATCACCCGATAACCGAGCCGCTGATAGAGCGCCAACGCACGCGGGTTCGCGGTGTGATTAACGGCAAGGCCGATCTTTTTAAACCCCCATTTACTCGCCATCTCTTCGCAAAAATAGACCAACTGCGTGCCGATTCCCCGTCCCCTGCTATCCTGACGCACGTATAGATCAAACAAATCGGGATACTTCGGAGCCGTTTCTTTGCCCTGCCACGAGACCAGCACCCAGCCCAGCACGTTACTCTCTTCCCAATATAAATACCACGCACAGTCACTGTTTCGACACCAGACTAGCCGACGGCGCGCTTCCATTAAGTCAAAGCTCGGACACACAAGAGCGCTTGCTATGAGGTCGCCGCGCTGTGCCGAACGAATGGCCGTATATACGCCCCCGTCTATCGACATTCCCTGCTCGTTAATCCATTTCTACAAAGACGCGTCCATGCTCTACGCGCGTGACGTAGGAGCGCACGCGCGTTTTCTGCGGATCGCACAGAGAGCGACCCGTTTGGACGTCAAACTCCCACCC
>Ga0181587_10001307_pt1 | contig 20896 bp, 13 predicted proteins | sample 071ome_27_FD_132463 | JGI IMG/M metagenome (GOLD analysis project Ga0181587, IMG submission 132463) | Coastal salt marsh microbial communities from the Groves Creek Marsh, Skidaway Island, Georgia - 071409AT metaG (megahit assembly) | ecosystem: Environmental > Aquatic > Marine > Intertidal...
CGCGCCCACAGATCAATGAGCAGCCAGTCGCCCTTTCCGATCCGTGCGCATGATCCCTCCTGCGGTGCATAGTGGGGGTCTCCGCTGTGCCCATTGACAGCAACAATCGGTGGATGGTCTATTTCCAAACCGCGTTCAGTGAGAGCAGCTGCAATCCATTGCTGCACCTCGAATTCGGTTAACGGAATAGCCCCCCGCAGGCATTCGCGTATGTATTCAAACGCGCCGTCTTTAACCTCTGCCACTTGGGCGCAGGCATCCTCGTGCGCGGCAACGGCTTCCTCACTCCACGTGGCTAGGGCAACCTGACACAGGTCAGCCGAAGAGACGACTTCGACGCCGAGAGAGCGCACTAGGTCTAAGGTGCCTCCATCGACCCAAGACAAACCGGGCAACTCACCGCCCGGATAGTATTCCATCGCCACGCGGTTCATCCCCTTAACGGACACAGCCAGCTCTGCGACGAGCTCCTGACGGCTCGCGTAGTGCTCTATGGGAAAATCCAAGCCCGCGAGTGCGGCTGGCTCGACGCTCGATCCCAGCGCCCTTGGCGCACCCTCTTGCGGTATGCACAGAAAAACGCGCCGCGTCGTTTGGCGCCGCTCTCCTGCCACCTGCCAGAAGACGGGATTCGAACCGCGAAAATCATAGAGCAACCAAGCATCTATCTCTCGCTCGCGCATTGCCTGCTGTATCGCCTGCCATTCCATACTTAGCGTGCTCCCTAGCTCTCTCTGTTAAACCTGGAACGGCGAACTGCTATCCCATGCCTAAAATGGGACATGCTGCAGCACCGCGGAACCAGCCTCAGCCTTCCAACTCCTCGAAATGGGATTGCAGGTAGGTGCCCGTATGAGACGCCTCTGTAGCGGCCACTGCCCGGGGGGTCCCCGCCGCTACAATCTGTCCTCCCGCCGCTCCACCTTCCGGCCCCAAGTCAATCAACCAATCAACCGCGGCTAAAAACTCGATGTGGTGCTCGACCACGACAACGGTATTGCCCTCATCTACGAGGCGCTGTAAGAGGCGCTGCAGTAGGCGAACATCTTCGAGGTGTAGACCGGTCGTCGGTTCGTCTAACACGTACAGCGTATCTCCCTGACGCGGACGTCCAAGTTCGGCTGCCAGCTTGATGCGCTGAGCCTCCCCACCGGAAAAGCTCGTCGCCTCTTGTCCGAGCCGCAAATAGCCCAAACCCACGTCTACCAACATCTCCAACCGCCGCGACACGTCGGGCACCGCATCAAAAAACGCGCGCGCTTCGTCAACGCTCATTGCGAGAACATCGGCAATATTTCGATCCCGGAAGCACACGTCCAACACCTCACTGCGGTAGCGCAGGCCACCGCAGCTCCCACATTCATCACTCGAGTACTCCCCCTGCAAACGCGCCTGCCCACCGCTCCCATTGCAGACCCCACAGGCCCCCTGAGAGGCGTTAAAGCTAAAATGAGAGGGCGTGTAGGCGCGCATGCGGGCCAGGGGCAGCTCGGCGTAGAGCCGTCGGATCGGGGCCAGCAGGCCGGTGTAGGTCGCCGCATTAGAACGGCGGGAACGGCCCATCGGGCGCTGGTCTACGCCGACGACGCGCTCCAAATGCTCGTACCCCTCGAATGACTGATATGCCAACGGCCTGCGCTCTCCGCCCTGCAGCTGGGCCGCCAGCAGAGGGTAGAGCGTTTCGTGCACAAGCGAGCTTTTACCCGAACCGGATACGCCGCTAATACCCACTAAGTTGCCTAGCGGAAACCGCACTTGGTCAATCCGGAGGTTATGCCCCCGAGCCCCACACAGCCGCAGCCAGCCCCGCTCTCCAACTGCACGACTGCGGCCGTCTTCTATGCGCTGCAAACCGCGCAAATAGCGCAGCGTAAGTGAATCACCAAGGTCCACCGCATCGGGCGGGCCGCTGGCGACGATCCGCCCACCCCCTTCACCCGCACCGGGCCCTAAATCGACAAGCCAATCTGCCCGGGAGACTAGCATCCGATCGTGGTCTACGACCAGCACGGAGTTACCGGCGTCGCGCAGCTGCTCCAGTGCCCCGGCAAGTAAAGCAGTATCGCGCGCGTGTAGCCCGGCGCTCGGCTCGTCGAGCACGTAGAGCATCTGGGTCATACTCGACTCCAGCGCAGCGCCCAAGCGCAGCCTCTGACACTCTCCGCTGGAAAGAGACGAAGCGCTACGCCCCAGCGCGAGATAGCCAATTCCCAGCTGCTTTAAGACGCGTAGCCGGGCGCTCAGGTATCCGCAAATCTGCTCGCCGGCAACCGCACGCACGCCCGAGAATTCCAGTCCATCAATAAAGAGCAGCGCCTCGTCTATTGTCATTGCGTTAAACTGCCCCATATGGACACCATCGACCTCTACTGCCAGCGCTTCGGGACGCAGTCGCTGACCGCTGCAGTCAACACATTGGGTATCTTCGAGGCGGGCTTCTAGCCAGTCCAATTCACCGCCCTTTGCCTTGGCAGCGATTTTTTCCAGCGCGCGGCGCAAACCGACAAATCGCGACCTGCCCTCACGCCCCACCCACAGCAAGTGTCGCACCTCGGGGGGCCAGTCAATCAACGGCGCATCAATATCTACGCCCTGCTGCGCACAGAACTTCTCTACCGTAGACCGCAGCTTGCCCTGAGAGAAATCCTGCCACAGCGGCCCAATCGCCTCTTCTATGCTGGAGGTCCAGCCCTCAAAAATCCGCTCCTCGCTCAGCCCTGTCTGGGTGCCCAAACCACGGCAGGTCGGGCAGGCTCCCTGTGCGCTGTTAAACGAGAACAGCGCCAGATCAATGGAGGCGAAGGGGGTGCCGCAGGCCGCACAGGCAGGTTCCACGGCAAAGTGCATATCCCCCACGGGACCCAAGGGCGCGAGCACGACCTGTCCACCGGCCATTTCCAATGCGGCCTGTAGCGATCCTCGCAGACGCCGAGCTGCCTCCGGTTTTACGACGAGCCGATCCACGACGATCTCCACCCGAACTCCCGGACGCAGGCGATCGGGCTCGACATCCTCAAGCAGGATCTCTTCTCCCTCAATGCGAAGTCGGCGATAGCCAGATCGGTCAATCCACTCCACCATATCTAGCCCTGCACACGCCTCCAACACGCGGCGCGGCGCCATAACCAACAGACGCGTTCCCTCCGATAAGCCAAGGGCCGTTTCGTACACTTCCTCGAAGCGATGCGACTGCACCGGTGCCCTGCATTCCAGGCAGTGCGGCTGACCGAGCCGGGCATACAGGAGACGAGCATAGTCGTACAGACCAGACAGGCTTGCCACGGTGGAACGCGGATTGGCCCCCGTCACCCCCTGTTCCAGCAGTAGAGCCGGGGCCAAGCCCTCTAGGCGATCCACCCGCGGGGGGCTCATCTCACGCCACTGCGCACCGCTATCGACTTCTAACGCCGCCATAAAACGCCGCTGCGCCTCCCGATAGATCACATCATAGACGAGCGAAGACTTACCCGAACCAGAAACGCCGCTAACGGCAACCCATTGCCCGTGTGGAACGTCCAAGTCAACGGAACGGAGGTTATTTTCAGCGGCGCCGCGAATGCGCACATGTCCGTTCACAACGGGGCCTCTACTTTTCCGCTTGACAGGACGTTGAGGTCGTTCTTACTAACAAAAGAGCACCTATTCCGGAGGTTCATTCACCATTGCTTAAAAATGCGTTTTATCTCTTCACTCATCTGCGCTATGCAGCTGTTGGAGCCGCCATCCTATTCGCACTACCCGCTTTCGCGCAAATGACGATCACGGGCACATCGGAAGCGGGGCGCCGGCTGTTCTACTCGCCTGCCATTAGCACAAACGGCCTTTCCTGTGCACACTGTCACGCAGACTTTGACGAAGATACGTTCAACGATGGCCTGATCCGAGCCGGCCATAGCCTATTCAATGCCTACTATCGAACAACCTGGTGGGGTAAGGATCCGGAAGCATCTGATGCCTACGCCACTATTGACGAAGCGGCCGCAGTGTGCGTGCTGCATTACATGCGCAATAAGGACAAGCTAACGGCCCAGCAGCAGCTAGACTTAAGGGCCTATTTAAAGGCGATCTCTCAGCGCGCTCTGCGCACGCCCTTAGCTCTGGCACCGGGAGCCGACCACACGGGCGAATACAAAGGATTTGAAGGGGGCAACCGCCTAAGCGGCAAAGATCTCTTTTATGCGGCTTGCCACAGCTGCCATCCCAACGGCAATGCAGGCATTGCCCCCAAGCCGCTAGCCCGCAACCAAGAGCCGGCCTATTATGCTCGCGTAGTTCGCGAAGGCGACGGATTGGGCTCCGTGTTATCGGGTATAGATCCCAATGCATACAGCTTTAAGGACGGTCGGTTTAGCCCATTCTTCGGGGCCGATCGACTCAGCGATGCGCAGCTCCGCGATATCATCGCCTACATCAAGAGCCTTCCTCCTCCCCCGCGCGCAAACTGAGTACAACCCAGACAAAACGGACGAGGTGGAAAACAAAAGTTGCCGCCATCCACGCGACCAGCGCGTAGAAACTAGCCACTAATTCGTCGCACAAGGCACCCACTGTCAGTAGGAGCAGAGCGACGTTGCGCCGGGCCGCAATCAAGTGGAAAAACGCATCCACGGGCCGGTAGTCAAACAGCTCTCGCCCCACCCATTTGGCGAACAGCCCACTGCATATCTTATCCGCTAAAAAAAGCGATATAAGGGACCAGGTCCCAAGGGCAACTACCTGTCCTGCAAGTAATTGCCCTTCACTTAGATGCCAGCCGGTAGCCAGAAACCACAGGCCCAGTCCCGGCATAGCAGCCACGTGTTCAAAATCTCCCATCGCATCGCTCAGATGGAGACGCAGGCGTGCGAGTTTACCGTCTACAGAATCGAGAATAACGCCGCACCAAGCCGTCGCGATACCCGCCCCTACATGCCCCCAGGCAATCAGTGGACTCGCTCCCCAGACACAGAGCACGGATAGCACTGTGTACGCGTTAGGCGCGGAGGTGCCACTCGCGAGACGACGGGTAATCCAGCGTACGAGATGATAGTAACCGTAGCGGGCAACGCCGTCGATCGCTCCCTTAAACGTCCTCTTGTACATCAGATGGTCTAAGGTTTTCGCACTCTCTTCGGCGTGCAGATGGTAGATATAGGCATGCATACGCAAGCGCAGTGCCGCTACGTACGGATCGAGATCGGCCGTCGAGCAGGTGTTCTGATGGTCCATCGCCCAGGCCAACGCCTCGCTCCATTTCCCTGCCTGAACGGCGAGCTGTTCCGCCTCTTCCGGCGCGAGGAAAAGAGCCCCACGTGCTTCCTCCATTACGGCGTGTCCGCTGCCTCTATCCATCAAGTAATCCAGCACACGCCCATCGTAGACAGCATCCCCAGCAAGGAGAATCAGACCCCCATCTGCCCGGTATAGCTGGGCGAACACATCACAGCCTGCAGCAACTTCTACTGTCTCTATTTCCACGTGATAGAGCCGATGAAGATCCGGACGCACCGCCGCAGCACGTTCTGCAGTTTGTGGGGTAACATAAATTCTGAAATGCACGCCGCCGCGCAGAGCCATTTCCCGCACCTGTCGCTCTACAAGCGTCATACCCCAAAGCTGTCGACCGGCTGAAGGTTCGGTCGCATCAATCCATATCTGAGGCGGAGTCATTATCCCAATCCGGGCACGACGCATTCCAGCGCGTGCTTGTGATCCTCTACGGAGTCGATTTCCCCCCAAACGGCCGATCCGACCTCTACTGCAAATAGGGATCGCTCCGCAATTAGGGGCCCGTAGGCAGAAGTTGGGTAGGCGTTCTTCTGATCTTCGTCTACCAGCCGCTCGATTTCGCGGCGCACGCGCCGTGCACCCTCCGCGTCGAATTTCACCAATTGAACGCTCTGCGCCTGCGCTTCCTCCGGTTGGATTTCCTTGCTGATAGCCGTTATACGGCGCTCCGAGTCGTAGCAGATATTCATCTCACCCTGAACCCGTTCCACTGCAGGGTCGGCGGCAACGACATTGGCATGGGGCGCATCGAGCATAGACTGTAAAATAGCCCCGTGGAAGAGGATATCGCAGTTAAATAGAAAGGTGGGGCAATCTAATTCAGCAGAGGCCAGATGCAGCGAATAGATGCTATTGGTGCTGAGGTAGTCTGCATTTTCGATATAGCGCACGGACGTGCCACAGTGGGCACGCACCTGGTCGGCCTTACAGCCGACGACCAGGACGATATCGTCTACACCAACCGAGCGCAGAGCATCTATCTGATGGTCCACTAAGGCCTTCTCTCCGACCGAGACGAGGCATTTCGGACGATCGTTTGTGAGCGGTCGCAAACGAGTGCCCGCTCCCGCTGCCAGTATGATTGCGCGCATGAAATTCTTCTCCCCAATTTCTCGTTATTCTACCTATCTACTCGGCGGCCTTGCCACGCCCCAGCCGGTTTCCTACCCATCGCACGGCCTTAATCACCAATTTGCGATCTTCTTCTTCTACGCCCATCATCCCGAGCCCTATTCCATACACGCACACAAATCCTCCAAGTGCGACCACTACGGCAGATCCGGGCTCACCAACCGCGTCCCGTAGCGCTACGCCGACCAACGAGGCAATCGCTGCGGCAAAAAGCGGTTTTCCCTGCTTTAAATCAAAGGGCCATATGGCATATTGTCGGTAGATCTGGCCCAGACGCAGCGCGTTGACACACAGGGTCGATAACAGCGCACCGCAGGCGGCGCCGACAATTCCCATCGAGTAAAAGTGGATAAAAACGATGTTTAGCACAAAGTTTGTGCAGAGCCAGGTGCCATTATTCAAAAAGTTTAAATAAGGTCGTCCGGCCATCGCCAAGAGGGGCTCAGCCAGTGCGAATGATCCCTGCAGCATCATGCTTACGCTGAGTATGAAGAGGACCAACAGTCCCGCTGCAATCTCTACTTCGGGCAGCGCCTGCATTTTGTCTCCGCCAATTAGGGTGAGCAGCTGGTCGCCGACGATCAGTAGCGATGCGAAAATCGGCAAGTTGATTGTCAGAATCCAGCGAAAGAGCACGCGAAAGCGCGCACTCAACTCGCCGTAGCGCCCACTCACGGCAAGCTCGCTGACAACCGAGCTAAAAATGGGATCGAAAGCCTGAGGCGCTTTCAGCATGGCGCTGGCAATTCTCCGGGCAAGTGCATATACCCCCACCATCTCCGCCGAAACAAAGAATCCCAGCATCAGCACGTCGAGCTGGGTTAACACGGCATAGAGCAGATCGGTAACCATGACGGGGAAGGAGAAGTGAGCCATTTCGCGCAAGCGCGCGGGCCTTCGCACGTGCTCGAAGCACGCGCGAATCGAGAAAAAGCGCTGAAAATAATACGCAGCCAACAGGCTTATGCCCACGGCCATGGCCAGTTGGACCCAGGCAACGCCAGCCAATCCCAATTCAGCCCACCCCACGACCACCCCACCCACCAAAAGGATGAGGGGCCCTGCCACCGACATCACGTACACATCATAAAGGACGATACGCAGTGCTCTAATGGCCGATACAAACACCCAGCAAACCGCCATGAACGGAGCGGAGAGGGCCATAATCTGCAGCGCGGAGGCAATCGGCTTGTTGTAGAAAGAGGCGATTGCATCGGCACTGAAGTAAATTCCTACGCTTACTCCAACAGAGCATAGGACTACGATACACAGCGCCGTGCCCACCGCCCGTTCGCCGTCTCCCTCTAACTGCGTCCGCTCCGCCACGACAAAGCGCACCACGCCGCGCAGCATGCCAAATCGAGCTATTTTATTTAACGTTGATACGATGCCCCAAGCCAGGGAATAGTAGCCCTGTACGTCTAACCCCATAAGCAGCGTGATCACCCAAAGGAAGGCGCCGCGCGAAGCGCGCCCCAGCTTGCCTACAAAGGTGATAAAACCACCGCGGGCCAGATCCTTTACATCGCGTCGCTCCTCCAACCCTTGTGCATCGTCGGGCCCCGCTGGTGCCAATTCGAGTTAAGCTCCCTGGTAAACAATGACAGAATCTTTCACTACCCATCCCTTACCAAAGTAACACCAACTGATAAAATGCGCGTGTTCAACCACAACATAAGGCACGTGCCCGTGCTGTTTCTCCCCGGATTGCGATAGATCAAAGACCTGCTTATCAATTGACGAAAAAGCGCTTTATCTCTAAATTATTTCAAGTAGTTGAGTCAATTTCAAATGGCTTCCCTACGCCCATTTTTCAGACGTTGTCAATCCCTTTGGGGCCGCCTCGCAGGTTCCGTACTCTCCGCCATTAGGCCCCGTGCGCTCAGTGCTTGAAACGCCCTGGCGCGGTACTCATTGCCTCGTGATATGAAAGCGCTCATTCTCGCAGCTGGTCGAGGTCGTAGACTCTGGCCCTTTACGGCAGAATCCCCCAAGTGCCTTTTGGATGTAGGGGGGATGAGCCTTTTAGAACGCCAACTCTATAACCTTCGAACCGCAGGTATCCGCCAGGTAGCCGTCGTGTGTGGATTTGGCATAGACCGCGTTCGCGCCACGCTAAAACAGACGGCCGACCAAGAGGTCAAACTGCTCTATAACCCGTTCTACGCGGTATCAGATAATTTGATTTCGCTCTGGGTAGCGCGCAGCGAAATGAACGAGGATTTTATCCTGCTCAACGGAGACAATATTTTTCACCCTCGTAGCGTGCGAACGCTCACTAAACAGCGGGCTGCCTGTACCGTGCTAGCAGCGCGCAAACGGACCTATCTTCCAGACGATATGAAGATCCGCCTGCGCGACGGAAACGTGTCTCATATAGGCAAAGCATTGGCCTGTGAGGAAGCCGATGCCGAATCGCTCGGCATGCTCCTTTTCCGCAGCAGCGGCGTGCGGATTCTGCGTGAAGCCCTAGAGGATATCGTCTTAGATGAAAACGCTATAAGAAGTCATTTCCCAGCCGTTATCCAGCACATTATCAACCGGGGACACCCCATCAGCTGCTGCTTTGCCGAAGAGTTTCCCTGCTCGGACGTCGACACCCCCGCCGACTTAGAGCGCGTGCGCCAAAATGCTCACCTGTATACTGCTGCTCCCCTGGGCGCGGCTCAATCGGGGGAGATACATTAATGCGCCAGGCCGTGCTGGTCTTTCCCCATGGCTCCCACGGGGAGTCGCTCGTAAGACGTCGCGTCGCCGGGCTCAACCTGCTCGATCGACAAATACGCACGCTGGCACGTGCGGGCATGGAGCACATCAGCGTACTCCTGCCGAAAGGGGCTGCACCCACGCTCACACCGATCACGCAAAAACTTCCCGTTAGAGTTGAGTTTCTGACGCACGGTGCTGCGCCCACGCTGTCCGACCCCGAAGCGCCCTATCTCCTGCTGCTGGGTGAGTATGTACACCATCATTCTTCGCTTTCAGGGTGGTTGTCCCATTTGGACACCGCGCCCTCACTCGTAGCCCTATCCACCGCACACCCTCAGCAAAAGGGCATCTTACATCGGGCAAACTCAGAGTTTGACGAAACCGAAGATCGCACAGAGATCGTTTCCAGCGGCGCGTTTTGCTGTCATCCATCAGCGGTTCCACCCGCCAGTTTGGGCGAAGGGGAGCAGCCGTGGCGCCTGCTGGCGGAACGGAACGGCGAAGACGTCCACGTTGACGTTTCAGAACGCGTCCTCTGGCGGCGCGTTGACCAACCCGGCGGCGTCCGTCAGGTCAAAAACATGCTTTTTAGTCAGGTGACCAAGACAACCAGCGGCTTCGTCTCTCGTCACATCAATGCTCGCCTCTCCATTCCAACGAGCAAACTGCTCGTCGAAACGGGCCTGAGCCCCCATGCCATCACGGTTCTTTTGGTGCTGACAACGGGCTTGTACAGCGCCTATTTGGTCAGTATTGCGCGCGATTATAGCACGCTGCTGATCGGCGGTATTCTCTGGCAACTAGCGGCCGTGTTCGACCGCTGCGATGGCGAAGTAGCCCGGGTCAAGCTCTGCGAATCAAAATTTGGCGCCTGGTTTGATACCGTCACGGATAATTTTGCCTATCTATGCGGCTATTTGGGTACGCTCGTCGGCATGATCCGCATACACGAAGGGCAGTCGCTTTATACCTATGTCGGAATCTCCTCTATTGCCGCTATGTTTGTCACCCTCTTTGTCATGTACAGCTATGCTAGAAGAACGGGCAGCGGAAGTCTACAACACTACCTGCGCGCCCTCACCCAAGAAGTCGATGAGGCGGAAAAGAGTTGGGTGCAAAAACTGATGGAACGCTACGGCTTTGTCGCCAAGCGCGACTTTTTCTCCTTCTACGTTTTTCTGGCCTGTGCAGCAAACCAACTGGCTCTGGTCTACTGGTTTTTAGTCACCGTCTTACACCTGACCGCCGCTGCGGTGCTGCTCTCTCAGCCCACTATGATGCGCAGCTATAGAAAGAGTCTACAGGACCGTTCCTCTCTACACACGGGCGATGCAGAAAAACCGTGAAAAAGTTCTTTAAAATCGCGATGCCCGGCATTGGGCTGCTGTTTTTGGGCTATCTCATTGGCGCTATGGACCCCAGCGAAGTCGGTCGTAATTTAGCCGTCCTCAAATGGTCTTTCCCACTCGCTCTGGGGCTAGCCTGCTCCTGGCACATAACCAACTCAATCGCTTGGAGCTTCGCCTTTTCGCCCGAACAGGGACGTCCTAAACTCCGCTCTCTCTTTATGGCAAAACTCGCCGGTGAAGCCGTGAGTCAACTCACCCCCTTAGCCAATCTTGGAGGAGAACCGCTCAAGGCCTATCTCCTCAAAAGCGAAGCTCCAGCCTGGAGCAATCTCAGCGCCGTAGTCATCAACAAAACGGCGCAGACGCTTACCGGAATCGGCTTCACTATGCTCGGGCTGAGTCTGGTATTTTCCCATTGGAACTTGCCCGTAGAACTCCCTCTCGCAATTCAACTGGGCCTGGCAGCTCTTATGACGACAGCCATTGCCCTCGTGCTGCTCTTGTGGAAGAAACAGCAGCGCTTGTTTTCTTCTATAGTACTCGTGTTGAAGAGGTTGGGCGTGCGAACTGACGGGGTCGAGGGGCGCATGGCAAAGGCTACGCAGATTGATGCCAGCATCGGCACCTTCTACCGCGCTCATAAGAAACGCTTCTTTCTCGTGCTTTTCTTTCACAGCATGGGATGGATGCTCGGCGCCTGCGAAACCTATGTGATACTCAATTCACTCGAACCGAGTATCACCTTTCCCGTTGCATTTCTGGTCACATCGCTTACGGTCATTATCAACAGCCTGTTCTTCTTCATGCCCTCTAATATCGGCGTGCTCGAAGGTGGTCAGGTATTTCTCTTGACTACGCTCGGGCTGAATCCAGCGGTCGGCCTATCTCTCGGCTTAGCAAAGCGGATGCGCAAAGTCTTTTGGATTTTTGTTGGCTGGCTCTTTCTAACGCACCTGAGTCGCAGAGCACTCGAAAAAGGACTGGACGGGAGCGGGAAACAGCCCCCGATAAAAACTGATTTATCCATTGACCAGCAGGAGCTCCACTACAATTGATTTTCTTTTTTCTCACACTCTTTCTCAGCATTCCAACCTCAGCAGAAAAGCCAGCCCCATCGTACAGCCTGCAAGACTTGGTGGACCGCGCGGTCGAAAGCAATATGGAGGTAGCCGCTGCACGATGGAAAGTAGCGGCCTCGGCAGCAAACCTGCGCAAAGCAACCTCGGCGCGCTTTCTCCCCCGGCTGAGACTGGATATCGAGAGCGGTCTCGTGCCCGAAGCAAAGGGAGATATTTTCAATCCCCCTTCCGACACTTCGGGCGTTCGTCCACTGGGACCCTTTGGCCGAACCGAACTGGAATTCATTCAACCCATTTATCCTATAAGCCGCGGCAGACAGATTAAATCAGCGGCTGAAAACGGCGTAGGCGTGGAAGAAGCTGATCTTCGCGGAGCCCAAAACCAGGCCGAATTCGAAGTTAAAAAGCTCTATCACGGCGTGCTATTGGCCCAAGATCTTCTCGAGCTAGTTCAGCGCCTGCAGGAGGAACTAGAAGAGCAGCGCGGTGAGATAGAAGAATCCGCGGCGCTCCCCATGTCCAATTTGTACAAGTTTGAACTGGCCCTGATCGAGCTGGGTAAGCAGGAGCGAGAAGCAACATCTCAGCTCGACCTAGCTCAGCGCGCATTGGCCTGGCAAGCCGGATTGAATGAGACCGAGTCCCTTCAACTCCGCGCCCGCTGGCTGGCCCCCGTTCAAACGCGTGCGATAAATCTGGACTCTCTCCTCATGCGCGCGCTTACACAGCGGCCCGACTGGCGCAAGCTGCAGGCGGGCATCGCGGCTAAGAAGGCCTTGCATATAGCCTCAAAAGAAGCGTATAAACCGCAGGTATTCATTGGAGGGGGCGTGCGTTTCGCCATTGCTCCGGGACGAACAGACCAGCGCAATCCCTTTGTCAAAGACGAGTTCAATCTGTTTAGCGGCGCAGCTTTTATTGGCGTTCGCCAGTCGCTGGAGTTCCACTTATTAGCGGCCGATGTGGCCAAAGCTGAAGCTGAATATCGCCAGCTCTCTTCCATGAAAGAGCAAGCGCGGCGAGCCGCCGAGCTCGACGTGCAGCGTGCCCATGCCCAGTATCGCCGGGCAGAGAGCGACCTGCAGGCAGCTCGTCAAAGCCGTAGCCTGGCCCGCCAATGGCTAAAAGAAGCAAGGGACGAATATGAATTTGACCCTGACCAGCTAAAAGAGCTCATATCGGCTTTTGAGAGTTGGGCACTTATTGAACAGCAGTATTTTCAGTCTATTTACGACTTTAATGTCAGCGTAGCCACGTTAGAAATGACCTGCGGTGGACTGCAGTTGAGCAGTGAAGATCCGAGTTCTTTGCGCAATGATTAGCAGACTCAAGTACACGATCGCGATCGGTGTTCTGGCAGTAATGCAGTGTGAGGCGCAGCCCCAGCGCTTCACCGACGCATTGGGACAGCTACACGATCAAATGCAGCAGCCCAAACGTTCCGGGCTAGAGATCGCTGATGCGCTTGTGGCAAACTGGGTCGACGTGCGCGCGCTTTCGGATCAGGCCTTTGGAAACTATGTCGAACAGAGCCTGGAATCATACGAGAATATCCTCTCAGAGGATGCGTTTGACGCATTGGTCGAGACCCACGAAAAACGCCTCGTGCAAACTATGCGCAGTCGACTCGTGCGCGATTTAGCACACCATCTCAACGAGCCCTCTCTGCGCGGCCTCTCCCTGCGTGCCATGAAGAGCGAGAGCGAATCGAGCAGCGCCACAGTTGCCGCACTTAGTGAAGGGGGTGAGCAAACCCTAACGCTCAATTTCGACCCGACAGAGGACCGCTGGCGCATTACAGGCATCACTGTTGAAGGTCGAAACTTGGGAGATTATTACCGCGACTTGAGTAGGGATATACTGGACGGGAATTATTCTCTTCCCGCCCTAATAAGTCGCCTAGCTGAAACCCCCTATATGGTGCTGGACGATTTCTCCTCTACGCCGGCCGGCCAGACGCCAACAGATTGGGGCGCTTGGCGCGATAAGGACAAGGACAAACCCCTGCTGTATCGCGTGGAGCGCTCAGGTGAATACGCCTACATGGCGGCAGTCGATTCGGGCTACTCGGTCATACTGGGTAAATTCGTCCATTGGAATCCCCGGGAGTACCCCATCATGACGTGGTGTTGGCGCGCCGACGTGCTCCCCCCCGGCGGGAATGAGTTTCTAAACCATGCCAACGATAGTGCAGCTGGGCTTTACGTCATTTTTTCACAAAACTGGCTGCATGTACCTAAACAGCTTAAATACGTCTGGAGTTCAACCCTGCCCGAGGGCACGATTGGACGACGCGACAAAATTTTTAGGCCTTGGTTTTTTGTAATTGAAAGCGGCGATGCCAACCGCGGCAAATGGACCTTTGAACAGGTCGACTTAGAGAGAGACCACAAACTCAAATTGGGTGGGCCTCCAGCAGATCGCACGATTGGGTTGGGCTTGCTCACCGACGCCAATTCAACTCGCTCGTATGCCGAGGCCTACTACGCCAATTTACGCGTGTGGAAACGAGATGCACTAACAAAGCGTCAGATAGTTGACGATTGTGCAACACTGCCCCCTATAACGCGGCACGACCGCGAGGGCAGCGCCACCGCAACAGCGCTCTCAGCGAGGTAATACTATGAGAAACCACCGACTCTACCCTTTGGCTTTTTCACTCTTGTTTTTTCTGCCCTTATGGGCACAAGAACGGGAAGAACCCGCAAAGAAAACGCCCATCGCCTTTTTGCAGATGCACGACGAACAGGTCAATGCATTGTTAAAAGACACCCCGACTGACTCCCTCACGCCGGCGCTCCAAGACTCGCTCAAGGAGCGCATAAATGCCGCATTTGATTTTGGCGAACTCAGCAAACTCGCGCTGGGCGTCTACTGGCAAGAGCGCACTCCAGAGCAGCAGACGCACTTCGTCAACACCTTCAGCGGCATCATACGAGAGCAGAATTTTGACAGCTTTCTGCGCTACTACCGAGAGGGAAATATACGCTATGTGGGTGAAGAAATTGAAGGAGATAAGGCCACTGTCACAGCATCCATTCCCTTGGAACGGGAAACCGTGACCATTTCCTACGATTTACACAGGCGAGAAAACCAGTGGCGCATTTACGATTTGACGATAGATGGGACCAGCACCGCCGAAGGCAACCGGCGACGCTACGAGCGCTACATAAAGAAGAAATCATACGAACAGCTCATCGGACAACTCGACAAACAGCTAGCCCGCCTGTTGGAAAGTAGACAATAATCTAGGCTATGCGCATCAACTATCAGCGGTTAGTTCACCACATATACCATCACCACATTGGCATTATTGTATTTGGCCTATTGGTGTCTATTTTTTCGGGCTATTTCGCTGCAAAGCTAGCCGAAAATATCAAGACGGATTTTGCCGACTTATTGCCCGATGACTACGTCAGCGTGCACGAGCTCAACCGAATCAAAGCGCGCGTTGGTGGTATAGGACCTCTGATGGTTGTCATCACCAGCGATGACCTCGACCGAGCCGTCGAGTTTATGGAGGTACTCTCTGATTCTTTAAGGGACAATCCCCTTATCAGCTCACTCAGCACCCACGATAGTAAAAAAGAGCTGCTAAGAGAAAATCGATTGCTCTATATGGATTTGGAGGATCTCCAACAGATACACAGCAGACTTGACGACCATATCGAACTAGAGAAGCTAAAGCAGTCCCCACTCTATTTTGCGCTAGACGACGAAGAAGATTCCCCCTTGGACTTTTCTGATATCGAAGACAAATACAAGAGCAAGGTCGACGCCAAGTCCGAACGGGCCGCCCGCTACGATTCATATATTATGACCAAAGAAGAAAACGGGGTCATACTGCGGCTCTACCCGGCCGGGGTAATCACCGATGTCAAGTTTTCGCAGGCACTTATGGAAAGCTTGGATCAGATTATAACGTCCATCAATCCCAAGCGTTTCCACCCAAGCATAGAGTATGCCTACAAGGGCAGTTTTAAAAACAGCGCCAGCCAGATAAAGATCATCATGCAGGATCTTAAATCGACTGCGGCCTACAGCATCATCGGCGTTCTACTGCTCATCTCCATCTACTTTCGGCAGGTCCTCGCATCGCTCATCATAGCCCTGCCACTCTTAATGAGCCTGGCTTGGACCTTCGGCATGACCTACCTGTTTATCGGCAGTCTCAACATGATAACCGTGGGTCTCTTTGCCATTCTCTTCGGGCTTGGGATCGACTTTGGAATACACATCTTCGCGCGCTATCGCGAGGCGAGAAGGCGCGGCACAGACGTAGAGCATGCGCTAACAGAGACCGTGGTCCACACCGGCAGTGCCCTTACGACAACGGCTGTGACAACGGCGATTGCATTCTATTCTCTGCTGATAACGGATTTTAAGGGGTTTTCTGAGTTTGGCTTTATCGTTGGCACAGGGATCCTTTTTTCGCTGATTGCAATGATTGTTATTTGCCCCGCTTTTATCGTATTGGGCGAACGCCTTGATATCGTGCGACTCGCGCGCCAAGACGCTCCGGTGCATCTCCTGCGTCGTGGCACATATCCCGCTCCGCTCGTCACGCTTGCATTCGGCCTGTTCGCCACATTCTATTCGCTCTACCACACGAACCACATCGAGTTTGAGTACGATTTTAGCAAGCTAAAACCCGCGCCAAAGGCCAATGAAGATAGGGGCAGCTTGCCCGAGTCCATAAAGGAAGTGCGCTCGCCGGCCATCGTATTGACCGAAAGCTACGAAGATGCCATGGAAGTGGTTTCGACCGTTCAATCGATCCGCGCTGCCAACGGAGATTCTTCCACTATAAAGTCGGTCAAGAGCGTGTACTCCGTGCTCCCCCAACAGCAGGACCAAAAACTAGAGATCATCGCTGACATCCGCTCTCTCTTAGACGACAACGCGGGGCTTTTTAACAGCGAGCAGCGCGCGCAGGTCGATTCACTGCGTCCCTATGTTGAGGTTGAAAAACTCACGCTGTACGATCTTCCCGAAGACCTGACAAATGAGTTTAAGAGCAAGGGCGGTGAAATTCTCAGCTTTGTCGCGATTAACGCATCAGTGCAGCTTAAAGACGGCCGCAACGCCCTTCGCTTTGCCGATGAAATCCGCACCTTTGAAACCCCGTCGGAAAAGACCTACTACGCATCGAGTTCCCACGTTATCATAGCTGAGATGCTGCGGGTTATGCTGGATGACAGCACGCTCGCCGTCGTGCTAACGCTGACCGTTGTCACCCTCGTTCTTCTGATTGATCTGCGCTCTTTTGTAGATGTTTTTCTCATCTTAACTCCTCTCTTAACCGCCCTCGTTTGGGTTATGGGATTCATGTACGCATTCGATATAAAGCTCAACCTGTACAATATGGTGGCGTTCCCGACAATCATAGGCATGGGTATAGACAACGGCGTGCACGTTTTTCATCGCTATCGAGAAGCCGGCAAGGGATCGCTTCGCCTCGTGCTCCGTACAACGGGCATAGCTCTCCTAGCGACATCGTTGACAACTATGGTCGGCTTTTCTGGCCTTGTGCCAGCACATCACCCCGCCCTAACCTCCATCGGCGTGCTTTCTCTAGTTGGTCTGGGCTGCTGCTTTATAACTTCGGTCACCTTACTTCCCGCCCTGCTTCAGCTACGCGAGAATAGGGCCGCTCGAGTGCAGGCAAAATAAAAGGCCTTTCCCAGAAGAGATAGGCCTTTTCGCACGGCACATTTGAGGTATATTCAAAAAGAAACGCGCCGTCGGAAAGTATTCCGACGGCGCGTTAAGTAATGGAGCGAGAGACGAGACTCGAACTCGCGACAACCACGTTGGCAACGTGGGGCTCTACCAACTGAGCTACTCTCGCTTTCAAGATCAAAATTACAGGGAGTGAAATATAAGCATGCCCAAAAGACTCGTCAAGACAACCACCGTCATTTTTTGTGCCCTATTTGCCATACTCAGCGCCTCCTGCACTTCGACGGAAAACGAGACCGCAGTATCGGAAACAAAGATCCCCTCTAGAGCGCGTTGGCACAACAATCAGGGCGTCGTCTACATGGACCAGCACAACTACACGCGTGGTCGCAACGAATTTGAGAAAGCCATTGCCCTCTTTCCCTCGTATGCCGTCGCCCATGCTAATCTTGGAATTTCTCTCTACAGCTTGGGTAAGTACGACAGTGCAGCAACATCCCTGCAGACTTCGATAGGACACGACGACGCCCTGCTCCAAGCCCACTATACGCTCGGACTTATTTTTAATGCGCAGGGAAAAGAGCATGAGAAGGCACTCGCTTCTCTGAACACCGTGGCACAGGCAGACCCGGACGATCCTCACGTGCGCTACTATTTAGGACAGGTGCGCGCGAAGATTGGACAGAATGAAGAGGCCATTGCCGATTTCAAAGAGGCCATTCGCCTGGACCCATACAATATCTCCGCCTATTACGGCCTGGCCAATGCGCACCGCAGACTCGGAAACACAGACGACTGGCGATCGGCGTTGGAAACGTTTAACGGGCTGAGCCAAGCAGGACATCAGGGGGTCAGCTCGTCCTATCAGGGGCAAGGACGCTATGCCGAAGTCTTAAGCGATGCGAGCGGCGCCAATACGAGTGCGGATGATCGCAGCGGGCCCTTCGCCTTTAGCGGCGCAGAGGACGTTAGCACTCCCCCTCTCTTCGCCACTCTGATCAGCGACGGCGAAAACGGAGAGGTCAGCGTATTGAGCGGGGAACCGATCGCTCAATACCTTCGCGGACAGACATCGGTGACTGTGGCCAATATGCCGGAGCAAATCCGCTTTGCCCTCGCCGTCGACCTAGATAACGACAGGCAGCAAGAGCTCGTGTTGAGCGGTTCCACCACGACCATCATGCGCCTCGATGGAGAAAACTGGGCACCGATGGCCCAACTGCCCCCGTCGCAGCGAGCAGCGGCCTCAGACGTAGACCATGATGGCGACCTCGACCTTCTGCTTATGGATCGAGATCAGCACTATCTATTGGCCAACGACGGACAGGCGGGCTTCACAGACGTCTCTGAAAGCTCGACAATGGCCACCGCTCCCCCCATACGACGCGTGGTATTCAGCGACTTCGACGACGATAGAGACGTGGATTTCTTCGCTCTTTCAGACGAGGGCGTGCACCTTTATAGCAACAACCGCGACGGCACGTTCAGCGACGTGGCTCCTGCGCTAGGACTGCCCCAAATGACAGCCAAGACCCTGGCTGCTGAAGACGTTGACCAGGACGGTTATATGGATTTGATCCTGGCCAACGCTACAGGCATTGAACTCTGGCACAACGGAGCCGGCATGCGCTTTACTCAGCAGCAGACCGTTGTCCTACCTGAGATAGAGCAGCTACTCAGCGCCGACGTTGACAACGATGGAGACCTCGACCTGTGGGCTTTGGGCTCGGATGGCGCCGTTTTGCTCGCCTGGTACGAAGGCGAATTGCAGCAAGGAGAGCGTGTCTTAGAGGGCACTACTGCCTATCCAGCAGTAGTTGCAGACTTTGACCGAGACGGCCGAACGGACCTGTGGAGCGCTGGCAAGTTGGTCTACAACCAGACAGAGGGCGGGCGCTGGGTTCGCATCGCTTTACAGGGGCTCAATAGCAACCGACCTGGGATTGGAACAAAGGTGGAAATTAAGACTGAAAACCGCCTTCAGAAACGCGAAGTTCGCGGCAACGGCAACGTCGAAGAAGAGCTGCTATTCGGTCTTGCCGAGAATGATTCTTTAGAGTTTGTTCGCATCCTGTGGCCAGGTGGAGTACGGCAAACCGAGTTAGCCACCGGCGCGAGCCAGCGTCTGTCTCTAAAAGAGCTGGATCGCAAAGGCACCTCGTGTCCAATACTCTACGCGTGGGATGGAGAGCAATACCGCTTTGTCACGGACATATTAGGGGGTGGAATAATTGGCTACTTTATCGCTCCAGGCCAGTACTACTACCCAGACAGCGACGAATACGTACCGCTCGATGCGCTAGCCGCCCAGGACGGTCGCTATACGCTTAAGTTGACAAACCAGCTCGAGGAAATCATTTATATGGACGGCCTCGAACTGGTTGCCGTAGACCATCCCGCCGACGTCACTGTATATCCCAATGAGCGACTGCTAGCCGCTCCGCCCTATCCAGATTTTGCACTCTATCCCCTTTCCGACCTGCGTCCTCCTCGCGATGCCAGAGACGGTCAGGGACGGACAATATTGGACCAATTAACGAAAATCGACGACGTCTGGTATGATGACTTCGGCCTAACCGATATTCACGGATATGCCGAAGAGTATAGCATCACGCTGGACTTGGGCGATTTAAACACTACTGAGCATCCCGTTTTACTCGCATATGGCTGGGTTGACTACGCTCACTCCAGCTCTAACTGGGCCGCTTCACAGCGCGGACTAACTCTGTCCCCTCCCCGCATCGAAGCGGCCGACGGCCGCGGAGGGTGGCGTCTCCTGAGTGCCGATATGGGCCGACCGGCAGGCTTACCCAAGCATATGCTATTTGACCTGAAGGACGCCTTTGAGGCAGAAGATTATCGCATCCGCATAACGACCAACGCAGCTATATACTGGGATCAATTTCTCGTGGGTTCGTCCCGCCAAGTCCCGCTGCAGGTCCAGCGCCTCCGTCCCACTGCTGCCGACCTACGCTGGCGAGGTTATCCAGCCCACACATCGATAAACGGAACCTTCGCCTTCCGCTATCACTACGATAAGCTTCACACCGAAGCACCTTGGGGCACACACGCCGGTTCCTACACCCGCTTGGGCCCCGTTACAGAGCTCGTCCAAGCAACAGACGATCGTTTCGCTATCATGTTCCACGGGGACGAGTTGAGTTTCGAATTTTCTGCAAACGACCTATCTCCACCGGCCCCGGGTATGAAGCGTAGCTACATGCTCTACGCAAATGGATTCGGCAAGGATATGGATTTTCACTCGGCCTACTCGCAGACGGTCGAACCCCTTCCCTTTCACGGTATGTCATCCTATCCCTACCCACCAGGAGAACGCTATCCGCAAAGCGAGGCTCACTCCGAATACGTCGAGGCCTACAACACGCGCCGCGTCAAGGGGTACTATAGATAAAGGATTTTCGTTTCGCTGCGCTAGGTCTCGATGTCCCTGGCGCAGCGAAACCCTATATAACCGTGATAGGCATTTGGAGAGGCCGAGTGCCGTGCGGCCGCGCGAATGTCTATGCGGTTGGTATGATAGCCACCGCCGCGATAGACCCTTGCCGTTCCATCAAGAGGGCCTGGGGGGTTGGCCTCTGGGCTCCGAGCATAGTATTTAACTTCATACCAATCGCCCACCCATTCCCCCACGTTCCCACACATATCCCAAATCCCAAA
>Ga0181587_10001311_pt1 | contig 20847 bp, 20 predicted proteins | sample 071ome_27_FD_132463 | JGI IMG/M metagenome (GOLD analysis project Ga0181587, IMG submission 132463) | Coastal salt marsh microbial communities from the Groves Creek Marsh, Skidaway Island, Georgia - 071409AT metaG (megahit assembly) | ecosystem: Environmental > Aquatic > Marine > Intertidal...
CAGACGCTGGTCACGTGGGGCGTCCTGTCCATGTACGCACTGGGCCTGCCGGCGTCCGCCTCCTCCCGAGTTCTCTCGTCAGCGTTCTACGCGCTGCGCGACACCCGGACCCCGGCCAACATGGCCTACCTTCGCGTCTTCATTTCGGTGAGCGTCGGTATCGTGGCCATGTTTCCGGCCGATCAGTTCGGATTCTCCACGTTGCGCCTCGGTGCGGCCGGTCTGGCCCTGGGGTCGAGTTGCGGCGCGTGGATCGAGTATGTGCTGCTGCGCCGCTCTTTGAATCGCCACATCGGCCCGCACAGCGCCCCCGGCGCGCGGGTCGTCCGCATGACGCTCGCTGCGGCGCTTGCCGCCTTCGCCGGGGTACTGTTCCAGCTCGGGCTCCCCGACTGGCATCCGGCCCTCGTCGCGGTGGTTTCGTTCCTGCCGTTCGGCGCGGTGTACTTCGGCGTGGGCGCGCTGCTCGGGGTTGAATCGCCGGTTCGGTTCGCGAGGCCCTGACGTGGGCGTCGAGAAGGAGCGCCTCGCGAGGCTCTCGACCCGTCCGGGTGTCTACCTCTTTCGGGACGACCGGAATCAGGTGCTCTACGTCGGCAAGGCGAAGTCGCTGAGGCCACGTGTTCGGAGCTACTTCCAGCGGGAGGCGGACCTCTCTGCCAAGAACCGCGAACTGGTGAAGCTCATCGCCGATGTCGAGACGATCGTCGTCGGCAGCGAGGGAGAGGCTCTCATCCTCGAGGCGAACCTCATCAAGGAGCACCGCCCTCGGTTCAACATCCTGCTTCGGGACGACAAGAAGTATCCCTACATCAAGGTCACCGTGCAGGAGCCGTTCCCTCGGGTCTTCGTGACCCGCCGCGTCGTGAACGACCGAAGTCGGTATTTCGGCCCGTACACGTCCGTCGGCCCGATGCGGCAGGCTCTGGAGCTGATCAAGCGGCTTCATACCGTACGCTCCTGCCGCTATGACCTGCCGAGGGATGCGCCCGAACGTGCGTGTCTGGATTACCATATCGGGCGCTGCATGGCGCCGTGCGTCGGGTTGCAGAGCGAGGCCGAATACCGGGTCATGATCGACGAGATCCTGAGGATTCTCGAGGGTGAGACCGAGGAACTCAGATCCGAGATCGAGGGGCGGATGCGTGACGCGTCGTCAGCACTCGACTTCGAGCAGGCGGCCCGCATGCGCGATGTCCTCGCGGGGCTCGACAGCCTCGCGCGCCAGCAGCGCGTGCACAAAGCCCAGGGCGGCAACTTCGACGTGGTTGCGACGGCCCGCGACGGTGACATCGGGGCGGGCGTCGTCCTGAAGGTCCGTGCGGGCCTCCTGCTGGGCCGCGAGTCTCAGCGTTTTTCGAAGATCCTCGAGGAGTCGGACGCCGACGTCATCAGTTCACTGGTGTCCCGGCATTACCTCAGCGCCGGGGAGGTCGTGATGGCTGATCTGCCACGGCAGGTACTCCTCTCGGATGACTTCGAAGACCGGGCATTGCTGCAAGAGATCCTGACCGACGCAGCCGGACGTGCGGTGCTGGTGCACGTACCGCAGCGCGGTGAGAAGGCTCGCCTGATCGAATTGGCGCAGCAAAACGCGCGTCAGGTGCTGGAGGACCGTGTCACGGCGCTGGAGTACGCATCCGATCGGGCGGAGGAAGCGTTGTTCAGACTCCAGGATGAGCTCGATCTCAAGGTCGTCCCCCGATTGATGGTCTGCTTCGACATTTCGCACACGCAGGGGACCGAGGTCGTGGGCAGCGCCGTCGTCTTCGAGAATGGTGAGCCCCGGCGGTCGATGTACCGGCACATGCGCATCAAGGGCGACTGGGGAAACGACGACTTTCGGTCCATGGGGGAGGTGGTCGGTCGGTATTTCCGTCGAGCCGCCGAGGAGGGCAAGCCGATCCCGGATCTGGCCGTTATCGATGGAGGGAAGGGGCAGCTTTCGGCCGCGGTCGAAGCGCTTCGGGAGCTCGAGCTCCCCGACGTGACCGTGATCGCGCTGGCCAAGAGGGAGGAGGAGGTCTTCATGCCGGGGCGCCGGCATCCGGTCCGTCTGGATCGACGTCACCGAGCGCTTCATCTCCTGCAGCGTATCAGGGACGAGGCGCACCGCTTTGCCGTCCGCTACAACCGCAAGCTCCGCAGCAAGCGAACGTTGCGTTCGGATCTGGGTGACATTCCCGGTGTGGGGCCGAAGAGGCAGCAGGTGCTGCTCCGTCGATTCGGATCTCTGCGGGGTGTGAAGGAGGCAACACGTGAGGAGATCGCCCGGATTCCCGGCTTTTCCGAAGCGCTGGCGAGTCGAATCCTGACGTATCTGGGGCGTTGACCCCCTCGATTCCGCGTCGGGCGGATGGGAGATCCGATTCACGGGGCGACCCGCTCGGTCGAAATTTCCGGCAGGAACCTTGCAACGTTTTCGGCCTGAACGCGTAACTCGTCCGAATGCCTGGAGCCCGCGCAATACGGGACCTTGGCCGCTTTTTCGGGCCTTTCTAGGTTATTCGGTCTAATCCGCAAATGACCCCCAACGGAGGAAACCCGGATGAAGATCCGTTTCGGACTCGTCCTGGCGATGGTGTTCGGTTTTGCACTCACCGGCTGTGCGTCCGGGGGTGGTGGTGGTGGGATGACCGGCATCAGTGGGGCAGGCGCCGGCCTGAACCCTCGCAACACGGACAACACTCGAGCCGCCGAGGACGCGATCGAGGCCGCCGAAGAGGCGACCGATCCGGCTGAAGCCGACCAGCTGTACGCCCAGGCGAAGCAGTTTGCCGAGATGGCGATTCAGGAAGACACGCTCAATCCGCTGGCCTACCGCCTGGCAGGTGTCGCATCGATCGGCACCGATGACTATACCCAGGCCGGCGAATATTTCGACAAGGCGATCGAACTGCGGCCCCTGTACGAATTCGATCTCGTATCGGTTCGTGAGCGCGCGTGGATCGACCTGTATCAGGAGGGTTCGCCGTACGTCCAGCAGGGCGACTACGAGACGGCCACGCAGTATTTCGAGTGGGCGAACGACATCTATGACGGACGTCCGGAGGCCAATGTGATCCTTGGGCAGGTGTACGCCCAGCTGCGCGAGCACGATGCCGCCATCGAGAACCTCGATGCGGCGCTGGCCTTCGCGGATTCCGAGACGATGATGCAGGCAGATTCAGCGACTGCGGCGTCGTGGCGTGAGCAACTCGAACCCCTCCCGCTGCTGCGGGCTCAGGTTCTCGCGGACGCCGGGCGCTTCGAGCAGGCCGTCGGCACGTATCGGCAGATGTCCGCGGCGAACCCGGACGATGCCGAGCTGAAACGTGGTCTCGCGGCGATCCTCATGGAGATGGGCAACGAGGCGGAGGCCACCGCGGTCTACATGGATATGATGGAGATGCCGGGGTTGGACTCGGAGACGCTGTTTTCCATCGGAGTCGGGTTCTATCAGTCCAGCGACTACGTGAATGCGTCGACGGCGTTCAGGAATGCGTCGACGGCGAGCGTAAACGACCGGGATGCCCTCGAGATGTGGGCCCGCTCGCTGCAGCTGGACTCTGCGTACGCGGAGATCCCCGCTGTCGCTGAGCGGTGGATCGACCTGGACCCCAATGGGCAGAACGGTTGGTTGATTCTGGCCCAGTCTGCGAACCAGATCGGGGACTCGGAGACGACGCAGGAAGCCATTCAGGCGGTCGACGCGCTGGACTTCATCGTCAACGATCTACAGCTGCGTCGTTTCGGAAATGGCGGGGCGGAGGTGAACGGGTCCGTCATCAACAAGAAGCTGAGTCAGGGTGACAGCGTGACTCTTCGGTTCACGTTCTACGCGGACGACGGGACCCCGATCGGTTCGGTGACCGAGACGGTGACCGTGAGTGGTGTCGATATGGCTCAGGTGTTCAACATCCAGTTCGACTCGGCTGAGCGGGTCGGGGGATACGGATACCGGGCCAACTGAGGTCCAACGTGGGATTTGAGGGTACGGGCGGTCCGGCTTCGGTCGGGCCGCCCGCGTTCTTGTTGACCCCTTCTGGACCCTCGCTAGATTTCTCGGCCTCGCGGGAGTAGCTCAGTTGGTAGAGCATCAGCTTCCCAAGCTGAGGGTCGCCGGTTCGAGCCCGGTCTCCCGCTCTGTGGTAAAGCAAAGCCCTGAAAGGATTTAACAATCCTCTCAGGGTTTTTGCTGTTTATCGGGTGGCAAAAGCGTCGTGGCCGTTGCGATCGGTCCGGTCGGGACGCACCCGACGCCCATGTCGGGTGGCTTTCGGGATCTCCCGGGCTCTGACCGGCAGGGGATCTCACGTGCGCTGCCTTCCCTTTTGGTTCCTCCCCCACAAGCAGCCTCGGAGTCTTCCCGACATCGAGGAGGTGCACGCTCTGGCCCTATTAAGGGCACGATCACCAGCTACCTACCGGGGGAACAGATGCGAGTGATGACCGTTCTTCTCATAGCAATCGCGGTCTTCGCCCCGCGGAATGCAATGGCTCAGGTCGTTGTCGGGGACCGGCTGCGAGTGGAGATGGTCGACGGTGAAGCTCTGGACGGGGTCGTCTCCTCACTCTCGGCGCGATCCATATTTGTCCGCGACGCAGGGACGGGGCCTGAGCTGGAGATTCCGTATACGGAAATCCGGTCTCTTGAGCGAAGCCTGGGGAAACAGCGTCGATTCGGTAAGAACCTCGGGGTTACCATGGTGATCAGTGCTGGGACACTCGGCTTCGGATCTGCCATAGCGTGGTCACCCTGTACCGGCCTTTGCTTAGTCGGCCCCAATTCCCGTGGTGAAGCGTTCGCCTGGGGTGCGGTCGGAGGGACGCTGGTAGGTTTGCCCCTCGGGGTCGTGGTCGGCTTGGCTCGGAAGAGTGAGCAATGGGAGCCGCTTTCCATTCCAGGAACGGAAGGTGCTGCGATACGGCTTGTTCCGGTCATCGGAGCTGGGCTCGGTGTCGCGGGTTCGATCTCGTTCGGAGGTCTCTGAGTCTGGCCGAACAGGGAATCCACGTTCTCGCGGGGAATGTCAGCCCCTCACACCGGACGACACATGAGCCGCAGCTGCGCAGTGCCGTCCGCTTGGTCAGCCCTGAGGCATTGCGCGAGTCCTCCCGCGCGCTGCCGACCTTCAGACGACGTTCATTGAGAGCACTCCGCGCCCGTCCGGACACGGGGTAGACGGCGCTGGCCCGAGCCCCCACTTTGGACTACTGAGTAGCAGCGCCCCCTCATGCTCCGCACCGTGTCCCTGAAGAAGCTTTTCCTGAACCTTCGAAGTCGTCTCCTGCCAAGATATCTGGCGGAGAGGCGGGACAGGGAGCCTCCGCCCTCGTCGGGGGGTTGGTTGAAATTCGCGGATACCGAACCCTCGCCGATCAAACGGCGCGGGACGGCGCACAGTCAAGAAGACTTCAGCCGGGATCACCGGTTGAAGCGATTGGACTCAACCCCACCGTCTGCGTCGGACGGCCATACGGTCGAGACTGATGAGTCGTCGCGACCGGTCCCGGCCGGTGACCATGCGTCTTCGGGTCTTGCACAGCCGGTGCCGATGGGTGTGGAGGCGGTTCCTTCCCATCATGAGACCTCCACGGAGGTACTCGACACGACCATCGCCTCCGCTTCGAGCATTCTCGAGGACGAGAGTTCCGCCGTGGCCGATGATGTGGACCCGGCCGAGATCGTGGTCGACGGTGAGATTGGGGGCGAGGAGCAGATTGGTGGTGAGTTCGCCGAGGGTGTATCGGGGGCCGCGCTCCAGCAGCACGCAGAGGGTGAGGTCCCGGTGGTGCGAGGATTTCGCGCAGGTCGCTCGAGCGATTTGAGTGCGCTTCTGGGATTCACCGAGCTCGTTCGAGGAACGCGACAGGCCGTTAGAGAGATCGTCGAGGACACGTCCGTGCTTGCAGGGGCTGAGGCCGGGGCCGCCTCGGAGCCTGAGCCCGAGACACCGAAGACGCACCATTGGATGGCCGCTGCGCTGCGCAGGGCAGGGGAGCCTGGTGCTGTCGACGTGCCCCTCACCCCCGAATCTGACTCAGAGGAAGCGTGGAAAACGGCTTCGGAGTGGTGTGCGCTGACCCCCGATGAGGTCGCTGGGCTCGTCGCGAACCATTTTCGTCTTCGTGCCGTGGATTTGGAATCCGCCGAGATCGAACAGATCGAGGATATTCCGGACGCCCTCATGAGGCGATACCGTGCAGTTCCGATCGCGCAGAGCGATCGGTATCTGATCCTGGCCGTCTCAGATCCATCCGATCCGCATCTCGGCACGGCGTTCAGTTTCGTCGCACGTCGGTCGGTGTCACTGGTAGTGGCGCCACCCGAGGCGATCGCGGAGGCGATCTGGAAAACCTACGGCTGGATGCCCTGAACGGCGTTCAGGACCTGAGCGGGACAGGCGTCACCGGAGCCCCGGTATCGCCGATTCGGGGAACCCCACGGGCAACATACCGGCTGGGTTTCGTGTATGCGAGGTCCGAGGATGTTTGTCGTGCTTCCGTATTGCTCGTTCGGGCGACCTCGGCGAAAATCACTCTTCACCTAAATGGAGCGTAGTGCATGAAGAGGGTAGCAACCGGACTGGGCCTCATTGCCTTTCTGATGATGCTGGCGGGGGGACCCCTGTCCGCTCAGGTCGGCGAGCGTCCCCGAGACACCGATTACACCGAGGATGCGGAAGACGCGATCGAGGATGCGGAGGACTCGGACGACGAGGCCGAAAAGCAGGCCTACTACCGGATGGCGCTCGAGCACGCGCAGGCTGAGATCGCCGAGAACGCCAACAATCCGCTGGGCCATCGCCTTGCGGCGCTCGCCTCACTCGGACTGGGCCAGTACGCGGAAGCCGGCGCCTACTTCGACCGCGCGATGGAGCTCTACCCGCTCTACGAGTTCGAGGACACGGGGATTCGCGAGTCGACATGGATCGACCTCTACAACCAGGCGTCACCGCTTGTCGGCGCGGGTGATTACGAGGGCGCCGTCGCGATCTTCGAGGACGCACACGCCATTTTCCAGGCGCGTCCCGAGGTCATGATCACGATTGCGCAGCTCTACGGCTCCCTGGGTGAGTTCGAGCGCGCGCTGAACTACATGGGCGAGGTCGACGTGTTCATGGGGTCCGAGACGGCCGCCACGGCGGACTCGGCCACGATGGCTGGATGGCAGGAGCAGGCGTCGGTGCTGCCCCTTCTCAAAGCTCAGGTGCTTGCGGCCGATGGTCAGTACGACCTGGCCGCGGACGCGTACCGAGATCTCATGGCGATGGAGCCCGGCAACGTGGATCACATCCGTAGCCTGGCCGCCGTGCTGATGGATGGTGGGCGCGAGGAGGAAGCCCTCGAAGCGTACGAGCAGCTCCTGGAACAACCGGGGCTCGATGGAGAGACCATCTTCGCGATCGGCGTCGGCTTCTACTCGGCGAGTGATTACGTGAATGCGGTTGCGGCGTTCGAGAAGGCGGCCGATCTGAACCGGACCGACCGCGACGCCCTGGAGATGTGGGCTCGCTCACTCCTGCTCAACGAGGTCTATGCGGACATTCCACCCGTGGCCGAGCGCTGGGTGGAGCTCGATCCATACAGCCAGAACGGCTGGCTGATCTGGGCGCAGGCGGCGAACCAGAACGGTGACACTGAAGGGACGCAGGCCGCGATGGGGACGGCGCAGGAACTCGTGGTTAGCGTGGATCAGCTCCAGATGCAGCGCTTCGGCGGTGGTGGGGCCCGGGTCAGCGGATCGGTGATCAACAAGACCGCTGAAGAGGGGGCCTCCGTCTCGATGGTCTTCACCTTCTATGGGGAAGGTGATGCACCGCTCGGCACCGTGAGCACCTCGGTGACGGTTGGTGCGGTCGACATGGCCGAGCTCGTCGACGTGCAGTTCGACTCCGCCGAGATGGTGTGGGGGTACAGCTACGAGCTGATGATCGGCTGACGGGTGTGCCACCCGTTGGAAGCCCCGGCCGGACGTGATGTCCGGCCGGGGCTTCTTTTTATCACCACGTCGTCGTCGGATTTGGGATTTGGCTCACAGACCGGACCATTGCCGAAGGGGGCCGGCGAGTCGGAGCCCGAACCGCGCGAACTCGCGATGGTTACGTGTTAGATTCGACCGGCCTCGCGCACTGCGCGCCTGTTCGACGTATCGAGAAGGGTTGGTTCATCCGTGAATGACACCTTTGTCGTCGGGCTCGTCTCGGTCGCGGTACTCGGTGGGGCCGCGCAGTGGCTGGGGTGGCGGCTTCGTTTGCCGGCGATCCTCCTGCTGCTCCTCTTCGGGATGGCCGCGGGGCCGGACGGCATTGGTCTCGTCCCGACGGACGCGATGTTCGGGGATCTCCTGCTGCCCCTGGTCGCCATCGCCGTGGCGATCCTCCTGTTCGAGGGTGCCCTGACCCTCCACCTGCCGGAGCTCGGGCACCAGCTTCGGGTCGTTTTGCGGCTCGTGACCGTGGGTGCGGCGATCACGTGGGGACTGTCTGCCGTTGCGGCTCATTTTGTGCTCGGCCTTTCGTGGCCGCTCGCGATCCTCATCGGTTCTGTTCTGACCGTGACCGGGCCTACCGTCGTGCTGCCGCTTCTCCGGCAGATCCGGCCGACAGGAGCAGGGGGCGCGGTCCTCAAGTGGGAAGGCATCCTGATCGATCCGATTGGTGCCGTGCTCGCCGTGCTGGTCTTCGAGGCCCTCGTGGACGGAGCGTTCGCCTCAGCGTTCGTCGGTATCGGCAAGACGATCCTGTTCGGTTCACTGTTCGGACTTCTGCCCGCTGCGGTTCTCGTGATTTGCCTGGAGCGTTACTGGATTCCGGACCACCTTCACTCGGCCGCCGCCCTTGCGCTCACGCTACTGGGCTACGGTCTCTCGAATGCGTTCCAGCACGAGTCCGGACTTCTCGCGGTGACGGTGATGGGCGTAGCATTGGCCAACCAGCACCGGGTGGACATCAGCCACATCACGGAGTTTAAGGAGAACCTGCAGGTTCTCATCATCTCGGCGCTGTTCATCGTGCTGGCAGCTCGAGTGGAGTGGAGCGATCTCCAGGCCATCATCGGACCGCGGTTCGGCCTCTTTCTCCTGCTCCTCGTGCTCGTGGTGCGGCCGGTGACCGTAGCGCTATGCACGCTCGATGGTCGATTGACGCGCCGAGATCGAATCTTCGTCTCAGCCATGGCACCGCGTGGCGTGGTTGCGGCGGCTGTGACGGCGGTCTTCGCCCTGAGGCTCGAGGAAGAAGGCTTCGCCGGGGCGGAGGAGCTCGTCCCCATCATGTTCCTGATCATCGCCGGGTCCGTGGCGATCTATGGCCTGGTCGGGCGGCCTCTCGCGCTTTATCTGGGACTTGCCGAGCGCAATCCGAACGGATTCGTGATTATCGGGGCCCACCCCTTCGCCCGGGCGCTCGCTCGGGCCCTACAGAGGGCGGATCTGCCGGTGCTCATGGTCGACACGAACATCGGCATGGTGGGGACCGCGAGGGAGGAGGGGATCCCCGTGTATCACGGAAGCGTGCTCAGCGATCAGGCGGAGAACGAGCTGGAGCTACCCGGTATCGGAAAGCTTCTGGCCCTCACGGCGAACGACGAGGTGAACGCGCTGTCGGCCCGTCATTACGTCCACCTCTTCGGCCGTCAGAACCTCTTTCAGCTGTCGCCCAGCCGAGCTGCTCGCAAGGGGTCTTCGGAGCTTTCGGCTGAGCTGCGGGCGCGAGTTCTGAGCTCGCCTGACCTCACGTATAAGGAGGTCCAGCGAAGATTTAGCTCGGGTGCCCATTTCACGTCCACGCGCATGACCGACCAATTCGGCCTGGGTGAATGGCACGCCGAGCACGGAGCGGATGCCCTGCCATTGATCGTCGTCCGCCCGTCGGGCGACGCCCTGGTGGCCTCGCCGGGCGTGAGTCTCGAGCCCAGACCGGGTGACACGTTGATCGGGATTACGGAAGCGTCCGCACCCTGACGGTCCGACGAGTACCGCCGGATGCGCGCTTGCTCATTCTGGCCCGCTTCTTTCATCATTGCGTGTGTGCCCCGACTGCGAGGACGTCCATGAACACTGAGAGAAGCCACCCCTCCGTCACCCTGTGCGTGTTTACTGAGGCAGGGGCCTTCGAGTCCAGCGAGGCCGTCCTGGCCCTGTCCGGGCGCTGACGGTTGGACATGGACGTACTCAGCGCTCTCGGCCCGTGGCTCTATCCGCTCGTCATCGTCGCCCTGTGCCTGATCGGGACTGTGACCCGGGCCGTGCTCACGATCGCAAGGCTGACGGACGAATTGCCCGCGAGTGGAGCACCCCACCACGCGGTGCTGGCATGGGGCGTCCTCGGGGGCGTGGTCGGGCTCCTCGGGACCGTGATCGGCTTCGGGCGCGTGGCGGTCGGTGCACGGGCGGCGACCGGGGCGGAGCGAGCGGAGCTCGAGGCGATGCTGGCGGTGATGTGGGACGGCGTGCTCGTCATCGTCACCCCGGTGACGATGGGACTCTGGCTCTTTACGACATCACTCGTCGCGTGGCTCGCGCTCCAGTTCTGGATCAATCGCAAGCTGACCTGACCCCGCGCAGCCGCCGGTGAGGCCACCGCGCGACCCTACTGCTGGTCCTGCTCCTGATCCTCCTGCTGTTGGGCATCTTCCACCCAACCGGGGTTGCCGTCTGGACTGACGACATAGACGTACCCGTCGAACCGACCGAGCACGGGCACTTCCGTACCCTGGTCGAGGCGGGCCACTGCGGGAGCCGCCCGGGTCGGGGCTGAACGCACCGTCTGTTGTGCCGCCATCGCCTGCTGACCCAACGGGCGGCTCACATCTTCGGTCAGCCGTGCGGCCACATAACCCTGGACTCCGTCCGGCAGACGGACTCGGAAGTAGTCACCGGAGCCGCCGAGTACTCGCAGAGGGGTGTGCTCCGAAAGCTCACGAATGACGGGCGTTCGTAGTCCCGGGGCGGCACGCAGACGGATACCGCCAGTGCGCAGGCGCACGGTAGAGCCGAGTTGCTGAAGATCGGCGGTCATCTGCGCAACTTCGCCACGAGGCTGGCGGATGAAGGGGGCCGGGTTCACCGCCCCCTCACCGCGACGGTACACACCGAAGTGCAGATGGGGTGGTGTTGTCCTCGCATTACCCGTGTTGCCCACGAAGCCGAGGGTGTCACCCACCTGTACGCGATCTCCGTTCTGCACGTACTGACTGTCGAGGTGGGCGAAGTAGATGTTCGCGTTTCGGATCGGGTCCCGAAGCCACACCACCTTTCCTCCCAGATTCGTGACATCGACCCGGTTGATGATGCCGGCGGACGTCGCGAGGACCGGGGTGCCCCTGCGCGCGAAGATGTCGACCCCCTCGTGAGATCGTCGCCCACCGTCGCGATCGACGCCCCACAAGCTCTGAGCGGCACGCATGTCGTGCCCCTGGACGGGGAAGGCGAGCTGCGCATCGAGGCGAAGCGTCACCCGGTACTGGCCCCCTCTCAGGAGTTCCGGCTGGAGCCGCAGGATGTAGTCTCCGCCACGCCACGGTTCGTGCACGAACTCGCCCGGGACGGAGTCCGAGGAAATCACGGGTCGCGGTGGGTCGTCCGGGGAGGAAGGCACCCGAAAGAGATCCACGAAGACTCGTGTGTCCTCTTCGCCCTGAAGGGTCACCTCGGCGGTCAGCTTCTGCCCCCGGCCGATCGTCACGCGATACGCCATCGCGCCGGGGGCCTCGGGGGTAATGAAGCCCTCCTCCTCGAAGGGCAGGGAGACGGGGGCTGCCGCGTCCACGGCATGACTGCCTGCGGCCAGCCAATCACGGGCCAGCGCAGTCCCGGTCAGGCCGGCCTCGGAGAGACCTTCCTGATACGCTTCGTATGGCGTCAGATCGCGGAACCGGTCCTGGACCTGCTCCGCCTGCTCACATGCGGTCGCCGACAGCAATACGGCCCCGGCGAGTGCCATCGATCGTCCTCTCATCATCCCCACCGATATCCCAACACCGTTACGGACCGGTCCGAGCGCATTCGACCTCCGTTCAGGTGAGACTTCCGACTCGACGTCCAACGCCCCGAAGCTGTCGCGTCGCCCTTCCTCCGGTCAAGAAGGAGTGGCGCGCGAACGGTCTCCTTGAGACGGAGTCCGAAATTGTTGGGGCATCGGGCCACGGTTAGCTTTTCGGGCTCCCCGAGCGCCGCTCCGGACGGGTGTGTCGCAGCTCCCGCCCGTCGTCAACAAAGACTCAACCGACGCAACACCGTGGTCCGCATCGCCGAAATCGAGTCCGGCAGCATCGCCGACGAGCTCTCGCTCGAAATCGGCTCGCGCGTGGTGCGCATCAACGGCGAGCGTGTTCGGGATGGGATCGACCTGACGTTCATGCTGAGCGAGACCGAGTTCGAGTTGGAGATGGTGTCTCCCGACGGGGAGACCACCGTGTACGAAATCGAGCGCGAACCGGGTGAGCCGATCGGAATCGTGCCGGCGCCTGATACGATTCGGGAATGCGCCAACAAATGCGTGTTCTGCTTCATCGACGGAAATCCGGAGGGAGCGAGAAAGACGCTCTGGCTCCGGGACGATGATTTCCGGCTGTCGTTTACGTACGGCAGTTACGTCACGCTGACGAATCTGGGTCCAAAGGGGCTCCGCCGACTGGTCGACCAGCGTATCTCACCGTTGTACGTGAGCGTACACGCCACCGAGCCTGAGGTCCGGGAGCGTCTCCTGGTCAACCAGAGAGCCGGCCTCATCATGGATCAGCTTCGAGAACTGATCGACGGCGGACTCGAGGTACATACCCAGGTCGTGTTGTGTCCGGAGTGGAACGACGGCACCCATCTGGACCGGACGATCGAGGATCTCTGGGCGCTGGGCCCTTCGATTCGGTCGCTCTCGGTCGTACCGGTGGGGCTGACGCGCTACAACCTGAACCGGCCCGTGCGTCTCCTTCGCGTCGATGAGGCGGCGGCCGTGATCGACCGTATCGACGAGGCTCGTTCGCGCGCGCTTTCCGACCGTGGTCTGGGTTGGTGCTACGCGGCCGACGAGATGTACCTCATCGCTGACCGTGAGATTCCGGGCGGTGCGTACTATGACGACGGCGCCCTCTACGAGAACGGGGTCGGGGCTGTGCGACGCTTCGTCGAGGGGTTCCATGAGGGGCTCGGTAGCGTGCCTCGTTTCGAGGGCCGGCGTATCCGGCTCGTGACGGGGGGATCCATGGCGCCCTTCATCCGCGAGCTCGCGCCGCGGTTGGCTGACGCGACCGGAGCGGAGGTCGACGTCGTGCACGCCATCAACCACTACTTCGGTGAAACGGTGACCATCGCGGGGCTTCTCGGGGGGAATGACATCCTGGCTGCACTCGGAGAGAGCGAGCCGGACGATGTCATCGTCCTTCCCGCGGAAGCGCTCAACAGCGACGACATCTTTATCGACAACGTCCCCCTCTCGGAGTTCGAGGAGCGGGCAGCCGGTGCTCGCGTGGTACGCGGGTACGAGATCACGGAGGCGCTGCGCGCGGAGGCTCGATGAGCGATCGACTCCCGGTCGTGGCGGTCGTGGGGCGGCCCAACGTTGGGAAGTCCACCTTCTTCAACCGGGTCATCGGACGGCGCGTCGCGATCGTCGACGATCAGCCGGGTGTGACACGTGACCGGAACTTCGCTCACGCCGACTGGGCGGGGCGGGACTTTCGTATCGTGGACACGGGTGGTGTGGTGGAGGGGTCGGATGAGGGCATGGACGTCGCCATCCGCGATCAGGCGATGATCGCCGTTGAGCAGGCTGACGTGATTCTCTTCCTCGTGGACGGCAAGGCCGGAGTTCAGCCACTCGACGAGCGTCTCGCTGAGGTGCTTCGCAAGGCCGCCAAGCCTGTGCTCCTCGTGGTGAACAAGGTCGACAACCTTCCTCATGACCAGAACCATCTTGAGTTCTGGTCGCTGGGTATTGGCGAGCCAATTCCGGTAAGTGCCTTGTCTGGAAAGGGTTCGGGTGACTTGCTTGACCGGATTCTCGAGGAGCTGCCAGATGCCGCTGACCTCGAGCCGGAGGAAGACACGGTCCGGGTCGCCGTTGTCGGGAAGCCCAACGTGGGCAAATCGAGCTTCGTGAACCGGCTGATTGGTGAGGAACGCACCGTGGTGTCCGACGTGGCAGGCACGACACGGGACCCGATCGACAGCGAGTTCCGCTATCACGGACGGGGTATGGTCTTCGTGGACACGGCGGGACTGCGCCGCCAGGCTCGCGTGAAGGACAGCATCGAATACTACAGTGCGCTTCGGACCGACCGCGTCATCTTCTCGTCCCACGTCTGCGTCCTCCTCGTCGACGCGAGCGAAGAGGAACTCCACGCACAGGACGTGAAGATCGCCGAGAAAGCCTGGGAGGCGGGCCGTGGCCTGATCCTGATCGCGAACAAGTGGGACCTCGTAGAGAAGGACACGATGACCGCGCCGGAGTGGGAAAAGAAGGTCCGTGAGCGGATCCCCTTTCTCCAATGGGTGCCGATCATCTTCACTTCGGCGCTGACCGGTCAACGGGTCCGGCGCTGCCTCGACACCATCCTGGACGTCAACGACGAGCGTTCGCGACGGATCGACACACACGAGGTGAACGAGGTGCTGGAGTCCCTCGTCCGACGGCAGCCACCGCCGCATCACAGGGGACGTGCCGTGAAGATCAAGTACGGGACTCAGGCGTCGGTCCGGCCACCCGTCTTTGCGCTCTTCGCAAACTTCCCGAAGGCGATCCCTGCTCACTACATTCGCTATCTGCACAACGGGTTCCGGGACGCCTGGTCGTTCATGGGCACGCCGATCCGACTTCGAATCCGCAGCGGCAAGGACGACGACTAGCTTGGCCTGGGCATTACTCGCGCTCTCCTATCTGATCGGGGCGACTCCGACCAGCTATTGGGTCGGTCGGGCGGTTCACAGTCTTGATCTGCGCGAGCACGGATCCGGCAACCTGGGGGCGACCAACGCCCTGCGGGTGCTGGGCTGGAAGTCCGCCCTCCCCGTGGTTGTCGTGGACATCGCGAAGGGATGGGGCCCCGCCGCGCTCTTTCCCGCGCTGGCCGGGGTGTCGTTCCCGTGGAGCTTCGCCTTCGGGCTCGCGGCGATCGTCGGGCACATGTTCAGCTTCTGGGTCGGGTTCAAAGGCGGGAAGGGAATGGCGACGGGTGCGGGAACGTTCCTCGCTCTCGCGCCGACCGCGGTGGGCGCCGGCTTCGTCATCTGGCTGGGTGTGACGTTGGCGACGGGGTATGTCTCACTCGGCTCGATCGTCGTTTCGGCAGCGCTGCCTCCGTTGATCGCCTTCACACCTCATGAGGGCGGCATGACCCTGGTCTGGCTGGCCACCGCGCTTGCGGTCTTCATCATCTGGAAGCACCGCTCGAACGTCGGGCGACTGCGGCGGGGTGAGGAGAACCGCTTTCGCAGAGGGGCCGGTGGCCCTGCCGTCGCTCCCGCCGGAGCGGAGTCCGGGGAGGACCTGGCTTGAGCGAGTCCATGCGTGCATCGGTGGTCGGGGCAGGAGCGTGGGGAACCGCGCTCGCACTCGTTCTCGTCGAACGAGGGCATGACGTGCGCCTGTGGTCCTACGAGTCCGAGGTGGCGGATTCTATTCAGCGAGACCGGAAGAACCCCTATCTGAGCGGCGTGACCCTTCCTGATCGTCTGCACGCCACGTCCGACCTCACGGCCGCGGTCGAGGGGTCAGAACTCGTGGTTTCGGTCAGCCCTTCGCAGGTCGTGCGTGGCGTGATGTCGGAAGCTGCACCACATCTCGAGTCCGACGCCATCGTGGTGAGCGCATCCAAGGGTATCGAATTGGGATCGCTCCGGCGGATGGACGAGGTGCTCCTGGAGGAACTCGGGCCGGCCCTGATGGAGCGGTTCTGCGTTCTGTCCGGACCGAGCTTCGCCCACGAGGTCGCCAAACAGGCGCCCACGGCCGTTGTTGTGGCGAGTCGCGTTCAGGACGCTGCGGAGCGTGTGCAGAGCGCCTTCCAGACCCCGTGGTTCCGGCCCTACACGAACAATGACGTGGTAGGGGTGGAGCTCGGTGGGGCACTGAAGAACGTGATTGCGCTCGCCGCGGGAATGACCGCGGGCCTCGGCTTTGCGCACAACACGACCGCAGCCCTCATGACGCGAGGGCTCGCCGAGATGACCCGGCTTGGCCTCGCTCTGGGCGCGCGTCCCGCTACGTTCTACGGGTTGGCGGGCATGGGCGATCTCGTGCTCACCTGCACGGGCTCCCTCAGTCGAAACCGGACCGTCGGATACCGACTGGGTCAGGGTGAGTCCCTCGACGCGATTCTCAGCGACATGACGGCTGTCGCCGAGGGTGTGAAGACGGCTCCGGCGGTGCGTGAACTCGCGCACCGGCACGAAGTCGAGATGCCGATCGTGGAGCAGGTGTGTGCGATCGTGGAGGAGGGCCGAAGCCCGGCGGACGCCTTGAGGACGCTGATGATGCGGGATCCGAAGCCGGAGATGTGGTCGTGACCTACGTGAGCGGAGAATGGAGCCAGTGAGCGATCAGCCGCCAATTGCGAAGAAGGTGTACTACTCCATCGGGGAGCTTTGCGACCTCTCTGGTCTGAAGCCGCATGTGCTGCGGTACTGGGAGACGCAGTTCGATGTCCTGAACCCGACGAAGAATCGGGCGGGCAATCGCGTGTACCGGTCGCGCGATGTCGAGGTCGTCCTTCTGGTCAAGCAGTTGCTGTACGACGAGAAGTACACCATCGAAGGCGCCAACCAGAAGCTGATCGACATGCGCAGGGAAGGTGAGCTCAAGGGTCGAGGGCGCGACGTGGTCGCCGGCGACTTCCTGACCGGGATCAAGAGAGAGCTCGAGGAACTCCGCGAGGTTCTGACGCCGCCCGCTGGAGCCTGACGCTGAACATCCTCTGCACCAACGACGACGGATACCTGTCGACAGGGATCGGCGTGCTCGGTCGCGCCGCCTCCACCCTCGGGAGCGTGACGACCGTCGCTCCGGATCGTGAGCAGAGCGCTACGAGCAGCTCCCTCACGCTGCACCACCCACTTCGCGCCCGGCGGTCCCGCGACGGAGCGTGGATCGTGGACGGTACGCCGACGGACTGCGTGATTCTCGCGGTCAACGAGCTCCTTCCCGAGCGTCCGGATGTGTGCGTGTCCGGCGTGAACCATGGCTCGAACATGGGCGAAGACGTGCTGTATTCCGGTACAGTCGCTGCCGCCATGGAGGCGACCGTGATCGGGATTCCGGCCGTGGCCTTTTCATGGTGCGGTGCGTTCCCGGAGGAGCTCGAGGGGTGCGAGGAGCTGGTCGCGCGCATCCTCGAGGAGATCCTGTCCCGCGGATCGTTCCCGGAGGACACGCTGTTCAACGTCAACCTGCCCGCGATTGAACCGTCCGCGGTGAAAGGCATTCGCATCACCTCGCTGGGTCGGCGCCGATACGCGGATTCGATCACGCGTGCCAACGATCCCTCCGGCAAGGAGTACTTCTGGATCGGGGGCGGTGAGGTCACGTGGCGAGGCTCGGAGGCATCGGATTTCCAGGCGATCGACGATGGCTACGTCTCGGTGACTCCGCTGCATCTCGATCTCACGAACTACCGACTTCTCGAGGACATCCGCGCGTGGGACCTGACCCTCTAGCCGACGCACGGTACGCCGGGTACCGCCGGAAGTTGATCGAGGATATCCGCGCCCGGGGTGTCGATGATCTGGAGATCCTGCAGCTCTTCGATCGAGTGCCTCGACACACATTTCTACCCGAAGGTGTACAGCCGCGCGCCTACGAGGATGCACCCGTGCCGATCGGGTTCGGACAAACCGCGTCACAGCCCTCCCTGCAGGCGTACTACCTGTCGATCCTTCGGCCTGAGCCTGACGACGTCGTGTTGGAGATCGGGACGGGGTGTGGCTTCCTCACCGCGCTTCTCTGCCTCATGGCGGATCGTGTCTACTCGGTCGAGCGCATCCGCGAGCTGTCGCAGCGGTCACGGCGGGCCCTCGACGAGTTCGGGGTCAAGAACGCCGCGCTTCTCGTGGGGGATGGGACCATTGGATGGAAGAAGTACGCGCCCTTCGACGTCATCGTCGTGTCTGCGGCTTCTCCCTCGGTTCCACAGGCGCTCGTGGACCAGCTCGCTGACGGGGGACGGATGCTCATTCCCGTCGGAGCACGTGACGTACAGGAGCTGATGCTGGTTCAGAAGACCGGGTTCGCGGTGACGCAGGAGCCTGTCGGGGGTGCGGTGACATTCGTGCCACTTCTGGGACGATTCGCGTGGAGCGAGGAGCAGGGATGAGCGAGGAAGGTTCGACGAGCGACGGCCACCAGGGCCGCGGCCCGGAGAAGACGCCGGGGCGCAGGGACAACGTGCTGCGGCGTCTTTACGATTGGGTTCTGCATTGGGCCGAGACTCCGTACGGCGTGCCGGCCCTCTTCCTGATCTCCGCTGCGGAGTCGTCATTCTTTCCACTGCCACCCGATCCCCTTCTTCTGGCGCTGTGCCTCGGTGCGAGCCGGAAGTCGCTCAAGTTCGCCGGTATCTGCACCCTGGCGTCCGTCGTGGGTGGCATGGTCGGGTACGCGATCGGGGCGGGCGCATGGCACATCGCCCAGGACTGGTTCTTCGGCTACGTGCCGGGCGTAACGCCCGAGGCGTTCGAGGGAGTGCGTGAGTTCTACGACGCGAATGGCTTCGCCGCCGTCTTTCTGGCCGGCCTGACGCCCATACCCTACAAGGTGTTCACCCTGGCTTCGGGTGTGTTCAACATCAATTTCGGAGTCTTCGTCGTCGCGTCGATCCTGAGTCGCGGGTTCCGCTTTTTCCTGATCGCGGGCCTCGTGTACAAGTTCGGCCCGCCCATCGAACGGTTCATCGACCAGCACTTCAACAAGCTGGTCATCGTCTTCAGTGCGCTCTTCGTTGCCGGGTTCATCGCGATCGAGTTCTTCCTATAGTCGCAGGAATCCTTTGTTCGTGGCCCCGAGGGGCCACATATTGGCTCGGCGAGGGGAGGACAGGGGAACGACGTTTGTGAGGAGTACCTGGCGATGAGCGAGAACAGCGAGGAGATCCGTCTCCCGCCTCCGGCGTTTCCGCCCGGAATGCGGCGCCGGTCCTCCGGCGGGCGAAAGGGCGGCGAGGCTGAGCAGGCGACGCAGGAAACAGCTGAGGACGTGTTCATCTCCCCCGATGCGCCCATGCCGGAACGCCAGGACCGTGTGTCCGGGGCGTTCATCTCGCCGGATGAACCGATTCCCGAGCGTAAAATCGAGCTCGTCGAAGCCTTCCAATCCGCCACGGACGGGATCGATCCCGATGAGGAGGGTGTGGTCGTCGGGATGGACCTCGGCGCGGATCTTGAACCCGCGGAGATTGTCTCTGGTGGAGACCCTCACGTGATGGAGGTCATGGATGCGGTGTCGACACTCAGTGACGCACTCCGCCGCAAGGGCGAGGGCGGGCTGCGCACTCATCCCGACATGAGCCGCTTCGAAGCGACGCTTCGGTCCTACTGCGTCGGTTATCTGGCGGGTCGCAGGGCGGAAGAGCCCGCACCGCCGGTTGTTCAGGAGCCGCTGCCTACCGACGGATAAGGGGCGGCAGGGGCGTTGATCCGGGAGAGCGCCGCGGCGAGCTTTTCGCGCAGAGCGCCCGTAGCTCAGGTGGATAGAGCGACTGCCTCCTAAGCAGTAGGCCCCAGGTTCGAGTCCTGGCGGGCGCATCTCAAGGAACGTGTTGCCCCTCATGGCTTTGTAGCTGTGAGGGGCTCCGTGTTGGCGAGGCCAGAATCGCGCTTGTGTGGATTCGTCGTGCGATAATTCGAGCAAAATGGATCCTGGTGACTTAATTTGGAGCAGGTCACAGTTCATCGGACCCATTATCTCACCCGGGCCGTAGCACGCGATGTTCGCAGAATTGTTCGGCAATTCGCCCATTTTCCAGACTCTGGAAGCGCATGAGTTGGAGAAAGTCATGCGCGTGTGTGACATCATCGAGCTCAAGCATGGCGAGTACGTGTTCCGTGAGGGTGATGTCGGTGACCGACTCTTCGTGATTGCCGAGGGCGCGATCCGGATCTCGCGCATGATTCCAGGCTCCGGGGAGGAAGCGCTTGTTGTCCTCAAGGACGGGGCGTGCTTCGGCGAGATGGCCATCTTCGATGAGATGGAGCGATCGACAGACGCGATCGTCGATACACGATCTCTCTTACTGAGTATCACCCGTGAAGCTTTCGAGGACCTCCTCGAGTCCGACAAGGATCTCGCTCACAAGGTGCTTTGGTCGGTTTGTCGAATGCTGAGCGAGCGACTTCGGCTCTCGAATGAGCAGCTCCGATCGGTCATGGTGATGGCCATGTTCTAAGCTGGTCGACCTCGCGGCCGGTGACTTCGCCTCATCCCCACCCATACGTCCCCATGGGTTGCTTGAGCCCCCGCAGTCGCCCTAAGAATGGGGGGTCGATGGGAATGCCGAAGTGAGGATATGAATCATGGCCAGAGTGTTCTTGACCCACCGGGTCCGCGATTATGCGGAGTGGCGGCAAGGGTATGATGCCGACGCGGAGCGGCGATCGGGCGCAGGATTTTCGGAAGTGGGCCACTACCACAGCGCTCATGATCCAAACGAGTTCCTCATCGTCTGGGACACGGAGCTCTCCATGGAGGAGACCACGGCCATGGTCGCCGGCATGCTCTCGGATCCGGATTTGGGTCGCTTGATGGAAGAGGCCGGAGTGCTTGAAAAGCCGGAATTCTGGGTAGCTTAGCGCGATCATGACCGTTGGGGCCGGCCCCCTGGCCGCGTAGCTTTGGAAGGACGTAAGCCCACGACCTCACGGAGCCCCGCCATCGCCCC
>Ga0181587_10001317_pt1 | contig 20814 bp, 17 predicted proteins | sample 071ome_27_FD_132463 | JGI IMG/M metagenome (GOLD analysis project Ga0181587, IMG submission 132463) | Coastal salt marsh microbial communities from the Groves Creek Marsh, Skidaway Island, Georgia - 071409AT metaG (megahit assembly) | ecosystem: Environmental > Aquatic > Marine > Intertidal...
AAGGCGCAAGTCGCTGTCTGCCAGTCGCTTATTGAGCAAGGCAATCTGTATGTCCGCGATACCGCGGATCTGATCTCTCTCCAGAGGATGAAAAACCACTGTTTCATCGATGCGGTTAACGAACTCCGGCGAAAAATGTTTTACTACTACGGACAGCACTGTGCTCTTAACATTTTCATAGGCCTGCTCGTCTGGAATTCCGTGCTGCATTTCCTCCTGAATTCGGTCCGAACCCAGGTTGGAGGTCATCACAATCACTGTGTTGCGAAAGTCCACGGTTCTGCCATGTCCGTCAGTCAATCGGCCGTCATCCATGACCTGCAACAGGATATTGAATACGTCGGGGTGTGCTTTTTCCACTTCATCAAGCAGCAACACCGAATAAGGACGACGTCGCACCGCCTCGGTGAGATATCCACCTTCTTCATAACCAACATAACCAGGAGGCGCTCCAATCAACCTGGCCACCGAATGTTGTTCCATAAATTCTGACATATCGATCCGCACCATGGCTTCCTCTGTATCAAACAGAAATTCCGCCAGAGCCTTGCAGAGTTCTGTCTTGCCGACCCCAGTGGGCCCCAGAAACAGGAACGAACCATTGGGCCGATTGGGGTCAGAGAGTCCGGAACGGGAGCGACGGACAGCATTAGCCACCGCGTTGACAGCTTCCTGTTGACCTATGACTCGCTTGTGCAGAGCGTCCTCCATCTCCAGCAGCCTTGCCTTGTCGCTTTGCAGCATCTTACTGACAGGAATACCTGTCCAGCGAGACACGACATCAGCAATTTCATGTTCAGTAACACGATTGCGAAGCAATTGTTTCTCCTGGGATTCAGCGAGAGTAGCATGTTCCAGTTTCTTTTCGAGGTCAGGAATAATTCCGTACTGGATCTCGGACATACGTCCCAGGTCCCCTGCCCGCCTCGCTGTTTCCAGATCATGTCGCGCCTTTTCCAAAGAGCTTTTAAAAGATTGGGCGCCTTGAAGCGATGCCTTCTCGGATTTCCAAATTTCCTCCAAGTCGGAGTATTCTATTTCCAGTCCAGCAATGTCCGCAGCCAGTTTCGCCTTGCGCTTCTCAGTAGCATCATCCTTATCTTTTTTGAGTGCCTCCTGCTCTATCTTGAGTTGAATAAGGCGTCGCTCGAGCCGGTCCATTTCTTCGGGCTTGGAATCAATCTCCATTCGAATCAGGCTTGCGGCTTCATCGATCAGATCAATTGCCTTATCCGGAAGTTGGCGGTCAGTAATGTATCGCTGAGACAATTTTGACGCAGCGATAATTGCCGAGTCGGAAATATCAACTCCATGGTGTACTTCGTAACGCTCTTTCAATCCCCGGAGTATGGCGATGGTGTCTTCCTCAGTCGGCTCATCTACTACAACCTTCTGAAATCGCCGCTCAAGCGCCGCGTCTTTCTCGATGTATTGCCGGTATTCATCCAACGTAGTCGCACCCACACAATGCAACTCACCCCTGGCAAGAGCCGGCTTGAGCATGTTCCCTGCGTCCATAGCGCCTTCGGCTTTTCCAGCGCCCACCATTGTGTGCAACTCGTCAATGAATAAAATGATAGAGCCTTCCTGCTTGGACAGTTCGTTGAGAACAGCTTTCAGCCGCTCTTCAAACTCGCCTCTGAATTTCGCACCCGCTATCAATGAGCCCATATCCAGAGCGAGTATTTTTTTATCTTTCAGCCCTTCCGGAACCTCACCGTTTACGATTCGCTGCGCTAAACCTTCAACAATAGCCGTCTTGCCCACACCGGGCTCACCGATTAGCACTGGATTGTTTTTGGTGCGGCGCTGCAAAACTTGTATGGTTCTACGAATTTCCGAGTCACGCCCTATGACTGGGTCTAACTCGCCACTCTCGGCTTTCTCGGTAAGGTCGACACAGTAGCGCGATAACGCCTGCCAGGCCTCTTCTGCCCCGGCATCGCTGACTGTGTCTCCGCCCCTGAGGTTGCTGATCGCTGTCTCCAGCGCCTTTTCTGAGACACCAAAGGAACTTAACACCTTCCCTACGTTTCCCTTGTCGCCCATAGCGACCAGCAGAACCGTCTCGCTAGAGATAAACTTGTCGCCCTTGCGTTGAGCCAGTTTGTCAGCCTGATTCAGTAATCTTGCGAGATCCTGAGAAATGGCAATATCTCCTTCTCCTCCCGGCACCGTTGGCAAATCATTGAAGACCTTGTGCAACTGCTGACGAAGTTCTGGAACGTTATATCCGACTTGCGCGAGCAATGGTTTAACAGACCCACCTTTCTGATCAATGAGGGCTATCAGCAAGTGCACAGGCTCGATGAAATTATTGTCATTTCCGAGCGCCAGCGACTGGGCATCGGCAAGGGCAGACTGTAATTTGCTAGTGAATTTTTCCAGGCTCATGATATTTCCTCGATTCAATGTGCTGCCGGCCCCAGCCGTTACCGATTGGTTGGGGCGCAACGCATCACCCTTTGGAGAGACACTTACTGCACAAAATAAGGCCGAAATTACGAAAATCAATGCAATCAGGAAGACTGCAGTAGTTTCTGGGACATTAAGTGATCAAGACTTGAGGTAAATCAAACTGGCCATGCGGCCAGTATTTTCTTGCCGACGAAAAGAATAAAAACTTGCCGCATCACAATAAGTGCAGAGTCCTCCTCCAGAGACCTCCACGCCAAGGCTCTGGAGCTTGACCGTCGCAATCTGGTACAAATCAGCGCGATATTTGCCGGCTTCGCTATCATCGACAAAACAGACGCTCAACTGCTTCATCAAATCACTATCGTTCACGTCAAGGATCGCCTGCTTAACGTCGTTTCCCACTTGAAAATGGCAGGGTCCGATTGCCGGCCCCAGCCAGGCGATCACCTCTGCGGGTGACGCAGGAAATTGTGCAATGGTCCGCTCCAGTATTCCCGCCGCCAGCCCTCTCCAGCCGGCATGAGCCAATGCCACAGCGTCGCCCGATTTGTTAGTAAGAAACACCGGCAGGCAGTCTGCCGTCAATACACAGCACGCCAAACCGGTTTCGCTGGTAAAAGCGGCATCCGCGGGTTGCGGGACGCCACTCCGCCCGGCCTGCACAACCCGAGCCCCGTGACTCTGTTGTAGCCACTGAAAGTCGACCTGTTCTGCAAGAGAACGCTGTAATAATTCACCGTTTTTCTTTACATGATCAGGATCATCACCGACATGAAACGCCAGATTTAAACTCGAAAAATTACCGGTACTTATTCCACCTGCCCGGGAAGTGGTCAGCGCGACCACATTGCCCGGCGCATCCCAGTCCGCACTAATCCAGCTTCCGGCCGGTTCCGCTATCATTGAGGTTGCTGCTCCTCATCCAGATTAAGCGAATTTAATAGGGATAAGATGTCAGCCGGAAGGTCAATCTCCCAACTCATCTGCTGCCCGTCGAGAGGATGGAGAAGACTCAGCAATCTGGCGTGCAGGGCTTGCCGCTTGAATCGCCGCAAAGTCTTTTCCAGGGATTCGCCGCAGTTAGGCGGTATGCGCAGCCGACCGCCATACAACTGGTCACCAACAAGGGGGTATTGAAGATGAGCGAAATGAACTCGAATCTGATGGGTACGTCCGGTCTCGAGTTTCACTCTTACATGAGTATGGCTTCGATAGCGTTTTATAACCTTGTAATGGGTAATCGCGTCCTTTCCGTTATGGACAATCGCCTGTTTCTTGCGATTGACAGGATGGCGACCCAGTGCCTGATCGATTGTTCCGCCGGCAGTGAGAACGCCGTTGACCACCGCTTCATACTCTCGAGTAACAGTTCTTGACTGCAACTGATTAACCAGCGAAGTATGAGCCTGCAGGGTTTTGGCGACCACCATCAATCCAGTTGTATCCTTATCCAGCCTATGCACGATGCCTGCGCGCGGCACCAGTTCGAGCTGTGGGCAGTAGTGCAATAAACCATTTAGCAAAGTGCCATCCCGGTGGCCGGCTGCAGGGTGAACAACGGCGCCAGCCTGTTTATTGATAACCAGAAGACTGGCATCTTCAAAAAGAATGTCGAGCGCCATAGGCTCGGATTCCCAATTGTCCACGGCGGCCAACTCAGCGTTGATACTCAGGCAATCTGACGGGAAGACCTTATCGCGGGTCCGACTGATGGCACCATTTAATAGCAAACTTCCCTCCTTTATCCAGCTTTGCAGTCTGGCGCGCGAAAAGTCCGGAAACAATTGCGCTGCTGCCTGGTCCAATCTCTTACCTGACAGATCATCGGTGACTTCAGCTTGCAGTTCGATACGCGCGTTCATTGCGGCATGATACTGTATTTGTCGCAACTTGAGACACGCTGACGTTCTTCAGTATCCGGTGGCTATGGGCTTGACCGCCGGCGTGTGGTTAAATAGGCGTCGATTGAAAATTGATGATCAAACTCATGACAGAAAATTGTTCTTACCAGGCGTTTGTTAAACGCACGATACTGATTAGTTGCGTCTTGCTATTGACCGCCTGCGGTCTGTTCAACCGTGATGAGGATCAGGACGAATTCTCGGACTTGTCCACTGAAGAGCAATTTTATCAGGTTGCTTTGCGACAGCTGAATGCGCAAAACTTTCGCGCAGCGATCAACACCTATCAGGCCCTGGAATCGAGATTTCCTTTCGGTCGATTTGCCACGCAGGCGCAAATAGAACTCGTTTATGCTTATTATCGAAACGGAGACGCGGAGGCTGCGATAGCGGCAGCGGATAGATTCATTCGCCTAAATCCGGAAGATCCAAATGTTGATTACGCCTACTATATGAAGGGTCTTTCTTCGTTTACTGCCGATGACAGTCTGCTAGACCGTTTCTTGCCAACGGATCCATCCAAGCGGGATCCCGGTAAGGCCCGCGAGTCATTTTCTGAATTTTCACAACTTCTGGCGCTTTATCCCGACAGTCCCTATGCGCCCGATGCCAGGGCTAGAATGATTTATCTGCGCAACAGCTTGGCTCGCTTCGAAATTCACGTTTCCAATTACTATCTGACCCGACGAGCTTACGTTGCCGCGCTAAATCGAGCCAAATACGTGGTCGAAAATTTTCAGGGCACTCCCGCTGTAGCTGATGGCATGGCGATAATGGTCGAATGCTACCTGCGCCTTGGCCTTAACGACCTGGCCGATACCTCTTTGGCAATACTGCGGGAAAATTATCCCCAACATGCTTCGCTGGATGATGGCGGAGATTTCCTGATCCGCACCGAAATTACCAACCCTTCCATCCTTTACACCGCGACATTTGGATTGATTGGAAATAATGCAATAGAACCTCCCCTGGGTCCGATTTCCCGACCTCGCACGTCAGGGAGTCAGGAAATCATTAACTCCCAAGGGGACCCTGTACAGGAAGAGGAACGCTCGCTGCTGGACATTCTGACCCTTGGCATCTTCAACTGATCGATCGTTCATTTGCATATCCGGTCCGGCAACAATTTCTGGCAGCAGTTCCTAAAATGCGTATTTTCAAGGAATAGTGTGTAAACCTGACTTGAAAACGTGCGTTAGTATCTTCTGATACAAAAAAGCGGTAGTTCAGATTAACCGGCATAATGCCTGGGATCGAGAAATCCCCTGACGATTGGAAATACCTACTAGTGGAGAGTCAAGGTTTACAGCGGAAGCACGATCTTGATCAAGTCGAGCAATTAGACGCCTTTCTCGCAAACGTACAGGGTCGCGCATACCGTATAGCTCAGATCGCTACCGGCAGTAAGGAGGATGCCCTCGATGTGGTGCAGGACGCCATGTTCAAGCTGGTAGAAAAGTACAGCGAGCGACCCGCATCCGAATGGCAACCACTTTTTTATCGCATTCTGCAAAGCCGAATAAATGATTGGTACCGTCGAACCAGTGTTCGTAGCCGGCATCACGGATCTCTCGCGTCGGCAAGCGATGAGCAGCATGATGATCCCATACAAAACCGCAAAGACCCCCACGGCAGATCTCCGGATGAGCAACTGCAAACTCGATCGAGCATGGAAAAATTACAAACGGCCCTGGAAAAACTTCCACTTCGCCAACAACAGGCATTTCTGTTGAGAGCGTGGGAAGGAATGGATATCAAACAGACAGCAGTCGCCATGTCCTGCGCAGAAGGAAGCGTAAAAACTCATTATTCCAGAGCCATTCACAGCCTCAGGGAAGCATTGGGAGATTATTGGCCATGATTACCCATGATGAAGATCGGATGCTGAAAGAGATACGCCAAGCCCTTGATCGGAGCGCGTCCGCGATTGACTCTGATACACAGTATCGCCTGGACGACATTCGCAGGCAGGCAATGCAGCTTGAGTCTGGTTCGCACCCCGTAAATGATAGCGAGGACGGCCTGATAATGGCGGTAAAGGTCGGATTGGACGACAGTGTCATGGATCTCGAACAGGGCATTGTTGCGAGTCTGGAAAGGACCAGGAAATCGGCTCTCAACCGCATTAACAATTTGAGTTCCCCAGCCGGAATATGGCAACCGATGACGGCGCGTCTCAAGTTACCCCGGATTGCCATTCCCACCGGGGCTTTTGCCGCTGCCTGCGTGCTGATGACGATGGCAGTCGTTTTTTACCAAAGTCCACCGCAGTCCGATAATGATCTGGCCGAAGCGGAGGTATTGCTGTTTGCATCAGGTGATGAAATTGAACTTTACGGAGACCTGGAATTCTACCTGTGGCTGGCGGACAGTGGGTTACCCAACTAGCTCGACAATTCTCATGTCTGCCATGTTACTAGCCCGGGTTGCCTCTGCAGCACAAGAAACACAAGACAGCGGCTTACCCAGCCTTGAGTTTCTTGAATTTCTGGGGAGCTTCGAAACGGATTCCGGACAATGGATTGACCCAGTGGAATTAATGCAACCGGATTTTGCACAGCTGCTGGAGAGTGTTGATAAATTGCCATCGCAGACGACCGGCATACCCGAACAGGAAAACCACTCACAGGCTGACGGTAGCGACAACGAAGACGAGATTTGAGCCAATTATCATGACTTACCGGATACCGAAAATACTTGCAGCCGGACTGCTGATCGCAGTAACCAGCATTTCATCAGCACAGGAAAAACTCTCTTGGAGCGAACTCAGCGCGGACGAGCGACTGGTCTTGCAACAACTGGAGTCCCAATGGGAAGAGTTGGCTCCGGAACAGCAGGAAAGATTGCGGAGAGGAGCCTCGCGCTGGTCACAGATGCGCCCCGAGCAAAGGCAATCTGCGCAAACAATTCAGCAGCGCTTTCAGAATCTATCACCCCAGCAACGGCAACGGATCAATCAGAGATTTCAACGTTTCAATCAGCTGGGGCGGAACCAGCAGCAGCAGTTACGAACCATTCAGCGACGTTTCCGCAACTTGCCCGAAGAAGAAAGAACGCGACTTAGGGAACAGTTCGAGTCACAGGGACAACAGCGCGAGCGAGTCAGGGAGCGTAATCAGGAAATGCAACGTGAACGACCGGAACTCAATTCCGGAGCGGCTCCAGACCCCGGTGTCGGATCTGGCGCTGGACGCATCCCGCACCGCCCGATGCCGGGAAGATCCACACCTCGCGGCCAGGGAGTGCCGAGGCGATAATCCGTCAGTCGCCGATTTCCCAACCGTTGGTGATGGGATAGCGACGATCGCGACCAAAGCCCCGTTGGGTAAGGCGAACACCCACGGGGCTTTGCCGACGCTTGTATTCATTGAGATCCACCAGGCGTAAGACCCTTCTCACTACATCCTCATTGAATCCCCTCGCAATAATGTCTGCAGCACTATTGTCGTGCTCCACGTATAACTCAAGGATCTGGTCGAGATCCTCGTAGGGTGGCAGACTGTCCTCGTCTACCTGACCCGGGGCAAGTTCCGCAGAGGGCGGACGATCAATAACAATTTGCGGAATGACTTCCTCCGGATGCGCTCCGTAATTTTTATTGCGAAACTGAGCGAGTCTGTAAACCATGGTTTTTGGCACATCCTTGAGCACATCAAATCCACCGGCCATATCACCATAAAGCGTGGAATAGCCGACAGCAATTTCGCTTTTATTGCCGGTAGTCAGTACCAGGAATCCCTTTTTATTGGAAATAGCCATTAGAACAACACCCCGACAGCGTGCCTGAAGATTCTGCTCACTGACGTCCACAGGCAAGCCCGCGAATTCCTCCTGCAGAGACTCGATGAACGCATCGTACATCGCTGCTATAGGAATCACTCTGTAATCGACGCCCATCTTGCGGGCCTGTTGTTCGGCCGCATCCAAACTAATCTGCGCCGTGTACTTGAACGGTAGCATTACGGCCCCTACCCGATCGCACCCCAGAGCGTCAACCGCGACTGCCAATGTAACTGCCGAGTCGATTCCACCGGAAAGGCCTATGACCACGCCTTTAAAATTATTTTTATTGACATAATCACGAACACCCAGCACCAGAGCCTGGTAAATCTCGCCTTCAAGGGATTGTTGCTGATTAAGTTGACCTGGCAATACGCGCACAGGCTCGGCCAGGTTGTCGGAAATCTCTAACTCCACCGGGAACAAGCCCTCGACAAACGCAGGAGCCTGCATTTTGCATTCACCATAGGCATCGACCACCAATGACGCCCCATCGAATACCAGTTCATCCTGCCCGCCCACAAGATTGGTATAGACAATCGGCATTTCACCAATTCGAGATCGGGACTCCAACAACTTCATGCGCTCTCGCACCTTGTTCAGATGATAGGGTGACGCATTGATGTTTATCATCAATCTGGCACCGGCTTCTCTGGCCTGTCGCGTTGGACCGTCCTGCCACATGTCTTCGCAGATGGTAAAACCCGTGGGCACTCCATTGATCTCGATTACGCATGGCTGACCACCCGCTTCAAAATACCTCCGCTCATCAAACACCTGGTAATTGGGCAGGTGCTGCTTACGATAAGTTGCCAGTATTTGACCGTTTTTTACCACCGACAATGCATTGTAGAGCCGATCGCCCTCTTTTAACGGATAACCAATTACCAGATAAACATTCAGCCGGGCGTCGAGTATGCGCTTAAGAGCCCTTTCGATCCGATTCTTGATACTGGGCCGCAGCAACAGGTCCTCGGGCGGGTAACTGGTAAGACTAAGTTCCGGAAACGCCACCAAATCAGCATTATGGCGATCGGCCGCTTCTCGGGCGACTTCAAGCACTCGGTCGGTATTGGCCTGAATTGCCCCAACCATCAGATTAATCTGAGCCATAACAATCTTTAGACGCCGTGCCATAAAACCTGCTTCCACCATTACAAAAGGCGTTTAATAGTAGGATAATCCTGTAGGACTTATTGATGTTCTCACCTACAAAAGAATAAGGTATGAACGTCAAGTGCCCTGCGAATTGCGCGATTATAGGTTATCTGAGAAGTGAGCAATAGCAACCAGTCAGGATTTGAGGACCGCCTGGATAACTGGCGCGGTCGTTACGCCAGACAGATGCGCAATGTGGCGACCATCTATGATGTCTATCGCATTATTTTGCCCTTGGTACTGCTGCTGACCTACATCGGCACATCTGCCACTTCCATCTTGGGCACGGTCAATCCGAATCTGTTTTTGCAAACTAACTTAGGCTATTTAGTGCTCGGTTTGCTATTGGCTACGTTGGGTATTCTGAATAAAAATTTGGTTCGGGAACAACATTTTCTGACAGCAGTTTTTATCGCAGATATTTTGATTCTCTCTTTCATGGCGTTCCTGAGTGGCGGAGTTGCAAGCGGACTGTCGTTGTTACTCATTATCAACATTGTTTTTGCCAACACGTTGCTGCTGGGAAAAATTGGCGTCTTCATCGCTGCCGTGGCGACCATTGCCATCATCTATAGCGAGGCATATCTCGCTCTCACGTTAACGGATCCTGCAGCACAGTTCATGCAGTCAGGAATCCTCGGCGCTATCCTGTTTGCTACTTCTCTGTACATCCAGTTCGTCAGCAGGCGTGCGATAGCAGCAGCCAGACTTGCCGTAGAACAGGCGTCCAGCATTGTAGATTTAGAGAAATTAAATAAGGAAATAATTCAGCACATGCGGACCGGAGTTATGGTCATTAACTCGAGAGACGAAGTGGTCACCTTGAACGATGCTGCCAGAAGCCTGTTACAGCCCATGATTGAAGGCAATCAGGAATCGTACTTCCCACTTCCCGAAGAATTTAAAAAGCAAATTGCAAGCTGGCGTGCCAACCCGCTTTTCCAGGGAGAGCCCATAAAGATTCCCGACTCGAACGAGCACCTACAATCTAATTTCGCTTACCTAAATTCCAATTCTGACTCCGACATACTTATTTACCTTGAAAACCAGTCTCGTATTATGCAGCGAATTCAGCAATCCAAACTGGCCTCACTGGGTCGTCTTACCGCGAATATTGCGCACGAGATTCGGAACCCTCTTGGAGCAATAAGCCACGCCGGGCAGATGCTGCAAGAGTTTGACAATCTCTCCAGCGACGAAAATCGGATGGTGCAGATAATTCTCAACCAGAGCGACCGCGTAAATAGAATAATCGAGGAAGTGCTAGATGTTTCTCGCCACAAAGAAGCAGTCCCAACCGTGATTGACTTGCAGCACTGGATGGAGGACCTCATTCGTCTTTATGAGGACTCCAACCGTGAGTGTGACGGAATTGAATATATTTATCAGGGCCAACCTGCAAAGGTAAAGATCATCAGCAGCCAATTAGAACGGGTCTTTACCAACCTGTTCGACAACGGTATCCGTTATAGCCAGCGAGCAATCGGACGCTCTGTAGTCAAAGTTATTGTCGGCGCGAAAGATATCGGTGGCGGCCATCAGCAACCGTTCGTCAGTGTGATTGATAATGGCACGGCACTGGATGAATCTGCTACTTCTCGATTGTTCGAACCATTTTATACTACTGAGGCCGCTGGCACTGGACTGGGGCTTTATATCTCCAAGGAACTGTGCGAAGCTAATCAGGCGACCTTGACTTATAATGCCAGTGATACTGGTACCAGCTGTTTTACCGTCAACTTCAGTGGTCAGTATCAATTTCAGTCGGATCAATCGTAATCCAGGCAAACGTGAATACACCCATGCTCGGAAAAGTGTTAATCGTCGATGACGAGCCTGACATCAGGGAACTCCTCGAATTGACCCTTGGGCGCATGTCGCTCGAATCAGAGTCAGCTGAAGATGTCCGCTCGGCGAAGAAAAAATTGGCCACAGGTCGGTTTGATCTTTGTCTGACAGATATGCGGCTGCCCGACGGCGACGGGCTGGAACTGGTCGAGTTGATCCAAAAACAATATGACCAGATGCCCGTTGCTGTTATTACTGCTCACGGAAGTGCAGAAACTGCGATTCGCGCAATGAAAAATGGCGCTTTCGATTTTGTTTCCAAACCTGTTGATTTACAGAAACTACGCTATCTTGTCGATTCTGCGATGCAATTGGCAAAACCCGCAGGCGGAACCGTCCAGGAAGCTCAAATCGCATCACACAGTGACGGCCCGGGCCGCATAATCGGGCATAGCGAGAAGATTCAAACACTTAAATTAGAAATCACCAGACTGGCGCGCAGCCAGGCGCCGGTTTTTGTGAGCGGCGAGTCGGGGAGTGGAAAGGAACTCGTTGCGCGCGCAATTCATTCCGAGAGCTCCCGACGGTCAGGCGCCTTTATCGCAGTCAATTGCGGCGCAATCCCAAGCGAACTTATAGAAAGCGAATTGTTCGGGCATCTCAAGGGTAGTTTCACCGGCGCCAGCCAGGACAAGGAAGGACTGTTTCATGCAGCACAGGGTGGAACTCTTTTCCTCGACGAAGTTGCGGATCTGCCGCTACACACCCAGGTCAAATTGCTGCGGGTCATCCAGGAAAAAGCTTATCGCCCGATCGGCTCCAACCAGGAAATTCCGCTGAATGTCAGGATTCTCAGTGCTACTCACAAAGACCTCGTCGGGGAGGTTGAGGCACACAGATTTAGACAGGATCTTTTTTACCGAATTAATGTTATCGAGCTCAAAGTGCCTGCACTGCGCGAGCGCCGAGAAGATATTCCGGCGCTCTGCAAATTTATCCTGGAAAGAATTGCCGCGGACAACAAGCTGTCTGTCTGTGAACTGTCCGACGATGCTATAAACATACTGGGAAGCTATGATTTCCCCGGCAATGTCAGAGAATTGGACAACATCCTGCAACGTGCGGCAGCTCTGAGTGAAACTCAAAAAATTGGAGCCGATGATCTCAAACTGATCGTCGCACCCGGAGCTCCTGCGGCCAACGAAGCAATTAAACGCACGGGCGAATCTAGTGTGGAAGATTATGTGCCAGGGCAATTCGAACCGGATTTCTCGCTGGAAAAACATCTGGAGAAAATCGAAATCAAAACTATCGAAAAAGCACTGGAAGAAACTCGCTGGAACAAGACCAAGGCGGCAAAAAAACTCGGGATGTCATTCCGCTCGCTCCGTTATCGGCTCAAAAAACTTGGCATGGAATAATAGTTTGACCCACCCTTCTCTCTAGTCCGGCTGCAAAGGGCTGTATGGCGCAGGATCGATAATCGGCTCTCGACCAAGAATCAAGTCCGCCAGCAATCTGGCCGACGCGGGCGCCAACACCAATCCGTTCCTGAATTGACCAGCATTGACATATAAATTTTCGAATCCTGGCATTACGCCAATGAATGGCACTCCTCGCGGGGCTGCAGGCCGCAATCCAGCCCAGTGCGATATCGGTTCAAACTCTCTCAATTGTGGTAACAAATCATGCGCCGCCTGCTGCAATGAATTTCGCGCCACGCTGGTTGGAGTTTTATCGAATTGCTGATATTCCAGTGTACTGCCCGCCAACAGATATCCGTCTCGACGAGGAATAAGGTAGTGTCCTTGCGTCAACACAATGCTGGTCACCAGCGACTTCGGTAGTCGATACAACAGCATCTGCCCCTTTACCGGCTCCACAGCGAGCTTGACATGAATGAGCCCTGCAAGCTGTCCACTCCAGGCTCCTGCGCACAATACAAATTGATCTGCAGCGATTCTTTTTTGACCATCGGGCGTTTCAACTTTGATTGCGCTGATATGTCCGTCACTGCATTCAAACTGTGATACCTGGCTATTCTGAGAAAAAGAAATATTGGAGGCAGCCAATAACTCCGCCACCAGGGCTCGGCCAAGGCGGGGATTTCGAATATTTGCCACATCGGGCATCCACAATCCAGACTTGAATTTAGGGGCCAGCAAGGGTTCGTGGCTATAGATGAAATCACTGCCCACCCTTTCCATGCGTCTCTCATTCAATCGAGCCCAGCGCAATGCTGCAGCCTCGTCATCAGCGTCAAGCATCAGCAGGCCAGATCTTGAATATTCGGGGTCTATCCCTGTATTCGCAAACAACGACGCAGCAAGTTCCGGATAAAAGTCCTGCGCCCAGCTGGCAAGCGCGGTGACTGGATGACTATAACGCCAGGGGTAAAGCGGTGACACAATTCCGCCCCCAGCCCAGGAAGCTTCCTGAAAACAACTGCCTTTTTCCACGAGCACTACTTCTGCCCCGACAGATGCCAGCTCTCTCGCTACCAGTAATCCATTAATTCCTGCACCAATAATTACAAAATCCATGGCCGTTAGGTTAGAGGCGAAATACGAGATATTTACTACACTTTGGCATAGAAGATTCTTCGGAGTGAAATTCTACTTCATGTTCCTATCGACAGCATGTACTCCTAAACATAAACTACACGACGGACTAACCCTCTTAGAAGCAATGTTTACAATTGCTATCCTTGGCATTCTTGCATCTCTGGCTGTCCCGAATCTGGGATACCTTCTCGTCCAGCGACAGGGTTCTCTGGCGCTTCAGAGACTAGCGCACGGTATCATTCTCGCCAGATCGGCGGCGGCGAGGTCCGGAGACGTTGCTGTGCTCTGTCCCAGTACCGATGGCACAAGCTGCGGTGGTTTGTGGCACCAGGGAGTTTTAGTTTTTCTGGATGGAAATGACAATCAAACGCCGGACCCACAGGAACAGCGAATAACTCGCATTCAATATGAAAAGCTACCAGGTAAGATCACCTGGCGAGCGTTTCAAAGGAAACCTTTTCTGCAAATCACACCAGTGGGATTCACTCGCTATCAGAATGGCAATTTCACCTGGTGTGATGACAATAGAACTTCTTTCAGCGCGCGGCAACTGGTGATCAATCGCACGGGGCGGGTTCGATACGCACGAGATACCGATGGTGACGGGTTACGGGAAGGGGCCAATGGAAAACCAATAACTTGCCCTTAGCAGATCAGCCGAGGCGAAACAGTCTCTAAATAACTCAATGGATTGCGCTTTGTTAGTGGCACATTGATCCGTCTGGCATCAGAATCTGATCATTACCAACAGTCTGATACCGATGCTGTGCCAGACTCGCCTTTTTCTCCGAAATTGTTAAGACTCAGCGACCCACACTCTTCATCTTCTGCCTGTGCAAGCTGAGGGCTAGCCAAAATAGCAAATGCCGTATTATTCGCGATCGCAATCTGGACGACATAGACACGCTCGCGAGAATCAATATCTACCAGACCGTGGCTGCTACTAAATACAACGCGTCCACTGGAAACCATATTCTGGGGATATCCGAGATCGGTCAAGTCTGAAGTATATGTTCGATTATCGAGGAAGAACTGTTCCTGACGATTAGCCAAATCCAGTAGTGCCGCCTGAGCGACCGATCGATTACTGGCGATAATACTATTTCTGTAAGATGGAACCGCGATCGCAGCCAATACGCCGATAATGGCTACCACCACCAATATTTCAATCAGGGTGAAGCCGCACTGCCGCGTGAATCTGACTGATAATTGCCGTTTGTTGATTTGCATAAATTAACCTACCTGAAACCAAAATGATTAATTCTCAGGGTCTACGTCTTTTTCAAACCAGAAAGTCTTCCAAAATTCGCGGCCATCGAGCGCCTCTGCCTCCAGGTCCGGAGGAAGCAGAAAACCACCAATGGGAACCACTTCGGCGGGAATACCCCCGCTACCCAGGGGATCAAAACGGTCTGACTTGGTCAGAGTTATCTCATCACTGCCATCACCGGAGTCGTAGTTATTGACTGGCGCACCGGTAAATAAATTAACCCCATACAACCTCCCGCCACCCTCGCTTGGAGCACAACTGGTACCGGCGGAGGAACCATCACCTTCGGGCAGGAAGGTGGTGAAATATACAGTACCAAAGGCGGTAATGGCGGGCGCCAGAGATTTCTCCCCCACTCCCTCGAGTGCCAACTTCCAGCCGTTGCTCAGATCAGCGGTACAAACATCATCTTCAATGCAGGTATCGGTTATGTCTCCAAAGTCTGAATCAGCGTAAGCAGTACTTGCCACAGTGCCGGACAACACATTTCGATCCTTGATCAAGTAGAAATAATTATCCGCCTGGGTATCTTTCGGATCTGCCCGATCGCCGGTGCCAATCAGGACCCCGTCGAACGCCCCGAGATCGTCACTACTGGGCACGAAATCTGGGCGATGAAAGAATCTGCGATCACTCGCTTTATCACCGCCGGAATCATCGCGACCAATATTCGCCAGCTCGGAAACAAACCAGGAACTTCGGTTATCGGAAGTACTTTCCGGCAGATCCACCCGCCAGACGGTGCCGCCGGTATCGCCGACATAGAGGCGGTCTATATTCCCATCAGCATTGGTATCCAAAGCGGCAATATCAGAGGGTATACTGTCCACCATACCGCTATGATGGTACTCGCTGGATGAGACGCTACCGGTAGTTGATCCATAGGTTGCCTTCCAGATCAAATTGCCAGTAACAGCATTTACGATATATATCGCATTCCCCTCGTCATCGTCAGCCGCACCATCATCTTTATCTTCGTCGTAGCCGCCACCAAAAATAACTACTTGTGTCGGATCGCCCCCAAACTTGACCTGCCCTGTCCTGGGAGTAGAAAACGTCATACCAAGTTCGGAAAAATCCCCCGACTTGTCGATGCTCCACAACATGCCTGGATTGTCTGGATTTGTCACATTCAGCGCATAGTATGCTTTGCCACCGCGACGCAAGCCGAAATACAGGTATGCTTTGTCGCTACCATCTATGGTGCCATTCCCATCTTCATCTATCACGAAAGCAGAGGAGGCACCGTCCAAAGTATAGGGGTGGGTGCCGACTGAATTGGTCCGCAGGATACTCATTTTGTCCATGACGGAGCGCGGCATGAATGCCCAGTCCTCGGCGCCGGATTCCGTGCCTGAGCTCGTGGTATTTCGGAATGCATGCATCATTCCGTCTTCGGAGCCCATGAAAATCCGGATATCCGGGTTAGACTCGCTATAACTTCCGCGCGCGCCGTAATTCAGGGGCAGAGGCCTAGAATGCAACGGCGCTCCAAGCAACCAGCGGCGCGCTTCGTTAACATTACCATCAGCATCCAGATCGTCCACATCCTGGCCCCGAATCCAGCGAATTAACTCTTCCGCATCTGCAACAGAATCGGCTCCAAGGTCGGCTTGCAAAGTGGTAGCATTTGTTACACCCAGTGCCAACATAGCGGCACCGCTGATCGGCTCGGTAAATAGAGTCCTGTTGGTTCCACCGTTGTTATCGCCAATCATGGAAGCACCTGTCAAAAAGCCAGGAATTTTTTGCCCTGCCCCGCCACGTTCAATTGCCCTGCCATCTCTACCTTCGACCTCTTCGTCCAAAGCCGGGGGTAGCGACGACGCATCTGTCCAGTAAGTCAGAGCATTGGGCGAAATGCGTCCATCCGCGGCGATAGCTTCCACGTTGGTTGCATCCACTATGGCGAGCGCCTTGGTGCCGAGCTCATCGACCGACTCGAGAATCTTGAGTTTTTTCAAATTGCCGCTCCAGCTGGCGCGACCATCGGGATCGACCTGAAACTGGGCTATAAATACGTTATCTACAATATCTGATCGATTAAAAACGTTGACCGGCACCGACGCGGCCACAAATGTGGTGCTGATCGACAGGATTTCCCTGAATATATTTCGCAATATATTCAGCATCTCCGCGGGCTCGGTCAGCGGCAACGCAGATATAGAGCCCCCTGCGCTGGCATACCCGTTAGTCGTATTGTTTACCTGAGCGGCCACGAAATAGGAAGTAAGGTTCTGATTTCCCGCCACATCTGGCCAATAACCGTAACCTGTATCTGTCGGATCATTGGGTGCGAGGTCGGTGTCGCGCATGAACTCGATTATGTCGACGAAGTCAGGATTGTTGATCGTGATCCCCAGTCCACCCTGAGCTACCGATGCCTTGATTTCGTCCTCATTGTCGCTGTCCTGGTTCGATACCTGGAACATCATATTGACAGCATACAATCGAGCACACTCATAGCCCTCAGAGCTGGTAAATGGGGTTATGTAGTAATCGCCGCTCTCGATGGAAGCATCCCAGGCCGCGCCCGGATCGTCTCTGTCAACATTAAAATTCCGACTAGATCCGTAATCAGTCCAACCGGTGTGGGCATTGTGCCACTCCTGCCCGGTCAGATAGCGGAACAATTCAAAATACAGCTCCTGCCCCTGATAAGAGTGGGACAGGTTACCCGAGGGAATCGGTATCGATGCCAGGGCTTCGAGCATGTCTGCCTTGGCGCCATTCGAATCGGTCGAATCGAAACTTTTCAATCCCTTCAAAAAGTAACCGCCATTGGAGCAACCGGTAACATCTGGACCGCCGCCGCGGTTCGATCCACTGCAGCTGTTATCGTGATTCATCATGAATGCGACCTGAATGCCGTCCAGTTCGTCAAACACTGTTTTGAATACGGCTCGCAAGCCGTCGAAAAGGGTTACCGATCCCGGCCCGGTATCCAAATTGGGATAAGCGTCACCCAGCAGGACTCCGCATTGCCCAGCCGGGTCTTGAGGATTGACCTCGGTGCACAGGTTGGAACCCAGGTTTGGTCGATAGTCCAGGGTCAGGAATACCATCGGCTCAGCACTTCCGGCTGGCGCCGCATTAATATAAATGTCCGTGTCATCAGCGATACTTGGGACCTGCAGGGTCAAGAACAGCAGAGTTCCCCACGCAACAGCTCTCAGATTCATTATCTCGCTCTCCTCATCACAAATTCGTTAGCCAACCGTCGATCTCGCCTACTGCGCGCCGCGCGGCACCAGAACCAACACACCCTGAACAATGCCAACCTTGCCTTCGTTGATAGCGGTGCCGTCGTAGGTGGTATCAACTTCAAAACGGGCCGCAGAAAAAGCGTCCGTGCTTGTATTGATGCCACGCGGCGGCGCGGACAGAGCCGGCGCCAGACGTTCAACCTTTACGGTTGCATTGGCTGCCCTCGAAGGTGCAAGTAAATTGGCATTGATCTGAACATCGTTGGCATTGCAGTTGGGAACGTTAGGCGTACAGTTCACATATCCAGGATCACCCGCAACTCTAATATTGTCAGGATTGCCCACAACCTGATCTACGATGGACTGGGTCAGCTCAAACGTTTCAACCCGCTGCTGTTCGTTGCCCGCCATTCGTAATTCCATGGTGCTGGTCCTCATGGCGGTAGTGGCAGCCAACGTCAATATCAACAGAAATATCAGTGATGGCAGCAGTACGCTGCCCACCTGTGGGGGGATGCAAACCACTTCTGCTTTACCACGGGTCATGAACCTACTCCCGAAAGATTAGTCGGATTTCGTAACAGCACAGTTGAACTGAATACTCGCCGGTAATAACCGTCATTGGCTGGGACAACCACGGTGGATCCGAGTTGATAGGTCTTGTCGTTCGTGTAGTTCGGTACCTCTTCGATGCTACGCGCAAGCACGTAAATCCTTGCGGCTACTGCGTCACCTGTCTCTGCTGAGCTCGGCGAATCAGTGTAATAGTCGGCGTAAAAATCTCCATCATCGTCGATTCCCAATTCGATTTGCATATTTTCAATGCCATCTACCATACACTGATTGCTCATGTCAGGGGTGCTATCAGGTATCAAGTACGCACGGCATAGAGAGGGCAAACCGTCACCTTCAATCACAGAGTAGTCACGAATATAAAAAATCATCGGCATATAAGCCCAATTGGTTTCAGTACCACCCAGTGGTGGAGGTGTGCCGGATCCGCCCCCAAGAAACATCTGAGCACCAGCTCCATTGGTACGAAGGTAAAGCTGTCCGCTTCGAATACCTCCATCATCAGTCCCACTGTCTGCGACACGCTTTACCGCAAATATGTCGGCACCCGGTACAACTTGCAACGCGGGAAGGCATTGATAATTGAGCGCTGTCGATACAGCGGTCGCTTGGGGCAGCAGCTCAACGGCCCTCAGGTTCATCACCCAATCGTCGACTCCGTTTCCACAGTCCGTGCCCACAGTCACTGAGTCATGCTCGATGATGGTGGCAACGTCGAGGTACTTGCCCCAGAAGCCCGCCATAGCAAGCTCCCTGCTCATCAAGCGCATAACAAAACGACCATTATCCATCATGACCGAAATCTGTTCGTCCTGCAGCGCACTGCGATTATTCTGCACGAAAATATTTATCGCGCCGGCTACCATGGCCAATCCCAATCCGAGCGAAATCATAAGCTCGCTGATGGTAAAACCTGTCTGATATCCGATACGCGACATGGCTGGCTCTGTGTCAGGAAGAAATGTAAGTGTTGAAAGTCAGAATGCGCCTGAACTCAAGCGCCCCGCCGTAGTTGCCCGATAGAGCGCCGCAAGCGCTGGCAGAATTATTGTTGAGCTCCGCCAGTCCGCGCCACACTATAGTAACCGTGTAGATGCCTGGCCCTCCGCCCGCTGGGCCCGAGATACAGCCGCTCGGGTTAACCAGTCCACCGGTCTGGGTAAGGGTACCTCCTATGGAGCGGGCTTCAGAGATTCCATCAATGGATTGTTCCCACTGGTAAAGATCGAAACTCGCCACTTGAGCGGGCACACACGACACCCCCGCACCGCAATTGCGGGCAGGCATAGTCCGCGTACCTCCGCCCACTCCGCTGGTAAGATAAGCTCCCAGGGCTCCCGAATTGGCCCGCATTCTCTCCACAATATCATGAGCGAGCATCACCGCTGTCGTACGTTGCACCGCATCAAAATTGGACCTTTTGGCGGTAGTCTGCAATGCAGCCATGTTGAGGAAGCCGACGCTGATGATGCAAAGCGTTACCAGTACCTCGATCATGCTGCTACCCGCCTGACGATTTCGTGCCGCCGGTGCATAATCGCTCAGTCTTTTTTGTAACTGCCAATTCATTCAATTCAGTCCTTTAAACTTTGCCCATGCCCTGCTTTTGAAAGTATAGAACATCCTTACTGACCGCAGCTTCCGTCGGTCAATCGAGGCCGACCGGTAACATTAATCGTGATCAAGCGAGCGGATGCGTCACCAACGCAAACATTGAAACTGCCCATGCTAGAAACTCCCCCGGAAGGGAGGTAAGTAATGAAATCGCTGAAATTTACCGCCCTGATGAGCGTGGTACTATTGAGCTCGCTGTGCCGCTCGATCACCTCTTCACCAAAATCGCGGACCCCGTCTGCATCAATGTCTTCAAAACTAATCCAGCCGTCGGTCCAGTCCATGCCAGCATTACAGGCAGTCAGTGAGGAACCAGCTGTGCACAGAGTAACCGGCAGATTGCGAGTTACTGCCTCACTTCGAGCAAGAAGCAAAGATGAGAGCAGCTCATTGGTGTTTTGCCTGGCCTGAGCATTTTTCAGGAAATCGGAAAGTGGCGGTGCTGCCAGAGCCACTAGCAGCCCCATTATGGCAACAACGATCATTGCTTCTACCATGGTGAAGCCAAGATTCCGATCTCTTGTTCGAGAGGTCATTTTGAT
>Ga0181587_10001322_pt1 | contig 20779 bp, 15 predicted proteins | sample 071ome_27_FD_132463 | JGI IMG/M metagenome (GOLD analysis project Ga0181587, IMG submission 132463) | Coastal salt marsh microbial communities from the Groves Creek Marsh, Skidaway Island, Georgia - 071409AT metaG (megahit assembly) | ecosystem: Environmental > Aquatic > Marine > Intertidal...
AGTATATCCCGCTCAACGGAAAGAGTGGCAAGCGCGCCCGCTACGATCCAGTGTGACCAAAGCGTGGTATAGGCCCAATAAAAAGGCGGTCGCTTTGAGGTGGCATGTCCTAAGAGATACTGGGTGAAGGAAAGCTGTGTGGGCAAGGGGCCTCTCTTTATAGACCGCGGGAAGGTGCCTGTGCGTTTGGCGCAAAGATAGAGGGCGCAGCGGTCCCGTGTCAACGAGAGGGCAGGTGAGGCGGGACTGCACTCGATTAGGCCGCGGCCTGCTGTCTTGTCACGTCTGCACCGCGCTGCAGGGCCTGGCGCTCAAGAAAGCGGACTAGGCGAAAGCATCCCTCGTGTGGCTGAACAAAAGAAAGCGATAAGGCGTGGATAATGTCCAAGTCACTGCGCCGAAAGACGCTGCTTTCTACGAGGTGGCATTCGATCTTAGAGAAGGAGTCTTTCAGCGCTTGGTGCTGCGTATCCTGCAGTTGGGTAGACGGCGCGTCGGGTCTGAATTTACGGGAGGCGTGCTGACTGCGCCGCGTTGAACTGGTTTCTATGAAGCCATCGGGTAGGGCGATCTTTATCGAGACTTCTTCCGCATTGGGAAGGGAGCGAGCGAAGAGCCGTGCGCCCTCACCGCTTAAATCGGTCAGTAGAGCGGTTTTTGAGGAATATCCTGCGTCACTGCGCTGCCAGTGTATTTCGGTGCGCAGGCCAGCCGGTATGCGAAAGGCTGTCTGAGCCGGCTGCTGCTGATCGCGAATCAAGAGCACCGGCATGTGGCCATACAGACGGCTACGACCGATTATTTCGCTGGAAAAAGCGGGCTGCGCTGACGATCCATCTAGCCTACTCACGCGTATAGGAGTGCCTTTAGCCGGACGGAATTTGGGGTCGACGTCAACGCAAAGCGCTCTGCCTTTGCGTTGCTGTAAATAGCCGACCTGTTCAATTTTCTGGGTGTTCGAAGACGAACTCGTGATGAGGAGTGGATCACCTATTTCGATGGGAGCGTGGCAGAGGGCGTTTCGCATACGGCATCCTTTGGGCTGTGAGTCTATACTCCTCCATCGGTAAAATTCGGAAATCCTTTAACAGTACTTGTTAGCAAGTGGTATGAGCACTACAGACGTTCTTGACATGACCATTGACGGGGTGCGCGGTATCGGTGCAAAAAGAGCTGCCGTACTCAACGAGGCGGGAATTTTTACGCTTGCAGATCTGTTTTGGTACCGGCCTCGTCGCTATCTGGACCGCACGCGCACCGTGCCGATAGCCCGTGCTCCGGTGGGGGAAGAGGTCACCTTGGTCGGGCGCGTGCGGGGTATGAATTTCGTGCCGGGCCGGCGTCCGCGCTTTGTCCTCGTGCTCGAAGACGAAAGTGATGATATAAGCTGCACTTGGTTTTCTGGCGGTCGCTATATGCAAAAAAACTTTACCGAGGGCGATGAATTGGCTATCAGCGGTAAAGTGGATTTGTTTCAGGGGCGGCGGCAAATGGTTCATCCCGAGTACGAATTTATTACCCCCGCCGGCGAGGCCGGTCTACTTCACACTGGAGGTGTTGTTCCCCTTTATACCTCAAGCGCTGACATGAAGGAGCGCGGCCTGCGCAGCCGTGGTTTTCGCCGATTGATGCGCGGGGCACTGGACGAATTTGTCGAGTTGGTCCCAGACCGCTTGCCCGCCGAGATACGGACTCGGCAGCAGCTGATGCCTCTGGTCCAAGCGCTGCGGCAGATTCACTTTCCGGCTTCACTTACGGAGGCGGAAAATGCGCGTCGCAGGCTGGCTTTTGACGAACTGTTTTATCTTCAGCTACGCCTTGCCCGTTTGCGAGCTCGTCGGCGCGAACGGCCCGAAGGCATCGCCATGGCCAAAAGCGAAGAGCTCGTGCCTCAGCTTTTACGAGACCTGCCCTTTGCACTGACGGCCGCGCAAGAGCGCGTGGTGAATGAGATCGTCGCCGATATGGGACTGCCGAACGTGATGAATAGACTCGTACAGGGCGACGTCGGATCGGGTAAAACGCTGGTGGGCCTGTGTGCCTTGCTGACGGCAGTAGAAAACGGATTCCAAGCGGCCCTTATGGCACCGACCGAAATCTTGGCCGAACAGCACTTTTTAAATATCAAATCGCTCGTCCAGCCGCTTGGTCTACAGGTCATCCTGTTAAAGGGTAAGCAGCGCGTTAGCGTTCGAAGGCAGGTGCAAGAGGCGCTCTCTTCTGGAAGTGCTCACATAGCTGTGGGCACGCACGCCCTCATTCAAACAGAAGTTGAGTTTGCCCGTTTGGGGTTAGTCGTAATTGATGAGCAGCATCGCTTTGGAGTCATGCAGCGGGGGGCGCTTTATAAGAAGGGAGAGAAGCCCCATATGCTCGTTATGACGGCCACTCCTATTCCACGCACCCTGGCCCTGACTCTGTATGGTGACTTAGAAGTCTCGCTAATCGACGAGCTGCCGCCCGGACGCAAACCCATTCGAACAGCTCGGCGCGGGGTAGACCGACGCGAAGCCATCTTCGACTTTGCCGCCGATCAAATGCGTCAGGGACGTCAGGTGTATATCGTGTATCCCCTCGTCGAAGAATCTGAAAAAATAGATTTGACCTCGGCCGTGGAGGCGTGCGAAGAGTTGTCGCACGGTCCCTTTGCAGAGTTTGAGGTCGGTTTGTTGCATGGGCGGATGAGTGCCGAAGAAAAGGTCGAAGTTATGGAGGCGTTTAAAGCGCATCGCCTGGACGCCCTCGTCAGCACCACGGTGATTGAAGTTGGCGTCGATGTGCCCAATGCATCGGTAATGATTGTAGAACACGCGGAACGATTCGGTTTAGCTCAGCTGCATCAGCTTAGGGGGCGGGTTGGTAGGGGAGGTGAACAGTCCTTTTGCATTTTGATTAGCCACCAACAGGGGGTGGGAGAAGGGACTGATTCTGGAGAGAGGCTCGATGCCATGGTCGAAACTCAGGATGGGTTTGTTATCGCAGAGAAAGATCTGGAGATTCGCGGGCCTGGAGAATTTTTTGGCACCCGACAGGCTGGTATACCCGAGTTTAAGGTAGCCGATGTTTTACGCGACGAACCGCTGCTGCGCGCCGCGCGTGAAGAAGCCAATAGACAAGTGGAGATCGAGGCGTGAAGGGAAGAAAGAAAGTAGTATGGGTGGGCGGCGCGACCGCGTTTTCCCTGCTGGGTGATCAGACCCTGTATGCCGTCTTGCCGACCTACTATTTGGAGCTGGGATTGATGCCTTGGCACGTCGGTATTCTACTCTCGGCCAATCGGCTCGTGCGGGTTTTTATCAACCACTGGAGTGAGCGCATTTCGCGTACATACTCACCCCGTTTGCTCTTTATGGTTTCCCTCTTTACCGGGGCGCTTTTGACGGCGGCCTACGCCCTGCTAACCTCTTTTGTATTCTTGCTCCTGGCCCGCGTCCTCTGGGGTATCTGCTGGACATTTATTCGCCAGATTGGCCTGACGACTGTATCCGAAAGCACGGAGGAGAAGCACGTTGGACGGGCTATGGGTTTATACAGTGGCCTATCGCGCTTAGGTTCGGTATCCGGCAATTTTTTGGGAGCGTTGGGCCACGACATCTTGGGTTTTTCCGGTGTCTTGTGGCTGCTTTCTGGAGTTTCTTTTCTGTCCCTCCCGCTTGGGGGAATGGCCCGGAATAAAGAAGATGAAGTCCGTGAGGCTCCTCAGAGGCAAGAAGTCCAGACCCCGGCCCCTTTTCGGATCTTATTGGGCGGTTTTGCTGTTGGCTTTGTCGGGCAGGGCGCGATCCTCTCTACGCTAGGGCTCGTACTCCGCGAGTCGTTGGGGAGCGGAGTCGTATTGGGGGGAGTTGCAATTGGCGTTGCTACGCTGACCGGCGCCCTCATGTCGATGCGCTGGATTTCAGATCTCTTCGCTCCGCTCTTGGGTGGATTCACCGACCGGTGGGGACGACGGGTTGGAGGATTGGTATTTCTGGCGATCGGAACGCTGGCCTTAGCGTTTGCAGCGATTGAGGGTATGCTCTCTGTGCGCATTGGCTGCGTGCTGCTGTTTTTTATTTGCGCGACGGGCTCAAATGTGGCCCTGGTAGCTGAAGCAGGTACGCGCGGTTCTCGAGCGGTTGCATCCTATGTAACGGCGGTAGACCTCGGCGCTTGCTTAGGGCCGATCGTAGGTTGGATGATGCCCCAACTGGAATTGCCGACGGGGTGGATTTTTCTCAGCGGTGCGCTGTGCTACGGAGTGGCGGCCTGGGGGCAGGTGCGCACCGATGCTTCAGCTGCTCGTGAGTAGGTCGATTGGATCTGGGCAAAGCCCGTATGCCGCGCGAATGGATCGAGTTTGGCGGTTCCTGCGTTAAATCGTTCAGAGAGAGAGGTATATGATGCTGTATTTTGATGCGCATGCCTGTATTGGCCAACGACCCCAAAAACACAAGCGCACGCGTTGGTCAACCGAACACTTGCTCGAAGATATGCAGCTGGCCGAACTCTCCGGTGCGCTAATCAGTCACGCTCTAGCCCATTCCTTTGACCCTATATACGGCAATGATCGACTGATACAAGAAATAGGAAAAGCGCCCGATCGACTCTTTCCTGTGTGGTGTATTCTGCCCCTTGGATCGGTGGATTTCTACAGCACGGAGAGGGAAATGCTCGGAGCAATGGAGGAAGCCGACGTGCGTGCAGTGCGTCTCGTTCGGGGGAATTATTCGCTGCACGAGGCGGTCATGGGGGATACCTTTGCGGCCTTGGAAGAGGCGCAGATCCTCACCCTGTTGTCCATGGGGTGGGCGGGAGAGGATCCCTTTGCCTTTTTCCACGAGCTGCTGGATCGCCATCCGCGGTTGCCGGTGCTCCTGACCGATCACGTTTGGAGCCAGCAGCGCCACGTGCATCGACTGATGCAGCTACACGAAAATCTCCACATTGAATTTTCTGCCTATCAAATCAACCGAGGGATTGAATCCTATGCGGCAGAATTTGGTGATGAACGACTCGTTTTTGGCACGGGAGGAACGGAGAAATCACCCGGAGCTGCGAGGACCTACATCGATTATGCGCAGCTCTCCGCAGAGAGTAAAGAGCGTATTGCGGGAGGGAATTTGCGTCGTCTACTGCGGGGACAGGGGCCCTTGATCGAAGCGAGCGAGGGGGGGGCAGAGGATCGCTGCATAGCTGAGGCTCGCAGGGGTATTCCACAGTCTACCTTCGTCTTTGACGCACATGCGCACGTATTGCCCGAAGGTAAGCAGGGCGCGGGTCCCAACTATATTATGCTGGGGGGGGATGCGGCGGGAATGGTTGAAGTGAACCACTGGTGTGGAATTGATCGGATCGCCATGATGAGCTGGCACGGCCCCGTATGCACTGATGCCGAGGATGGAAATGAAGTCGTCTGGCGAGCTATGCAGCGCTATGGGGATGAGATCGTAGGCGTGGCGGTCATGGATCCGACCCATATGAACGATTCTGATATAAGAGCTGAGATAGATCTGCGCTACAGAGAGCAGGGTTTTGTTGGACTTAAACCCTACGTCCATATGAATCTTTCTTATGAAGACGTGGGTTTTATGCCGTGGTGGGCTTTTGGCGATGCGCACCGGCTGTATGCATTGATGCACGTAGCTCCGCATACGGGAGGAGTTGCTGGGGTGGGTCGGCTTGCAGAGCGCTTTCCCAACATGAGCTGGATTATCGCGCACGCTGGGGGCTCTTACGCTTTCGCTGAAGAAGTCGCATCCTGCATCGTGGAGCATCCCAATGTCTATGCAGAGCTCACGCTCACGCCCGTAACCAACCGCGTCGTTGAGTTCTTGGTTGAAGCGACGGACGATGAGCACGTGCTTTTTGGGACCGATGCGCCGATGCGTGATCCGCGGCAGCAGCTAGGGTGGGTGCTGTGGGCTGACTTGCCCATGGCCAGCAAGGAAAAGGTGCTCGGGCTCAACTTCAAGCGCATCGTCGATCGCGCGCTGCGGCCCTGAATGGCGCGATTACGCTTTTTCTACACTAGGTCGACGATCCGAAAAACTGATCGTAAAGAGCGCGAACGGAGCCGGGAATATCGCTCGCCTTGATGCCAAACATCATGCTGACTTCGCTTGATCCTTGATTAATCATCTCTAGGTTGACGCCCGCTTCGGCAAAGGCCGTACACGCCTGGCTCGCAAGGCCAATGGTGTGGTTCATTCCCTCTCCAACGACCATAACTAATGCGAGTCCGCGCTCGACCGTTACCTCATCAACCGCTAGCTCCGTGCGCACTCGGCGCAGGACGCGCTCCTCGGCGGCCTTGTTAAAGGTCGATTCGCGGACGATGACCGACATATTATCGATTCCCGAAGGGGTGTGCTCAAAGGAGATGCCCTCGTCTTCGAAAATTTGCAGCAGGCGGCGTCCAAAGCCAACCTCGCGATTCATGAGATATTTACTGATGTAGACGCTGCAAAAACCGTCGGTCGCCGCGATGCCAACAACGGGGAATGTCCCGATGGGGCGCTCGGGAACAATCTCCGTTCCGGGGGCGGAGGGGTTGTTGGTGTTTTTTACTACCACGGGAATACCCGCGTGGAAAACGGGCTCTAATGCCTCGTCGTGAAATACGGAAAACCCGGCGTAGGAGAGTTCGCGCATCTCCCGATACGTGATTTTTTCGACCGCCACAGGGCGTTCTATCAGCGTGGGATTTGCAACAAAAACGGAGTCGACATCGGTAAAGTTTTCGTAGTGTTCTGCGTCGACGGCAGCCGCTAGGATGGCGCCCGTGATATCGGATCCTCCGCGGGGGAAGGTGACGACCTGACCTCGCTCGGAGTAGCCAAAAAAACCGGGGAATACGGTAATGCCGGGGCGCTCCCTAAGGGCGCGGAGCTTGCCGTATGACTGTTTTAGAACGCGGGCATTACCAGGTTCGTCTGAGAGGATCATGCCACCCTCTCCGGGGTCGACGTAGTGGGCCTCTACGCCCGTGCTGCGGAGATACCCTGCGACTAGGCGCGCACTGTTGTCTTCGCCGCCTGCCTTCATGGTGTCCATGTATAGGCCTTCGTCGGCAGTGTCTAAATGCAGCCGGCGCAAAAAGTCTTGCCGGATGGGTTCTAACGAATCATTGGGTAGGTCGAGCGCTTCGGCGATACTTCGATAGCGTTCAATGACGCGCTCAATCTCGGCCGTGCCTTCTTCGCCCGTAAGGCGAACACGTGCGGCTTCTATGAGCAAGTCCGTTACCTTGGTGTCGTCTGCGCTGCGTTTTCCAGGAGCAGAAACGACGACGAGTCGTCGCTGAGGATCATCGGTAATGATTGCGCAGATTTTTTTTATTTGCTCGGCCGAGGCCAGCGATGTACCGCCGAACTTGGCTACTTTCATTTCGACAAACTCCCGATATGTGAAGCGATTGAGATTGGTCTGATAAGAAACATACGAATCGGAGTTTAGCCAACAGGATGGCGTCGCAATACATTAGGTTATGGGGTGGGCAATATCTACGTAAGGCACCAAAAAAACGGAGAGAGTGTTGCTATGACAGACAGAGAGGGTGAAATACACGTCGGTTCTATGGGCCTTTTGCGCGAGAAGCGATGCCTCGTGGTGGAGGGGCCGGTGCCCATCGCCGTTTTTTATGATGAGGGGGTTCTCTATGCCGTAGACAACCGGTGTCCCCATATGGGTTTCCCCCTCCATCGGGGAACCATCGATCACGGCGTGCTTACCTGCCATTGGCACCACGCCCGTTTTGATGCTCGGAGTGGCTGCACGTTCGATCTCTTCGCCGATGATGTCGCCTCGTACCCGATTAGACAAGAAGGGGGTGAAGTCTACGTCTCGACGGATCGCTCTGGGGAGGACCCCATCGAGGCGGGGCGCAGGCGCTTGCTTGAAGGAATGCAGCAAAATATCCGTCTCGTTGTGGCGAAAGCCGTTGTTGCGCTGGTAAAGTCGGGAGAAGAGCACGGAGATATAGTGCGCCAAGGAGGGTTGTTTGGGCTTGCTCACCGTCGAAGCGGCTGGGGGCCAGGGCTGACCATACTTACGGCTATGGCCAACGTGTGCGATCACTTGCAGGCCGATGGGCGAATTGCTCCACTTTATCACGGGTTGGTGCACGTTGCCAGCGACAGCGCCGGTCAGCCGCCAAAATTCCCCCTGCAGCCGCTGGGCAGCGGCGAAGTTGAATGGAGTAATTTGAGCAAGTGGTTTCGTGATATGGTTGCCGTGCGCAGTGTCGATGGCGCGGAGCGCTGCCTGTTGACGGCCATAGGGAGAGGGGCCGAGCCGAGTGCGCTCGCCGATATGATGCTCCTAGCGGCGACCGATCATTTCTACTTGGATGGGGGACACATCGTTGATTTTATAAACAAGGCGTTCGAACTGCTCGACCGCATCGGTTGGGAACACGCAGGAGAGGTGCTCCCTTCTCTTGTTCGCCAACTGTGTCAGGCTCAGCGCAGCGAAGAACAGAATGCTTGGCGGAACCCGATTGATTTGGTGTCTCTGTCAGAGGACGTGTTTTCCAACCTGTCGGAATACTTGGACGAAGGGCGCGGAAAAGAATGGGAGTGCCCGTCAGGCCTAAGTGAAATTCTGCTAGCAGACGACCCCCACGCCGCGATAGAAGCCCTCTGCCAAGGGCTGCGGGACGGAGCGCAGCCGGTTCAGCTGGCGGGCGTTGTTTGCTATGCGGCGGCTCTGCGCGTGGCTCGCTTTCACGTGCAAAACGAGTTTGCCGACTGGATTGCCGTACTGCACACCTTTACCTATGCCAACGCGCTGCATCAGCTGCTGAAAAGGACGCGGTCAGAAGAGGTCGTTCGCGGAATATTTCACGGTGCCGTGCGCGTCTATTTAGACCGCTTTCTCAATATACCTCCTGCGCGTTTGCCGCGTGGGGTAGCTGAGCCCGTGGAAGAACGTTTCCAAGATGACTACCTGCAGCTGCTCAACAATCAGCAGCAAGTCGACGAGGCGGGGCGACGCGTCTATGCTTACCTAGCGGAGGGAGGCGATTGGCAGTTCCTATTCGAAACCCTCACGGAATCGCTCGTCCGCGAAGATGGTGAATTTCACAGTTTCCAAATGCTAGAAGCGGCCCTGCGCCAGTGCGAAGAGCCACGCATTGAGGAGGAGCGACGCATTATCGCAGTGGCGGCTGCTCGCTATCTGGCCGCCCATGCACCCACCCAGCGTCAGCTGTTACAGACGCTGCGTATTGCGCTGAGGCTCCATCGTGGAGAGCCCGTCTACGAGGCCGAGTAGGACAGGGGAAATCGGAACGCTGATAGGAGTGATAAAAGATCTTTTGGGTGAAAGCCTTATTTGTTTTTGTGCAGGGCAATGCCTAATTTATTAGGGCGTAAATTGGATGCCTTTTCAAGAGAATGTAGGGAGGTTTTATGAGAGCGGTGCGCTTTCATGCCAACGGTGGGCCTGAGGTCCTAAATTGGGAAGAAGTAGATGATCCTGTAGCGGCCTCTGGCGAAGTGCTAATTCGCCTTGAAGCAGTCGGGCTCAACTATATAGACACTTACCACAGGGAGGGACTGTACCCCGTCCCCCTTCCCAGCATTCTGGGGGTGGAGGGCGCTGGGGAAGTTGTGGCGCTAGGCGAGGGTGCTGACGGCGTTGCCGTCGGTGATAAGGTCGCCTATGCCGGTCCAATGGGCTCATATGCCGAGCTAGCTGCTGTGCCGGCTGATCGCGTGGTCGCACTGCCAGAAGGAGTATCGTGTGAGGTAGGCGCTGCTGCGATGATACAGGGAATTACCGCGCACTACTTGGCGCACGGTTCGTACCCACTCAAGGATACGGATACGGCCCTGATTCACGCTGGTGCTGGGGGTGTGGGGCTTCTGCTTATTCAGATGGCCAAGATGTGCGGCGCGCGGGTTCTGACTACGGTATCCACGGCTGAAAAGGAAGCCCTCGCACGCGGAGCGGGGGCCGACGAGGTAATCCAGTATACAGAAGTCGATTTTGCCGACGAGGTAATGCGCATGACCGACGGTAGGGGCGTAGATGTCGTTTACGACTCCGTGGGGAAAACGACCTTTGATCGAGGGTTGGATGTGCTGCGTCCACTCGGCTACATGGTTCTTTTTGGCCAGTCGAGCGGTCCCGTCCCGCCGGTTGATCCCGGTATTCTCAATACCAAGGGTTCGCTCTTTCTAACCCGGCCGACGTCTGCTCACTACACGCAGACCCGAGAAGCACTCTTAGAGCGCGCCGGGGATGTATTCAATTGGATGGCACAGGGAGCGCTTGACCTGCGTATTGGTCATCGCTTCTCGCTGTCCGACGCCGTTGAGGCCCATCGCGCAATACAGGGGCGAAAAACAACGGGTAAGGTTATACTCTTACCCTAGGGATGGAATCAACAATTAGACGCGCGGTCTCTCATGAGGGGCCTCGCTCAGTTCCTAAAGGAGTGTTGTAATGGCAGACGATCCTCAGGCTCAAGAGGGAGATGTTCAAGAAGAGGCTACCGGTATGGCCCAAGCGCCACAGGAAGAGGCAGAGGCTGTAGCAGGAGAGTCTGAAACGGTGACGGAGGAAAATGGGGACGGCGCCGCCGAGGAAGAGGCCGCGCCCGTGGAGGTCGCTGCTAGTGAGCCCGAGAAAGAGGCTGCTTCCCCGGAGGCTGGGGAGGGCGACTTTGCCCAGATGTTAGCCGAGAGTGAATCGGATGCTAAAGGGGAAGTCAAAGTCGGAGATAAGGTGAGCGGTGTTATTGCCAAAATTGACGGTGAGACGGCCTTTGTAGACTACGGTGGACGCGGCGAAGCTATCATTCGCGCAAGTGAACTGCTCGGTAAGGACGGCGAGGCGCTATTTGCAGTGGGAGACCAAATAGAAGCTTTTGCCGCCAGCGTCGGTGATGAAGTGCAGTTGACGCGCAGCGTGAGCCGCACAGACGGTAATACCGATGCACTCTACCAGGCATTCAAGTCCGGCATGCCGGTAGAAGGTCAAGTTGACGCGGTAAACAAGTGGGGGATGGGCGTTATTTTTCAAGGCGGCGTGCGCGGGTTCTGTCCCATCTCGCATATTGATACATCCTATGTCGAAAGCGCCGAGGAATACCGAGGCAAGACGTTTAGCTTCAAGATCATTGAGTTCCGCCATCAGGGACGCGATATCGTCGTATCGCGTCGGGCTCTGCTCGAAGCCGAACAGAACAAAGAAGCCGAGGCTGTCCGAGCAACATTAAAAAAAGGTGCGAAGCTGCAGGGCACGGTGACGCGCCTGCAGGATTTTGGCGCCTTTGTCGCGCTGGGAGCAGGAGTAGAAGGCCTGGTGCACGTCTCCGAAATTAGCTATCAGCGCGTCAATCAGCCTAGCGACGCTCTGCAAGAGGGACAAGAGATTGAAGTGGTGGTATTGGATACAAAGGGGTTGGGGAATCGCCGTAAAGAGCGGATCTCTCTTTCGATAAAAGCTCTCGAGAAAAATCCTTGGGACGCCGTGCGCGAGCAGTTTTCCGCTGGTACCGTCGCTACGGGCAAGGTCGATAGTCTGGAAGACTACGGCGCGTTTATAGAGTTGGCTGAAGGGGTTCGAGGTATGGTGCATGTTTCTGAAATTGCCGATCGCCGCATTGCGCACCCGCGCGAAGTGCTTTCTCTGGGTGAAGAGGTGCGAATTGTGGTGCTTGAAACCGATATGCGTCGTCAGCGTCTGCGTCTTTCGATTCGGCAGGTAGAATCGATGGAATCGGCCGCCAACCTGCGAGACTTTCAGGAACGAATGAAGCGAGAACAGGTGGAAGAGCCCACGGGAAATGCGCTAACTGATGCGCTACGTCGCGCTAAACTGGCCGATTAATGGGCGCGCTGACCGACGAAATATTTGCCCCTGAGCGGCCGGGATACTTCGGCTCTTTTGGCGGTGCGTTTGTGCCAGAGATTCTACGCTCGACGCTTGATGAGCTTATCGAAGTATTTGATGAAGCGCGATCCGATGAGTCTTTTTGGCCCGAATTTGTGCAGGTCATGCAATCCTACTCATGCCGTCCAACGCCCATTACATATCTGGAAAACCTAACTCGTGAAATTGGCGGTGCGCAGATCTTTATCAAACGGGAAGATCTCAACCAGACCGGTGCGCATAAGGCCAATAACGTCATGGGGCAGGGGCTATTGGTTAAGCGGATGGGCAAGCGCCGCGTGATTGCAGAAACCGGAGCAGGTCAGCACGGGGTTGCGACTGCGACCATGGCTGCGCGTTTCGGCCTAGACTGCACGATATACATGGGGGCCGTAGACGTTGAGCGACAGCGGCCCAACGTGTTTTGGATGGAGCAGTTGGGCGCTACCGTCGTTGCCGTTGAAGACGGCGCTGCTACGCTGAAGGATGCGATTAACGAGTGTTTGCGCGACTGGGCTTACTCAATGGAGGACACCCATTATGCGCTGGGCACGGCCTGTGGCCCACATCCCTTTCCCCAAATAGTTGCCTATTTTCAGCGCATTATTGGACTGGAATCGCGCGAGCAAATGCTCGCCTGTCCCGCGAGACTTCCCGACCGAGTCTATGCGTGCGTAGGCGGAGGGTCTAATGCGACGGGCCTTTTTCTTGGATTTATCGACGATCCCGAAGTCGAGTTGGTTGGTATTGAAGCAGGAGGGTTGGGGTTGAGCAGTGGCCAACATGCCGCTCGACTTGCAGGAGGCATGGGCGTTCCCGGTGTAGCTCAGGGCTACAAGACGTATTTTTTTCAAAACGATGAAGGACAAATGCAGCATACTCACTCCGTGTCTGCGGGATTGGATTACATTGGCGTGAGTCCTATTCTTGCCCACTGGCATGAATGTGGTCGCATGCGGACCGAATCGGCAACTGATGCAGAAGTGATCGATGCGCTCAAATTGCTCATGCGTTCAGAGGGTATCATCGGCGCTTTGGAAAGCTGTCACGGACTAGCCGGTGGACTGCGCGAAGCGGCTACTATGGATCCAGAGCAGACTGTGCTGATCAATATGTCGGGGCGCGGAGACAAAGACATATTTACGATTGCCGATGCGCTAGATGATGCAAAATGGAAGGAATTCTTGCGTCAGAAGGTTGATAAACTGTGAATCTCGAGTCCTATATCAGAGAGCGCCTAGGCGAGCGCAAGGTGTTATTAATGACCCACCTCATCGCCGGCTATCCCTCGCTTGAAGAGAACTGGCGGATGCTGGAAATCATGGGTGAAGTGGGGGTAGACCTTGTAGAATTGCAGATGCCCTTTAGTGAGCCGGTAGCCGACGGGCCGACCTTTGCGCGCGCCAATCAGAGTGCACTGGAAAAAGGTATATCCCTGACCCAGTACTTTGACCTGATGCAGCGCTCTACGCGCCAGTTTACCTTTCCCCACCTAATGATGGGCTATTACAATACGGCGTTTCGCTTGGGGCACGAAGCCTATTGCGAAGCGCTGCGCGATGGTGGATCGGTCGGCTATATACTACCGGACCTACCCGTTGAAGAGGGGGAGGAGCTATTTGAGCTGAGCCGAGAGCGCGAGCTGCATCCGATTCAGCTTATGACCCCAACCAATACCGACCAGCGGCTGGCCGAGATCGGACAGCGGGCGGCCGGTTTTGTTTACGTCGTTGCGCGGCGCGGCGTGACGGGTAGCCGCACGGAAATTGACCCCGAACTCTTTTCCTTTGTCGAGCGCTGTAGGCGGGCTACCAATGTGCCTCTTGCACTGGGTTTTGGTCTGGGCAGCGGGGCTGATCTAAAACGCTTGCAGGGGACCGTTGAGATCGGCATTGTAGGTTCGCAGCTACTGCGTGTATGGGAAGAAGAAGGGGAAAGTGCCTATGCCGATCTGCTGCGCGACCTTGGTGAGGGTCGCTACTAGCCATCGGTTACGCGTCTCTGTCCCCCCTTCAAATCCCCTAAAACTAAAGCACCACGTCGTTCCCCTTTATATGCATGCTGTGGTCCCACTCTCTGATCCATTGCTCGGGTATTTCCATGCCAAATCCTGGTGCATCTGAAGGCACTAGGAACCCGTCCTTAGGTACAGCAGTGCCTGGTATCGCCACCATCTCTTCCAAGGGTACGCCCACGGGCGTGCTCATGTGAAATTCGCAGAGAGAGCATTCGGGAAAAGCGTAGCAGAAGTGCTGTCCATAGGCCGAATTGAGTCCTCCATGTGGACTGCATTTGATTCCTGCTGCTTCGGCGATATGATATATCTTGGCCGCCTCGGTCATTCCTCCACACCAGTGTAGATCGGGTTGTACAACATCGACGCAGCGGTTTTCTACCAGCTGGCGAAAGGGAATGCGCGTGTGATGGTCTTCACCGGTAGCAATGGGCATCCAAGGCACGGCTTTGCGCAGCTGAATGTGGCCCTCGAGGTCCTCTGGTATAAGGGGTTCCTCAAGCCACCGCAGCTCGTAGGGACGGAGCCGCTGACACAGCCGTACGGCAAATTCGACATCGTAGGCCATAACCGGGTTGATCATTAGCTCGGAATTTCGGCCTACAGCTTCGCGTGCGGCAGCTACTTTATCCTCCACGGTATTAATGCCGGCTATGCCCTCCTCGTAGTGTGCTGGATTGGTAATCTTAAAGGCGTTAAATCCCAATTCTTGGGCCCAGTCGAGGTCATCTCCGGTGCAATAGGCCCGTATTTTTTCGCGTGCGGGTCCTCCTAATAGACGATAAACAGGCTGGTCTAAGAGCTTGCCCTTGAGATCCCATAAAGCCAGGTCAATCGCGCTCTGCGCACAGGCTGATAAGCCCAGTGATCCATGGCGCTTGGATGCGCGCCACATCATATCATTGAGGTGTTCGGTTGCAAAGCAGTCACGGCCCTCAAGAAGCGGCGCGTAAAAGGAGTCTACGAGTGCGGCAACGGGCTCGCCGAAGCTCGTGCGACCCAAGCCCCATGTGCCATCTTCCGCGACGACCTGCACCCAGACTGCGCGTCCACCGATGCCGGGCGATTTATGCGGTAAGTCAGGCGGGAACTCGGGATATTTGTTCATGGGTAAGCCGATGGGTGAGGAGTGCCGCCAGCTAGCGCGACGTGGGGTGGTGCTGGGTTTCTTAGCAGGTAAGTCAAGTTGGACGGCGCGCAGGCTACGTATCTTCACAGGTAGTTCCTTTTTTATTGGTGTGCTTTTAGAATGGCTAAGGGGTCTAGTCCATGAATAGACCGCCGTTAACGTCAATTATTTCGCCCGTTATATGGCGGGCTTCGTCAGAGGCTAAAAAGAGCGCGCAGTTTGCCACGTCTTGGGGTTGTCCAGTGTGGCCAATGGGGATTTGCGCTTTGAGCGGAGCGTGTTCAGCAGAATCCGTCATCGCAGTCTCAATAACCCCCGGGGCAATGGCGTTGACGCGGATCCCGTGTGCGGCAACGGCACGTGCTAAACCAATCGTTAGCGCGCTTACGCCCGCCTTAGAAGCGGCATAGGGGGGACCGGCCGCAACGCCGCCCGTTTTAGCCGCTAGCGAGGTCATGTTGATAAGGGCGCCCTGACCGCGTGCTTTCATATGGGGCAGGACGGCCTGAGAGCAGAGAAAGGTTCCCTTCATATTGACGTCGACGATTTGATCCCAAATGGCTTCGCTGCAGTCCTCGTAGGTCGTGAAGACTAGGAATCCTGCATTGTTAACCAATACGTCAATTTGGCCAAAATGAGCCACCGTCTTTTCTACGCCTGAGCGCACTTGGTCTGAAGAAGTGATGTCCATGCCGAGAGCTATACTCTCGGTGGGTAGCTCTGCTACTAGCTCTTCTGATGAAACCATGTCGACGTCGGCAGCGGCCACGCGTGCTCCCTGCCGGGCCATTGTGTGGGCGATGGCCCGGCCAATGCCGCGTCCGGCGCCGGTGACGAGCACGGTTTTTCCTGAGAGTCTGTCAGTCATAGTGCGTTTTCCTATGGCTTAAATAATGAGGACCATCGCCAGTGCTCCTAGGCATGCGCCCAAGAAACCGGTTCGCCCGAGAGGTTCTTTCCATATAAAATGGGAAAAAAGATTGTCTAGAAGAACAACGCCGCAGCCGTTAATAGGGAAAAAAATGGTGCCCTGAATCTGGGACAGCGCGGTGAGAGAAATAGAGAGCGTCACTAGGTTGAACACGCCGATTCCCGCTCCGACTAGCGCAGTAGGGGCCTGCACGGGAATACGTCGGACTGCAACAAATAAGCTGCCTAAAATACCAGCCGTCGCAGCCGTTATCATTAGAACGTGTAGCCGCTCCTCGTCTAAGCCGGCGTGGTGGACCCAGTGCAGACAGCACATACTGAGTCCCTGGAGAATAAAGATCGCGGCGACCAGATACAGGCTGCGTCCCCGGGATGTTTCGCCTGGGCGCCAGCTCAGTAATAGCAGACTGGTTAAGGCCGCTACGCAGCCAGCGACCTGTCGACCTGTAACCGTTTCGTCCCACAGGAAGGCCCCGACAAAGATGGGGGCAACAACCGCTAGGCGAAAAGAGGTTAATGTGGGAGCGGAATCTATGTGCGTAAGCGCATGGGTCATTACCAGCATAGAGGCGATGAAAAATATTCCGGTGATGACTCCAATCAAGAGCGCTTGGGGAGAGGTAGAAAGGTCGTCGCGGAGTAGGAAATAGCAGAAGAGACAACCGGCTAGGACGAGATAGTTTGTCGCGATGACGACGGGTGCTTTGTGGTTTTTTCTCTGCGACCATTTGAAGAGCTGGCCAAAGCCAAAACTCAGAAAGACTGCGGGTAGTAGCCAGAGCACGTGAACGAGATACCTCGAGTTGTGAACGGAGGAGAATAGTTTTCAAGCCAAAGTACGAATCCGCAGAACGACTGGGCAAGTGTTATATTTCTCTTGTGGCATTGGTTAAGGATTGTGGTGACAGAGCCTGTTCGCCGTGGATCTTATCAGAGGTGAGAGTGCTCAAGAGATAGATGGAGAGTGGCATGGATAGGTCGGCATCAAAAAGGCTTTTGGTCGGGTTTGATATAGGAATACGCAAGAATTCCTGCCTCTGGTTGGGGCTCCTAACCGCGCTGTCTTGTCTAACGCTCTCCTGCGCACACGGGGGCGGAAACGCATTGGGGACGTGGGAAGCGGAGAGCGCGGACAGGGTCCGTATCGCCCTGCGGGGAAATAGCCTAGTTGTGGGCGACACAATCCTATCGGTATCAAGGGATTTGTCCGCGTTTTACTTGGAGCGTGGAGATCGCCCTATTTGGTGTGGTCCACGCGGCCCCGGACGTCAGGCCGACGCACTATACGGTGTGCTCAGAGCGGCCGAGGGCGATGGCTTAGATCCACAACGCTACCACGTTGAGACGATAGGCGCGCTTTTGGCTCTGTGGCGAATGCCTGGGGGGGAAGTGCCTTCAGTGCGCACCTCTGTTGAACTCGATCTGCTGCTCACCAATGCATTTATTCGCTACGGAAATCATATGCTACGGGGTCGCATCGACCCGCGTACGGTGCACGATTTTTGGGATGCTCCGTTTGTACAGGGCGGCCTGGCAGACCTGTTGGAAACGGCGCTCGATCTTCAGCAAGTCCGCGAGACGTTGGATAATCTACGCCCGCCACAGGGGGGATATGCCCGTCTAAAAAATGCTCTGGCGCGATACAGGGCCGTCAAGCAGCGGGGAGGATGGGTCCAGGTGAGTGCGCAAGGAGATGGACTGCGGGAACGCTTAGAGATGAGCGGGGATTTGTCGGGTGTAAAAGGAGAGGCGTTGTCGGCTGCGCTTCGCCGGTTCCAGCGTCGCCGCCATATCAATCCCAGCGGTAGGCTGGACGGAGTGACGCTGGCGGCGATTAACCAGCCCGTTGAAGATCAAATAGCGCAAATAGAGCTCAATATGGAGCGATGGCGGTGGCTGCCGCACGATCCTGAGGCGCGCTATATACTCGTCCGTCTCGACGATTACGAACTAGATTTTATAAGCCGCGGCAGGCGCGAGTTTACGGTTCGCACAATTGTTGGAAAGGAATATTGGCGCACGCCGATATTCAGCGCTGTTATGACGCATCTCGTGCTCAATCCGTATTGGTACGTGCCGCGTAGTATTGCCGTCGGAGAGATGCTGCCTATACTGCAGCGGGATCCGAGCTACGCTCTGCGCAACGGTCTGCGCATTAGCAGGGGCCGCGGTGTGGCTGTCCAGCGCCTGGAGCCTGAAACGGTTGATTGGGACCGCATGACGGCGTCCAATTTCGATGTGCAAATAGCGCAGGTTCCCGGCCGGACCAATCCACTGGGCGTGGTTAAATTCTATTTTCAAAATCCCTACAATGTCTATCTGCACGATACCCCGAACAAGGCCCTCTTTGAACGGGACAAACGCGAGTTTAGCCACGGCTGTATTCGCGTTGAAGACAGCGAGTTTTTGGCTCAGCACCTTCTCGACGGTTGGGAAGGGGAAGAGTTAGAAAATCTGATAGCAAGCGGAAGGAACCGGCAGATTGTCTTGGATGATCCGCTGCCGGTTTTCCTATTGTACTGGACGGCTTGGGTGGGAGATGACGGCCTATTATATCTGCGCGAGGATGCGTATCAGAGCGACAATAAGATGCGAAAGGCGCTGGGTAAAACACCGCTATAGCATTGTTTTAATAGGTCGTTTTGACCATATTCAAGAGGTTAGCCAATAGAGACCTTTCCGGGGATAAATCATGGTTGGACAAGCCAGTATGAACGACGTTGTTGGACTCATTTTGGGGGGCGGACAGGGGACGCGTCTATTTCCACTGACCCAGTATCGTTCCAAGCCCGCTGTGCCCATTGGTGGTAAATATCGCCTGATTGATATCCCCATCAGCAACTGCATTCACTCCGGCATTAACCAGATGTTTGTGCTGACGCAGTTTAACTCAGCGTCGCTCCACCAGCACATAAGCCGGACCTATCGCTTCGATCAGTTTTCCGAAGGGTATGTTGAAATTCTAGCAGCCGAGCAGACGCAGGAAAGTTCAGACTGGTACCAGGGTACTGCCGATGCGGTGCGCCGGCAGCTGCGACGCATCCTGTCTCGGAGTGCAGAGCAGGTGCTTATTCTCTCCGGTGATCATTTGTATCGCATGGACTACGCCAGCTTTATCGCCGAACACCAGGCGCGTGGTTCTGACGTTTCTATCGCGGTTAAGCCCGTGACGCGCCGCGAAGCGCCAGAACTAGGTATTCTAAAAGTGGATGACGAGGGGCGGATTGTCGATTTTGTCGAGAAACCACAAACGGACGAGGAACTGGAGTCGCTGCGCTTACCATCCTCTCCGAGCGACAACCCGGAAGAGGTTTATATGGCTTCCATGGGTATTTACCTATTCGAGCCTCAGGTGCTGATTAGTTTACTAGTGGGCGACGACCGCGACGACTTTGGAAAGCATATTATTCCCGAAGCCATTAATAAAGTTAACGTTTTCGCGCACACGTTTTCGGGCTATTGGGAAGATATTGGAACGATTCGCTCCTTTTACGATGCCAATCTCGCTCTGACAGACGCGCGGCCCAATTTTGACTTCTATCTGCCCGAGGCTCCCATATACACGCGTGCGCGTTTCCTGGCAGGTGCTCGGTTGGAGAGTTGCCGAATAGAGAACGGGATGGTGGCAGAGGGATCCTATATTTGCGATGCGCAAATAGAGCGGTCCGTAATTGGCATACGCAGCGTAATTGGACCAGGAGCCAAGATTTTTAACTCGGTGGTGATGGGTGCCGATTACTACGAAACTCCGGTCGATATAGAGAGAAATCAAGCCCGATCTGTGCCCAACGTTGGTATTGGCGCAAACGCCTCAATTAACCGCGCGATCATCGATAAAAACGCGCGTATCGGAGAGCGTGTGATTATTAGCAACGACGAGAATGTAATGGAGGCGGAAGGAAAGAATTACTACATCCGCGACGGGATCGTAGTCATACCCAAGGATGCCGTTATAGAACCGGGTACGATCATATAAGAGGTCGGAAAAAAACAAAAAGGGGGCAGGTCGAAAGACCTGCCCCCTTTTTTGTTGTACGTGGTTTACTGCAGCCTACTTCAAGAGCATCATCTTGCGGTTAAAGACCTGACCGCCCGCCTGCAGCTGATAAAAGTACATGCCGCTGGATAGATCTGCTGCGTTAAGACGCACCTGATAGCTACCGGCGAGGCGGTTGCCCTCAACAAGCGTAGCTACTTGCTGACCCAAAAGATCGTATACCTTGAGCGATACATAACCCGAGCTGGCCAGAGAAAAGCTAATGGTCGTGCTTGGGTTAAAGGGGTTGGGATGGTTCTGGCTCAGGGCAAACGCCGAGGGCATTCCAGACAGAGACGATTCTTCGGCTACCACCGTCGCTACCGATTCGTCAAAAGCTGTAATGCCGGCTTCGGACAGGAAGGTCCATCCCTGAGTCCACAAATGGCTTCCAAAGGCGCCAACGTAGTCGACGGCCGTGTAGAATCCATCATCCGGGGTGGGGGCCAGGCCGCTATAGGCGGCCCCTCCGACCATCGGGCGGGGATCCAATCCACCGTCGGTGTCGCGAGAGATGCCGTTTAGCATTGGATCTACAATACGGTTCTCGTTGGCTGCTAAGTGGTCCGCAACAAATACATCGGGAGCAATGGCGGATAGTTCATTGCCGGCACCGAAGCCCCACCAGATATTGTTGGCCAGTTTTAAGTCGCCCGCTTCTAGTCTAGCGCGGCTGTCCTCGCCCGAATCTAAATCTTCGACGTCGATGCCCTCGTTGGCGAAATCGGTGAAGATGCTATTTACATAGTGGCCGCCGGCATTGTCGCGAATTTCTAACACCGTATCATTGTCACCGTTTGTCGAAAAC
>Ga0181587_10001334_pt1 | contig 20689 bp, 20 predicted proteins | sample 071ome_27_FD_132463 | JGI IMG/M metagenome (GOLD analysis project Ga0181587, IMG submission 132463) | Coastal salt marsh microbial communities from the Groves Creek Marsh, Skidaway Island, Georgia - 071409AT metaG (megahit assembly) | ecosystem: Environmental > Aquatic > Marine > Intertidal...
GACGCGGTCAATCAGGTCATGCAGCGATGTCTCCAGGATTTTCCCAGTGAGCCCGCTGTCGATCACACCCTGCAATTGCTGGAGCAGAAGATCCAGGGTCACGCAGGACAATTGCAACGCCTGGATGCTGGATTGATCGAGCGCGAAGCGACGGCCGTGGCCAGCACGCTGGCGGGACAGACCGTCGCCCAGTATTTGGGTAAGCAATTGGGTGACGCGACATTCCCCACCAAACTGTCCCAGTTTATGAGTGCTGACTGGTTCGAAGCGGGTGTCAATCTCGTCAAAAATGTGGGCATGCAGAGTGACGGTTGGCAGCAGTTCGACGCGGCAACGCATGAGCTGATCGCGGCATTCGCAGAGGGCGCCTCCCAGGGAAGCCGCCTTCCCAAACCGTCTAACGATCACACCGCTGAATCAGCGACTTTGCTACCTAGTGCAGTCCGGGACATTCTGAAACAGGTTGGCATGTCCGGCGATCGCGCTGAGAGCGCTGCCGCTACCCTTGAGTATCTATTACTGAGACAGGCGTCCAATCCAAGCCATGGCGCTCGGGAAGCAGTGACGCTCGACGGCCGACCCGCAGTGGAATGGGCGAGCAATGCTTCCACATCGCTGGCCAACCAAGACATCGAAACCGGCCTGTGGTTCCAGATCATGCAGCCCGAAGGAATGCGGCGACTGCGGCTTGCCGGGACGATGGGTGACGGCCGTTATCTTGTGTTCATGGATTTTACGGGTGCCAGAGCACTGCGACTCGGTATCGAAGATTTTGCCAACCTGCTCCGCTCAAAAGAAGCCGCGCAACTCGATACCCGACAAACCTTCTCCCGCGCTATGGTGCAAGCCGCCGAGATGCAGACAGCGCGGGTAGCAGAGCAAGAGAACAAGCAGGCAGAGGCGCAAAAGCTTCAGGCACAAGCGGCGTCCCTAGAAGCTGCCGAGCGGGCGCAAGCGCGAGATGCTGCGAGCCAGCAGTTGCGGGAAGCAGAGGAGCGAGTATTCGGGCAGGGAACAGCAACACAGATCGCCGAGCATGGTGGCGAAGCCGATCGCGCCGTCAGTGCAGAGCAACCATTCGACAGAAAAACCGTTCTGCAACTGCAAATCCCGATCGGCACCTGGTTAGGTTTTCACGATCGTGAGCCGCCCATCATGGCACGCGTTGCCGTGAGAGACTTGGAAAGAGACAGCTATATCTTCACCAACCGCGATGGCATCAAACTACGCGAGCTGACCGTGCCGCAATTGGTGACCCTAATTGAGCGGGATATGGTCGATATTCTGGAGCACAAAACCAGCTTTAAAGAAACGCTCAGCGCCAGCAACGGCCAGAATAGCCTCGGTCAATCCCAGCAACTCCCCGCCTAGACCTCTGAATCCTCTAGGCTAAACGCGGGCTTATCGCCCTCACCCGCTTGCTCACCCGCTAACTTCAAGCGCAATCGCAGATTGTTCTCTGAATCAGCATTGCGAAGCGCCTCCTCTTCAGAGATCTCTCCAGCCTGACATAGATCAAAGAGCGCCATATCGAAGGTTTTCATGCCGCGATCCTTGGACTTCTCCATGATCTCCTTCAAACCGCCGATGTCACCGCGCAAGATCAATTCCTTGATAGTGGGTGAACCGAGCATGACTTCAACCGCCGCACTGCGCCCGCCTGCAGTATTGGGTATCAAGCGCTGCGATACGAAAGCCTGAAGGTTCAGCGACAAGTCCATCAACAACTGCTGCCGTTTCTCCTCCGGGAAGAAGTTGATAATCCGGTCCAGCGCCTGGTTGGCGTTGTTTGCATGGAGCGTCGAAATACACAAATGCCCGGTTTCGGCAAAAGAAATCGCGTGTTCCATCGTTTCCCTGTCACGAATTTCACCAATCAATATGACATCTGGCGCCTGACGCAGGGTGTTTTTGAGTGCGTTGTGCCAATTGCGGGTATCCACACCCACCTCGCGCTGATTAACGATCGATTTTTTGTGGCGATGTACAAACTCAACCGGATCTTCGATCGTCACAATGTGGCCACTGGAATGGACGTTTCGGTAATCAATCATGGCCGCCAGCGAGGTCGATTTACCGGACCCCGTGGCACCCACGAACAGGATCAAGCCGCGCTTGCGCATGATCAGCTCTGTGAGAATTGCAGGCAGTCCCAGGTCCTGCCACTGGGGTATCTCCATGACGATGAAGCGCGCCACGATACTGACTTCGTTGCGCTGGCGGAAAATATTGACGCGAAAGCGCCCGACTCCGGGCAATGATAAAGCCAGGTTCATCTCAAGATCCCGCGAGAAATCCTCTCGCTGGGTCTCATCCATCAACTCATTGGCAATCTCCGCGATTTCGCCGGGTGCGAGGGCATCAGATGAAATCGTTTTTAATTCACCCTCGAACTTGGCGCAGGGCGGTGCACCCGTAGCCAGATACAGATCCGACCCTTTGCGCTCTGCCAGCACTTTTAACCACTGGTGTATCCGCATGGCTGACACATCTCCTTGTGTTCATGTTCCGATCGCGAGCAATGCAAGCGGAATCTTGGTTTTCCCCTCTGTACGGTGCGGTCCTCGCGCCGTACACTCCGCCCAAATTTACCCCCGTTGCAGGGGTATGCCCAGCACCTTTGCCGTCAATTCCTCACACAGGAGCCACCGTGGCGACGCATGCTTCAATCTTTCGAGCGCTTCTCGAAACGCAGCCAGAATGGCTGAGTCAGGTTCGCCGTGGCGTCGAGAAAGAGGGCCTCAGAGTCACTGCAGGCGATGCGACACTCGCTCAGACCGCACATCCAAAGGGGCTGGGGTCGGCGCTGACACACCCGGCCATTACCACTGACTATTCTGAGGCGCTACTGGAGTTCATCACACCGGCTTACCAGTCAATCACTGAGACAGAGCAGGCTCTGGCCGATCTGCATCGCTTTACTGCGCGTCATCTCGACAAGGAAATTGTGTGGAACGCCAGCATGCCCTGCATTGTTCATGGCGATGCCGGGATCCCCATCGCCGAATTCGGTTCCTCCAATGTCGGACAAATGAAGCGGATTTATCGCAACGGACTGAGCGTGCGCTACGGGCGAAGAATGCAGGCCATTGCAGGCATTCACTACAACTTTTCCCTGCCCGAAACGTTCTGGGCGGCCGCCAGCAAACTGGGCGATACCGGTATGGATGCGCAGACCTTTCAGACCGAGGGCTATCTCGCGCTGATCAGAAACTTTTTCTCGCGCGTGTGGTTCCTGATTTACCTGCTTGGCGCTTCCCCAGCCGTATGTGCCAGTTTTATTCAGGGAAACAAGGATCACCCTCTTCAACCCATGGGTAGCGATCATCACAGTTTTTTCCTGCCCCACGCGACAACGCTCCGCATGGGCGACTTGGGTTACACCAGTAATGCGCAAGCAGGCATGGACGTTTGCTATAACGATCTGCAGCAATATATCTCAGTATTAAGCGATGCCATTCTCACGCCGCACCCCCCCTACACCCAGTTCGACATAATGGAGAACGGCGAGCAGGCGCAGTTGAACACCTCGCTATTGCAAATCGAGAATGAATACTACAGCCCGATCAGGCCCAAGCGGGTAACGCGCAGTGGTGAGGCGCCGGTTGTGGCGCTGGCGCGCCAGGGCATCGAATACGTTGAAGTGCGTTGCGTTGACATTAATCCATTTACGCCGCTGGGCATCGACGCGGACACCATGCGGACGATCGATCTGTTCCTGCTGACCTGTCTGTTAGATGAAAGCCCGCTGTGCGACGCCACAGGACAACGGCGGCACAAAATCAATTTGCAGCGTATGGTGAATCGAGGGCGTGAGCCGGGTCTGACATTGTTGTCACGAGATGGTGCCGAGACGCCCATGACCGAGCTCGCAGAGCCGATACTTGAGCGCATGGAGGAGATTGCCGGCTGGTATGACGAGCACACAACAAGGGAAGACTATCGTCGGATCGTGTCGCAGGCCCGCCGGCAGTTCGCAGACCCCGATTTAACGCTGTCAGCCCGAGTGCTCAGCGAGATCGAGACATCGCAACAGAGTTTCTGGCAGCTCGCACTCCGCTACTCCCGTCAGTGGCACGAGCAGCATCTCGCAGAGCCCATGTCGGATACGACCTGGGCCGCCATGACACAGGACGTAGCGACCTCACTACAGCGGCAAACAGAAATTGAAGCGCAGCAAAGCCCACCCTTCGAAGCTTACCTCGCGCAGTTTTATCAACAGTACGAGAGCGTCGGCCGAGGCGATGCTGTCTGATCGAGCTTACTGGGCTACCTGCTGTTTGCCACCGCCCTCTAAAAGTCCCCGTAAAAACGCGCAGACAACACTAGAGCGCAAAAAAAAGCGCCGCTAGCGGCGCTTTGCTGCTGAGCGCGCGGTTCGCTGAACCGCAGCCCCTGCGCGAGATTACTCTGCGTCGGCCTCAGCTTTTACCACTGCAATCAGCTCGACATCGAACAACAGGGTGGCGTTGGGGCCAATCATCTGGCCTGCACCACCTTCCCCGTAACCGAGTTCGGGCGGGATGATAAACTTGAACTTGGCACCCGGCTTCATTAACTGGAGACCCTCGGTCCAACCCGCAATCACTTGAGTCAGCCCAAAGGTCACGGTCTGTCCTCGCTCAAAACTGCTGTCAAAGACGGTGTCATCGATCAAGCGACCCTCGTAATGCACTTCAACTGAATCCTCGGCCACCGGGTTTTCGCCCTCACCGGGTTCAACCACAATGTATTGCAGACCTGATTCGGTTATCTGCACTTCTTCACGGGCACTCATCTCTTCCATATACGCTCGACCAGCCTCCAGATTAGTTTGCGCCAATGCTACGCGCTCGGCTTCAGCCTCTGCCTGCCGCCGCTCCTGAAACGCCGACATTTCAGTGTTGATCTCATCGTCAGTCAGCTGCGCCTCAGCGCCTGTCATCGCATCCTCAAGACCTGCTGAATAGGCCGCGATGTCGACGGTCATACCATCAGCAGACATACGCTGCCCCATGCGCAGCCCAATACCGTAGCTGAGCCGCGCATCCGTCGTTTCCAAAACAACTTCTTGCTTTTGCTCTTCGGTCGGCGCACCACAACCCGCCAACGTACTGGCCAGCGCCACTGCTGCCATGCCGCAAGTGACCTTTATCGGGGTACTCATCATTTACGTTCTCCCACTTTCCCATTTCAGTGAAGCCGCGATGTTACGTTGCCTGAAGAAGCAGTGCCACCAGTTGTAAGCGTTCAGGGGTATATTCACCGTTACGAAAGAACGACAACTTCAGCAGGTTCTCATTCATGATCGCTTCTCCCCCGTCAGAGTCCGAGCTGTGCGCGATGCGCTCGTGCAAATCCAGTTTCTCCGGGATGCTTGTCCACATCAGCTCGGCCAAATGACGCTCTGCTTGAACTTCAATTTGCAGTAAGTGAGCGCGCTGGCTCTGGAGCTCAGGAGCCGATTTCCATCGTTCGCGGGTCGCACGTAGCGGCACCACGACCTCATCGATCCATGACCGCGTCGCATCCGACATGTGGTTAGCCGCAGCAGTCGTCAAGCGAACACCTCGATTTGCAAGCCAGCAGGCAAAGAGCGCTTCAAGAATCACCAGGTCGCCGACTCTCTGAAGTTCAAGCAAATGTTGCTTAAGTGGATCATGGGCGTAAGCGCTGAGCGACCAATCCCAAAATGCGTTAACGGTCATAGGTCACCCTGATTATCCGCCCTCCTAGCCAAAGCCAATTTCTGTCGCCGGCCCAGTTTCCGAACCACAACCTCACGTCGCTGGGCGCTGGAGCGGCAATCGCAAGCCTCTGACCAAACGAGCCTGACAGGTCGTCTTGTACGGGTGTAGCGGGCGCCGCCGGACACCGTGCCATTATGCTGATCGACTCGCCTGGCGAGATCCGTGGTGACGCCGGTATATAGCGTGCGATCGGCACACTCCACCAGATAGACCCACCAGCGTTGAACGCTGCGCGTCATTTGCGGTCACCCGGAGCGCCTTTATGGCGAGCGACGCTTGATGGTCGACAGGCAGTAGGATATTTTTCCATGGGCAAATGATACTTTCCCAATCACAGCAACTTCTAACCAAGCATTGGAGCCCCTATGAGCGCTGATATCCAGCATGTAACTGACGATAACTTCGACGCGGAGGTGCTCTCCAGTGACGTGCCAGTCCTCGTTGATTTCTGGGCTGAGTGGTGCGGTCCGTGCAAGATGATTGCGCCGATCCTCGAAGAGATTGCCACAGAATACGCAGGGAAAGTCAAAATCTGTAAGGTCGATGTGGATGCTAATCCCGACATGCCCGGTAAATTCAATATCAGGGGCATACCGACCTTGATTATGTTTAAGGGTGGTAACGCGGTGGACACCAAAGTCGGCGCCTTGTCCAAAAGCCAGCTCGCTGAGTTCATCGACACCGTTGTTTGACGCTACCGGGCAAGCCAAAAGTCGATAAATTTTTGCTGGACGCGCCCATTCACCGGTGCTAACTTTCAGTCATCCAAGGCCCACTAGGCCTTTGGATGACCCAGCAGTCCCCCCTTTTTCACTCTTTTCATCCCAAGGTTGCGCTTGGGGGAAACCTGTAAAACGATGGGATCGCCCGGGTATCGACCCTGCCTGACGCAAAAGCAAAAAAAGCAAAAGCACCGTCGGGACAGACTCTCTCCTTTCATTAACGAATGACATCAAGCGGGAAATGACGCGTGGAAGATCAAACCAACGCCAATACTGAAGAGTTGGAGCCCACCAGCGGTGAAGCCGCCATGGCCAATGAAGAAGCAGATACCGAAGCCAACAAAAAGAACGGGCGAACGCTGAAACTGAAAGCTTCTGAGCCAGAAGCTTCTGCTGAGGCACCGGCTGAAGTGCTCCCCGAGTCAGAGTCGGGCGGTGAAGAAGCGCCTCAGGGCCGCCCGCGACGGGGACGACAGCGACGTCCTCGCCGAGATCCCAATACTCCCAGCGAAAACCCGATGAGCCTGACCGACCTGAAGAACAAGTCGACTCAGGAACTCATCGATATGGCCCGCGAAATGGGCATCGAGAACATGGCCCGTTCACGCAAGCAGGACATTATTTTTGCTCTGCTGAAGCGGCACGCAAAAAGTGGCGAGGACATCTGGGGGGACGGCGTACTGGAGATTCTGCAGGACGGCTTCGGATTCCTGAGATCGGCAGACAGTTCCTTCTTGGCTGGCCCAGACGACATCTATGTGAGCCCCAGCCAGATTCGACGCTTTAACCTGCGCACCGGCGACACCGTTACGGGCATGATTCGACCGCCCAAGGATTCCGAGCGTTATTTCGCGCTGCTAAAGGTAAAGGACGTTAACTTTGAGTCCCCGGAGAGCGCCAAAAGTAAAATTCTCTTTGAGAATCTCACACCACTCTTTCCCAATGAGCGCCTCACGCTCGAGAAAGGCAACGGATCAACTGAGGACCTGACGGGACGATTGATCGACCTGGTGGCTCCAATTGGAAAGGGACAGCGTGGACTGCTGGTCGCACCGCCCAAGGCCGGTAAGACGATCATGATGCAGAACATTGCACAGGCGATCATCTCCAATAACCCAGAATGCTATGTGATCGTACTGCTCATCGACGAGCGGCCAGAAGAGGTCACCGAGATGCAGCGCTCGGTGGGGGCGCGCGGCGCTGAAGTCGTCGCCTCAACTTTTGATGAACCGCCCTCGCGGCACGTTCAGGTCGCCGACATGGTGATCGAAAAGGCCAAGCGGCTGGTAGAGCACAAACGCGATGTGGTCATCCTGCTCGACTCGATCACGCGTCTGGCTCGTGCTTACAATACGGTCATACCCAGCTCCGGCAAAGTACTGACCGGTGGTGTGGACGCTCACGCTTTAGAGCGGCCCAAGCGATTCTTCGGCGCGGCCAGAAATATCGAGGAAGGCGGCAGCCTTTCCATTATCGCCACAGCGCTGATTGATACCGGCTCAAAGATGGATGAAGTCATCTACGAGGAGTTCAAGGGCACGGGCAACCTGGAACTGCACCTCGATCGCAAGATTGCAGAAAAGCGAGTCTACCCCGCTATCAATATCCGACGCTCCGGCACCCGTCGAGAAGAACTGCTAACCGGTGATGAAGAACTACAGCGCATGTGGATTCTGCGCAAGCTGCTCCACGGCATGGAAGACCTGCCTGCCATCGAGTTCCAGCTCGACAAGCTGAAGGACACCAAGTCAAACGAAGAATTCTTCAAGTCAATGAAGCGGAAGTAATTCTCCGCCATGCCCAGCTTTGTCGACCTTCGGGAGTTCATTAGCGAGCTCGAGAAACGCGGCGATCTGGTTCGCATTACGGCTGAGGTCGACCCCAATCTGGAGATGACCGAAATCGCCGACCGCACTTTACGCGGCGGCGGGCCGGCACTGTTATTCGAAAACCCCAAAGGCTCTGATATTCCCGTGCTCGCCAACCTGTTTGGCGCAGAGCGGCGTGTCGCGCTGGGTATGGGTGAAGACAGCGTCGAGGCGCTGCGCGACGTCGGTGAACTGCTGGCCTATCTGCGCCAACCCGATCCCCCGAGAGGCTTTCGGGATCTTGTCGACAAGGCGCCGCTGCTGAAGAAAATTCTCACCATGGGGCCCAATGTCGTCAAAAAAGCGCCCTGCCAACAGAAGGTGCTCCGTGGGGAAGATGTCGACCTCGCACGACTGCCGATCCAAACCTGCTGGCCCGGCGACATCGGGCCGCTGGTAACCTGGCCCTTGGTGATTACCCGCGGCCCGGAAAAAGAGCGCATGAATCTCGGCATCTACCGCATGCAGCTGCTCGGGCCAAATAAATTGATCATGCGCTGGCTGTCCCATCGCGGTGGCGCGCTGGATTTTCGCGACTGGCAGCTCAAACGCCCGGGCGAGCCCTATCCGGTGGCCATCGCACTCGGAGCGGACCCGGCCACCACCCTCGGCGCGGTCACGCCGGTCCCCGACTCGCTGTCCGAGTATGCCTTTGCGGGGCTACTGCGCGGTAAGAAAACCGATCTGGCCCAGTGTGTGACCGATATCTGCCGCAACAACGACCTCATGGTGCCTGCGCACAGCGAGATCATCCTCGAAGGTTACATCGACCCCGACGAGATGGCGGATGAGGGACCCTACGGGGATCACACCGGGTATTACAACGAGGTCGAGCGCTTCCCGGTGTTCACGGTCGACACCATGACCACGCGGGACAACCCGATTTATCACAGCACCTATACCGGCAGACCACCTGATGAACCGGCCATTCTCGGGTTGGCGCTCAACGAAGTGTTTGTGCCGCTACTGAAGAAACAATTTCCGGAAATCAGCGATTTTTATTTGCCGCCTGAAGGCTGCTCCTACCGCATGGCGGTCGTCACGATGCGTAAAGAGTATCCGGGTCACGCAAAGCGCGTGATGTTCGGCGTGTGGTCATTTTTGCGCCAATTCATGTACACCAAGTTCATCATCGTGACCGATGACGACGTCGACGCACGCTCATGGGAAGATGTGATCTGGGCCATGACGACCCGCATGGATCCCGCCAGAGACTGCACCATCGTCGAAAACACTCCGATCGATTACCTCGACTTCGCCTCCCCCGTGGCGGGGCTCGGGTCAAAGATTGGTATGGATGCCACCCATAAGTGGGAGGGTGAAACCCACCGCGAGTGGGGTCGCACGATCGAAATGGATTCGTCTACCCGTGAGCGCGTTGACGCGCTGTGGGACTCGTTGGGAATCGTATTGCCGGGCAGATAAACACCCGGGCGTCATGATGCGCTTGAGTCGCTTCCTTGGCGGATCTGTGCCAGTGCTCCCGCCTCAAGCTCTGCGGCACGATGCTCCTCGCCTTGCCCGCGTAACCACGTCGACCACGATAGCGCTGTGTGGGAGCTTGGGTTGAGCTCGTAAGCTCTCTCCCACAAAGTGGCGGTTGCTTGCGTGTCGCCCTCTGACTCGGCGATGCGTGCAAGAGTCGCGTGGCACTGGCCGTCGCTGTCCTCGTCTCTCCACTTCTGAAGCGGCTTCTTCATTTTCAAACGCTGGCGCTCCGGTAAAGCACCGACCGCACTCAGACTAACGGGTTCGCAATAGCGCTCGAATCGCTCGGGGAGGAGCTTCGCTAATGATTCCCAGTCCGCTTCGGCCACTAGCCTTTGAACGAGCGTCTGCCAATGCGGTTGCTGGTCAGATTTGAGGGCTTCGGGGACCTGTTTCCACGCAGCAACACGCGTCTTCGCCACGTCACACTGCCCTGATACAACCTGCAGCCAGGCTTCGCGCTCCCAGCCGGTAAGCTGACCCTCAGGAATCATCTGATCGCGCCGCAGCTCAGGTAAACACTCGATCAAACGTGGCCAATCGCCCTGCAAATAAGCCAGCTTGGCGCGAAGTGCGCCCACTCGCGGCGCCGCACGTTCAGCGCCCGACAACGTATCCAGCGCCTGCTCTGCCTGCTCAATGGCCCCGTGGGTCACGTGGCACTCCGCCCTCACCATTGCAATCATCGAGCTGGGCGCGGATGCACTTGCCTCTGCCTCATCCAACAACGCAAGCGCGCGCTCATATTGACCCCGATGCAGGGCCGCCAAGGCCGCATAGAGAGGGTGGAGCAGCGTGTGTTCTGCAGCTGAGGCTTTTCGAAGCGTCTTTTCAGCAGTCTCCCAGCGGCCCTCGAAAAAGGCGGTGAAGCCTTTATCTGCTCTGCGCTGTGCACCGCGGGCCGAACGGAGTCCCAGCCAGCGACGGAGTTCACCGGGGAGCCGCAGTGTAGACCTTAAGATCCGCCATAGCGTAACAACCGCGATGGATGCTGCGACCAGCCCCGCCAGCGCGAACCATACCGACGTCTCGACTTGCCAGTCGCCCCAGGTCAGCAAGATGTAACCGGGATCTCTGGCGATCGCACTGACCAATAGCGCACCGCCGATCAGGCCAACCACCAGATAAAGGCTGAAACGCGCCATGATCAGGGTGTGTCTCCTTGATCAACATCCAGACGATCCATTTGACCTTCAAGCGCACTTCTTGTGTCGGTCAAGTCAGGGAGCTCAGGCGCCACCTGTTCGCCCTGCAACGCCTTCAGGGACTCCAGAATGCTTGCAACCCGCTCGGCATCCTGTTCAGCAAATAGTGCCACAAACCGTTCAGCGCGCTGCAGGGATTGCTCAAATAAGGCCTGGTTGGCCGACAACATAGCAATTTGCGCTTGTTCCACCAGCATGCGGATATTTTGCCGAGCCAGTGCCGCCCACTCGGGCGTCATCAGTTGCGCAATCTCGTCGCTGCGGCGCCGAATAATCAGATGGCCAGATAATTTTTTCAGCGCAGCAGACCAGCCCGCCGCCACGTCACCCCACCAACCGCCCTCAATTTGAGTTGGCGCCTCATTAACTGTTGCTTGCGATTCGAACTCGAGCTGGAGTTGATCCACCTGATCAATCAAACCCGACAAGCGAGCGTAAAGACCTACCTGATCGACTACCGGCACCGCCGCCAGCGCCGCGCGGTCTCGCGCGATAGCCAGCCGGACACCCTCGAATTTGGGTTCGCCGGTGTCACGCAGCAGCATGTCTGCCTGCTCCAACAATGCCTGCGCGGCGTCGACATCGCGAGCGACCAGTAGCCTTTGCCCCGCCAGGCGAACCAGAAACACCGCTTCCTGCCCCAGCCACGCGCGTCGATCAACCGCCAACAATCGGTCCATTTGCGACTCGACCCGACCGACCCGACTGGTCAGCTGCCGTGCTGACTCCGCGCGCTCGGCTGCCTGACGGGCACCCAGCGCAGATAAATCCCGTTGCCAGGTGCTTTCCAGTGAGGACAGGCGCTCTTGGATGCGCTGATCCGCTGCCTGACTGGCGATGGCTACGACGTCGGGCCCAGGCTCGGCGGCCTTGGCAACCTCGCGTTCCAGTACTTCAAACCGCTGCCACTGTTGCTGAAACCATGGCCAACCAAACCAGTAGGCGCCGGCCGCGCCCCCGGCTACCAGCAAAAGCAACAGTGCCGATAACCAGAGGCCCCAGCGACTTTTTGCTTGGGGTTGGGTCGACGCGGGCGCCGCGGGCAATTCCTTTTGCGAGACGGGTTCTGTCATCCTGTCAATCCTGCGCGAAAAACCTGCCTAAGTGCGTCCGCAAAGCCGTGATCACTGGCATCCTGAGCACAAATCACTCTTTGCCAACCTAAGTTGCTGGCCATAGCAGCCACCCGCTCGGAGGGGACGATTACCGTCGATTGGAACAGATCCCCAGAATGCTCACCAGCCAACAATTCCGACAATCGCGTCAGAACCTCCCCACTGCTGGCCTGAAATACCCTAGGCGTATTGCTATCTGCCAAGGGCGTCAGATCAACATCCGGCCAGCAGCGCCGATAACAGGACCACTCGGTCACCTGAGCCCCTCGTTGCCGCAGCTGGTTAGCCAGAAGTTCTCGCCCGCCCTCTCCTTTGACAATGACGACCTCTCGGGCCTGACTGGCATCAAGCTCTGCCATGGCCAATACACCCTCTGAATCCGGTCGATCGGGCATCACCGCATCGATGCCTTGCTCTGCCAGACATTGACGAGTTTTGGCGCCCACTGCGATGGTCACAATACCGGGGACCTCCGTCAGTCGCGGGAGCAGTGCCGATAAGCCAAAGCGAACCGCATTGGCGCTGATGAATACACAGACAGCGTGCTGATCAAGCGTGGGCGGTGCTGCCAGCTCGCCATCGGACAGCGCCGATATCGCCATGACAGGCAGGATCACGGTGTGGATTCCATCGGCCTTCAACGCGACAGCGAGACGCTCGCTGTCAGATTGCGGCCGCGTCAGGACAACCGTTGTCATCCCCTTGCCGCGCGAATGAGGCCTTCTGCGCCCTGAGACAGCAGCATTTCTGCCACGCCCGCGCCCAGCTGTTCAGCATCGCTACCGCGCGCCTCCGCTTCCAATAGCTGGGTGCCGTCGGCGGCGCCCACTCTGGCGCGTAGCCATAAGCTGTCTCCTTCCCACTCCGCAAAGGCGGCAATCGGCACATCGCAACCCCCATCGAGGCGACGCACGACAGCTCGTTCAGCGACAACGCGCGTCGCAGTGGCATCGTGATGCAATGGTGCCAGCAGCTCGCGGATACGGTCATCCGTCTCGCGAAACTCAATGCCCACCGCACCCTGGCCAGCAGCGGGTAAAGAGAGCGCGGGGGCAATGGCAGCGCCAATCCGATCTTCAAAACCCAGCCGAATCAAACCGGCGCAGGCCAAAATGATGGCATCAAACTCGCCGCTATCCAGTTTCGCCAGACGAGTGTTGACGTTACCGCGCAGAAACCCGATTTCCAGATCGGGTCGATGACGACCCAGCTGACAGCTGCGTCGCAGACTTGAGGTGCCAAGTCGCGCTCCCTCAGCAAGGTCGCTGAAATCCTGACAGCCCACCAACGCGTCGCGAGGATCCTCTCGTTCGCAAATCACCCCCAGCGTCAGGCCGTCCGGCATCAACATGGGAACATCTTTCATGGAATGCACGGCGATATCCGCGCGACCGTCGAGCAGTGCCGTCTCCAACTCTTTGACGAACAGGCCCTTGCCACCCACCTTGAACAGCGGCTTGTCCAGCAACTGATCGCCGCGTGAGGTCATCCCCAGCAGACTCACTTGAATCCCTTTATGCGCAGCCTCTAAGCGCGACTTAACGTGCTCAGCCTGCCACAGTGCGAGCGGGCTCTCTCGTGTAGCAATCACGATCGTTTCAGACACATTAATCCCCCTATTTTTGGCCTCAGTTTAGCATGGGGCGACATTTCACCGCTCTCAAACAGCGCAACCGCGCAGGGTCCACGGTAGAATCCGAAGCACTGTATCGGGACGATGGCGGGTCATGAGCGATCGAGATAAACAGAACAGTCCGGAGTTGTGGGGCGGCCGCTTCAGCGAGCCGACCGATGCTTTTGTGCAACGTTTCACCGCGTCGGAAGCATTCGACCGGCGGCTCGCTGTTTATGACATTGCTGGCTCCCGTGCTCATGCCGATATGCTGGCATTTACTGGCGTACTCACCGCAGATGAAAATGCCGCGATCCAGCAAGGTCTGCAGGACGTCCTTGCCGAGATTGAAGCCGATCGCTTTATCTGGTCCATAGCACTCGAAGATGTGCATATGAACATCGAGGCGCGCTTGACCGAGCTCATTGGCGACGTCGGCAAGAAATTGCACACGGGCCGATCAAGGAATGACCAGGTCGCCACCGATCTCCGACTGTATCTTCGAGCGGAACTTGATCACTGCAGAGCGGAATTGACCCGGCTTCAGCTAGGCATTGTCACGCTGGCTGCGCAACACGCCGAGACCGTGATGCCAGGGTTCACTCATCTGCAAGTCGCGCAGCCCGTCACGCTGGGACATCACCTAATGGCCTGGTACGAAATGCTCGAGCGCGACGACAGCCGCCTCGCGGATTGCCGGAAGCGACTCAATGTCTCGCCTCTCGGTGCCGCGGCTTTAGCGGGCACGACGTTCCCCATCGACCGAGACGCAACGGCCGCTGCGCTCGGGTTTGACGAGCCCACGCGCAACTCGCTGGACAGCGTGGCAGATCGCGACTTTGCTATCGAGTTTTGTGCCACGGCGGCACTGCTCATGAATCATCTCTCTCGCATCTCGGAAGAGCTGATCTTATGGACCTCGGCGCAATTCGGCTTTATTACATTACCGGATCGGTTCTGCACCGGCTCGTCGATCATGCCGCAAAAGAAAAATCCGGATGTGCCCGAATTAGTCAGAGGTAAGTCGGGGCGCGCCACGGGCAATTTGGTAGCCCTGTTGACGCTGATGAAAGCCCAGCCACTCGCCTACAACAAAGACAATCAGGAAGACAAAGAGGCCTTGTTTGACACCGTAGAAACACTCAAGGACTGCCTTAGAGCCTTCGCCGACATGATCCCGGCCATGGAGGCTAACGAATCAGTCATGCGTCAGGCTGCACTAGCCGGTTTTTCAACCGCCACTGATCTGGCGGATTATTTGGTTCGGGCTGGCGTCCCATTCAGGGACGCGCACGAGGTGGTGGGCAAGGCGGTGGCGCATTGCATCACCGTCAACTGTGACCTTGCTGATCTGACACTGGAGTCGTTGCAGGGCTTTCACCCTGACATCGCGGCCGATGTTTTTGATGTCCTGACACTCGATGGCTCGGTTGCCGCCCGAGATCACTTTGGTGGCACGGCACCCAAACAGGTCAGAGCGGCGTCAGAGGCGGCCAAAGCAGCCCTGAATAGCCGCTAATTGAACCCTGCCGAAGTAACCCACTCACGGCTTGGCGACCACCTCGCATTCAAAAGAAAAGTGATATCGGGAGAGGCCTCGACCACCACGTCCTCGCTGAATCCAAAATCGATCATCCAGTGGGACGCAGGCCGCCAGCGCAGGGCAAAGCTCAGCATCCCCGCCGGCTGGCTCACCGCATCGAGCTCTCCTTGAAGCAGGGCGCTGTGTGCGTCAAATTGCGCCAGAGCAGACCATCGAGGGGAAAAACGCCACTCCGTTGCAAGCCCGGCAAACCACAGAGACCGGCGTTGCTGGGCGCCCAGCAAATCCGTTTCACCCGCCCAGGTGCCGCCTACTTGAGCGTGCCACCAGACGGGCCAATCACCCCGCTGCGGACCGCTGAAGCGCAACAAGGCATAGACATCGGTGCCGCCACTGCCAAGCCAATCCGAGTCATCACCAGTGGCCAATTTAATACCGACGCTGGTAGCAAGCTGCCCACCATCGATGTCAGCGATGGCCCGGCTCACACCAATCTCAATATCTCCGAGACCCGAGACTGATTGATTCAGGGCAGCCTGATGACCGCCCTGCGTCAGCTCATAATTCAGCGCATCGATGGGATAGTCACTCCTGTCCCCATCGGGTAATCCGAATACCCGATGCCAATCAGAGATCAGCCTGTCGGTGAATCCGCCAGAGTGATGGCGCCATGGCAAGGTCGCCTCAATATCCCACCCGGGCGCGAGGCCATGCCTGAGCGACAGCGTGAGAGTATCTGTTTGACCATCCAGGAGCAGCGATTCATCGCTAACGCTCTGAACGGTGAAATGATTGGAGACTGTTCCCGATATCGCCCAACTCAATCCTGACGCGGGCTGCGCATCACGCTGTCGCGGCAATGCCCTGAGGGATGCCAATGGTGAGAGATTAGAGATCTGTAGCGGCTCAGACTGGCCAGCCACCGTCAATGGCGCAGCCATCACTGCAGCCGCGATGATGCTAGTCGCCGTTGCCCTCATCGCCATCCCACCGCAGTTGCAATCCCGTGTGCCTCTCTAGCTCTGCTACCAAAAATTCATGAAACGATTCGTCACTTTTTGTATCGCGCCACGTCCCACTCTGACCATGCCATAGGTAGTGAAACCCGCCCCCCGGCGTTGCCAACCACAATTGCTCTGCGGGTGGCTGCCGACTGAAGACAAAGACCACGCCGTTACTGAATGTGGCGTTGATGACACCCTCAGCACAGCGGATATCGACATCATCGGGCAGTCTTTCTAGCGCAGTTTCAACCGCCTCGAAAGTCTCGTCGATTTGCTCGAAGTACTCATTGCTCGCCATAAATCGCCACCCTTTGCCTCAGTTAGTTTAGCCCGATCGAATCATGTGCGCCCACCGTCGGCACAATGAGTGTGTGGCCAGTGCGCTGTTATACTCCCGCTTTTGTCGAGGTCAAACCGTGAAGTCCGTAGCCGCCCTATTGCTCTGCGTCTGGCTGACTGCCTGTGGTCAACAGGGACCTTTGCGGCCCGCTGATTCAGACGGCTCAGCGACGACGGGTTCCTGATGTCCGGCTTTGCACAGCGAAGCGGCTCCCTTTTCTGCGAGGGAGTCTCACTCGAAGCGATCGCCAACGAGCATGGTACACCGACCTACGTTTACTCGCGGCAGTCTATCGAGCAGGCGTTTCTCGCCTATCAATCCGCGCTGTCTGATCGACCTCACCTGATCTGCTACGCGGTCAAAGCCAATTCCAACCTTGCGGTGCTCAGTGTGCTGGCGAAGCTGGGTGCAGGCTTCGACGTGGTGTCAGTGGGCGAGCTGGAGAGGGTCGTGGCAGCTGGCGGCGACGCCGACAAAACGGTGTTTTCCGGCGTCGGTAAAACCCCTCAGGAAATGCAACGCGCGCTGGAAATCGGCATTCGCTGCTTCAACATCGAATCTGAGGCCGAGATGATGGCGCTGGCCGCAGTTGCCGAAAGCCTGGGTCAGTCGGCGCCAATATCGATTAGGGTGAATCCCGACGTCGACGCGGGCACCCATCCCTATATCTCTACTGGCTTAAAAGAGAATAAATTTGGTGTCGACATCGAGACTGCCCGGCGGCTCTATCGCGCCGCACAAGCGAGCTCCGCGTTGATGCCCGTCGGCATCGACTGCCACATCGGCAGTCAGATCCTCGAAGTTGCGCCATTCATTGCCTCGTTGGAATGTCTGCTACAGCTTTTCGATGAACTCGCTGGCGAGGGGATTGAACTCAAGCATCTTGATATCGGCGGAGGCCTGGGGGTGAGCTACGATGAGCCCGCACCCTCCATTGAAGACTATCTCTCGGCGCTATCGACACACCTCGATGCACGGGGATGTGAGCTGGTGCTGGAACCGGGTCGGTCAATCGTCGCACTGGCGGGCGTGTTGCTTACCAAGGTTCTCTACTTGAAGCCCAGCACCGCCCGAAACTTTGCGATCGTTGACGGCGCGATGAATGATCTGCTGAGACCTGCCCTTTACAGCGCGTGGCAGGATATTCAACCCGTCACGCCACGTCAGGGTGAGGTACTTACCTGGGACATCGTGGGCCCCATCTGTGAAACAGGAGATTTTCTCGGGAAAGACAGACAGCTGACGCTCTCTGAGGGCGATCTGCTCGCCGTCATGGGCGCGGGTGCTTACGGCTTTGCTATGGCATCTCACTACAACAGTCGACCCAAAGTGGCGGAAGTCATGGTCGACCACGACGCCGTCCATGTGATCGGTGAGCGGGAAGCATTAAACGATTTATGGCAGCGTGAAAGGCTGCTGCCAGAGAGGGACGCGTGAAGCTGTCGTTTAGCAAAATGCAAGGCGCAGGCAATGACTTCGTCATCATCGATGCTGTCACGCAGGTTGTCGACCTGAGCACTGCGCACATCAAACGCATTGCCGACCGGCGCAGAGGTGTTGGCTGTGATCAGGTGCTGTTGCTCAGCCCCCCTGACGATCCGGATGCCGACTTTCGATATAGCATTTTCAACGCAGACGGGTCGCGCGCCGGACAGTGCGGCAATGGCGCTCGTTGCGTTGGTCGTTTTTTGCGGGAGAAGAAGCTGACGCGGCAGCGGGAACTCACCTTGCTGACTGATGGCGAACCCCTCTCATTATCGATAACCGAAGATGGTCGGGTATTTGCCGGCCTGGCAGCGCCTAAGTTCAGCCCGGAATCGGTGCCTTTTTCCGCATCAGAGACGGCCGCTCAATATCCGCTGGAGGTGCAGGGTCAGAATCTCTCCGTCGGGGTTTTATCCATGGGGAACCCCCATGCCATTTTAATGGTCGATGATTGCGACAGTGCGCCCGTTAGTTCACTTGGCCCGCTGATTGAATCTCACGAGCGCTTTCCTGATCGGGTCAATGTCGGCTTCTTGCAAGTGAACTCCCGCAACGACGCTAAATTGCGGGTTTACGAGCGCGGGGTTGGCGAGACAGAAGCCTGCGGATCGGGCGCCTGCGCTGCCGCGGTGCACGGCATACAGTTGGGACTGCTGGATCCGGATGTCACCCTGCAATTGCCCGGCGGCAAGCTGACTGTCTCATGGGAGGGAGGCAACAGCCCGGTTTGGCTGGGCGGACCCACTGCGTCCGTGTTTGACGGTACCATCTCGCTGCGAGGATGAGTTGTGAGCGGGCCTGGCTAAACACGGCGACTCGAATAACAGACAAAGAGTGACTGAGCGGATGTGCGAATCCTTAGACCCTAAAGACGTCGAGGCCTTCCTCAAGGCCAACCCGAACTTTTTGCAGGACCGTCCGGGCCTATTGGCAGTGCTTAATCTGCCCCACGGGGGTGAAGGCGCTGTATCGCTGGTGGAGCGTCAGGTGAGTGTGCTGCGAGAGCGCAACATCAACTCCCGACAAAAAATTGCCGAGCTGTCCGATATCGGTAGAGAGAATGACCGACTGCTGGAGGCGACCCGCCGTACCATCCTCGCGCTGCTCTCCGCAGATGATCGCGAGGCGCTGAGCGAAGCCTGGACGGACCAATTGCAACAGTCCTTTGAGGCCCAAATGGGCTCACTGATCTGGGCCGGGATCAACGAGGGGAGTGCTGACCCATTAGCGGTGGCAACCCGCCTGATCCGTCAGGGTGACAGTTTTTCCGGCATTCTGCGGCCAGAGGAGATGGCTCAGCTGTTTGGCACTGAGCCAACTGAGGGCTCGGCTGCGCTCGCGCTGGTCCGTCGCGGCGATGAAGTTATCGGTGCACTGGCCGTGGGCTCACGAGACCCACAACGTTACCGGCCTGAGGATGGCACGCTGTTCCTTGACTATCTCGCGGAAGTGATTGGGCAGCTGCCCAGTGCTGCTTGATTGACGATGCGCCGGCACCGCTGACGCCGTGACCCTGAGACCTGCGCCCGCTCGCCCCGTTCGGCTGATCACGTTTGATCTGGATGACACACTGTGGGACGTCCGTCCCGCCCTTGAAGCAGCAGAGCGAGCCCAATGGCAATCCCTTGCCATGCGCTACCCTACTTTGTCACTCGCGACGACGCCGCCGTCGGAATTGGCAGCAATACGTCAGACATTGCTGAGCGATCGACCGGAACTGATGCATCACATCAGTGCGTTTCGGCAGGTTTTCATTGACCGGCTGCTACAGCACCACGGCGTCCCTTCAGGGGAATCTGCGCTTGCTGCGGGCGAGGCGTTTAACGCTTTTCTCTCGGAGCGGCACAACGTAACGGTTTATGAAGGCGCCGTATCAGTACTGACTGCGTTGGGCGAGCAATATCAGCTGGGCGCGCTGACCAACGGCAATGCCGACGTGTACAAAACGCCGATCGGCCCGTGTTTCGACTACGCCTGGCGCGCGGAGGAATTTGGCGTCAGCAAACCGGATCCAGCGCTATTCCATCGAGCCTTTGCTCAGGCGGGTATGGAGGCCTCGGAGGTGATTCACGTCGGCGATTGCCACGACAACGATGTCTCAGGCGCCGTCTCAGCCGGTGCGACGGCCATCTGGTTCAATCCCGACGGCGGGACCAGTAGCGTGGCGGCACGGGTAGTGGAGAAACTAGCGGACCTGCCCGGCGTTATCGGAGAGCTAACGGGGCGTTATCAATAGTTATTGCGACTTCAGATGGCCTCGACGCCGGTTTCACCGGTGCGGATGCGGACAACCTGCTCAAGCGGCGCGACAAAGATTTTACCGTCGCCGATTTTACCTGTGCTGGCTGAGGCAATGATCGCCTCGACAATGGCTTCAACCTGCTCTTCGGGCGCCGCAATCTCCAGCTTCAGTTTGGGCAGGAAATCCACGACGTATTCAGCGCCACGGTAAAGCTCCGTGTGACCGCGCTGGCGACCGAAACCTTTCACTTCTGTGACGGTCACGCCCTGTACCCCAATATCCGACAATGCCGCACGCACGTCGTCCATTTTGAAAGGCTTGATGATGGCTGTGACA
>Ga0181587_10001338_pt1 | contig 20639 bp, 44 predicted proteins | sample 071ome_27_FD_132463 | JGI IMG/M metagenome (GOLD analysis project Ga0181587, IMG submission 132463) | Coastal salt marsh microbial communities from the Groves Creek Marsh, Skidaway Island, Georgia - 071409AT metaG (megahit assembly) | ecosystem: Environmental > Aquatic > Marine > Intertidal...
CAAGGCCAACCCCAACCTCTGGGTGCTCGCCACGATCAACCCCGGCTACAAGGGCACGCAGGCGATGGCCGAGGCCAGCACCAACCGGTTCCGCTGGATGCCGTGGGACTACGCCGACAACGTCGAGGAGTCCCTCGTCCCGTCGCCCACCGTCCGTGGCATCGGCGGTGCGATCCGTGAGGCTCGCAACCAGCGAGTCCTGACCACGCCGGTCGGTACCAGCGCCCTCCAGCGCCTCAACGCTGACTGCGCCACGTTCGGCGTGGACAACGCCATCTGGGTGTTCACCGGCATGTTCCCCCCTGCCGAGCGTGAGCGAGTCCAGACCATCATCGAAGACCGAGGCTTCCTCGACGTGCTCAGGGCTGAGTACCCGACGAGCGTCTTCGGTCCTGCCGAGGCTCCTGCCTCGGCTCCGTCCACCGACGCAACCGAGAGCGTCGTCTGATCGAGAGGGGCAGGGTTCCCCCTTCCCTGCCCCTCTCATACCCGTTTGGTTAGGGTCGGGTAGCCCGTGTTACAAATGTCTTATCAACCTGATACCTGAGGAGGTACTCATGATTCCCAGCAACTACAAGCCCAAGCGTGGCCTCGGACAGGCCGTCACCCGTCAGCGTCGCAAGGCCATCGACCAACTCAAGCGTGAGCAGGACAAGCGTCTCAGCGAGCACCGTGATGCCATCCGTCGCTCGATCAACGAGGCGGTCAACCGTGAGTTGAACCGTGACTACAACGACTACAAGCGGTTCATGTCGAACATCCTGAACTCGACGATGGAGTCCCAGACCGCCGTCATGCGCTCCTACGGACTCAAGCAGTCCGTCACCACCACGCTCCAGACCGGCTGGATGAACGACGGCACGGTGACCGCCTACACCGACTTCGATCAGATCGTGATCAGGTGGCCGAGCAAGTACGACCCCGAGAACCCGTGGTCGGTCATGGACACTGATCGGATCGCTGACACCGTCGCCCAGATGAAGGGCGTGTTCCAGCACGAGTTGGGGCACCTCCGGTTCACCACCCCGTTCCCGATCCTCAAGGAGAAGGCCATCGAGGTCTGGGAAGAGGCCCTCGACGAGGACTCCAAGAACAACAGCGACTCTGGGTGGGCACGCTCTGCCCACCGTACGTGGAACGCCATCGAGGATCAGCGCATGGAGTGCGCCGTGGTCAAGTCCGTGCCTCGCATCGGCTCGTACTTCACTCGGATGATCGTCGAGCACCTGCTCAAGACTGATCACCAGAAGAACCTCTCGTGGCTCCTGCTCGCCGGTCGTGACTACCTGCCGAAGGAACTGCGTGCCGAGTCCCGTCGCCGGTACACCCAGCACATCGGGGATGACGGTGCCAAGGCCGAACTCTGGCTCCACATCGTCAACGGCTACAAGAAGGCGACCACCCCTGACCGCCTCCTGTTCTGGGTCATCGAAGCGTCGAGGTTCATGCTCGACCAAGAGGTCCCCGAGGACACGTCGAAGCACGACACCTTCCCCGACCGTGGTGCCACCGAGCGTGAGACCAACGAGGCCGAGAACAAGGCATCCAGTGGTGCCACCGAGGCTGGCGAGGACGACACCAAGGATGCCGATGGTGATGCCGACGGCGCTGGTGCCAAGGCCGAGGGCGACGAGAGCGCTGGCGACGGTGCCGGTGCCGACGGTGCTGGTGACGAGAGCGACGACGCTCAGACTGACTCCGGTCAGGGTCACGGTGTCGGCAACGGTGCCGGTGAGGAGCCTCAGGAGGGTCAAGACAACTTCCAGAAGGCTCTGGAGCAGGCGCTCAAGCAGGCCAAGTCCGAGGTCCACAACGACTCGGAGGTGCAGGAGATCACGAAGAACACCGTGGCCTCCGTCACCAAGGGTGGGCTGACTGATATCACTTTCGTCGGCTCCGATATGCCTGCCGATATGGTCGCCAGCGCACATCGCACCGCCGTTGGTATCGAGAACGCTCTCAGCGACTTCGTGACCACGAGCCAGCCGGTCTGGCGCAACCAGCAGGAGGAGGGTGCCATCGACGCTCTCTCATACCGCACCAAGCAGGTCGGGGATCGGGACTTCTTCCGCAACCTCGACGGGCTGGCGAACGAGGGCCTCGACGTTCACGTCTCGATGCTCTGCGACGTGTCGGTGTCGATGGGCGGTGCCCCGATACTCGCCCTCAGCGAGGCGGTGTACGCCACGGCTCTGGCCTGCCAGAACCTCGGCATCGGAGCATCGTTCACGCTCTGGTCCAGCGACGGGCAGAACCACCGCATCTGGAGCGACGGTGCTCCTGCGCCTCAGGTGTGGCCCACGCTCGGCGGTACCGATCCCACCGAGGCGCTCAACGACCTCGACAACCACAACGATGAGGGTGCCACACAGCACCTCGTCATCGTCTTCACCGACGGTGAGTGGAACGACGGCTTCGACCTCCAGCAGTGGGCGAGGCCCAACCGCCACATCGTGCTCGTGCGCTACGCCACTGGGTACAGCGGAACGGAAGCGTACGGTGCCGACGAGGTGGCCGAGATCAAGCAAGTCGAGCAACTGCCCGACGAGTTGACTCGGGCACTCCGAGGTGTCCTCAACAAGTGAGCAGTGGGGGGCGCAAGCCCCCCACTCTCAAAGAAACCCTTGACGGTGTCACACCCGTCGATTAGAACTGAGACAAGGAGAACAACTGACATGAGAGACACATTTGAATACTCAGGCGACCACGAGTGGGCGCTCTGGCGCAAGGGCGTTCTTTGCACCCCGTGCGAAACATGGGACGGCACAGAGACCGAGGCCATCGGTATCAGGGTCGAGGTGTACGGCAAACTCGATGCCGACGACCTCGGTGAGATCCACGTCCTCCCCGTCTGCGAGGCGTGCGCCAATGACAACGTGATCCGGTTCGTCGAGGAGGACAACTGATATGACCACCGACCATGAAGCCGAGATGTGGCGAGCAGTCGCCCAGAATCTCCACGACTACATTGCCCGTATTCGACCCGAGTGCTCCTGCGAGGAGACTCCCGAGTACCAAGAGTTCCACCGGAACTACATGCTCGTGCCGAGCAACCAGCGCATCCGCTACTACCTCGACAACCACCCCGGTGAAGAGGTCCTCAACGCCTGCGAAGCCTGCTCGGTCATGCTTCAGTACGAAGTGCGAGCCGACAGGGTCTGGGAAGACCATCCCGACCGCAACACCATCCCATACACGAAAGAGAGCAACTGACATGCCAAACATCTGCAACAACAGGCTCGACGTGATCGGGCCAGCCGACGAGGCTGACCGCTTCGTCGATGCCATCAGCGCCAACGATTACGAGTCCATCGACTTCACCCTCCTGCGCCCCGAGCCTTCGGACGTGGGCGAGAACTGGTACAACTGGCGCTCCGAGAACTGGGGCACCAAGTGGATCAACGACGTCGAGTGGGACGCAAACATCGAGGATGACGGGGTATGCACCCTCTCATACACCTACGACAGTGCGTGGGCACCGCTCAACGCATCGTTCTGGGCGGAGGTCTCCCGACAGTTCCCGAACCTCATGTTCATCTCGTCCTACCGAGAGTTGGGTATGGACTTCGTAGGGGCTATGGCCGTCACCAACGGGGGCACGTTCGTCCACGATCACAGTTTCGAGATCGGTGAGATGCCCGACTCGCCCCGATACCCCGACGGTGGGTTCGACGACATGGATGCGGAGGCCGACTGGCACGACCGCTACTGGACCTACGCAATGGACCTACAGGACACCATGCACAACGGCGCTGTCTATCAGGCACGCTCGTCCCGTACGGGGGTGGAGTCATGACCGGCTTCATCTGGTACGCACTCGCCTTCGGGGGCTTCATGGCCCTCGTGGTAATCGACACGCTCTACGAACTCAACAAGGAAGATCAGGAGGACAACTGACATGGATGCGGAGCAAGTTGCGAAGGAGCGCTGGGGCAAACTGCCAAAGACGTTCAAGCACAACAGACGAGACGAATACGGCAGGCTGTTGCCTGATGACTTTCCTACTCTGCTGAGTTGGACACCTCATAGCCGAGTCGCATTTCAGCAGAAGGTCAACGAGTATTTCAGAATCAACGGCTACAAAAACGGCGAGTTCCCGTGGGAGGACAACTGATATGAAAGCCAACCTGAGCGACCTCATAGAGAAGGCATACGTCCACGGCGAGGCTAAGGCTGGCTCGTGGTACGCCCACCTCGACCTGTCTGGGCACATCTCGGTGTACCGAGACCAGTACATCATCTTCAGGCTCAACCTCGACACCAAGGAGATCGAGTTGCTGAGAAGTGACTTGACCCCACACGACAAGGCGAGTATGAATAAGGCACTCATATGGATGGAAGGGAAGTGACATGAACTACGACAGCATCAACGACCGCATGGCCGACAGAGAAGCAGACAGCATTGGAGAGTGGGACGAGGCCGTCTCGTGGTACGAGGAGTGCGGTGACCTCGACGCACACGAAGCGGAATGGGAGAGCGAGCGTGAGCGCTACTTCCAGATGCGTGACGACCTCCGCAGGCAACTCGATGCCCTCGACGATGAGGCTCATATCCACGGCTATGACAAGAGGCGGTACATGGATACGTACCGCTACGAAGACGCAGTGGAGGCCATCATCGAGCAGTGGCGGTCGGGTGACGATCAGTGATGTGGTGGTCGGCGTTGATCACGGACGCTGGTCGTGGCCCGTACGCCCCCGAAGGCCCACCGACATGGGTGTGGCTATTCTTCGGTGCCCTCGGTGCTCTGTACATAGCCGTATGGATCACCGTGTGGGTCATCGGGCCAAAGATCAGGAAGCAACTCAAGAGCGAACTCCCCGTCATCGCTCGGGAAGTAGAGCGTTGGCTCCGTGATCCCGAGTACTACGCCAAGAAGAAGTGAGGAGGATCAAGTGGCTATCGGCATGAACAACAAGGACATGGAGAAGATCGCCAAGGAGGCCCGTAAGAGGGGCTGGACCATCACAGTGACGAAGGGCAACCACGTCAAGTGGCAGGCTCCAGATGGGCACTGCGTGTTCTCGCCATTGACCGGCTCGTACCGGTCATGGAAGAACTTCAGGGCGATGCTGAAGCGAAACGGATTCGACTTCAGTACAGGCAAGAAAGGTAAGAGTCGTGTTTGATATCGGTGTCATACGTGTCCCCGAGGGTTTCATCCAGTTCATCACCGTCGTGGTGCGTAACCAGATCAACGACGACGTGACTCCGACCAACATCGTTGTCGGGTCTGACTTCAACCCGAACTGGGACGATCCCTCTGACCAACTCATGGAGTTCGATGAGACGGTCCTGCTCTGGGTCAACGGCATCTACAACGTCGCCAGAGACCTCAACCGCATCGGGTTCAGCCTCGTCTTTGAGGACGGGGACGACCTCGCTACCGAGGAGATCATCTTTGATCTCGACTGATCTGCTACCTTCGTACGTCGAGAAGGGAGGAACCATGTCAAAAGGCTCAACGTACAAATGCAACAGATGTGGACAGACGGTCACCGTCTACGTCACGCCCACCCATCCACCCACGTGCTCCAAGCACACAGGCGGTGGAGTCAAGATGGTCTTGCAGGACTGACCACCGTCGCATTACGATCAGCAGTACCCCATACCAACAGGAGCACACCATGCAGACATTCGTCCCCGAGGGCACAGACCTCGACCTTGGATTCCACCACCTCGACTACCGCCGTCTCGGCAAGCAACGTGTCGAGGCGTGGCAGATTCTCAACGTCCTCCGTGGCGTAGACAACGACGGCAACCCCAAGGAGCACAAGGGGTGGGTCAACCACCCAGCCACTCGCATGTGGGAGGGGAGCATCGCATCCCTCGCCCACTACGGGTTCCGCTGTTGCGCTGAGTGGAAGCGCCGTGGGTATCAGGACTCGCTACAGGAGCGCTTCCGTGGCGTGCTCGATATGCACGTCTACTACGGCGATGACCCCACTCCCCCGTCGTTCCTCAACGACATCATGATCTCGCACCGGTCCAACCTCATCCGCAAGGACCCCGAGTTCTACGGGCCGATCTGGCCCAACACCCCACTCGGGCTGGAGTACATCTGGCCCGTGGTCGCCACCTCCTGAGGGGTTACTCCCACTGTCTGGAGTGGTGTCTGGACAGACCCAACGGAAGTGTCGTCAGTGAGCAGGGGCTTCGGCCCCTGCTCTTCTGCGTTACCAGTCGAGTAGCAGGCAGTTGTGATCGAGCGTCGCCTTGGGCGAGTGCTCGCCCCGTGCGTAGTTAGCACCCAGACCCTCGATCAGTGTGTTGCCGTAGTGAGCGGTGTACCGGTGGTGGTAGTGCCCGTGGTACACCTCGGGGATATCGAGTTCGTCAACGACTGCGCTGATAGCCATACGATTCTGCCGTGAGTCCCTATCGCTCTTGTATCCGTTGGAGCGGAGCCAGCGTCTGATATCGAGAGACTCGGGGCAGTCGTGGCTCAGGAGCACATCGGCTCCCTTGCCGTTGTCTATTGCTCGGTACACGTCGGCAGTGTTGATCGACTCCTGAGGCCACCAGTTCTCGCCCTGCGTGCGACGAGCCTTGTCCACGCTGACAGCACCCCCAAGGAACAGCACCTTCTTCTTACCGATACGTAACGTGCTCCCACGGGGGCAGTAGTACATACGGTCGTGGAAGTGGGCCACCGGCTTCTTGGGGTGCTTGCCCTTGCATATCTCAGAGCGGATGTAGTCGTGCTGGTCGTGGTTCCCGTCGAGCCACAGCCACTTACGGCGCTCGTCAGCATCGAGCCACGTCCTGATCGAGGTCAGCACGGCCTCAGGGAAGGAGTAGCCGAAGTCCCCCAACTGGATGACGTACTGCGCTCGCTGAGTCTTGGCGAGACGGTTCACGTTGGATACGAACTGGCGATCACCGTGGGTATCGCCTACGAGTAGCACTCTCATCGTGTCTTGAGCAGGATCATAATGACGATGGTGAGCGCCAGCCACAGCAGAAGTTCCATTACGCCAACCCTTCCAGTAGTTCCAGCCATGCCTTCGCTCCGTGGCGGATGTCGTGCTGTTTGACACTCTCCAACAGAGACTGCTGAAGTTCGATACGAAGTGACTTATCGAGCAGTTTCTTAGTGGCCTTTACCCAGTCCATAGGTCGCTTAGCCAGCATGAAACCGCCGCCCCACAAATCGTGGATCTCCCGGTAACTCGGCAGCGCGGCAGCGATGAACGGAATCCCAGAAGCCGCATACTCTAAGCCTTTGATAGCGCTCTTAGCCATATTGAAGGGGGTATCACGCAGGGGCACCATACCGATCTGCATAGTCAGCAACTGCGGGTACTCCTCGGTTGTCCTTCTGGGGGACCGCTCCACCAACTCATCATCTAGTCCGATGGCGCTGGCGAACGACGGCGAGGTGACGGCATCGCCACCGTGGTACATCTTGATCTGGCCTTCACGCAGGAACCGCTCAAAGACTCCACGCAACGTCTCAATGTCTCCTGAGCGGTGCGACGTGGAGCCGACCCAGCCCACCGTGGGTACGTCTACGTCCTGATCGACGGGAGAGAACCGCCCCACGTCGATGCAGTTCGGCAGGACGATGGGGTCCCTCTTGAACTTCTCCTTCATCCTCTGCGCCAGATACGGGGTGCTGGTCGTCAGCACGTCCGATGCCTGCATATTCTTGGCATAGAAGAGCGTGTTCTCGACGGGGTTGTACTTGGGGTGCGATGCCTTGAACGCCTCGTTGCTCGGGTCCAGCCCCCAGTACCAGTCGTCGAGATCGTTGATAACGATCTGACCGTGCTCCTGCCCGAACTTGATCGACTGATCGACCTTGTCGTGCATGATGCGCTGTAGCAGGATCACATCAGGGAACTCCACCGAGCCGTCTGCCTGCTCCACGGCCAACTTGCCTTCCCTCTGCCACAGCGTGCCCACGTAGACCTCGTGACCAGCCTCACGGAAGTAGGGGATGTACTGGCCCAGTCGTGCCCAGCCAGCACCGCCCCACTTCTCTACTCCGTCAGAGGAGCGGTCAGCACGAAGGTAGTCCGCACTGGCGACACCGATGATCATGATGGCTCCTGCTGGATGGGCCACCACCTGCGGTCCTTACCGGACAGCCCACCGTAGACCCCGTAGTAGATCTCGTTGTCGACGGCGAAGTTCAGACACGCCTCACTGACCGAGCAGTTCTGGCAGATGGCGATAGCAGGGGCAGTGGGACCGTAGAAGAAGTCGACCTCAGGATGCTTACGACATTCGGCTTCCGACCTCCAGCGCACATCCTTCTCGGGATGCAACAGCATCGGCAGTGCGTACTGGTCAGAGACCTTGTCGTAGTGGTCGAACAGTTCTTCGCTCATTGTGCTCCTCTTGTATGGGTGGACCTTCTGATACTACTTCTTCCGTGGCCGTCGCTTCAAATGCTTACGGACCTCCAGCCTCAGTTCGGGGACGAATAGAGGCACGTCTGGATCGGCCTTTGGAAGCACCTTGATTTTATCCAACGGCAGGTAGGTCTTCGTGGGCCGGGGTCTATTGAGCCTCCGCTCTTTAGGCGTAAGACCGCCCCACATGCCGTACTCCTCGTCGGCTCCACGCTCGGCGCACTCCTGTTGAATGGGACAGTGCTCGCAGATCAACTTGCCTAGATCGTAGTACTGAGCCTCGGGGGCAGTCCGCTCCTCCTTGAACAGGGGCGGATACCACATCTCGCTGTGGTAGCCAGCGCAGAGAGCGTCGTCAGCCCAGCGCTTAGTCGTCATTGAGGGACTCGGCCACGACGCAGTCCCACCCACATGCGGCATACCCAGCGAGGTCAGTCCAGTTGTCACGCTTGTTCGGAGACCAAGCGATACGACTGACCTTGAGCATCATCATCAGCACTGCCACGTCATGCGGAAGCAGTGTGACGGGGGCCTTCGCCACCGAGGTGAGGTAGACGGACCACAGGTCGGCAGTCTTACGGAAGTCATCAGTGGGTTCGCCGTACTGGTTGTTCCGGTCCCCGTTGATGAGTTCGTCGGCCTCAGCCAGAACCTGCGAGCGGTTGTTGTTCTTTACGATCTTGTTTGCCATATCATTTCATATGTTACTCATCGACGATTTGTGCGTCGAGGATGGTCATATCTAACTCTTCTGCTGATATGGGACGGGATAACTCATTTGCTTTGCTCGCCGCCTTCTCACCAAAGATTCTTGAGAGAACTCCAGCACTTCCCCGTGCTTCCATCTCAAAGCGAACTAGATCACGTGAGTCCTCAATATCTTTGAACTCTTTCGTGAGTTTGAATAGCCTATCCATCTCTGCTGATACCGCAGGATCAAGCCCCTGACCCTCTAGTTCTTCAGCAAAGCGGGCGAAGAGAACCCGCGCTGACTGCATCTCCAACATGGCAGTGAGCACGGCCTGTAACTGATCCTTCGTCCTCAGTTCTACGGGAATCTTGTACGCACATTCTGCATGTTCCTGAAAACCGGGGCATCGGGGTGCGAGATAGCAACTATTGCAGTTGCGGATTCCAGACCCGTCGTGGCGCACCACGTTGACCGCAACCCCTTGATCTTCCTCGATTTCCTCGCCATCAGGGGTGGTGAAGGTGCTCTTCGCTATTGCTCTCTCGATGCCGATAACCGGTAGCAACTTTCGGTCACTTTCGTGCCGGGTCAGAGGGGGGTCGGTAGTAATAGCAGGGAGGGTAGAAACCGGATTTGGGCCACTTACTTTTTGGGGGTCATAGTTGCTATCTGACCCCTCTGTATTGCTATCGAACTCGGCCTCGTCGTCGTCCGCTGGAGGGTGGTAGGCCCCAGCATTGAAGGTGTGCATCTCCCAAGAGAGCCACGACTTGACTGCTAACTTCGCCAGTTCTGTAACGTCGTCTTCCAGTACCGCCTCATAGTCCACATTGAGACGAACGATGTCACTTCGGTGCTTCCTTCTGGCTGAATCCTTCTTCTGAGCAGGGTATCGACGCAGTCCGTGACCGTCCCATATCTGGGTCTCTCCGTACCGGACAACACTGGTCCAAGAGGAAACGACGACCGCCTCCCAGTCCACTGATTCGATGGTATCGACCTTGCTTGTAATGCCGATAAGCGAGGCCCCCCAGCGCTGTTGAAGTTGCTTGATACGGGGCAGTGTTTTGCCCGTTATGGCTCTATCACTTATTGCTACCCGACCATGCTTTTGGCATAAGAAGGCGAGGCGCTCGGGGTCCTTGTCGTCGTTCCACAGGGGCACGTACTTGGCCCCCAGCCACTCCCCGTTGTAGTCGGGTCGCCCGATAACAATGTCGATACTGTCAGCGTGAGTGCGGATGAACTCGTCGAACTTGTCCACGTCCTCGTCCCCGTCCGAGGTGTAGACGGTGATGGACGCCCCGCCCAGAAGTTCCTTGAGGTCGATCTCTTTGGTCTTGGGGACGTTGAACTGAGTGATATTGAGGGCTATCGAAGGCACCCCAATAGAGGTCAGGATGTTGCGGTAGGTACCCTTCTCGCCCCCGGACAGAATGATTCTCACGTGAAGTCACCCCACTTCTTCTCGGCACGGGCGATGGCCTGCCGGTCGATCTCCTCGGTAAGAACGTCCCAGCCTTTCATGGGCTTTTCAGTAGACCACTCAGGGCGCACCACATACGGCTGACATACCAGTAGGGACGGCGTACCCATACTGTATGTATGCGATATCACCTCAGGGTTGGTATCAAGGTACATACTTCTGCCGCCAGAAGCAGCCAAGATCGCTGCTGCTTTTTCGGCGCACACCTTGGGTTCCGTTGTTCCAGTGGTGTCGTACATGATGGCCTTGATCTGGTTGATCTTCATCCAGTTCTCAAACATCACGGTGTCTGGATCACCGCTGTAGAGCACGCCCAAGCGACCCACCGAGGCTTCGTGCAGGGCACGCCAAAGGTACACGCCCTCTGGATCGGGGACCCTCGCCCCCAGTTCAGTGTTGGGGCGAGCCAGTACGTCGAAGTTGAACAGGATCACGAGTCCAGCGGCTCCAAGAAGTGCCACGAGATGTAGCCACACCACATCCATACCAGCGCCTTACCGAAAGGCTTAGAGCCTAGAAGGCGTAGAAGACGAGTGATCGTGGGCACAGCGTGGGACACGAGGGCAATGATCTCGTAGATACACCCCACCAGCAGGGCGGTGTTCAGCGCCTTCTGCGTGGTGGCGTTCATCAGAACTTGCGCTTCTTGTTGAGTTGGTGCTCCACGTACGAGTGGTACGGGCAGAAGTCGCAGAGGTAGTTCCACTCCTCGGGGGGCAGACCAGCGGTACGCCCGATAGCACGGCTCTTGTCACGGTAGTCAGGGCACCCAGAGCCATATCCAGCGCCCACCGTGGGCCTGTTGTGGAGGTTGTAGCACCCCAGAGCGTCGGTCTTGTACTGCTCACGCTCTTCCTTCAGGAAAGCCTCAAGACGACCGTCATGGACAGCCTGCTGAAGACGTGACTCGTCGATGAGTTCCAACTCAGCGTCGTCGATGCTGAAGAGGTTGGCCTTATGCCGATCAGGGGGGCCACCGAACTTCCGCATGTGCAGGTCGATGGCATCACGCAGGTGATGGTCGTGCTTCGCCTCGGGGTCGTTCTCAGTTGCGTAGTTAGGCAACTTATCGACCGTCTTACAGGTATTGCAGATCAAGAGACGTGCCATTTGATACTCCTTGGTAGCCGTAACGGCTACATACTACTACGTAGTGGTGCTGTCAGTGGGGAGGTCCAGCAACACGGGCGGCGTGGTAACCCTGAGTGGGGTTAGCGCCCGGAACCGTGTCGTACAGGTCCTCGCTCAGGGTGGCCCGAACCGAGCCAGCGTCGGCGTTGTCATTGGGGAAGCCGCCCCGGTCAGGGTTCGGCTTCTTGACCATGCCATCGGTGATTCCCTCACGGAGATCAGCGTTCATACTGCGAGATTCATTTACTGCCATATCAGCATCCTAACATAGGGGGGCTTTACTTGGTGCCCCGTTTGACGTTCCGTGAGTTGGGAGGACGATTAGCGGGGGGAGGAACAGGCCGAGTAACCGACTGGGTGCCACGGTTGGGGTATTCCATGTTTTTTGCGGCTTCGATCACGGCAGGGTCAAGGCTTTCAAACGGATTCTTACTGGCCTCAGCCGCCTCCATACCCCTAGTTAGGAACTCCATACCCTGAGGCATGGGTCCTTTACGCTGGCTTCCCGGTGCCCCGTACTTTGCCTCTAAATCTGTGCGGGTTTTCTGAACGACGTTGGGCACGGCGACATCAAATAGGCTCATCTGCCCTTGGGGCGCATCGTTGGTGGGGTCGTCACGGTAGTCCTCCCACAGCGTCGGCTGGTAAGGCTCACCGCCCTTAGGCTCCTCGGGACGGCCCTTAGGCCCCTCGGGATCAACCTTTTTGATGGGCGTATCGGGAGTCTTAGGTGGTGTTTCCTCTCGTACTGCCTCTGGTTCCTCCTCCTCTTCCTGACGAAGTGGGGCCAGTGCGCCCAAGCGAGTAAGGAACTTTGAGAAGTTCCCCGTGGGCCTTACTTCCTGAGGACCGGCACGGTTGAAGTTCGGAGCAACAAACTGTGCCATAGCCTTAGGGCCAGAGGCAGGCTGGCTGGGGGCGTATTCGACACCTCTAATGACGGGCGAGGGCCCAGTAGTAGGCATCGCCGGGTACCGTGCCGACGTTCCTCCAGAAGGGCCGTCCCACGACTGCATACCGGAAGGCGCAGTCAGGAACGAGCCTCTAAGAGCCATGGGCCTAACACCCAGTTTTTGATCCTCGACACTGCCCCGTGCCGGACCACCGGCTTCGTAAGAGTCATCCATAACTCGGCGATTAGTTCGGGTTCTTTTATTATCAGCCACCGATACCACCACCAGACGGGGCGATAGCCCAGTTCATATCAGTGCGAGTGTTTCTGGTAGTCCCACGAGAGCCAATCTTCCCACTCCAGTCGAGGGCCTCTTCCGCTCGGCGGCGTGCCTTGAGGCGATCATCACCAGCCGCATATGGGTCTTGAGTGAACTTGCGCCCCTCCGAACCGGCAATGCCAGCCTCGTAACCGCTGTTACGGGTTTGACGAGCGAACGCTCGATCAGGGTCAATCGGCCCCTCTTCAAGGGGGTTGATTCCGTAGGGCTTGTTCGGTTCCATCACCAAGTCCCTTCACTCATCGCATTACGAGCAGTACCAGACCACGACTGGTCACTCATGACACTGGGCATAACGGGCATACCAGACACCCAAGAGCGGTACGAAGGGGTATAGCGGTCGATATTCATGACCTCATAGATATCCCATACCTGCTTAGCGAAGCCTCGACGCTCTGGGAAGGGGTTTTGGGGCGCGGCAACCGGGCGCATCTCACGCAACTCCTCAGGAGTAGCGGCAAGTGCGCCTTCAAGAGCGAGGTCAACGAGATACTCGCTACGGGTTTGCCACGGACGAGCCATCAGCCCTCCCTGAGCGCCCGTATAACGATCTCGGTGGAGGGGTCAACAGGGCGCTTCATACCCTTAGGGGCGTTGCCCTCACCCACAGCGTAGTTACGCTTGTGGACAGAAGTCATGGGGCGTGACCTACTGGGAGTCGGCTCGTTAGAGTAACCCTTATGAGTGGTCTTGATACGGGGGCGGGGCATCCCCTGCGGATTAGCCTCATCCATCAGAAGTCCCCTTCCGAGTAGTCGTCGTAATGGTCAGTGCTGTTGTCCTCGTAGGCGTTGTAGGCGCTGTCATTGCCTGCCTGCTCAGCCTCACGGGCCTCCATCTCGCCCACCTCGTAGTCCATACGGGCCTGAGCAACACTGCGCTCATCCATATGGCGAAGGTGCGGCTTCTGGGCAACCGGCTGATCACGGTGGTTACGTACGTCCCCGTACTGAGCACGGTGAGCGTCAGCCATCATGTTGAATAACTGCGAACCATACTGGCTCATGTCCTTAGCCATCGTTTTTCCTATCTGTCCTTGAACTGTTCAGGGTTGGCGAGCACTTCGCTCCACGGTATGACCTTAGCCTGATCCTCTGCGGCCTGTGCGGCTTCCTTCTCCCGGTATGCGGCACTATCGGCTTTCTGAGCGGCAATGCTCTCCCCGATATTGGCCCGAGCATCACGCATGTTCTGTGCGATGCGTCCGTGGATGGATCTAATAGGCCGTCTCACGAAGTTCAGTCCTTCTTGGGGTAGATGCTGTGATCCATTCGACTAGACCAACCACCCTCTTTGTTGGGGGTCATACTGCGCTTACCCTCGACGTTGAACTGCTTACCAACGAAGTTCTTGGCAAACGATGCGTCGTTATGGGCAGAGGTGTCGAACTCGATGGCGTGGGAATCCGAAGCCCCACCGCCAGTGGACTCTGCGGAGAAGAACAACTGGTTGCCCTGACGGCCAAGCACCTTGCCAGACCACGAGGTGTTGTCGGGGCCAGACACGTGCTGAGCGGGAACGCCCATTTCGGCTCCCCACTTTGCGGCGTACTTGGAGTCGATGCGGGCCTCGTTGGCACCAGTCCTCATATGCTCGGGTGAGTGTGGCATTACTTCTTTCCTCCACGTTTCTTGGCGACGCTCTTCTTAGCGCCTCCCACTGCGGCATTAGCGGTGCGGACAGCCCGCCCCTCATTACCGGTTTTCTTCAGAGTAGCATTTGCCACCTTAGCCCACTGGCGCTTTTCAGTGGCAGTATCGGCCTTCTTGGTGTGCTTACTAGCGTCGGATGCGGTCCACGGCATGTCTTATCTCCAGTTTGGTACCAAGCGCTTCAGCATTGACTGCCTCTGCACATCTATTTGTTCTTGCTGGGGGCGGTCTAGTCCTCGGGGAATACCTCGGGGGCCAGCCTTTCCATCATTGGTGAGCCTGATCGGCTCAGCACCGGGAGGTGCGAACTTCTGCCCTACAGCCTGAAGTTCTAAGCCAGTCATAGGGTTGAACTCCTCGGGCCACAAGTAATCACCGGGGTTGACTCGCTCGCCCTTATGGACACCTCGGCTGTATGAGCGGTGGTTCTGACGCTTGACGGCGCTAAGCAACTTATCCTGCCGTCTATTGCTATCCATAGTCCCCAGATATCCATCGGGATATTGGGTATCAGGCGTAGCGCCGAAGGCGGCGAGGCGCTGATCTTTAGCATCACGGAAGACCGGAGCGGGACCGAGGACGGGCATCGTCTCTCCCCCGGCTGGGTCATATCCCCCGGCCCAGTTGCTGAAGGTCTGCTGGTTCATCGCCCGTTAGCGGTGCTAGTGGCCTGTGTGAAAGCCATGAGAGAGCCACCACGGCCCCCACCAATCGTAGAAATAGGGCGAGGACCCTCAGCATCTTTGGCAGCACGCTCTTGCCTATCTCGGTCGGCTATATATCGGTTGGGTGGGCGTTGGATGATCACCAGTCCCAATCCTTCCCCTTTGAGAACTTCTCAAAGTCATCCGAGTCGTATAGATCCCGGTATTTGTTAGGTACTTTGTTGAGCAGTTCGTCCTCCTCAAGAGGCTCCTGCTCGATGTCTGGGGTGTTATTCATAGACCTTAGTAGCGCTTATCACGCCGTATCAGATAGTCACTCACCTGTGATATGGGGCTACTACCGCCAGTATCACGCATCAGCGCATCCATGGCGTCGAGTTCCTCTAGCCGAGCAATCTGCTCAGGACTGAGGGTTGGACCCTGTTGCCTGATGGGACGCAGTTCGTTGGGAGCAGAACCCGGGGGCCTTGCTGGCACCCGGCGTTCATCATGAGAACGGTCTGGGTAGGACTTACCGGGGCTAGCCATATCTATACCTTACTCATCCGCTCAGAGGGGGCGTGGCGATTCAGCACCGGGGCGCTGGTTTACCGGCGTATTGGCCGCATGGGCCTTGATTTGCTTCTTCTGCCTCTTCGCTAGAGCGGGGTCAGCCTTTGTCTCGGTCTTGAGAGAACGGGTCTTCGTCCGACGGCTCTTGGTGTTCTGGCGCTCCTCCAGAGCCTTCTGTTTCATCTCTTCCTTACCCTCAGCAACCAACTGCAAATCTGCCTTGACCGGCCCCTGACCGCTGACGAGGTTGAGCGCAGACGGAATGGCATTACCGCTCGGCAACTCCATGGTACGGGGGCGTTGGGATGTGAGAGCCTCCCGAGCGCTGGAGGTTCTTCCAGTCCAGTCACGCATACCACGGTCAACGAGACGGACGTTCGACCCAACAGAGGACTTTTCAGGAGCACCAGTGTCACGTATCATGTGCTCTAACGCCGACTGTCGGGCATCAGCACGGGCTACAAGACCTGTTACTTGCTTGCTTTCGCCGTATAAAAGGCCCCGATCACCACGCTCGGTAGACCCGGTAACGCCAGCGGGCGTAGCGATCATGTTGACCTGCCTACGCATCATGTTGCCCTGTGAGTACTCGCCCTCGCCAGCCTTCAGCGTATCTCCAAGGGAAAAGGTACGCATGGTGCCCTGAGCATCACTGCGCTCGGTGACAGAGGCCGGGGTGGGGCTAAGGGGGCGACCAAAGAGGTACTTCTGCCGAGCCACTTCACCTGAGTGGATTCTGGCGACCTCGTTTGCACTGAGAGACCCACGAGTAGGAGTGGGTTCGACAGTTCTACTGTGGGCGGGGTTCGGGATCTTCTTGCTCGATGCCATCGGGGACCTCACTAAAGTGTCTGACTTTCACGGGTCCTTCTCCAGTAACGGGGTCGATAGCCGAGGGAATCTCTCGCCCACTCGGAAGCCGAAACACGTTCTTGTACCTCTTGTTTTCCATATCGCTATGGTAACACAAAGGTCAGCGTGCGACCGGTTTCCACGTCATAGACGAGATAGTTTCGCCTGAATCGCCTTGAATGTCATCGAATCCGATGATGAAGGTCAGGTCGATACCACGAGGGGCGACGAAGCCTCTAGCGATAGCGCACGCCTTGGAGGCTTGATTCACTGCTGACGCACCGATGGCCCGCATTTTAGGGGCCTGACCTGCGACGATAGCGCGGGCCAGAATTGACCCAACAGATGACGGATTACTAGACCCGGACACCTTGATAACGTCTTCTTGCTCTGCCATGGGTTACCTCTTTCTAAACCGTTGTGTACCCTATGGCAGTATATTAGTTGTACCCAGCCTCCTTGAGGAGGGCAGAAAGGTCCTCTAAGCGAAGAATCGCATAGGTATCTCCGAGGTTCTTTTCACCCACTCCGGGGCGCTTTACTACCAGAACTGGGAGAGCGTTCCCCCCGACTGCTTCCTGCTGTGCCTGCGATACTGTGTCATCGAGCCATCCAGAGAGTTCAAACTTCCGCTGGTTCTTACACTGAATAATCGCCTGACGATTAGCACTGCGGATACCGTTGATATCACCACTGTCATAAGAACCCGAAGTAGCAGGACGGTAAGCCTTCTTGAACCCACGGGGACGAAGATACTTGACAACGAGTGTCTCAAACGACGTTCCTTTCGCTTTGTGCTTATTACCCATCGTCCCGCTCCATCATCAGGTGAGTGATCCAGATGAACCCCTCCATCATGGTGATCAGGTCATGCAACTGGTCGGTGTCCAGTTCCTTCCATGACCCACCGTAGTCCTTGTCAACACCGGGGATCATCTGTGCGAGGCTGTACCGCTCCTCCTTAGTCAGGCCGAGGTCCTCCTTGAGAGCCATAGCCTTGCGGTACCTGCGTTCACGGGCATCGGAGTTGATGACCTTACGAGGGCGGCTAGCGCCCAGAGGGGCAATGCCATATGCGTCAGTTTGTACTATCTCAGCCATTATCACTACTCCAACAGTGGGTCTTGTAACTACAGAAACGACATGCCGCACACGACTTGTGCGTGGCGAAGTCAGGACGGATGGGCACCAAGTTGTCGTCGAGAGCGTCGATGACCTGCTTAGCCCCCTCCAGCATCGGCTCGACCAACTCAGGCTCAAAGTTCAGTTGGAACTCTTTGACATCCTGAGATGGCTTCCACTCGTAGATCACGACGGCCTTATCGATACCAAGGCAGTGCATATAGAGGTTGACCTGACGACGGTGGGTGGTGAGGGGGCGCTTGATTCGCTTCCACAACTCATCCAGCGACAAGTCACCGCTGTCATAGCCCTCGTACAACTTCGGAGCATCCCAGCGGATAGTGCCGAGGCCGACGGACTTGATCTCGATGACCGCCCTGCCGTCGGCGTCCTCCCAGATGCCGTCAGCGTGTCCGATGATCCGGTGGCGAGGGTCTTCGATAGGCACCTCGGCGTAGCGGATATCCTCAGTCAGACACGTGGGGCATCGCTCGGGGGATGTGTCCTCCCACCTGTGCGAGCAGATCGAGCACTTCCAGTTGCCGACGAGGCCCCCTGCCTTCCACATCCACCTCTGCCACTTGTCGTGAATGTTGTGGCCCTCGGCAAAGATGTTCATGCTCTTGAGGTTGAAGGACCTGCTGTCACTCTCGTCTACACCAGTGATCTTGTAGTACGAGGAGCGTACGCACCAGTTGTCCTTCGACATCTCGCTGGGGTGCAGGTGGACCGTGTCACGCTTGGCATTGCGCTCGGCCTGCTCAATAGCCAGTGCGGCTTCGATCCTCGGGAGCAGGCGCTGGTTGCTCTTAGCGCTGAACTGCTCCTTGTAGTTCTTCATGTACCACGGCTGGTCAGTCATTTCGCCACTTTCCATGCGAGGGCTAAGCGCCCAGAAGTATTTACTAGTTCTATCTGACACCCGTCAAGCATGGCGGGTACAACTATGCCGTAACGCTCACGACAGGTACGAACAAGCCTGCGAGCCTGTTCATGCTTCGCAGTAACGCCAGCATTTACCATCGCCTCGGCAATCTGATCATCGGTAGCGGGAGCATTGGAACGGAGCCAGTCAATAACTGCAATATGACTTGCGTTCAACGTACCGGTGACGCTGTCAGCCGCCTCATGGCTAGTAATGGGGTCACCAGACCTAGCCAACCCCGTCCTAATTATCTTCCTCACCAATGATCTCCAAGAAATCGTCCTCGGGCAACACTACGTAACGGTGGCCTGCCAAGTCAATCTGTAGCAGTGGGATGCGCCCCTCTAGGCGAGCACGCTTGACAAGATCACGCATATCAACGGCCTTGACGCTGTACGACTTAGCGTCGGGGTTCATCTTGAGTTTGTTCTCAATCATGAACTCCTCGGTGCGGACATCCGCTTTGCGGACCCACCCTGCTCCCGACATGACGTTACGAGAGCCGCTGTATGCCTTTGCCGTGCGCTCTTCCTGCTTCTTAGACCGCTTCTGCGACTCACTCCTCATCTTTGTACAGGGCATACATGAGGTCGTCGAGCATCTCAGAATGATCCTCCATCAACTCTTTCTGCTCATCAAGCGTGTTCATGATGGCAGTCAGGAGTGACTTGATCATCTCCAGTTCGTGGACGTGCTGGATGGTGGTTTTGGATACCTCCAACAGCCCCTCAGCCTCACGGTCATATGGCCTCTTCAGGGCCTTTGACCACGGGTCCTTCTTGGGCTTGCGGTAGTTATCCCATTGCGAGGGGTGCTCATACCTGCTCAAGTACTTCCTCCCCTGTCGGATCTCCCAGCACAGCCGTGGTCGCCGCATCACGGAGGCGAGCCTGCAAGCCAAGGTCCTGACGAACCATGTCATACAGTTCCTCCTTCTTGCTAGCGATGCGCTCACCCTCAAACTTGTAGCGGCCCTCAAACAACTCCAGAGCCAGCGCCACGTTGACGATGTCCTTCACCGTATCAAACTCGCCCTTACGGAATCCGTAGGTATCGGCAAAGTAGAAGTCAGCCTGAGCGATCTGCTGGGGGCGGTAGGTCTTGTTCTTCATGACCCGCATCTTGATGGTCTGACCCACCCGAGTGTCCAACTTCGACCCCTCTGATATCCACTCATCACGCCGCACCTCGACACGGGTGAAGTAGTAATAGTTCTTGGCCTTACCACCGGGGGTGGTGCGGGGGTCGCCGTACATAACACCGATCTTGTCTCGCCACTGGTTGATGGCGATCAGGGTGCAGGAACGGTCCTCGTCAGTCATGGAACGGCGCTGGGCCTTAGCGCACTTCTTGAAGAAGCGGCTGAGGATCTGCGCCCCAGTAGCCACGGAAGCCTCGTCCATGGACTTGTTGACCTCGGTCTCAGTAACGAGAGCAGGCAGGGAGTCGATGACCACGCAATCAACCGCACGGTTCTCGACGGCCTTCAGCACCAGTTCCAGTGCTGACTCCATCTCATTGGTCTCGACGACCCACAGACGGTCGAGGTCTACGCCAAACGATGCGGCGTAGTCGGGGACGTACTCCTCAGCGGCTACCCAGAGGGCTAGCCATTCGGGGTCTCGCTGCTGGTTCGCCGCAATAGTGCGATACGCAATAGCAGTCTTTCCCGAAGACTCTTCTCCGACGATTTCGTTCCACTGATTTGCGGCCCATCCTCCGCCGAGAGCGAGGTCGTAGGCGAGGACACCAGTGGAGACATGGGGAACCTCCGCTTTCGCGGCACTCCCTTTGATAAGGATTTCTTCGCCAAGTTTCTTGTTGATCTCATCTGCTATCTCATCTAATGACTTGTATCTGTCTTTCACGCTATTCCTTCTATGCCCAGTTTGACTCCATCCCTTGCGAGAAGGTGCCGTTGTACCCACACTCAAAGCAGTGTGGGCGAGGCTGTTGCCCATTGACCCGAG
>Ga0181587_10001340_pt1 | contig 20626 bp, 15 predicted proteins | sample 071ome_27_FD_132463 | JGI IMG/M metagenome (GOLD analysis project Ga0181587, IMG submission 132463) | Coastal salt marsh microbial communities from the Groves Creek Marsh, Skidaway Island, Georgia - 071409AT metaG (megahit assembly) | ecosystem: Environmental > Aquatic > Marine > Intertidal...
CCGGTAGCTATGTTCGGCAAGGATAACCGCTGAAAGCATCTAAGCGGGAAGCCTCCTTCAAGACTAGATCTCCCTGGGGCTTTAAGCTCCCTAAAGTGCCGTCGAAGACTACGACGTTGATAGGCTGGGTGTGTAAGTGCAGCGATGCATTGAGCTAACCAGTACTAATTGCACGTGAGGCTTGACCATATAATCGCAAGCTTTTGAAAGAAGCTTAAGGTTATATGTAAAGCAACATCAATAGACACAACAAGCACAAAGTACGCGCAAGCAAAGATGAAAATCTCAGCAAGTGCTTCCTGATTTTCGACCTCCGAATTGTTACTTATTTCCGGCTATTGAATTTTCAGTAGCTAGATAAAAGTTTGCCTGACGAAGATAGAGAACGTGAACCACCTGATCCCATCCCGAACTCAGAAGTGAAACCGTTCATCGCCGATGGTAGTGTGGGGCCTCCCCATGTGAGAGTAGGACATCGTCAGGCTTCAAATAAAAAAAGCCCGTCTCGATCGAGACGGGCTTTTTTTTCGCTTGAATTTTTCGATGTCCTACTCTCTGGAGAGACCCGCTGTGTGTGGGGCCGTCCTGGTCCTCGCAGGAACTCGGGTAGTTCGCGGGGCGCGAGCCAAATTGTTGGCTCGCTGGGTTCCCCGCTCACCCCCATGTGAGGGCGAAATAGCCAAGACTTTTATAAAGAGACCTCCCCGATTACTGGATTAGTTTCGTGTCGCCTGGACTTGATCTTCCAGCCTTCCGCAGTTTTGATATAAACATCATGATAAATCCCCAGCTGTCCTGCGGTTTCCTCGTTGAGGTACTTGCCATGATTTGCTGGGTAAATCGCATAGGACAAGCCGCGTGCACCATCTCCTTCAGCCTCGATCACCAGGCTCTCGGATAAATGCAGAATGTAGGAAGAAGGCGCCGCTCTGCGTGAATCGCAGGATGGACCTCCCGCGAGAGAGGCAAGTTGATCGTGGTTGCGAACAGAAGGGTTGCCGTCACCCTGGTCGATAATGTATTCACCATCTTCGGTAAAGAGGCTGGCGAAATCCTGGCCACCATTGGTGCAGTAATCCAGGGCAAAATTGAGTTTGTTTACCAGTTGCTGGATAGCGATATAGTCATCGGCATTCAGCGAACTTTGGGTAAACGCGTAGTGAATGGGCATGAAGCTGAAGATAATTGCTGCTAGGCCTGATCGAATTCGATTCTTCAAAGTAGGTCCGGGCATGCTGCATCTCCTTCGGATTTATGAATTCCAGTATAGTGGAATCGTGGCACCCTTATGCGAGGCAAAATTCAGGCAAGAAAAAAGGCGTACAGGATACGCCTTTTCCGAAACCAGCTTGTCCTCTAGTTACTCGCCAGTATCAATTCCTGGATCAGCTCAGCCGTTTCCGGGCGGACATCGCCGCTGCCGCCACGACCGCCGCCACCGGAGCGTTCCCCCATGGCGTAGTTGAAGGGGGTCAGGCCGTTGGCGTCCTTGGCCTGGAGGTTGGCACCTGCTTCGTACAGGTGCTGGATCACCGGATTCCAGCCCCAGGTGGCGGCGCCGTGCAGGGCAGTGCGACCGAATTTGTCGGCTTTGTCCATGTCGGCTCCGTTGGCCAGCAGGAGGGCGACGGTTTCCTTCGCATATTGCCCGGCCAGTGGTGTGGTGTAGTCGCCACGGGTATCGATGGAGCTGGCATTGAGTCCGGCTGCAGCCATCAGGGGCGTGGTGCCCTCACGGTTCGGCAGGTCGATATGGGCGCCGTGTGAGAGCAGCAGGTTGATGGCTTCCACGTCATGTCCTTTCGCTGCCCTAAGGAGCGGGGTGGCGCCAATGTTCAGCATGCGGTCGGCTCCGCGGTCATCCTTCAGGCTGCGGTAGGTCGGCTGCAGTTTCAGCTGCAGATTCGGGTTGGCGCCGGCATCCAGCAGCATTGCCAGGATTTTCAGGCTGGTTGTGACATCAGTTGAAGGGCGGTCCGGGTAGCCGCCGTGGGGCAGTGTATTCACATCAACCGCGGAATACACGGGGTTCTCGCCACGCAGGCTCCACTTGTCCACATTGGCACCGGCCTCTACCAGATACTTCGCTGTATCGAAACGCAGGTTCATGATGGCCAGATTCAGCGGCGTGACGTTTTCCACGTCACCCAGGTCGATATCTGCGCCGGCTTCCACCAGGTGGCGGGCACAGCCCAGGCAGCCTTCACGGGCGGCATAGGCCAAGGCGGTGAGTCCCCCGGCCGGGCGCCACTGGTACCGGCGTTCGGCGGTGACCTGCCGGTCGCGTTCGTTGGCAGGGGCACGGGAGTTCGGGTCTGCACCATGATCCAGTAAAAGCTTGACCATCGCCGGTTGCGACTGGGCGGCAGCGAAGATCAGAGCATTTTGTCCCTGGTATTGTTCGGTGGCGTTAATGTCGGCACCACGTTCGATCAACAGCCTGGCAGTATCAACATTGTCGGAACGCACCACGACCATCAGTGCGGTCTGGTTGTCGGAATTTGGCGAATCCACGTCCGCGCCGGCATCCAGCAGGGCCTTCACGATGGCATAGTCACCCAGGGTTGCGGCTTCTGACATGGGTGTCGAGCCGTAATCGTTCATCACGTTGACATTGGCATCGGCGGCGAGCAGGGCTTCGACCAGGGGCAGGTGGTTGTTGTAGATGGCCCAGTGCAGGGCGGTGGTGCCATTGGATTCGGTGGCGTCGACATCGGCGCCTTCACGCACGAGCTGGACAGCCTCGCCCAGGTTGCCGGCGTGGATGGCGTCGAGGAGGGGCGTAGCATATGCATGTTGACCAGCCAGTAGTCCGGTCAGTACTGATGCAAGGATAAATTTCTTCATTGTCATTCGCCTTGGGTAATGCCGGATGACGGTCCTGTGGACCTTTTCCGGCCTACAGTTACACCAACAATTCGCTGAAGATGCCCGTGCTGTCGCCATGGGAATCCACCGGCACTTCAGCCGCCTGCAACAAAGTCAGGAGCAGGTTGGCGATAGGTGTATGGTCCTCGTAGACAAGGTGCTGGTTGCCCTTGAGCGCCCCGGCACCGCCACCCAGTACCACGGATGGCAAAGGGAAGTTGTTGTGCGTGTTGCTGTTGGACATGTTGGAGCCATACAGGAAGATCGAATTCTCCAGGATGCTGTTTTCCCCGTCGGGCATCTCGGCCAGCTTGGCCATGAAGTCTGCAATGGTCTGGCTGTGCCAGGTCTGGATCTTCGACAGGCGATTGATCGCATCCGGGTTGTTGTTGTGATGTGACAACGGATGGAATGCGTCCGGCACACCGATATGGTTGTAGGCCTGCTGGCTCACTTCCGCCGCCAGCATGAACGTGATAATGCGGGTCGAGTTGGCCTGGTAAGCCAGCGCGATCATGTCGAACATCAGTTTGGTGCGCTCATCGAAATCGGGAATGCCCACCGGCAGGTCGGGCATCTCGTAGATGGACAGGTCCCGGCTTTCCAGGTTGTGCACGCGGCGTTCAATCTCGCGGACGCTGGTCAGGTAGTTGTCCAGCATGGCGCGGTCGGCCGCACCCAGGCTCTTCTTCAGGGTGCTGGTTTCATCGGCAACCATATCCAGCAGGCTCAGGTAGTCACCGGCGATCTGTGCACGCTCGGCATCACTGGTACCTTCGCCGAACAGCTTGGCGAAGAACTTCTTGACGCTGAATTCCATCGGCAGTGGCGTGGTCGGGTTGCTGAAAGAAATGGTGGTGCCTACGGTGCAGCCGTAGGTGCCGTCACAGGCGGACGCGCCACCCTTGTCTTCGGTGGACACTTCTATGCTGGGTATGGCCGTTTCCTGGCCGATATGCCTGACCGCTACCTGGTCGGCGCTGATGCCGACAAAGGGTGCGTGACTGCGGCGAGGTGCGGCACAGGTCAGCCACGTGCCGGGCGTGATGGCATGCACGGCTGAACTCTGGGCCGGACGGTTGTCGAGGCCCGATACCACGGAAACCATGTCACGGAACGGCTCGAAAGGTTTCAGGATCGGCTTGAAATCGAAATCGCTGCCAACAGTATCCGGTGTCCAGTCGCGCATGATGGCGCCATGGGGAATATAGAAAAAACCCATGCGCGGTTTCGGCGCAGCCGCTGTCTGGGCGAGCGCGGTAGCCGCGGGCACCATGGCGTCCAGGAAGGGCAGGGCGATGGATGTGCCCAGGCCTCTGAGGACGTGACGTCTTGAAAGATACTTTTTGGTGATAAACATGGTTATCTCCTTCTATTCTGTCGGATGGCGCTTCGCTTATCCGACTAGTGACTCGTTGCCAGATGTTGTTCATTTTCAAGCGGTAGCGCTTTCATGAGGAAGACATCACTTTCCACGATACCCCTGATGATGGCGTTGAACCGATTATCCTGCGCCTTCACATCCCGCACGATTTGGCGTACCAGCGGCATGTCGTAATACTGCACTGACCGCCCCAGGGCGTAAGTCATGAGCTTCTCCGTCAGCGTTTGCACGAACTGCTCCGGATTGCCCCTCAGGGCATCGCGCAGGTCGGCAACACCGGTCACTTTCTCGCCGCCGGCCAGCTGGCCCACGGCGTCGATGGGTGCACGCGCCAGACGGTCGATATCGCGCCACTGGCCCACGGCATTGTAGTTCTCCAAGGCCATCCCCAGCGGGTCTATCACACCATGGCACTGGTTGCAGGATGGCTGCTCACGGTGATTTTCCATGCGTTCACGCAGAGTCAGTACGCGCTGTCCGGGCTTGGTATCAATGTCGATATCCACGCCGGGCGGCGGCGCGGCTGGCGGTGTACCGATCAGGGTTTCCAGTACATAGGCGCCACGTAATACCGGCGACGTGCGGTTGGGATAGGACGTCAGCATCATCAGGCCGCCCTTGCCCAGCAGACCCCAGCGGTTTTTGTCGGCGAGGGTGATTTCACGGAACTGGGTGCCGCGCACATCGTCGATGCCGTAGTGACGTGCCAGGCGTTCATCGAGGTAGGTATGGTCGGCATCCAGCAGGTCCAGCACGCTGCGGTTGCTGCGCAGGATGCTGTCCACGAACATGGCGACTTCACGCTTGAAGGATTCGCGCAGGTCGTCATCGAAATCGGGGAACAGGCGTGGATCCGGGTCAATGGCCTCGACGCCGCCGATGTTCAGCCACTGGAAGGCAAAATTTTCTGTCAGGGAAGCAGCACGCGGGTCAGCGAGCATGCGATCAATCTGCTCATTGAGCACGCCCCGCTCATGCAGGCGGTTGGTTTCGGCCAGTGTGATCAGCTCTTCGTCCGGTCCGCGATTCCACAGGAAGAAGGAGAGCCTGGAGGCCAGTTCCATGTCGGTAACCGGGAAGACTTCGCCGGGTTTCGCGTCATCCGGCAACGGTTCGGCGCGATACAGGAATTTGGTGGAGGCCAGGATGGCCATCACGCCTTTCTGGATGCCGGCTTCAAAACCACCCTCGGCGTGGCCGTTGTCATAGAAGGTCATCAGCGGGTAAATATCGCGATCAGTGACCGGGCGCCTGAAAGCCTGACGCGCCAGGTCAGAAAGTATTTTAACGGCACAGCCGCGTTCCTCGTCATTGTTGGCGGGGTAACAGGAGAATATTTTTTCCCGGCTCGGTACGGCTGGCACGCCGGTGACATTCAGCGGACCGTAGGTCTTCAGGCCGTGCACGATGGGAATATTGTCCATGGTTTCACCCGGGCTCAGGTGGGCGATGGTGCGGTCGGATTCGGCAAAGGTGCGGGCGACGAACGTGGCACCGATGGTGTGCTTGCCGGCGGAGATCGGCACGCTGATGTCCTGGAACCGGCGCTGAATCTCGGAAATGGCAGGCGTTTGCTCCAGGTCCACGGCCTCGGCATCTTCGTAGCCGCCCAGCGAGGCAGTGTAGACCTCCTCGCCATCGACGGTGAGGATGAACCGGTGTTCGTCTTCCAGCCACCAGGTCGGGTAGGAACGTTGCAGCGAGCCTTCCTGGGAAGCGATCTCCACGTTGAAGGTATAGTCGCCGTCGGCCGGGAAATACTGCTCTATTGTGAAGCCACCGCGAGTGCCAAGGGGCAAGCCTTTCACATGGCGATACTGGTTGGCCAGGCTCGGGGGCACATAGGAGTTCAGTTCCGGTTCCGGAATGCCGTAGCTGACCGCCTTGATGCTGACCTGTCGCGCGGCCTGGATGTACTGTTCCAGGAAGGTCGGTGACACCTGCAGCACTTCGGCGACATTGTCGAAACCGTCACTGGTGGCATCCGGTGGCAGCAGGGCTTCGGCATCCACCTCGAAGGCGAGCAGATCCTTGACCGAGTTTTCGTATTCCTTGCGGTTCAGCCGGTGAATGGCGATATGGCCCGGGTTGGGACCGGCGCCATCGACCAGGGAATCCAGGTAGTTTTCCAGGGTGGCGATGAACTCGTCGAGATCATCCATGGGCGGCTTGTCATTGCCCGGCGGCGGCATCAGGCGGCCGCGCATCTTGCGAATGGCTTTCTCGAACACGTCCTGGTTGTTGTGGATCATGGCCGGCGACAAGGTGTCGAACGCCAGGCTGCCGGCCCAGTCCTCGAAATTGTGGCAGGTCACGCAATAGTCATTGAGCATGTTCCAGCGCGTTTCCACCGCCTGCAGGGCGGCCGTATCACCCATTTCATCGGCTGGCTGCGCGTGGCCGGCGAGCATGGCTGATGCCGTTATGAACATTGTTACAAGAGACATGGAGAGTGAAAGGGTTGTTTTCTGTAACGTCTTCATCAGATGAATCCACCCATATCAGAAGTGTGCGCCGTCATGCCGCGGTAGGTTTCGAGGAGGAACTCGGTGGGATCGCCCCACGTGGCATCGTATTTTGAGGTTATCCCCTTGTCGAGCATGTTGCGCCCGGTGAAACCATCCTGGACCAGTGATTTCATGGTCTCGTACAGGTCGGTGAGCATATCATACTGGGCCTGCAGGTCGGCCTTCGTCCGGGCTGGCCCGTTCTCGGGAACGATGATGGTGGCGTCGTTGGCGATGGCCAGCATGGCCTCGTTGGCCTGGATCAGGCCGCCGATCCATCCGCCCGTGGCGATATCGGTGATGGGGTAGGTGCCGTCGCTCATCAGGCCGCCGGCAACCAGCACATTACTGTCGGGGAAGAACAGGGCGATATCACCGTCAGTGTGGGCCTGTTCATAATGGAAATACTGTACGGTCTCCCCGCCCAGGTCTTTTTCACCGGACCCATAGAAAGTCATGTCAGGCAGGGCGGCTTTGCGCCTGGGAGAGTGGCTGGTATTACGCCACTCCACCTCGAATTCCGCGGACAGCCACAGGCGGGTGTTTTCATGGGCAATGATGCGGGCGCCCAGATCACGCAACGCCTCGTTGCCGCCGGTATGGTCTTCGTGCCAGTGGGTATTGAACAACGTGGTGACCGGGGTGGCGCCGGCCAGGTCTTTGATCGTGCCGGCAAGTTCAGAAGCCATTGGCGCAGAGCCACTGTCCACGACAGTTATGCCATCCCTGCCGGTGAACAACACGACGTTGCTGCCGGCACCGGAAACGAGGGTTATCCGGTCAGTGAGCTTTTGAGTAACGAGCCCGTCCTGGGCAAACACGGGCAGGGAAATTCCCAGGGCAGACAGGACGCCGGCAAGGGTCATTCCCTGCACCAGCCTGCGGCGTAGTAATTGCGGATTTTTCATGGTTGCAAATGTAGCATTTTTTCGGATTTCGAAGTTGATTTCGAGCAAAATTCCATATTTCCTTCACATCTGATTGACAGTGTTTCCGGGCCCTCCAGAGCATTTCGGCGCTTCGAAGGACTCCGGGTGCCGGTATGGCTACACAGCCTGTCCGCCACTATACTGGTCGCCCGCGACACAGTTAACGGGGGAAGAAAAATGAACGGCAGGATTCAATCACTCTGGCGCATCCTGGCCCTGGCGGGCCTGGTGAGCTGCTGGCAAGCGACCGCCCATGCCCAGACAGGCTGGTCGGTGGACATGAACTGGGCGCAGGTTCCCGGCGGGGAATGGGACGGGGCCACCACCTGGATCGACGCTGACGGCCACGGCCAGGTGCTGGTGATGGTGCGCACTGCGCCGTTTTTCAGGTTGTTCGACCGGGACGGTAATTTCATCCGCTCCTGGGGAGAGAACGACAATTACGGCAATGCCCACAGTGTGACCTGGGATGCGCAGGGTTTCGTGTGGGCCACGGATTCGGTTCGCCATGTCGTCTATCGCTACAATCCGGCAGGAGAGATCGTCTTCACCCTCGGTAAGCCAGATGAGGCCGGTGACAACGCATCGCAAACACTCTTCAACCAGCCTAACCATGTATTCATCGCGGCGAACGGCGATATCTTCGTCTCTGACGGGTACGTCAATTCACGGGTTGTGCAATTCGACAGCCAGGGCAACTACCTGCGCCAGTTCGGTGGCACCAAGGGCAGCGCTGATGGCGAGTTGGATACTCCGCACGGGGTGGCCGTGGATTCGACCGGCAGGGTGCTGGTCAACGACAGCGGCAACCAGCGCGTAGCGGTATTCGACAGTGAAGGCAACTTTCTGGAATCCTGGCCCGTGCGTTCACGCGGCGGGATCGAAGTGGACGCCAGCGACACGGTGTACGTCAGTGACGTCAACGCCGGCGCCGTCACTATCCTGAAGAATGGACAGGTGGTGGATGCTGTCGCCGTGGATGGTCGTCCCCATGGCCTGGCACTGGACAGCAACGGTACGCTGTTCGTGTCGGACGCCCTGGGTCGGAAGGTGATGGAGATCTCCAGGCAGTAAGCGCCTAAATACTGGAAACCTTGCTGGCCGACGAAGGAGCGCGAGCCGGCTCAGCAGGCTTCTCCTTCTGCAGTTTTTTCTGGATGCCCGCCGTGATCTGGGGGTTGGTGACGACCTCGTAGAACTTTTCATCGTACTCGCGCTGCTGGATCGAATCGTTCTTCCACAGGCCGACGCTGCTCTCGCGGATCACCAGTGAGCGTTTTTTGCCCTCTGTGTCAGGGTATTCCCCGTAGTAGAAGACGCAGTTGATGCCTTCGATCTGCCCCGAGATCTTCGCCAGTTCGATTTCGTTCTTCAATTTTTCAAAGCCAACATTGTCCAGCAGGATGCCGTTCACGTTGTAACGGATCTTCTGCTGGCCTTTCTCGCCCTTCGAGGCGTCATCGTCGGCAATTTCGAGCACCTCCACGTTGAAGGGGTGCTTGTCGATGACGGCCCGCAGTTTCCAGGAACAGGAGGACATGCGGTCGGCATCGCCAATAGCCGAAGAGATCATGATCGGGGTGTCACCGTCGTACAGGAAGCGTGGCGCATAGTCGGCATAACAGACGCCGATGCCCAATTCTATCGGCGGCAGACCCATCTGCTTCGAGTACTTGTTGTTGGCGCTGACCACCGAGAGCATGGCCTTGGCCATGCCGCAGGCCCGGGCCACGGAGAACCAGTGCTGGGGATTGTGCTCGTACTCGAGGAAACTCAGGATGACAGCATCCCCCTCGATGAACACCTTGTTGGCACCGTACAGGTGCAGGACCTTGTTGATCGGGCTGAAGAACCGCAGGCTGAAGTAGGAGGCCGGGTTCAGGCCCTTCTTTTCCAGTTCGTCAGTAACCGTGGTCGAGCCTCGCACATCCGCCTTGAGGATGGAGTGGTGGACGATACGATCCTCATCATCGGTGACTTCGTCGGCCATGGGCATCCGGTATAGCGTGCCGGCCTGGGTGGACAGGCGGATCTTCTCCTCGTCCTCGAGAATGGTGATGCGGTTGAACACACGATGGGCGAAGCGATAGTACTTCAGGTGCAGCCGGTACTGGGCGAGGACGGAGAGAAAGCGCACGAACTCCGTGTCGTCCTTGCCCTTGATCTCATCCTGCACCATGCGGGCGGTATTGTTCAGGTCTTTCACTTCCGCCGGGGAAAATTCGTGGCCACGAGACAGGCGCTTGAGCATTTCCTTGAAGTTGATTTCCCCGCCGAGGTAACGGCAGAGAGTAATGGGCTCCATGTACTGGGCAAGGGTGCGCGTCCAGATCTTGCGCGTGTAGTGGGATGCCGAGAGCTGGTTCAGCAGTTTTTTCTCCTGCAGCAGCTTCTTCACCCGCTTGAGGACGCCGTTCAGGCGTTTGCGCTCCTTCTTGAATTGCCACCATGCCTTGAGGCCCTGTTCCCTGCGCACGGTTTCCTGCATTTTCTGCAGGGCCTTCTCGTCGAACAGGTGCTCGAGGTTTTCCGGGGAATCCATCCAGCAGAAATCCTCGGAGATGAAGTTTTTCAGGTCGGGCGAGGGGCCCAGGTGGCTTTTGCAGGCCGCCAGGCCGCCCAGGTCGTCATAGATTTCCAGTTCGTCGTGATTGGCGCGCCGGTCGACCAGGGGGTCGAATTGCAGTTCGGGCATTACTTCGTGGATGATCGATTCGACACTCCGGTTGATCTCGGCAAACTCGGATTCATCGCTGCTGCGGTTCCAGAGCAGGTATTTCTCGATGAGGAAGTTGGAGGAATCCAGGCTGGCGCTCAGCAACTGGGGATTGAAAAAGATGTCGAGGAAAATGCTGTCAGCCGACTCCAGGTACTGGCGGCGAACCTTCTGCAGGGACTTGGTTTGGGCCTGCCTGAGAAGAACAAAAAAGTGCCTGTTTATGGCGTAGAGAATGACGTTGTAATGCTTGCTCAGCCAGAACACCTGGTCCTGGATGGCGAGGGCCTTGCCGGATGTGCCCGAGCGCGTTTCCGACAGCTTGCTGCGCAGGGACTCGATCATTTCATCGAGGGTAATCCGTGTGGTTTTCAGGATGTAACGGTAGACGGCAAATTGCAGCAGGACGATTTCTTCGCGGGACAGGTCGGATTTGATGCGGTTGATAAGCACCGTCATCATGTCGGCATAGCTGTCCTGGAAGTCCTGCTTCTGCTGTTCGTTCTTTTGCTTGATATCTTTCTGGGAAGTTTCCAGGGTGATGAAGTCGCCCAGCAGCTTTCTGAATAGCGTACGGAAACGTTCGCTCAACACCACGTCAATATGGTAGTTGTCTACACCGCGCGGCAAGTCACTGATGTTGAGGAGGATTGGGTCGGGTACAACCAGATCCGCAAGATGCTTATGAAACATGTTCCAATCGTAATTAGGTCCCAGAAACAGACTGACAACAATAGCAGGTGAACCCCGAAAAACCTAGTCTGTGTCCGGGTTCAGCCGGGTATCCCGGGAGTCTTCTCGCGCAGGTACCAGGCACCGGCCTGGCGCAGGTTGGCTTCGCCGAATTCCCGCAACACAAACTCCAGCACCAGGTCGAGCACGATGCCGTGAAAGCGCGGAATCTGGGGGATAGCGGGGCAGCCCCGGGTCTTGTCGACGAGAAAATGGGCCTGGATATGGCAGAGATCGTTGCGTTTGTTGGCGGCGAGAAAATGGTGGAAGAACTGCTCGTTATCCCAGTGCGCCGGATTGGGTTGCGCCAGGCAGTAGTAGCGATGGGCTTCGGCGAGGTTATCCAGCTGCCCGTTGGAGACTGAGGCAAAGAGAATGAATTTCTCCGCCACATCGAACGGGTCTATCCTGTCACCACGGGAGGCGGCGATATTGATATCAGTGTAATGGCTGAAGCTGTTGCGAATCGTGGCAGTGAAACCCTTGATCAGGTTTTCCACCGGATTGCTGCAATCACTGGCGGCCGGCGCGCGACGATAATTCCATAAGCGTTCAGTAATGCGCAGGGCCATACCCGGGTTGTCCCGGCGGTCGCTACAGTGTGCAGACCACTGCATGATGATGCCGGCTATGGCTGCCTTGACGTGATTGAACAGCTCTTCTTCCACCTGCTGGATAACCAAGGGCAGGCTGAAGAGGATGTCGATGTCGGCGCCGGTGAGCTCGAAAGAATCGCTTGTGGCAGGTACGGCCTTGCGCATCGTCTCGGACAGGTCCGGCATCATGTAATGCCGGTACAGGCTGTACTCGATGTCCCCTTGCTTGACGAACGGGGTGACCAGGGGGATATCCCGGGCCGGATCCCTGTCGCTGGGTGACTCGATGACTTCCTGCCAGTTCTCCGACTGCAGGGCCTGGAATTCATAATCGGTGAGGCGGGGCACATGGCGCATGGCCTGGCGGCGGTAGTCGCGCAGGCAATCCAGGTGATCGAAGCGGAGGAATACCGATAATAGTGCAATGAGTTCCGTCAGGTCTGACGCCAGCCCGAGCGAACACCATTCCCCTTTGGCCAGCGTGTCGATGCCTCTGGCATCGAGCACCCAGTTGGCCACCATGGCCATTTGCCAGGCGCTGCCCGTATTGATCAGTGCCCTGTCGAGAAACTGCCGGTTATCCGGAATGCGGAATTTTTCAGCCAGGGCACTATTGATATGGCCGGTTTTTACCAGTGTCCTGATGGCGCCGGCAAGCCGGGTATGTTGCTCGGTTGGCAGCGGTAGACCTGCTGCCCGCAGCAGCCTGAGATGGTTGGAAAAATCCTCGAAAACAATCCTGAGTTCTTGCGTCACTGACGCGTGCAAATTGTCGCCTGGCAGATCAATCAGGGGGTCCGGGTCATCCCCGGTCGGGTTCAGGGCGAACTCGGCGAGCAGTGCCGTGCACTGCTTTCTGGCAAAAGCCTGCTGCTCCCTCCCGGGCAGGTTGCTGCACTGCTGTACGATGTCCCTGATTTGATCACTTAGCTCCGACATCACGCCCGCCTAACCGGTAAAGAACGCCAGGGTGCCAATGACCAGGCCGATAAGCAGCACGGAGAAAACAATATCCATGCGTGTCAGCGTGCCGCGTTCCTGCTGCCATTCCTCGCGGGTCATCGTACCAAACGCCAGGCCTCTGATGCGGGAATAATCAGGCGGCGCAGTCGCCAGGGTGACAGAAGTGCAGAGGGCCACGGAAAACAGGAACAGGAAGATCGCCATGTGCGCGAAGTTGATGGTAGCGAATGCATACAGGAATCCCGGCACGTCGACGTCGGCTGCGATCTCGACCTGGTAATGAATTTCACTGCCCAGGCGCAGGACCAGCATAACCAGCCCCGTCATCAGGGTCACGATGGCGGCCTGGGCATTGACGCGCTTCCACAGGATGCCCAGCAGGAAGATGGTCGTCACCGGCGGAGCGATGTAAGACTGCACGTTCTGCAGGTACTGGTACATGACGCCGCCGCCGATCCTGCTCATGATGGGGATCCAGATGATGCCAAGGATGACGATGATCGTCGTCGCGATACGGCCGACACGAATGAACTCCTTTTCCGTGTGTGCCGGCTTGATCTTCTTGTAGATGTCCATCGTGAAAATGGTGGAACAGGAATTGAATACCGACGCGAGCGAGCTCATCAATGCCGCCATCAGTCCGCCGGCCACCAGCCCTTTCAGCCCGGTGGGCAGCAGCGTCGTCACCAGCATGGGAAAGGCGCGGTCCGCCTGGGCGACCTGGTAGGTTTCAGGTTCCTGCAATGTCAGCGCCAGGGCGATGATGCCGGGAACCAGGAAGATCAGGATGGGCAGCAGCTTCAGGTAGGCGCCGAATATGGCGCCGCGCCGGCCGATGGTGATGTTGTGTGCGGCCAGGGTGCGCTGCACGATGTACTGGTCGGTACACCAGTACCAGATGCCGGTGATGGAGCCGCCGATCAAGAGGCCGGTCCAGGGGAAATCAGGATCGTTCATCGGGCGCCACATGTTGAAGTGATCCGGGCTCACCGCCGTCACGGTTTCCCGCAACTGGTGCCAGCCGCCCACTTCCTGCAAGCCCAGCCAGGTGATGATCGAGGAGCCCAGGATCAGGACCACGGTCTGGAAGGCTTCCGTATACACAACCGCGCGCAGGCCGCCGATGATGGTGTAAATACCTGTGAAAACCACGATACCGATGGCGCCGTACCAGAAGGGGATGTTGAGTAACTCGGAAACAACGATACCGCCGGCGTAGATGGTGACCGACACCTTGGTCAGCACGTAGGCGACGATGGAAAACACGGACAGGAACCAGCGGGACCGGGCATCGAAACGCTTCTCCAGGAATTCCGGCGTGGTGAAAACGCCGCTGCGCATGTAGAAAGGCAGGAACAGCCAGCCCAGCAACAGCACTATCCAGGCGTGCAGTTCGTAGTGGGCCATGGGTGTGCCGGACTGGAAACCGGTGCCAGCCAGGCCGACCACGTGTTCCGAGCCGATGTTGGAAGCGAAGATGGAAGCGCCGATGACGAACCAGCCGACATGCCGGCCTGCCAGGAAGTAGTCACTGGTGTCCTGGTTGCGTTGGCACGCCACCCATACGGCGATACCGATGATGACGAGAAAATACAGAGCCAGGACAGCAAAGTCCCAGCCCTGGAGAATGGAATCCATCTTCAGGTTTTCCCCTGTTCTTTCTAATTATTATGAGGAGAAGCGATTGTTGCTGATCGCGATCACCATTGCCAGCGATGAGGAGCCCGGCAGAAAAATTCAGAGGCCAAGGACCTGGACGACCATGTCGCGGACCGTTGCTTCGGTCAGGTCCGGATGCGATGTCATGGCCACGTCACCCCATACGCCTTCGCCTCCTTCTATGATGCTCTGTACCAGTCGACGGATGGTGTCGTCATTGGCATCGTAGCGCGCAGCGATTTCCGCAAACGACGGCCCCACCAGGCGTTCGTTCACCCGATGACAGATCATGCAGTCACTGTCGATGAACGAACCGGGTTCGGTCAGACCCTGGCTGATCAGCTCCTGTAACTGTGCCTGTTGTTCCTCGGCACTGGTTTCGACAGGCTCCACTTTCACCAGGACGCCGTCCGTGTGATCCGTCAGCAGGTACAGCAGGCCATCAGGTCCCTCGGTGACGAAGCGGATGCGCTGGCCGAGTTCCCCGAACATGGATTCGCGGCGAATTTCCCCGTTCCCGTTGAACACGATGCGCTCCACGTGACCTGTCCCCGGAATCCTGCCGACCATCATCGACGTCACGAACAGGTTGCCCTGCCAGTCGGGGAAGGCGTCACCTGTGTAGAAATCCATGCTGGCGACAGTGATCGCGGGAACCCAGAACACTTCCGGGGGTTCGGTGCCGTCCACCCAGGGTACGTCGTTGAAGCGTGTACCGTCGTAATCCCGGCCATAGGTGACGACCGGCCAGCCGTAGTTGGCGCCCGGCTTCAGGATATTCACCTCATCGCCGCCCTGCGGGCCGTTTTCGAGTTCCCAGACCGCGCCGGTTTCCGGATGGATGGTAAAGCCCATCACGGAGCGGTTGCCCCAGCTGTAGATTTCGGGCAATGCGCCCTCGGTGGCGTAGAACGGATTGTCCGCCGGCGCCGTGCCGTCATCGTTGATCCGCAAAGTCTTGCCGATATGGCTGTCCAGCCGCTGGGGTTTTTCCAGCTCTATGCGATGGGACGAACCGAATATGAACGTGCCGTCAGGCAGGAACAAGCCGCGGGTCGAAGCGCCGCCGATATGGGATGCCCAGGCATCGGCGACAAACACATCCTCGATTTCGACAATGCCGTTGCCATTCCAGCGCCCGCGGGCGACGGCGGTGGTCAGGCACAGGTCCTCGGTGCAATCAGGGTGTTCACCTGCCTTGACGTAGGTGAAATACAGAAGCGCATTATCTGCAAAGCGGGGATGGAGGTTGATATCGAACAGTTGGCTAAGGGATAGGGGGGGGTTCAGGTCGCCTGCCGGTTCTGCCTGCAATACACCATTGCGCACGAGACGTACCTGGCCGCTGCGTCGTTCGGTCACGAGAATGTCACCCAGGGGGTTATCCATCGTTGCCGTACCCGGCACGAACACCATGCCGATGGGTTCGTTGATGCCGCGCGCGATGACGGACAGTTTCACATTGTCCTGTTCGAAGGTATTGAAGACCCAGGGACCGCTGCCGAGCGGTGCGGGGAAAAACTGGGCGCTCGCCAGCGGCGACAGCAGGGTGAGGAAAAAGGCGAAATGCCTGAAGCGGGGTAATCGGATATTCATGGCTGCTCCACGCGTTGCCGGATGATGGAAATTATTCTGCCTGGTTGGCTTCGGTTACCTGCCTGACCAGGGTGTCCAGGAAAATCTGTTCGAATTCATTGACGTGCGCCACGTAACCGTCCGGATCGTAGAAGGGATTCGGATCGTTCGGGCCGCGGTTCGCCAGTTTTGCATACTTGCCATCAAGGCCATAGAAGACACCGTGCGAGCTGACCCACACTTCGGCGGGAATCTCCTTCGCCTGCCGGTAGGTGCGCTGGATGTCGCTGGCGATTTCCGGGTAGTCGGTGTTGCCGACGTAGCGCAGGAACTGGCCGTTCAGGCTGCACTCGATGAAACCGTAATAGGTGCGGTCGTTTTCTTGCAGCGGCAGGCTCCAGGCCAGGCAGCCATTAGTGTGACCGGACTGAACGTGGGCGGTGAGTGTGGTGCCGCCCAGTGAAACGGTGTCGCCATCATCGACGATACGGTCGATGGGTTGTTCCTTGCCGCCGGGAGTATCGAAGGCTTCGTGGTAGGGCACTTCGAGGCGACCGACAACAACCTGTGCGCCGGTCATTTCCTTGACCAGGGCGTCGCCCTCGATGTGGTCAGGGTGGGCATGGCCGCTGATGAGGATTTTTATGTCATCGAAGTTAAATCCGAGTTGCTCCACAGCCGCCTTGATCACCGGTACTGAGGATTCGTAGTTGCTGGCCTGCAGGATATGGCCATCGGGTGTGGTTATGAGAAACGAAGCCAGCTGGGCCGTTCCCACATAGTAGAGGTTGTCCATGACCTTGTGGGGTGGAAAGGGATCGTTCCAACCGGGCGGCTGTGCGCCGGTTTCCATGCAGAAAACCGACAGCAGTGCAACGGCGGGCAGGGCGCCTGCCAGGCGTGGAATGGTCATGCTGATCCCCTTCACCGGGTCCCTGCAGACGCCCGGATGTCGTTATATTGTTACTGGCGGCTGCCGCCCAGCTCCAGGGTGCGGCCGTCAGGGAATTCGATACCCCGTGAATTCATGCGCCGCGATCCGTCCTTTGCCTGGAAACCGGTGACCCGGATACGGGTGCCCGGCGGCAGGGAGTCGCGGTTCCAGCCCAGGCGCATGAGTACGTTGGGCGATCCGCCTTCCACCTGCCATTCTTCCATTTCGCCGTTATCGTTTTCCACGGCAAAGCTGAGCCAGGAATGCGGGTTGACCCAGTGCATCTCGATAACCTCACCCTCCAGGGAAACTTCCTTGTTGGAATCGAATTCAGCGTAGAAGGAGTGGTGGGCCTGGGCTGGCAGGGAACCGGCCAGTAATGCACCCGCCAGGATCGCTTTCAGGGTATTCATCGCGCTTTTCATGTCTTGTTTCTCCTCGGTCACGTTTCGAGACTGAAGCAGTATCGTATACAACTTATATCGGGTTATTGACCTGGGTCATCAAGCCCCCACAGATCCCAGTACAGCAGCTTGTCGGCAAAGGGCACGCACTTGTGCTCGAGTATCTGGGCATTGTCCTCGACCAGCCGGTACAGGGGCATTTCGATGGTCCAGGGTTCGGCAAAGGTCTGCGGGTCTTCCAGGGTCGCCTCGTACCAGATGTGATTCGGTCCAAGCAGGGTGAAGCGTTCGGTGACCACCAGATTATAGCTGGCGTGGTTGCCGGCGCGGTCGAGCCACGTCATGCCGTTCTGGTTAAGAGTCGTCACGACCAGGGTGTCGCCTTCCCAGCGACCATTGGATTTGCCCATCCAGGCGTCCAGCGGCAACCCGGTGGTTTCGTTCATGTGGATGACGCGTTGGGAAGCCGCAAATGGATATACCATCAACATGTCGTCATTGCGGGCTCCCTGGAAAATCTGGAAGGGAATGTCGTGATAGGTGGCGCGGGGAATGCCGAGCATGTAGCACTTGGCTTCGGGGTCTTCCTGGGGCCAGCCGGCGCGGTTGGCGTCGCGTTGGGCGAGGGCATCGGGCAGGTAAGGGATATCGCCGCCGCCTTTCAATACACTCTTGCCGGCCGGAATGGCGGCAATAGCGCCCATCTGCCAGAAGCGGTCCAGGCCTTCCGCGGAATGGGCTTCCAGGTTCCAGTGTGCGGTGTTGATCGCTTTCCAGACGCCGTTCAGGTTGGGGCGGCCGTCGAGTGTTGTGTCCCGGTCAAGCTGCTGGGCCTGTACGGCAGGCACCGTTGTTAATGCGGCAACTGCCACGGTAACCAACACAGTAGCTACAGCCAGTAACTGACTGCTAACGCGTTTTCCCATTCTCCGCTCCCCTTTAAGTGTTCTGCATAAGCGTCGGATTGGAGTGGGAGAGTAGCATAATCGCGCCGGGACAGGGAACATAAGCCGGGCCGGCACAGCGGGCCAGTTGATCCAGGTCAGCCGGTGTTTACATGCCTGTCACTGCACAGGATAATGAAATCAAAGCCGGTGTAAGATGTACACCGGAACTTGTTGCAGGGGATCACAGATGAAACTTCGGGAATTGAGCTGGGCAACCTCCCTGGTCACCTTGACGCTGGTGCACGCTGTTGCGTCCGCCGCGGAATACGAGCCACCGAAAACACCCTGGGGTGAGCCCGACCTGCGTGGTACCTGGCCCATCAATCACCTGATCAGTACCCCGCTGGTGCGCGATACCCGATACGGCAACAACCGTTACCTGTCCGATGAGGAGTTTGCTGAAAAGGAGGCCAATTCGGCCGCCCGTGACGAACGCTTCCAGGGTGGCGCCATACCAGTCGCTGATGCCGGTGGCCGCGCCATGCGCCAGACCTCCCTCATCGTCGACCCGCCCGATGGGCAATTCCCCGAATTGACGGATTACGGCAAGGAATTGCAGTCCCGCATGCGCGGCTCCTACCATCCCACTCAGACGGTGTTCGACACCATCGAGGACTTCAGTCCCTGGGACCGCTGCATCACCCGTGGCATGCCGGTATCCATGCAGGCGCGGAACTACAACAACGGCATCCGAATTTTCCAGTCACCGGGTTACGTGGTCATCCAACTGGAGATGGCCCATGAGGCCCGCATCATACCCACCGGCGATGTGCCGCCGCTGGATGGCGACATCAAGACCTGGCTCGGTGAATCCCGCGGGCACTGGGAAGGCAATACCCTGGTGGTCGAGACCACCAACTTCAACGGCCTGACCCAGAAAACCAGTGCCGGCAACCCGGGCTCACCGAGACCGCTGCAACCAACCACTACCAATCAGCGTATCGTCGAACGCTTTACCCGCGTGGCGGAAGATGAAGTCGAATTTGAAATGATGATCGAGGATCCCGAGGTATTGGCGACAGGCTCCTATACCGTGGCGTATCCCATGTACTTGGATAACGATTACCCGATCTACGAATACGCGTGCCATGAAGGCAATACCACGGTGCGCTATTACATCGAGACTTCCCGGTTCGAGCGCTCCCAGGACCAGTAACCGTTCTCTAGGGAGCGGCCTGGCTCAGAGAGCGTTTTCAGTGACGAAGGTGTTATAGGCGTTCGTCAGATTCTGCATCTCCGCGAGCAGGGCATTGCGTTGGGCCAAATCACCCTCTTTCTGCAGCTGCTCATAAGCATCACCAATTGACCTGCGGATATCCTGCAGGTTGCTGCTGATCTCCTGGTTTTTCCGTGCCGACGGATTCAGGTAGTAATCAATGTTCGGGATTTCCACGGTTTCACATTCCTGCCGCACGCTGCCATTGGGCAGCAACACCATGCGGCAGACTTGCGTGGTATAGGACTGCTGGCCAGAAGTGCCGAAATCCCCCAGGGGGCGGTCCAGGATTTGCTGTGCAATGGCGAGTTTCGCCTTGGCTTCACCGAGGTGTAGAACAGCCAGGTGAATTCCCTTGTTGTCATAATCCGGCATGGCTTCCAGCAGCTCCCGTTCGCTGGAGTACATGGTGATGGTGTCCCTGACGAACTGCTGGTACCTGTCGGTCAGCTCATCGCGCACGGCGCGCAGTTTCCATTGACCAAGCTCGTCCAGTGCCCTGACGCGGTGTTCGTCGCCGATCGGGAAATTGCGCCGGGTGATATGGAAGGCGAGGTTGGAGAAGCGATCGACCTTTTCCCAGTCCTGCATGGCAATGCTGTTTTCCTGCAACTCCTCGAGAATCGGGATCTGCTCCATGCTGTTCAGGCCGTTGTTGATGCGAATCGACTGCAGTGCCTTGTCGTACACGGTTCCCGCTTCCTCGAGCATACCAAGGACTCCCAGCGTCCCGGCGAGATTGAGATAGGCTTCGGTCAGTATGGGATTGTAGGAACCCACGGAATCGAGTTCCAGATCGGAGATCACCTGTTCGTACCGGGTCCTGTCAACCTGCGCCTGCAAGCGGATGGCCTCGAAGTCGATCTCAGGTAAGGGTTCGGGTTCCGGGTTGGCTTTCGCATACTGTTCAATCGGGCCAAGGACTTTTTCGACAAGCGCGGCCGCCGCCGCGAGTTCATCGGCAAAGTCCTGTTCCTGTGCAGCAGCTGCTCCTGCCACTAGCCAGCCAGCCAGCCAGGCGGTCAGGAAAATTGCAATGTTATGTGATTTCATGAAATTGTCGTCAGCCAGCCTGCGAAGAAAACAACCTCTTACGGGGGAATTGACTATAGCACAATCGCGCTCGGCGGGAACACGCAGTCAGGCAGCCCGTGCCTTCGCGGCAAATATTGCTTACACTTGGCGGCCTTCCGTTC
>Ga0181587_10001353_pt1 | contig 20555 bp, 17 predicted proteins | sample 071ome_27_FD_132463 | JGI IMG/M metagenome (GOLD analysis project Ga0181587, IMG submission 132463) | Coastal salt marsh microbial communities from the Groves Creek Marsh, Skidaway Island, Georgia - 071409AT metaG (megahit assembly) | ecosystem: Environmental > Aquatic > Marine > Intertidal...
GTAACTCCAAAGAACTGAGCTAGGTCAGCGACTATAGTGAAAATTATTGATCTCTTAATCCGTATGCTCTTATCTGCAATATTTATCATTGCAGGCATTGGAAAAATTGAGACTTATGTGCAAACCCAAGCCTATATGGAAACCTTCGCTGTACCAGCATGGTTGCTGTTTCCTGCCATCATATTCGAGATCACTGCGGGTATTTTACTTCTCATTGGATTAGCCACTCGCCCAGTGGCTATCTGTCTAGCTTTTTTCTCACTGTCAACCGCGCTAATCTTTCACAGCGATTTCTCAGACTCATTCCAAACCATCATGTTTTTAAAAAATTGTGCTATTGCCGGCGGTTTACAATTACTCGCAAAACATGGCAGTGGCAGCATTGCATTAGACACACGCAAATACATTTGATCATAATAGTATTACTTGCTAAAGGTATGTATTACATCAGCTGGTGACTGAGGTTCATACTAAAATATAGCTTATAAATTCTTCGTCAGCATTGGCCGTTCCGTCAAAATCTCTACCGTCTCTTGATTGCTAATAAAATTCTGTCGTACGCCCACTACAATCATTTTTGCATCAACGTCATCGATCAAGATAGCCACAGCAATCTGATTGTCGCGATAGTCATAATGTCGCGTAATTTCACGCCCATCTGAATCTCTCACTTTTTCACTGTACTGAGTGTGGTCCCAAGCGCAACAAACCGCCACAGAATGTATCTCCTTATCAGCATAACGCTTTTTGACCAAATTAAGCGCCTTATCTCTCAATGTTTCTTTATCCTCACCTTGATAGGCATCGCTAGGCATTCTTTGATCTTCAATTAATGCACGCGCATGCTCAGCAATGAGTTGCGCTAATGTTTGATTAGCTCGATCCAACTTGGCTTGTTGTTCACTCAAGGGCTGACTTGCTTGTTCAGGGTAACCACGAAAAGCTAAATCAATGTTAGTTTGAATTTGGGTGATAGCATCAAAACTACGGCGCTCTGGGTAGCGCGCGCGATTGGTTAAAATAGACTCTGCTATGCGCCTAGCATCAATGTCATTCGTCATAGGTGTGAGGGTAAATCGCATAGCAACAAGATTATGGTCAATTACCGCAGCCAGCACCCGAATAGACTCAGGGCTCTCGTTTTTCAATGCAGTTGAGACCTCATCAAAAGCCCGCATTAAATCCGTCCAGTCCTTACTATACTTTTCGCTGCGCTGAAATAATGGCTGATACTGCCTCGACCATTGTTGTATCTCAGAGCGATAACGCGGCACCTGATCTAAGCCTAACTTATGACGCTGCAACACCACTCCATTGATCTTATTCTCAATCAACCAAGCTTCAGTCGACTTCGGTCTGAACTGATCCAGTGCCACGATTTCACGGCTGGCCAATACTGCATCTTTGAGAGCAAGCACATAATTCACTGCGGCTTGCAGATGCTGTTCAAACTCTGGAAAATCTGCCGTATTGTTCGCGCTTAATCCTTGTTCAGTTTTTGCCGCTTCTTTATGACGAATGTCCAAAATACGTTGCTTGGCAACCTCCACACGCTGATACAACTCGGCCACTTGTGCATATTCACGTGAGGCGCCGGATTTCTCTAAATCCTGAATGACACTATCGAGTCGTTGCTGAATGAATGCAAATTGCTGATCTTGCCCTACACCAGGCATGATGATTCCAAACTGAGCCATAAATGCGGCCTGTTGCTCTGGGGTGGCTGCATTAAACTGGGCTTCCAGTTGTGGATTCTCTTTAAGTCCCTGATTGAATTGAGCCAGTAATACTTGCTGTTGGGGACTGATTGGCTGATTAGCCAACATCAGTTGTTGTTCCAGTTCGCGCTCAATCTCATTCATATTCATAGTTTGGCGCTTAACGGCCTCACTGAGAGGGTATGGCAGAGACGACTCGGCCTGCACCAGTATAGGTGGCAGTAAACTTACACAAAGAATGAAAACCCATAGCGGTGTGATCATGAAGGGTTTAGTGGTCATGAAGAAGTCCCCAAGTAATTCGTACTCAATTCAACATCAGCACAATGATGATAATCAATAAGCCGCGCAACTGATTGCAATAACACGACAGTAATTAATAAATACAGACTATCATGATGCGAATAACATGAACATTACTTTGATCGCCCATGGATAGGATAGATTTTTAATACTGGGGATCATTACAAGGTAGAGACAAACACTAGCCGAGATGGATCTCACCACACAGTAGATAGTGGAGAGGTAGTGGTAGCGGGGGCAGGATTTGAACCTGCGACCTTCGGGTTATGAGCCCGACGAGCTGCCAGACTGCTCCACCCCGCATCAATTCTGGACGCTGGAGTGTACGCACACCCACGACAAATTTCAAGGCGGCATTACCACTTAAACAGATCAACATAACAAAAACGCGAGAACCCAAGATCACCACCTCCTTGGATTTTGGCAGTATCATAAGCACCTCCATATGGCGGTCACCTCCTAAGTAATTGAGTAACATGGATCAGAAAACAAAGGGGATATAACCTAGGCTGATGGATTCAACTAAACCAGAATAATTGAAAGCGAATTAGAATATAAATGTGAACTAATGAATTCAGTCATTGGTGCCGATGGCCGGAGTCGAACCGGCACAGCTTTCGCCACTGCCCCCTCAAGACAGCGTGTCTACCAATTCCACCACATCGGCAAGTCTTGTTAGCTATCAGATATTAGCTAACCGTTAAGAGTTTTTCATGTTAAATTTGAGGGTGTGCTTAATTAACTGCAGGAATGTCACTTGAAGTTGACTTCTGGCCTCGCTTCTCGTCGATTTCCTGTTTAATAATATCGACCATTTCTTCCTGACTAGCTCCTTCTGGCAAATTAATCACCTTAGGGATGTCGTCATTGCTATCTAGAGAGATGCTTCTCTCCTCCACAATAGGCAGCGTATCAATGACACTCTGAGCATCTGTACGATTACTCGCAATATAAGCAAGGAAAATACTATTCAAGAAAAATAATACTGCAAGTATTGAAGTCATTTTAGTCATGAAAGACCCTGAACCTCGCGCACCAAACACCGTGCCTGATGCACCCGAGCCAAAAGCTGCCCCCATTCCGGCACCTTTACCTTGTTGCATCAAAATCAAGCCGATCAATCCGGCAGCGATGAACACGTCTATTGATACTAAAATACTGTATAACATGAGTTAAGCCTGTGAGTTAAATAATATGAATTTCTTATCGTAAATTATAATGTTAAATGTTTTTATTCTTCGTAAATACCATTGATCTATTATCTGCTGCTTATCTGTTGCCTACCTGTTGCTTAACTATTGCCGTTGTTTATCCGACACTGTTTCTGACGCAGCATCTACAATCTGATTGAACCCCTCGGCATCTAAACTCGCCCCACCAATCAGACCGCCATCGATGTCTTCTTGAAGAATCAACTCACGCGCATTTTCGGGTTTAACACTGCCACCATAAATGATTCTTATCCGTGCTGACAATTGCGCTGAATATCGTGCGATCAATTCACGTATGCTCTTATGAACAGCCTGCGCTTGTTGAGGGCTAGCAGTTTGGCCTGTTCCAATCGCCCATATAGGCTCATAGGCAATAACACTATGTTGTAAAGCTTCAATACCGACCTCATCGATAACAGACATTAACTGCGCCTTGATAACTTCATCAACGCGACCTTGTTGCCTATCATCTAAACTCTCCCCCACACAGATTATGGGAACCAAGCTTGATTGTATGGCACATGCGACCTTTTTTGCCACAACCTCATTGGTTTCTGAGTAATACTCGCGTCGCTCAGAGTGCCCTATGATGACATACTCACAGCCAATATCTGCCAGCATTTGTGCTGCCACTTCTCCTGTATATGCGCCCTGCTGATGCATAGCAACATTTTGAGCAGCTAAACTTAAATTCGCGCCTTGTATTCTTTCGCCCACCCTCTGCAAGTAAGGATATGGTGGCGCGATTATGACGTCTACTTGCTGGCTTCCTTGCATATGCACGCTGATATCAGCAACTAATGTTGATACCATCTCTAAGCTGCCATTTAACTTCCAATTTGCTGCCACTAAGGGACGCCGCATAGATTCAACCAGTTGATCTGAAATAGCGCGCCAGCTTACCTAGCGCAACAGAGAAAATCAATGAAATGAAGCCTAAAAAGCCCATATTATTATGATAGCTTAAGCACATTCTTGCTGAACAATGTCAGCCAAACGCTTCGCCGCTGCTTGCACTTGCAGTGAGTCTGCCCCCTCAACCATCACTCTGATCAGTGGCTCTGTTCCTGACATTCTCAGCAGCACTCGCCCTTGCTCCTCCAACTCTTTTTCAATAGCTTGCACAGTATCCTGCACGCGAGTGGATTGCTGTAGATCTGTTTTCTCTCTAATCGGTACATTGATTAATGTTTGTGGATATTTTGTCATCAACTTAGCTGCTTGACTGAGCGTTATTTGCATTTCTTGTAATGATTCTAAAACTTGTAAAGCGGAGATTATGGCATCACCTGTAGTGGTTTTATCAAGACAAATAATATGCCCTGAAGACTCTCCCCCCAACCTCCAATCCAGCTGCTGCATCATTTCAAGCACATAGCGATCACCAACGGCGGCACGCTGAAATTGGATATTATTTTTTGTTAAGGCATGTTCCAACCCAAGGTTACTCATATGAGTGCCGACTACGCCTCCATTAAGTTGCTGTTTTGCATGTTGTGCAATAGCGATGATAAACAATAACTCATCACCATCCACGATCTCGCCCTGATCATCCACCATGATTAAGCGATCTCCATCACCATCAATGGCGATCCCTAAATCGGCTTGTTGTTCAATCACGGCTTGGCGAATAAGTGCAGGCGCAGTGGCTCCACATTGATCATTAATATTAATACCATTCGGGGCTGAGCCTATGGTGTTCACTTTGGCTCCCAACTCGGTGAATACCTGTGGCGCAATATTGTAAGTAGCTCCGTGGGCGCAATCGATTACAATTTTTAAACCATGTAGGCTGAGTGTAGGAGAGACACTATTTTTGCAGAATTCTGAATAACGTCCAGCAGCATCAAATATTCTCTCCACTTTTCCTAACTGGTCGGATTTAACTGTTTCTAGTGGCTTTTGCATTTCTTGTTCTATGGCTAGCTCCACCTCATCATCAAGTTTAGTGCCATCTGCACTGAAGAACTTCACACCATTATCATAATAAGGATTATGTGAGGCACTGATGACAATGCCTGCTGAGGCTCTCAAAGTACGCGTTAAATAAGCAATTGCCGGAGTCGGCATAGGCCCCAATAAGCGGCTGTGTACACCTGCAGCCGATAATCCGGCCTCTAACAATGACTCAAACATATATCCTGAAATGCGCGTATCTTTTCCAATCAACACCAAATCATGCGACTGCTGACATAAAACGCGCCCTGCGGCCCAACCTAACTTGAGCACAAACTCAGGTGTCATGACGCCCTGGCCAACTCGCCCCCTTATACCATCAGTTCCGAAATATTTTCTTTGCATAAATTAGCTTGGGTTAAAAACAACAACGGCTCGCTAAAGCGAGCCGTTGTAGAGTAACACTTTATCTACAAAAAAAAATCAGTGCAGGCTAGCAGGACCTCCGATTGGACCTGTGCTGCCGTCAGAAGAAGGCTTGGAACTCGCCCCTTGACCACCGGGCTCATCATCTCCCCAATCTTTAGGGGGACGTGGTGTCTTACCTTCCATGATGTCATCTATCTGTTCAGTATCAATAGTCTCATACATCATCAAAGCTTTTGCCATAGTATGCAGCTTATCAAGATTATTCATAAGAATATCGTTTGCACGTTGATAGTTCTCATCGATGATTTTTCTCACCTCTTCATCGATGGAATGTGCTGTCTCGTCTGACACTGTTTTGGTCTGTGTGACAGAGCGGCCCAAGAACACTTCACCGTCTTCTTCACTATAAGCTAATGGCCCCATCTTTGAAGATAAGCCCCACTTAGTCACCATGTTACGAGCTATTTCAGTGGCACGCTCAATGTCATTAGAAGCACCTGTGGTGACCGCATCAACACCGAAGATAATTTCCTCGGCAAGACGACCACCGAACAAACTGGATATTTGACTCTCTAAACGCTGTTTACTATGACTGTAACGATCTTCTTGTGGTAAGAACATAGTGACACCCAGAGCGCGTCCGCGTGGAATGATGGAGACCTTATATACGGGATCATGATCTGGCACAATTCGACCCACAATGGCATGTCCAGCTTCATGATATGCCGTGAGATTCTTCTCATCTTCACTCATCACCATGGACTTGCGCTCAGCTCCCATAATAATTTTATCTTTAGCACGTTCTAACTCTGCCATCTCAACATTACGTTTGTTAGCACGTGCCGCGAATAATGCTGCCTCATTCACTAAGTTAGCTAGATCAGCACCTGAAAAACCGGGTGTGCCACGTGCGATTAAATCAGCACGGATATCGCTACCTAAAGGGACTTTACGCATGTGGACTTTAAGAATTTGCTCGCGTCCACGCAAGTCAGGTAGAGGCACTGTCACTTGGCGATCAAAACGACCCGGTCTTAGTAATGCAGGATCAAGCACATCGGGTCGGTTGGTAGCCGCGATAACAATCACGCCTTCGTTGCCATCAAAACCATCCATTTCAACCAACAATTGGTTAAGTGTTTGTTCACGCTCATCATGTCCACCACCCACGCCAGCACCGCGATGACGACCAACAGCATCTATCTCGTCAATAAAGATAATGCATGGCGAATGCTTTTTAGCTTGCGCGAACATGTCACGTACTCGAGAGGCACCAACACCCACAAACATTTCAACAAAATCTGACCCTGAGATAGTGAAAAAAGGAACTTTCGCTTCACCAGCAATTGCTTTGGCAAGCAGTGTCTTACCTGTACCGGGTGAACCTACCATGAGTACGCCACGAGGGATTTTACCTCCAAGTTTTTGAAACTTACTGGGATCTCTCAAGAATTCAACCAATTCTGAAACTTCATCTTTAGCCTCTTCAACACCTGCCACGTCAGAAAAAGTAACTTTAATTTGATCTTCACCCATTAAGCGCGCTTTACTCTTGCCAAACGACATCGCACCGCCACGCCCTGCACCGCCACCTTGCATCTGGCGCATTAAAAATATCCATAAACCAATGAGTAATAACATTGGGAACCAGCTGATGAAAATGTCCATTAGTAATGAACGTTTTTGCGACGGACTGGTAGCGATTTCCACGTTTGAATTGAGTAATTCGTCAACCAATTTATTATCACCTGGACTGAATGTAGTGAATTCTTCGCCTGAGAACTTCTGGCCTGTGATAGTGCGGTTGTCAGAGTCGATATTGACGTTCTTGACCTGACCAGAGCGAACATCTGCAATAAATTGTGAATAGGTTATTTGTACAGTCTGCTGCTTGGTTGAACTGAAATTGTCAAACACAGACATCAATACCACCACTATGACTGCCCACAATATTAAATTTTTCACCATATCATTCATATAGAACCCTTGTATTTGTACTGAGTACATGTGTGAGAGTGTTTTCACTATAACCCAAATCCTCGTGCGACGGCATACATCTCTTTACTCTCTTTGCGTGACGCTTTAGGTTTAAATGTATTTACCTGATTAAAACCCGACTTAAGTGCTTGTAGATAGTCGCTATAACCAGCTCCTTGAAACAATTTAACAGCGAATGCTCCGCCTTGTGTAAGGTGTTGTTGAGCAAATTCCAATGCCAATTCCGCTAAATACATGGACTTTGGTTGATCAATCGCCTTATTACCTGAAATATTGGGGGCCATATCCGATAAAACAAGGTCAGGCTGTTTCCCAGCCAATACAGTAACCAACTGTTGTAGAGTATCCAACTCCGTGAAGTCACCTTGTATTAGACAAACCCTGTCCAAGGGGGGCATAGCCAGGATATCTAGTGCAATTATCAAACAATCAGGATTAGGCGTTTGCTTTACAGCATACTGCGTCCAAGCGCCAGGCGCCGCACCCAAATCAACGATACAACGATTAGACCTGAATATTTGGTATTTGTTTTGTATCTCTTCTAATTTAAACACTGCACGCGAGCGATAGCCCTGAGTTTTGGCCTTTGCCACGTAAGGATCGCTGCTTTGTCTAGACAACCAACGTGAACTACTTTTACTTCGTGCCATAACACTCTGTAAAAGAATAATAAGAATTTAATTGAGAGTTTGATTCAGATATAGCGCACATCGAGAATTTCAAATTCTTTTTCACCGCTGGGAGCAATCACCACTGCGATATCTCCGACACTTTTACCAATTAAGGCACGGGCAATAGGAGAGGCGACTGAGATTAACTTTGCTTTAATGTCCGCCTCATCTTCACCCACGATTTGATAAGTAATTTCATCACCGGTTTCTTCATTACACAAATCAACCGTAGCACCAAATACGACTCGGTCACCTGCATTTAATTTTGTGACATCGATAATTTCAGCGTTAGAGAGTTTTCCATCTATTTCTTGTATACGCCCCTCAATGAAACTCTGCTGTTCACGTGCCGCATGATATTCAGCATTCTCCTTTAGATCACCATGCTCGCGTGCTGTGGCTATTGCTTCGATCACTGCTGGTCGATCAACTGTTTTCAAATGCTTTAATTCTTCTCGTAGTTTTTCAGCACCACGTTTTGTCAAAGGTACTTTAGTCATGACTTTTAATTTGATTAACCTTGATAATGATTGTGACTCTAAATAATACCATTACGATGATTGTAACTGATTATGAAGTTCCTGCAGCGGATATACATCTAGCGTACTTTCCATCTCAATCGCCTGCTTCATTGCCCAAGCCCCAGCAATTGTGGTGATAGTGCATATTTTTTGTTGTAGTGCCTTACGACGAATAGTGAATGAATCTGCAATCGCTTGCTTACCTTCAGTGGTGTTTATAATTAGATCAATCTGACCGTCAATAATCATATCAACGATGTGTGGACGTCCTTGGCGTACCTTGTTGACATGCTGACAGGGAATATTTTGTGTATCAAGAAAATTTGCCGTCCCGTCAGTAGCAACAATGCTAAATCCTAAATCAATATAGGCTAATGCTAGCTCAGCTGCCGCTTGTTTATCTTCGTTACGCACGCTGATAAATACGCATCCATTTGTCGGTAGATCAACACCTGCCGCTGCCTGTGCTTTTGCAAAAGCTTCACCAAAAGTTTTACCCACACCCATCACCTCACCTGTGGATTTCATTTCTGGGCCAAGGATAGGATCCACTCCAAGGAACTTAATAAATGGGAACACCGCCTCTTTCACAGAGTAATGCTGAGGTGTAATTGGATGACCAATATTTTGCTTTGATAGAGATTGTCCCGCCATACATCGTGCTGCTATTTTTGCCAACGGCAGACCAATGGACTTGGAAACAAAAGGCACCGTTCTGGAAGCGCGAGGATTCACTTCTATAAGATAAATATCAGCGCCTTTGACAGCAAACTGAATATTCATCAATCCTACTACATTGAGGCCAAAGGCCAACTGGGTAGTCATCTCACGAATTCTTGTTTGAATATCCTCATCCAACGTATGGGGGGGAAGTGCACATGCAGAATCGCCCGAATGAATACCAGCCTGTTCTATATGTTGCATGATTCCGGCCACATAAACCTGCTCACCATCACAGATCGCATCAACATCAATCTCAATCGCGTCAGATAAAAAGCGATCTAACAATACCGGTGAATCGTTCGAAACAGACACTGCTGTACTCATGTAATGCATCAACTCAGCATCATTATGAACAATCTCCATAGCCCTTCCACCCAGCACATACGAAGGACGCACCACTAATGGATAACCGATTTTATTAGCAAGTGGAACCGCTTCCTCAGCACTTTTTGCGGTGGCATTAGGGGGCTGTAATAATTGCAATTGATTGACTAATTCTTGGAAACGCTCTCGGTCCTCTGCGAGGTCTATCGAGTCAGGTGTGGTGCCTATAATAGGCACACCTGCTGCTTCTAGATCACGAGCTAATTTCAATGGAGTCTGTCCACCAAATTGCACAATCACACCTAACGGCTGTTCGATACGACAAATTTCTAAAACATCTTCGAGGGTCAGTGGGTCAAAATACAAGCGATCAGAGGTATCGTAATCCGTGGATACTGTTTCCGGATTACAATTCACCATGATGGTCTCATAGCCATCATCACGCATCGCTAACGCCGCATGCACACAACAATAATCGAACTCAATTCCCTGACCAATGCGGTTAGGACCACCGCCTAGCACTATGATTTTTTTCTTTTCAGAAGGCTTTGATTCACATTCCTTTTCATAACTGGAATACATATAGGCGGTATTGGTAGCAAATTCTGCCGCACAAGTATCAACACGTTTATAAATCGGATAAATCCCATGTTGCCAACGATAATCACGCACGCTGCTCTCAGTCTCACCGGTAAGTAACTGGGCTAGACGTCGATCAGAAAATCCCTTTCTTTTTAATTGAAAAAGAACATCGGCATCTATGTCAGCTAAGCTTTTACCCTGAAGTGTCTGTTCAGTATTGATCAAATCGTGTATCTGCACGAGAAACCATGGGTCTATAGCGGTGATTTGATACAACTTCTCTATGTCATAACCTGCTCGCATCGCATCAGCTACATACCACAATCGACTCGGGCCGGTTTCAGCAATACGGTCTCTAAGATGATGCTCCCAATCAGACTGAGTTTTGTCGACTATCGGATTAAGACCATCCATGCCCGTTTCTAAGCCTCGCAGTGCTTTTTGCAAAGACTCTTGGAATGTACGACCCATAGCCATGACTTCTCCCACAGACTTCATTTGAGTGCTTAATAACGCAGGCGCTTGCGGGAACTTTTCAAAGGCAAAACGTGGGATCTTCGTCACCACATAATCAATTGATGGCTCAAATGATGCTGGTGTGGCTCCACCTGTAATTTCATTAGCTAATTCATCCAAGGTATAACCTACAGCTAATTTAGCTGCCACCTTAGCAATTGGGAATCCAGTGGCTTTAGAAGCCAATGCTGATGATCGTGATACGCGAGGATTCATCTCAATAACAACCAAACGTCCATTGTTAGGATTGACAGCGAACTGAACATTGGAGCCACCTGTATCGACTCCAATTTTGCGCAGCACCTGCAACGAGGCATCACGCATTATCTGATATTCTTTATCCGTTAGTGTCTGTGCGGGTGCTACCGTGATGGAATCACCAGTGTGCACCCCCATGGGATCTAAATTTTCGATCGAGCAGATGATAATGCAGTTATCAGCCTGATCACGCACCACCTCCATCTCATATTCTTTCCAGCCTAGCAAGGACTCTTCTAACAACACTTCAGTAGTCGGGGATAAATCCAAGCCTCGCGTAACGATACTTTTGAATTCTTCAATATTGTAGGCAATACCACCACCGCTACCACCCAACGTGAATGAGGGCCTGATAATGGTCGGAAATCCGATTTTAGGCTGAATTTCTATCGCTTCATCTATGCTATGTGCGACATAAGAGAGTGCGGATTCAAGACCGATCTCGTTCATCGCCACTTTAAACTTTTCTCGGTCTTCTGCAGTATCAATAGCTTCTTTGGAAGCGCCGATCATTTCTACATTATACTTTTCGAGTATGCCCTCACGATCAAGATCGAGCGCACAATTCAGAGCTGTTTGACCACCCATGGTAGGCAACAACGCGTCTGGTTGTTCACGCTCAATAATCTTCGCTACGGTTTGCCAATTAATCGGCTCGATATAAATCACATCTGCCGTGTCTGGATCGGTCATAATAGTGGCTGGGTTAGAATTCACCAAAATGACCTTATAACCCTCTTCACGTAAAGCCTTACAAGCTTGCACACCCGAGTAATCAAACTCACATGCCTGGCCAATAATGATGGGGCCAGCACCAATTAGGAGAATAGACTGTATATCTGTTCTTTTAGACATAGTTTTATTTTCCTCGTTGAGCTTGCATTGCAGCAATAAATGGCTGGAATAAACCGATCACATCATGAGGACCAGGGCTCGCTTCCGGGTGCCCCTGAAAACTGTAGGCGGGACAATCACGATGACGGATGCCTTGCAAGCTGCCATCAAATAATGAGCGATGAGTAGTAATTAGCGTCTCAGGCAAACTTGTCTCATCAACTGCAAAACCATGGTTTTGGCTACTGATCATGACACGACCTGTTTCGATATCTTTGACAGGATGATTAGCCCCATGATGACCAAATTTCATTTTTATGGTGTTCGCGCCACAAGCTAGGGCGAATAATTGATGACCCAGACAGATACCAAACGTTGGCAACTTGGCTGAGATCAATTGCTGAATCATTTTGATAGCATAGTCACAAGGTTCAGGATCCCCCGGGCCATTGGATAAGAAAACACCTTCCGGTTGATAAGCCACTATATCTTCATAAGAAGTTTGAGCAGGGACGACGTTAATCTCACACCCGAGATCGCGAAGGATACGCAAAATGTTGTGTTTCACACCAAAATCCAAAGCAACCACTCTAAATGGGCGACCCTCACTCATGTCGGTGATAACCGTGGTATTCAATGATTCTGAGGTCCAAGTATTATGATCCCACGAATAAGCATTGTCTGTGGTCACTTCTTTTGCTAAATCCATACCTTTAAGTCCAGCAAAAGCCTGTGCTTGTGAGATATATTCTTGAGGATCTTGTTGTCCACTGACAATCACACCACTTAGGGCGCCTTTTTCTCTTAACCGGCGTGTTAGGCTGCGCGTATCTATGTCAGCAATCGCGACAATATTATGTTGTTTTAGATAATCCTCTAAACTCTGTTGACTGCGCCAATTAGAGTGGATCATTGAGCTATCACGAATTACCAAACCAGCGGCATGCACTAGCTCAGACTCCCAGTCCTCTGAGTTCACGCCGACATTGCCAATGTGTGGATAGGTCAGCGTAACGATTTGTTTGCGATATGAGGGATCAGTAAGAATTTCTTGATAACCGGTCATTGAAGTATTAAAAACGACCTCACCTACCGTACTGCCTTGAGCGCCGATTGAGCATCCTTGAAAAATGGTGCCATCTTCAAGTACCAGATATGCGGGCAATCTCAACCATTTCCTCCTAATCGTGCATGTAAAAAACGGGGCATCTCATAAAGAGGCCCCGCCTTGATATATTTTTTAATTGCTTGGATTGTACTGCAAGTTATCGTCTGTCGGTAGACAATTTTACACTTTAAATCTTCAATCCCAATACATCCTGCATATCATATAGACCCACTGGCTTATCTTTTAACCAATGAGCCGCTCGCATAGCCCCACGCGCAAAAGTCAGTCGGCTAGTCGCCTTATGAGAAATTTCTATGCGTTCACCTATCCCTGCAAAAGTGACTGTATGCTCGCCAACAATATCGCCTGCACGTATGGTCTGGAATCCAATGGTGCCGGGTTTTCTTGAACCAATATTACCGTGACGTGAGTATTCAGCCCGATCCTCTAAATTGACATCCAATGCCTCTGCAATCACTTCGCCCATTCGTAGGGCTGTGCCCGAGGGTGCGTCTACTTTATTCTTATGATGTGCTTCAACGATTTCAACGTCATAGTCTTCACCAAGAGTGTGGGCGGCCGTTTTGAGTATACTTAAGCATAAATTCACACCGACGCTCATATTCGGTGCGAATACTAGCGGAATCACCTGACTAGCGGCCCGAATTAAGGCTTTCTGATCTGTATTAAAGCCAGTAGTACCGATCACCATAGGAATTTTGTGCTGTTGACAAAAAGTCAATGCATCAATTGCGCCTTCTGGGAGGGTGAAATCCACCCACACAGGATCTTGCCAATCGTCAGGATTGGCTTCACTACTTATATTAATAGATTGCTTGTCTATACCCGCTACAAGACCTGCGTCACCTCCACAACAATCTGCGCCAGCTCGGGCCAATGCTGCTATCAGCGCCGTATGCCTGTTCTCGCAGCAAGCTTGCACGAGCGCTTTGCCCATGCGCCCCCCAGCCCCATTCACCACAATGTTTGTTGTCATAATTCTATGCCTGATCTATTTAGACCAAAATTTTAAATCATCAAAGAAGCTTTTGACGCCAGCCCCCCATCCATCTGATTTAGGATTATGACGCTTCCCACCCTCTTGTAAAGAATCATTGAAACGATTGAGTAATTCTTTTTGCTTTTTATTCAAATTCACTGGCGTTTCAATCACTGCATGCACATATAAATCACCTTGAGCACCACCTCTCACTGGTTTCACCCCCTTACCACGCAATCTAAATTGTTTGCCAGTCTGTGATTCAGCAGGAATCTTTAGCATCAACTTGCCATCAAGGGTAGGTATCTCAACCTCCCCACCGATTGCCGCAGTGACAAAACTGATAGGTATTTCACAATGTAAATGCTCACCGTCGCGCTCAAATATGGCATGTTGCTTGACATGAATCTGTACATAAAGATCGCCAGCCGGACCACTATTAGTTCCCGCCTCACCTTCATTTGCCAACCTGATACGGTCTCCCGTATCTACTCCCGCAGGCACTTTCACAGACAAAGTGCGCTTGCGCTCAACTGCCCCTGTGCCATGACAACGCTGACAGGGATTAGTAATGATTTTACCGCGACCATGGCACTTGGGGCATGTTTGTTGGACCGAGAAAAATCCCTGTTGCATTCGCACCTGTCCAGCACCACCGCAAGTCGAACATGTTTCCATTTCAGAGCCGGGTTCTGCGCCACTACCCGAACAAGTCTCACAACTTTGCTTGGAGGTTACATCTATATTTTTCTCAGTGCCGAATACAGCTTCCTCGAGAGTCAACTGCAAATTGTATTGCAGATCAGCACCACGATAGGCACGGTTCTGACTACCTCGACCAGCGCCGCCGCCAAAAATATCCCCGAACATATCACCGAATATGTCACCAAAATCTGCTCCACCTTGGCTTCCACCAAAGCCGGCCTGCTGATCCACGCCAGCATGACCATATTGGTCATAAGCAGCACGCTTCTGAGGATTAGAAATCACATCATAGGCCTCTTTGGCTTCTTTGAATTTTTCCTCAGCTTCAGTACTGCTTTCATTACGATCAGGGTGGTATTTCATCGCAAGACGTCGATAAGCTTTTTTCAATTCAGCTTCATTGACATTTTTTTGTACGCCGAGTACTTCGTAATAATCTCTTTTAGCCATATGTATATTAAATTAAGTTTTCCAGATACAACAAAGTCCGAAGCTAAATATTAGCCTCGGACTAAAGTTTGCATTTCTACGAGTAAAGCCTATTACTGTCAATAGAGCTGCAGCCCTATCATTCAGAGTCAATTATTTACTTGCAGCGTTATCATCATTCTTAACTTCTTCAAACTCTGCATCAACAACGTCTTCTTGACCTTTATCAGCTTGTGCTTCAGCTCCCGCTTGAGACGGATCTGCAGCTGCACCGGATTCTGCATACATCTTCTCTGCTAATTTTCCAGATGCCTCTGTCAGTGCCGTTGTTTTGGCTTCGATCGCATCTTTGTCTTCAGAATCTAACACCTCGCGCAAGTCTTTAATCGCAGCTTCGATGTTGGTTTTATCTTCTTCTGATACTTTATCGCCAAGTTCTTCTAGCGATTTTTCGGACGCATGAATCATCGCATCCGCTTGATTTCGCACACCAACTAGCTCAGCAAACTTACGATCTTCTTCTGCATGAGTCTCGGCATCCTGAACCATCTGGTTAATTTCATCCTCAGACAATCCGCTCGAAGCCTTGATCACAATCGATTGTTCTTTACCGGTTGCCTTATCCTTTGCTGATACATTCAATATACCGTTGGCATCAATATCTAGGCTCACTTCAATCTGAGGCACGCCACGCTGTGCGGGTGGAATGTCAGTCAAATCAAAACGACCAAGAGATTTATTTGAGGCCGCTTGACTGCGTTCTCCCTGCAATACATGCACAGTCACTGCTGTTTGATTGTGCTCAGCCGTAGAAAACACCTGTGAGGCCGTCGTTGGTATAGTCGTGTTCTTTTCAATCAACTTAGTCATTACACCGCCCATGGTCTCGATGCCCAGCGAGAGTGGTGTGACATCTAGTAAGAGTACATCTTTAACGTCACCCCCCATTACACCTCCTTGAATCGCAGCACCCATGGCGACTGCTTCATCAGGATTAACATCTTTTCTTGGCTCTTTTCCAAAGAAATTCTGCACGGCCTCTTGAACTTTCGGCATGCGAATTTGGCCACCTACGAGAATCACGTCATCAATGTCAGAAGCCTTTAATCCAGCATCAGCTAATGCCATCTTGCATGGCTCTATAGTGCGTTGAATCAAATCATCTACTAATGATTCTAATTTTGCACGTGTCACCTTAATATTGAGATGTTTTGGGCCACTCTGATCAGCAGTGATGTAAGGCAGATTCACCTCGGTTTGTTGTGATGACGACAACTCAATCTTAGCTTTTTCAGCGGCTTCTTTAAGTCGCTGCAGAGCTAATGGATCATTGTGAAGATCAACGCCTTGATCTTTTTTGAACTCATCAGCCAAGTATTCGATTAAGCGTAAGTCAAAATCCTCTCCACCAAGGAATGTATCACCATTGGTTGCAAGCACTTCGAACTGGTGTTCACCATCGATTTCCGCAATTTCAATAATAGACACATCAAAAGTACCACCACCTAAGTCGTATACCGCTAGTTTACGGTCACCTTCTTGTTTATCCAGCCCATAGGCCAATGCTGCTGCTGTTGGTTCATTAATGATACGTTTGACATCAAGACCGGCAATTTTACCTGCATCTTTAGTAGCCTGACGTTGTGAGTCATTGAAATATGCCGGCACAGTTATGACCGCCTCAGTGACACTTGAGCCAAGATACTCTTCTGCTGTCTTTTTCATTTTCATGAGTACACGCGCGGAAATTTCTGGCGGCGCCATCTTTTTATCATGCGCCTCTACCCATGCATCACCATTGTCAGCTTTGACAATTTTGTATGGCACCAATTTTATGTCTTTTTGAACGGCATCTTCATCAAAGCGTCTTCCAATCAAACGCTTAACAGCATAAAAAGTATTTTCTGGGTTAGTCACCGCCTGACGTTTGGCTGATTGACCCACCAACACTTCATCAGAGTCACTGAACGCCACGATTGAAGGAGTGGTTCTATCACCTTCACTATTTTCAATTACTTTTGATTTACCGCCATCAATGACAGATACACATGAATTCGTTGTGCCTAAATCAATACCAATAATCTTTCCCATAACTATTTACTCCAAAAAATGTTCTCTTCAGCACTATCAGCGTATAGGTGATTGCGCGTTTAATCTTCTATGTTTGAATATTAGGGCGGGGATAATTTTTTCAAGCCCTAAGGATGAATTTTATTGCTTATTTATGCATCAGCCACCTTAGACACGATCACCATTGCTGGGCGCAATAAGCGATCATTCAATAAATATCCTTTTTGCATAACAGCTATCACCGTATTCGGTTCATATTCGTTGCTTGACTGCATAGTCATGGCTTGGTGATGGTTAGGATCAAAACTCTCACCAACAGGATTGATCTCGACAATATTAAACTTCTCCAATACCTGTGAAAGCATTTTCAACGTTAAGTCGGTACCTTCACGCAATTTATCTGCATCAGCATCCTCTGTACTTAGACCCAATTCTAAGCTGTCTTTAACCGCTAATAGGTCTTGACTAAACTTCTCAAGTGCAAATTTGTGTGCAGACTGGACATCTTTCTCAGCACGACGCTTAACATTTTCAAGCTCGGCCACTGACCGAGTATACAAATCCCAATGTTCTGAGCTTTTTTCTTGTGCTTCTTGTAAAGCCTGTTGAAGCTGCTCTACAGAAGACACTGATGTATCCTCTGTCTCTGATTCAGTATTTTGGTCGTTGCCTGGATCTTCACTTGAGTTCTCATTTGGCTCAGATAATGTATTAGAAGCTTGATCTGCAACAGCGCTGTCCTCGGGCACAGGTTCGAGCTCTACACGTCCATTATCTTCAACATCACCAGATGATTCCGAATGGTTAGACATAAAAATTCCCTGAGTTAATTAACAATTGTTACCAATGTGGGTGCAGTTAATCAGAATTCAAGGCCTCACTGAGTAATTTTGCGGTCACATCAACTATGGGTATTACACGATCGTAAGCCATGCGTGTGGGTCCTACAACAGCGAGCACTCCTTTAACATCTTGATTAGCATGATATGGTGCAGTCACCACACTACAATCATCAAACACTTGATAACCAGATTCGCTTCCAATGAATATCTGCACGCCAGTCGCGCAAATACAGCGATCTAATAGATGCAGCACTTCTTTTTTTTGATTAAAGGCATCAAATAGCCCACGCAAAGTATCAACATTGGATAGTTCCTCAAATTCCATTAAGTTGGTTTGCCCATCCACAATATAATTTGCAGTGGTTTCTTCCTGTTGTGTAAATATTTTCTCACCTAAGGTAATCGCATTGCGCATCAATGCGTCCATATCGTGTCTAACTGTATCAAGGTCTCTGAGAAGTATTTTTCTTACCTCCTGAAGTGTGCGGCCAGCCAAAATATCATTGAGATAATTAGCTGCTTCACGCAACTCGGAAGAACTATATTCCCTATCAAGATTAATGATTCGATTATGCACTTCTTTTTTATCAACGACTAAGATAGCTAACACGCGTTGATCTGATAGACTGAGAAATTCTATCTGTCGGAAAGCCGCTTTGTGATGCTGAGGAACAGTGATCACACCTGCCATCTGCGTAAGAGATGACAGTAAACTAGTGGCAGTCTCCACCACGCCCTGAGTAGTCTCTTGCGTGGAGGTTAAACGAGATTTAAGGCCGGTCACCATTGATGAATTTAATGGCTTCACCTCCAGCATAGTATCGACAAATAGTCGGTAACCACGTGCTGTTGGGATGCGCCCTGCAGACGTATGAGGTGAGTGCAAATAGCCTAAATTTTCTAATTCCGACATGACATTACGTACCGTGGCAGGACTTACATCCAGCTCCGATACTCGTGCCAGCGTTCTGGAACCAACGGGTTGGCCATCTTGAATAAAACTCTGCACTAACACTCGGAATAAGTGCTGGGTGCGAGCATCCAGTTGTTGATCCATATCATCGACCTCATCGTGGTTATGCATTAGTATCGATATAACGCTGCTAATAGCTGAATTTTATATTACATTAACGGAAAATTGGACAGTTAAATGATTATGACTAATGTTTGAGTTATATTCGCATATAGCAGTTTCAACTTTGGCCATTTTAGTCATGAACTTTGACGTTAACTGAATCTTACGAGAGCAAGAAAAACCCTACATTAGTCACTTTCAGGGCACACTAAAATTGTGAAAAATCAATTCAACTCTATCGGTATTATCGCAAAACAAAATGATGAACAAGTCATTGCTACTGTGCGCAGCTTGTACGAACTGCTCACACGCAGACAGATTCGTATTGTGGCAGATAAACACACACAACAATACCTAACTCAATCAGCGGATTTATGCATCGAGGTTAATGATATGCATACTGAAATTGATCTTGCTGTGGTGGTTGGTGGTGACGGTACCTTGCTTGCTGCCGCTCAATCAATGCTCAATCATAATATTCCTATCATTGGTATCAATCGTGGTCGATTAGGTTTCCTCACTGATATTCCACCCGCAAATTTAGACACCGATCTGAACGATATGTTGAATGGCGAGTGTTTTGAGGAAAAACGACCAACACTCAGTGCCACAGTCATGCGCGACAATAAAGTTATTGCGCAACGTTTTGCAATTAATGACATTGTTGCTCACGCACTCACTAGTGTGAGAATTATTGATTTGGAAACAAGAATCAACGATGAATTCTTAAATACTCTGCGTGCCGACGGCTTGGTCGTGTCCACTCCGACTGGCTCCACCGCTTATGCCTTGTCAGGAGGAGGCCCAATCGTCCATCCAACTGCAAACAACACAATTTTAGTACCGATATGCCCACATACACTGAGCAATAGACCAATTGTAGTCAACAATGATAATCGTCTAGAAATCATTTACTCTGATAGTAACCAACATCGTGGGGTTGTTGCTGTAGATGGGCAGATGATTAGCGAATTGAATCCCGGTGATAGCATAGTGATTGAAAAATCACCCAAACCGCTAATATTAATCCAGCCTAATGGCTACTCATTTTTTAATGTATTACGTGAGAAGCTGAACTGGAGTCGACAACCCTAAGCATATGCTCAAATCGCTACATATCAATAACTTCGCCATCATCCAACACTTGGAGTTAGAATTTTTTGCAGGGTTAAGCACCCTCACTGGGGAAACTGGTGCGGGCAAATCTATCATCATTGGCGCCATTGGACTAGTACTAGGTGATCGTGCTGACAGCTCCCTAATCCGCGCAGGTGAAGAAACCGCTGAAATTATTTTAGTAATTGAGCTAGCTAAAAATTCGGCCATACTAGACTGGATGCAA
>Ga0181587_10001363_pt1 | contig 20460 bp, 16 predicted proteins | sample 071ome_27_FD_132463 | JGI IMG/M metagenome (GOLD analysis project Ga0181587, IMG submission 132463) | Coastal salt marsh microbial communities from the Groves Creek Marsh, Skidaway Island, Georgia - 071409AT metaG (megahit assembly) | ecosystem: Environmental > Aquatic > Marine > Intertidal...
GACGTGATGCACACGCTCACCAGACTGTTCACCTCGAACGGAGTTCCAGAACACATCAGGTCGGACAACGGCCCGGAGTTCACTGCGAAGGCGATTCGAGACTGGTTGCCACGTGTCGGAGTACAGACTCTGTTCATTCAACTAGGGAGTCCATGGGAGAACGGCTACAACGAGAGCTTCAACGGGAAGCTCAGAGATGAGCTGCTAAACGCCGAAATTTTTTACTCGTTGAAGGAGTTACAGATACTGACAGAACGTTGGAGAAGGGAGTACAACACGATTCGACCACACAGCTCGCTCGGGTATCGACCGCCAGCACCTGAAACCGTCAGGCTGAAGCAGGCAGTTGGACTAACATAGCGAGTGGTACAGGTTCTGGGGGCAGGTCACCAGGCTCTTCAAGCTTACCATGCACGCGAGGGGCACTGCCGAGTGCCCGATAAGCACTCCGAGGGCGAATTCAAGCTAGGCGGTTGGGTTAGCGCACAGAGAAGTAATAAGGACAGCATGGCGGAAGAGCGGCGCCAGCGACTGGATGATCTCGGGTTCGTTTGGGCTACCCCCCGCTCCGGCCAAAAATAGTCCGGATTTCCGTACCCTAGTTTTACCGCACAATTCTAGAAAGCTGATTACGTGACAAACTCGGCCCAAGCCCCCTGCCCCTAGAACCGCGGGCCGTGATCAGAGGCTGATCGCTCGGTCTACCATTTAAATAATTACCTGAAAGCCGGACGGGCCCCTGGCCATTTTCCGCAGTCCGCGGTTTACGGGCAAAGCTCGCCAGTTCTTAAACCGAGGCAAGATATGCACGGGTTACGGCCCACAGGCCTCGGCTCGTGGGCCACGGGGAGGGTTGGCTAGAGCTGGGTGGTTCTTGGATAGATGGCAGAGTGCAGGTGGGCGTCAATGTATCGAAGCCCCACGCTCAGGCTATTTATCCTATATTTTGTAACCCAGTTGTAACCCATGAAGCGAAAGGGCCTTAGCGAAAATCCACTAAGGCCCTGAAAAGATTGGTGGGCGCACAAGGACTCGAACCTTGGACCCGCTGATTAAGAGTCAGCTGCTCTACCAACTGAGCTATGCGCCCTCACGCGCCGCAAGGCGGCGTCACGCCGCCGGATGTTCGCTCGTATCGAAAATCGCCGAGACGACCAGAAATCCGGGAGAGCGGTTAGATAGCAAAGGCGGGGTGTCTTGTCACCCCGGAACTGCGCGATCAGCGCTCGGTCTCACCCCGTCGATTGAGAAGAATATCGCGATGCACATAGGCGCATAGCACGAATCCGAAACCGATCATCAGCGACAGCATCGCCGTCCCGCCATAGGACAGCAGCGGCAGCGGCACGCCGACAACCGGCACCAGCCCCATGACCATGGCGATGTTGATGAACACGTAGAAAAAAAACGTCCCGGTGATACCGATCGCAACCAGTCTGCCGAACTGGTTGCGAGTCCTGAGCGCGATAGCAAAGCCGTAAATGATGACAAGGATGTAAATGCCCAGCAGCGTCAGCCCGCCCGCCATGCCGAACTCCTCCGCCAGCATGGTGAAAATGAAATCGGTCTGCTTTTCTGGCAGAAAATTGAGATGCCCCTGGGTGCCGCCGAGAAAACCCTTACCGAACACACCGCCGGATCCAAGCGCGATCTTGGACTGCATTATGTGATACCCCGCCCCCAGCGGATCGCTTTCAGGATCGAGAAACGTCATGATGCGCCGCTTCTGATAGCCGTGAAGCTGGGACCAGGCGAGAGGCAGCGCGGCCAGCACGACGCCGGTCACGACCGCGAACTTCCAGGCGCGAACTCCGGCCATAAACAGGATCACACCAGCGGTCAGCGCCAGCATGATGGCGGTGCCCAGGTCGGGCTGCCGAACGACGAGGCCGACCGGCGCGGCGATCAGCAGCACGGGCATCAGCAGAAAGGATGGCCGCGCGATCTCCTCCAGGGTCGCCCCGTGAAAATAGCGCGCAAGCGCCAGAACCAGGGCGATCTTCATAACTTCCGATGGCTGAAGCTGGATCACGCCGAGATTGATCCAGCGCTGCGCGCCCATCCCCACCACGCCCATCGCCTCGACCGCGATCAGCAGCGTGAGCGCGAGCAGATAGAACGCATAGGCGTAGCGCATCCAGAAACGGATATCCGTGACGGCGACCGACAGCATCAGCACCAGCCCGATACCGAAGCGGATCAACTGGCGGGATGCCCAGGGATCCCACTGTGCCCCCGCCGCCGAATACAGCATCGCGGCGCCGATCCCCGCCAGCAGGGCAAGAAGAAGAACCAGACCCCAGTTGAGCTGCCACAGCTTCTGGCCGAGCGTCAGCTGCTCCGGATCGGCGCTACGCAGCCTCATGCTTTTTCCTCTTTCGAGGGGGGCGCGACGGTTGTCGCAATACCGCGGGCGGACGGGTCGCGGCGCAGCGTTTCATGAAGGATGTCGCGGGCGATTGGCGCCGCCACGGCCGACCCGCCGCCGCCATGCTCGACCACGACCGCAATCGCGTAGCGCGGTTCCTCGACCGGGGCATAAGCCACAAACAGGGCATGGTCCCGGTCCTTCCAGGGACGATCCCTGTTCTTCAGAACCCGCGTCTCCCTCTCCGCCTTCGAAATGCGATTGACCTGAGCCGTGCCGGTCTTGCCAGCCATCTCCATGCCGGCCTCCGCTATGCGGGCGCTAAACGCCGTACCGCGTTCGCTGTTGGTCACCGCATTCATTCCGTCAAGTACGACGCGGAGATGCGCCGGATCGACCTTGATCGCTTCGCCCGCCGCCGGCTCGTTGGGTGACGCCTCGCCGTTGCTCATCGTCGCGTGCAGTAAATGCGGCTTCACGACTTTCGCCGTCGCCATTCGAGCGGTCATGACGGCGAGCTGCAGCGGCGTGGTCAGGATAAAACCCTGGCCGATGCCGGCGACGAGCGTTTCGCCTCCCTGCCACGCCACGCCGGTTCTCTTCTTCTTCCACGCTGCGGTGGGCATAAGCCCGCTCCGTTCACCGGGCAGATCGATGCCGGTTTTCTCGCCCAGCCCGAAACGGCTCGCCATGTCGGCGATGGCGTCGATGCCGACGCGCTTGGAAATTTCGTAGAAGTAGGTATCGCAGCTCTGCTGCAGCGCGGCATTCATATCCATCCAGCCATGGCCGTGCTTTTTCCAGCAATGGAACCGCGCATTGCCCAGCTCGACATGACCGCGGCAGAACACCTTCTTATCGGGGTCGATGACGCCCTTTTCGAGAGCCGCCAGCGCGACGATCATCTTGAAAGTGGAGCCCGGCGCGTAACATCCGGAAATCGCCTTATTGCTGAGCTGGGAATAGGGGTCAGTCGATATCTGCTTCCACTGGTCGCGGGTCAGGCCGACATTAAAGATATTGGGATCGAAGCCGGGTACAGAGGCAAGCGCGATGATCGCGCCTGTACGCGCGTCGAGCACGACAGCTGAAGCCGACAGCTTGTCGCGCAGCTTCTCGAAGGCAAGGTTCTGGATTTCGAGGTCGATGGTCAGCAGAATATCCTCGCCCGTCTGTCCCTCCTGCCGCGACAGTTCGCGTATCACGCGGCCGAGCGCATTGACTTCGAGCTGGGAATTTCCGGCCTTTCCGCGAAGGCGTATATCATGGATACGTTCGATGCCGGATTTGCCGATCCGGAAACCGGGAAGCTCCAGCAGCGGGTCGCCGGTCAGCTCCTTTTCCGATACGGCAGCGACGTAGCCCAGGAGATGGGACGCGTCGGCGCCGAGCGGATATTCCCGGCTCTGCCCCACGTCAATCTCGATACCCGGTAGATCGGGCGCGTTGACCTCGATCCGGGAAACTTCAGACCAGTCGAGGTTCTCCCGCACCGTGACGGGCACAAAACGCCGATAGCGGCGGATGTCCCGCAATACCCTCTTGCGATCGTAGTCATCGATCGAAATCAGTTTTCCCAGAGCGTCCAGAGTCGCGTCGACATCGTCAGTCCGCTCCGCGACGAGGAGAACCCGGTAGTTTTCACGGTTGACCGCAAGCGGTACCCCGAACCGGTCCAGAATACGACCGCGCGGCGGCGGCAGCAGACGTACATTGATCCTGTTTTCCTCGGCGAGCAGGCGGTAGCGGCTCGATTCCAGCACCTGGAGCTGGTACATCCGTCCCGCTAGCAGCCCGAACAGGGCAAGCTGTCCTCCGCCCAGCAGCAGCGCCCGCCGCGAGAAAACCTTGTAGCGTGCTGAGTCTTCCCGATACACGATCCCGACCGCGGTCAGTTCTGCGGCAAGAGTTTCTGGTGCGTCCAGGAAAACAGCCACACCAGAAACGGAAACAGCGCGATGGTCATCGCGGCCCTGACCAGAACGAGCCGGGGATCGAGAAAATCCAGATGATAGATTGCGGTAATCAGCCATTCGGCGAACGCAGCGGATAGCCCGACAACCACAAAACCGAACCACAGGACCATGAAGGATTTTCCCCGGAATACGCGGTTCTGGGAAACGGCGAATGTCCGCACCAGAACAAGGATGGCGGCGTTCAGACCGGGAGGCGTGCCGATCAAAATGTCCTGCAGCAGCCCGATCAGGAATACCGTGATCGGCGAAAGCGCGTCGGACCGGAACACGGCCCAGTAAAAAACCGCCATCAGGACGAAATTCGGCGCGACGGCACCGAACGCCGGCAACGAATAGGGTATGGTCGAAAAAAGCACCAGCAGAATCCCGAGCGCCGCGGGAATCAGGTTCCGCGCCAGCGCATCAAGCTGCTGGGAAAGAGTCGGGCTCACGGCGCGGTTGGCGCGCGGCGGGCCGTTCGTGGCGTCTGTATCGGCTCCACACGCGGAAAATCGACGAGCCGGACGAATTCCAGCCGGTCGAGCTGAGCAAACGGTTCGACTCTCGGGGTGCCGCTGCTATCGATCACTACCCGACCGACCGACAGCCCCGGCGGAAACACGCCTCCATGCCCGGACGTAACGATCCTGTCGCCAGTATGAACCGAAGCATTCGCGGGCAGAAACGAAAGCCTGGGCAACCGGCTGTTATCGCCGGCCAGGATCGCCCGCTCGCGGCTGGATTCGACCAGCACGGGAACCCTCGAGTTGATATCCGTGATCAGCAGGATGCGCGCCGAACGATGGCCAGCCTGCGCCACGCGGCCGGCGAGACCGGCGCCAGTAATGGCAGCCTGCCCCTTTGCAACGCCGACAGATGCTCCCGCATTGACAATTGCTGAACGCACGAACACGCCACCGGAATCGCCAACCACGCGGGCGGTCACGAAACGCGCTTCGGCAGGCGGGCTGTAAGCCAGCAGCGACTGGAGGACCTCATTCTGCGCGGCCAGGTGTCGGGCCGATTCCTGCCATCCGAGCAGACGCTGGTTCTCCCGCGCCAGCCTGACGTTTTCATCCCGCAGATAGGCCAGTTCGCGCGCTGTCTCCACCCCTTCGCGAACCGTTGCGGCCGGTCTGGACAGCATATCCATCATCGGGGCGAAGACATCGACGACGACAACGGAGACCCGTTCGACGATGGCATTGTCCGTACGACCGAGCACCATCAGGGCGGCACCCCCCATCACGAGAAACAGAAATGCAAAACGGTGAAGCCGACCCAGAATGCCGACTGTCTGCCGCGATGCCCTTGTGCCGTTTCTTGCCGCCACGTCGTTTCCGCTTTCGTCAGAATGTCCTCAGACGACCCACCGCTCAGTCCTCGTCGCTCAGAACCTTTTTGAGCGTCTTGAATTCCTCAAGGCAGTGACCGGTGCCAAGCGCCACGCAGGACAGCGGCTCATCGGCGATCGAAACCGGCAGGCCGGTCGCATGACGCAATACCAGATCCAGGTTCCCGAGCAGCGAACCGCCGCCGGTCAGAACGATTCCCTTGTCGACGATATCCGCCGCCAGTTCTGGCGCGGTGTGTTCAAGCGCTACCTTTACAGCCTCGATGATCGCGCCGACAGGCTCGGCCAGGCTTTCGGCGATCTGACGTTCCGACAGCAGGATCTCTTTGGGCACGCCGTTCATCAGGTCGCGACCGCGGATTTCCATGGTCGCGCCCTCCCCATCATTGGGAACGCTGGCCGAGCCGATTTCCTTCTTGATGCGTTCGGCGCTGCTCTCGCCGACAAGAAGGTTATGGTTGCGGCGAATGTAGAAGGCAATCGCCTCATCCATCTTGTCGCCGCCGACGCGAACGCTTCGGGAATAGACCAGACCGCCGAGCGACAGCACCGCCACCTCGGTGGTGCCGCCGCCGACATCGACAACCATCGAACCTGTGGGCTCAGTCACCGGAAGACCGGCGCCGATCGCCGCCGCCATCGGCTCCTCAATGATGAACACCCGGCGCGCACCAGCGCTTTCCGTGGACTGGCGGATGGCGCGACGCTCGACCGCCGTCGACCCGGACGGTACCGCGACAATGATCTGCGGACTGGCATAGGTCCGACGGTTATGCACCTTGAGAATAAAGTGCTTGATCATTTCCTCGGCGACTTCGAAATCGGCGATGACGCCGTCGCGGAGCGGGCGGATAGCTGTAATATTGCCCGGCGTTCTGCCGAGCATCATCTTCGCTTCGTCACCGACCGCCAGGACCTGCTTCTTGCCCTTGGTTTCCGATATGGCGACAACCGATGGTTCGTTGAGAACGATACCGCGCCCCTTGACATAAACAAGCGTGTTCGCCGTCCCAAGGTCGATCGCCATATCGGCGGAAAGCATCCCAAGAAGCCGTGAAAACATGACCGTTTACTTCCTCACTTAACTCAAACTCGTTGCACGCGGACACTGCATCAGGACCGCGCCTGCCTCAGGCCGACAGCGCGCCCGGCGCCGTCCTTTCCCGTTTGACCATCAGCTTGTTCAGGGCGTTGACGTAGGCGCGCGCCGACGCAACCAGCGTATCCGTGTCAGCGCCCTGCCCCATCACCGTCTTGCCGTCCTCGCCCAGACGGACTGTGACGCCGGCCTGGGCATCCGTTCCCTCGGTCACCGCATTCACCTGGTAAAGCTGGAGCGTCGCCGTATGCGGCACCAGTTCGCGGATGGCGTTAAAGGTCGCGTCAACAGGCCCGTCGCCGGTAGAGGTGACTGTCCGGATTTCACCGTCGACCATCAGTTCGAGCTCCGCTGTCTGAGGGCCTTTGGAGCCGCAAACCACGCGGAGACCTTCGAACTGAATGGCATCATTGCCGCGCAGTACCTCGTCATCGACCAGCGCGACGATGTCCTCGTCATAGACATCCTTCTTCTTGTCGGCGAGATCCTTGAACCGGCGGAACGCCTCATTGACGGCGTTGTCGCCCAACTCGTAGCCCAGCTCTTTCAGCTTCACGCGGAACGCGTGGCGGCCGCTATGCTTGCCCATCACCAGCTTGGACTGGCGCAGCCCGACCGATTCTGGCGTCATAATCTCGTAGGTCTGAGCGTGCTTCAGCATGCCGTCCTGGTGAATCCCGGATTCATGCGCGAACGCGTTGGCCCCGACGATCGCCTTGTTGGGTTGCACAACGAAACCGGTGATCGTCGAAATCAGCCGCGAGGCGCGGGTGATGAATTCGGAGTTAATGCCGGTCGTGAAGGGCAGCATGTCATGGCGCGTCCTCAGCGCCATCACGATTTCTTCCAGAGCCGCGTTGCCGGCGCGTTCGCCTAGCCCGTTGATTGTGCACTCCACCTGGCGCGCGCCGTTGGCGACACCGGCCAGCGAGTTGGCCACGGCGAGCCCCAGGTCGTTATGACAATGGGTCGAGAAAATCGCCTTGTCGGCGTTCGGCACCCGCTCGAGCAACATCGCGATCAGCGATCCGAATTCCTCGGGCACCGCGTAACCGACCGTATCGGGAATATTGATCGTCGTCGCACCGGCTTCGATGGCGGCCTCTACCGTACGGCACAGGAAATCGTGCTCGGTCCGCGAACCGTCCTCCGGCGACCACTCGACGTCGTCCGTGAAGTTGCGCGCGAACGATACGCTGTCGGTCACCGCCGCATGGACTTCGTCCGGCTCCATCTGCAGCTTGTATTTCATATGCAGCGGAGACGTCGAAATGAAGGTGTGGATGCGTTTCCGTTCGGCTGGCTTCAGCGCCTCGCCGGCGCGTTCGATATCGCCGCGCGCGGACCGCGCCAGACCGCAAACCGTCGAGTCCCTGACGACTTTCGCGATTTCGTTGACAGCCTGGAAATCGCCGTTGGACGCAATCGGAAACCCTGCCTCGATCACGTCGACGCCCATCTCTTCGAGCAGTTCGGCGATCTGCAGCTTTTCTTCCAGATTCATGGATGCGCCCGGCGACTGTTCGCCATCGCGCAAGGTTGTATCGAATATGATGACCCGGTTCGGGTCTTTGCTGGCGTTCATGACTCAGCTCCTCTTCCAATAGGGATTAGCGACGTTCATTACACGGTTCCCCTGAACGGCCAGCCGGCTGGCTTATCCGTTCAGGGGCCGCTAAGTCGCAGTCCCCGCAGGAACGCAAGCGCCGACAACAGGGCGCGGAAAGCCACGGAATGCAGGTACATTCCGGCCATTCCGGTTCCCGTAATATCGTGTCGTGCCGTCATCGTTCCCTGGTGCCTGCTGAGTAGGGCGCCGACCATCGAAAAGCCCTCTCAAACGGTTCATTACCGAACCGACCGAATGAAGACTCTCAACAGTTTTATGCTAACTCTCTATTCCTAATCCCTTATTAACGTTAATTGCAACGTTTTTTCGGACGGTTAACGGATTACCGGCATCAATTGCCATCAACTGCGGAAAGTGGTCTTCCTCTTCTGGCTCTGTGCGGGCTCAATTCACGCTATCGAGTTCTCCAGACCATCGACAGAGGGTAACATGGTGTCAGACTTAAGAATTGGAAGAACCGCCATGCCTTCAGGAATCTGCGTCTCCTCCGCCGCCGCGTTACTGGCGATCGCCCTCACAGGAGCCTTCTCCGCGAGTGCGCTGGCCGAAGACTGCGAAGCCGACCCTAATCAGGCCCTGTCCGTGGCGGGCGGATGCCTTGCAATCGAAAGTCACGTTTCACGACCGGGAGGACCGCTTGTCGTCTTCATTCACGGAGATTCGGGTATTTCGAGGCGATATACCGGCCAGCTGGACCGCATTCGGGACAGCGGTATAAACCTCGTCGTTCTGGCGCGTCCCGGCTTCAGAACGCGCGATGGACGCATGAGTACGGGCCCTGACTCAGACACCTACGACAATTATACGCCTGCGGTGATCGACAGCCTCGGCAGCGCGCTGCGCCAACTCCGGAAATTCCACAACGCCAGCCGTCTGGTGCTATTCGGACATTCCGGCGGCGCGATGATTTCCGGCATTCTCATGGGGCGCGCCCCCGGAGTCGCCGAAGCGTCGGTGCTCGTCGCATGGGCCTGCAACACCCCGAAATGGCGCGCATGGCGAGAGCTGTCAGCCGGCAAGAGCGGAAACTGGCCCAACAGCCTCTCGGCCCACGACTATCTCGACCAATACCCGGCTTCGTCCCGCATCTATGCGCTGACAGGGGACGTAGACGACAATACGAAACCGTCATTCGCTCGCGCATGCGTCGAGGCGCTAAGAGCGCGCAACATCAAGGCCACGCTCGAAATCGTCGAACGATCCGGGCATAACCGCGTCATGCGGTCGGAAAAAGTACTTGAAGCGATCCGCGCCGCCGTCAAACCGTAAACCGGGCGCTGCCGTCAGTTCTTTGACTTGTCGACCAGCCGGTTCTCGGCGATCCACGGCATCATGGCGCGCAGACGTTCGCCTACCTCTTCCACCTGGTGTTCAGCCTCGCGACGGCGCGTCGCCTTGAAGCTGGCCTGTCCGGCGGCGTTTTCAAGCACCCAGTCCCTGGTAAATCTGCCGGACTGAATATCGTCGAGAACTTCCTTCATGCGCGCCTTGACCGACTCGTCGATCAGACGCGGCCCGGTAATGTAATCGCCGTATTCCGCCGTGTTCGAGATCGAGTAGCGCATGTTCGCGATGCCGCCCTCATAGATCAGGTCGACAATCAGCTTTACCTCGTGCAGGCATTCGAAATAGGCCATCTCCGGCGCGTAACCGGCTTCGACCAGCGTCTCGAACCCGGCCTTGATCAGCGAGGTCAGCCCGCCGCACAGCACCGCCTGCTCGCCGAACAGATCGGTTTCGCATTCCTCGCGGAAGGTGGTCTCGATGATACCGGCGCGGCCGCCGCCGATGGCCGACGCATAGGAAAGCCCAATATCGAGCGCATTGCCCGACGCGTCCTGATCGACCGCGATCAGACAGGGAACGCCGGCGCCCCGCTGGTACTCGGACCGCACGGTATGGCCAGGCCCCTTGGGCGCAATCATGAAGACGTCGAGATCGCTCCGCGCCTCGATCAGCTTGAAATGGATGTTGAGCCCGTGTGCAAAGGCAAGCGCCGAGCCCTGTCGCAGGTTGTCGCGCAGATCGTCTTCGTAAAGAGCGGCCTGCAGCTCGTCAGGCACCAGAATCATGGTGACATCGGCCCATTGCGCGGCTTCCGCCGGCGTCATGACCTTGAGCCCGGCGGCTTCCGCCTTGGCGATGCTGGACGAACCTTCGCGCAGCGCGACCACGACTTCCTTGACGCCGCTCTCGCTCAGATTGATGGCATGGGCATGGCCCTGGCTGCCGTATCCGACGATAGCGACCTTCCTGGATTTAATCAGGTTAACGTCTGCATCCCGGTCGTAATAAACACGCATGATTTCGATTCCTCGTTTCTCTGTAATCTCAAGTCGATTTCTGCACCGGTAATAAACCGGTGGACATTACGGGTTGGGGTAGCGGCTCAATGTCCGCCAGCCCAAAAAAGCGTGGCACGGTTTAAATCCCCTTCGCCCCGCGTGCAATAGCAACCACGCCAGTGCGGGAAATCTCGACCAGCCCGAGCGGTTTCATCAGCTCTACAAACGCGTCGATCTTGTCCGTCGCGCCGGAAATTTCGAATACGAACGATTTCGAGGTCGAGTCTATGGCGTTGGCGCGGAAGATATCGGCGATCCGGAGAGCCTCGACGCGCTTGTCGCCGCTACCGCGCACCTTCACCAGCGCCAGCTCGCGCTCGACGCTCGGGCCTTCGACTGTCAGGTCCGTGATGCGGTGCACCGGCACCAGCCGGTCGAGTTGCGCCTTGATCTGCTCGATGATCTGCGGCGTTCCGGAGGTCACGATCGAAATACGCGAGACCCCGTTTTCGCGATCCACCTCGGCAACGGTCAGGCTTTCGATGTTGTAGCCGCGGCCGGAAAACAGGCCGATAACGCGCGCCAGAACGCCGACCTCGTTATCGACCAGCACCGCCATCGTGTGCCGTTCGCTGGTATCCACCCCTGTTTCTCCTTGCTGAGTTGTCCCTGGAGATCAGACCAGGACCATGCCTTCGACGGACGTTTCCCGTTCCTTTTCATCCTCAGGCCCGAGAATCATCTCATTATGCGGCGCACCCGACGGTATCATCGGGAAGCAGTTCTCCTCCTGGTCGACAGCGATATCGCAGATCGTAAAGCGGTCGTTGGACAGCATTTCCTTGATCACGCCATCGACATCGTCGGGCTTCGTCGCCCGCAGACCCGCGGCGCCGTAAGATTCCGCCAGCTTGACGAAATCCGGGAGCGACGCGGTGTAGCTCTCCGAGTAACGACCGCCATAGAGCAGTTCCTGCCATTGTCGCACCATGCCCATATACTGGTTGTTCAGAATGAACACCTTTACGGGCAGCCGGTACTGAACTGCGGTCGACATTTCCTGAATATTCATCAGGAACGAGGCCTCGCCGGCCACGTCGATGACCGTCGCCTTGGGATGCGCCACCTGCACGCCGATCGCAGCGGGAAAACCGTAACCCATGGTTCCCAGCCCGCCGGACGTCATCCAGCGGTTGGGTTCGTCGAACCGGTAGAACTGCGCGGCCCACATCTGGTGCTGACCGACTTCGGTCGTGATGTAGGTGTCGGTCCCCTTCGTAAGTTCGTATAGCCGTTCCAGCGCGTATTGCGGCTTGATCAGCTTCTTCGACGGCACGTAACGCAGGCAGTCGCGCTTGCGCCATTTCTCGATCTGCGTCCACCAGGCCTTTTGCGCCTTGGGGTCGCGTTTCGCCTTGATCTCCTTCCACACCGCGATCATGTCGGCGAGCACGCTGGCGCAATCGCCGACGATAGGGACATCGACCACCACGTTCTTGTTGATCGAGCTGGGATCGATATCGACGTGGATCTTTTTCGACCCCGGAGAGAACTCGGACAGCAGCCCCGTCACCCGGTCGTCGAACCGCGCGCCGATATTCACCATCACATCGCAGTCGTGCATCGCGAGGTTGGATTCGTACGTCCCATGCATCCCGACCATGCCGAGAAACTGGCGGTCGTTCGCGGGATAGGCGCCGAGCCCCATCAGGGTGAGCGTGATCGGATCGCCGGTCATACGGACGAATTCGGTCAGCAGCTTGTGCGCCCGAGTCCCGGAATTTATTACCCCGCCGCCGCAATAAAATAGTGGCTTCTTAGCCTTGGCGATCAGCTCCACAGCTTCGCGGATGAGGGCCTTGTCGCCCTTGATGCGCGGCCGGTAGGTCTTGTGTTTGGCCTGGGTGATCTTGATGGGCTCGTACGCCGCCTCCTCGATCAGCACGTCCTTGGGCAGGTCGACCACCACCGGCCCCGGTCGCCCGGCCTTCGCGACATACATCGCTTCGTTCATGACGCGCGCCAGATCGTTCACGTCCTTTACGAGATAGTTGTGCTTCGTGCAGGGACGCGTAATGCCGGTCGTATCGGCCTCCTGAAACGCATCGTTGCCGATCAGATGGGTGGGCACCTGGCCGGTCATGCACAGGACCGGGATGCTGTCCATCAGCGCATCGGTCAGGCCGGTCACCGCGTTGGTCGCGCCTGGACCGGAGGTCACCAGCACCACGCCAAGCTTGCCGGTCGATCGCGCATAGCCTTCGGCCATGTGGACCGCGCCGCCTTCCTGACGCACCAGCACGTGCTTGAGGCGGTTCTGTTTGAAGATAGCGTCGTAGATCGGCAGCACCGCGCCGCCGGGATAACCGAAGACGGTGTCGACGCCAGCATCCAGCAGACACTGAATAATGATGTCGGACCCTGAAAGTTTCCGTTTCGCCATGATCCCGATTCCGTTCCCGGATGCGTCGTGGAGAACTCCGCCGCCGCACGCCAACCCGTTACTGTTCACCCATAGAGAAAGGCGACCCCGTCAGACGGAATCCCTCAATCAATCCGTTTTGTCAGACGCCGAACCGAGGAGTCGATCTGAATTCTTCGCTCTAGGCGGCCTCTACGCCTGAAGAGCGCGCAACCTAATGGGTCAAACACGCGGGGTCAACACGAATTCACTAATTATTGGAAAGATATTTCTATCATTATTTTCCAAATATTGCTTTTCAAGCAAAATATCCGAAACAAACTGATGACGGAACCAGGTACACTGCCTTTTGACATATCGCCGCGTCGCCTGCGAGGCCGAACGCGTCGCCTCGTCCCGATCAATCTCGCCCCGGACGAACCGGATGAGATCGGGAACGCCAAGCGCCTTCATCGCCGGCAGAGCGGGGTCGAGCCCACGGTCGGCGAGCGCGGCAACTTCCGGGATCGCGCCGGTCTCCATCATGGTTTCGAACCTGGCTTCGACGGCGCGATAAAGCTCTTCGCGCGGCGGCAGCAGCAGGATGCGCAGAAACCGGAAGCCGTTATTCGCGGCGGGATCGCTTCCCGACTGCCAGGCGTGGAGTCCGCGCCCGGTCGCTTCCAGCAGTTCGAGCGCGCGGCAGATGCGCTGACTGTCTCCGCGCGCCAGCATCGCCGCACTATCGGGATCGCGGCTGGCCAGCTCGTCATACAGGGGGTCGCTGCCCTCCGATTTCATACGCCCGCGTATGGCGTCGCGGACAGCACCGGGAATGGACGGCATACGCGCGAGACCCGTCATCAACGCCCGAAGATAGAGTCCTGTACCGCCCGTGACGACTGGCAGCTTGCCGTCCGCGTGCAGTCGACGGATTTCCGCTACTGCGCGATCGCACCACGCCCCGGCGGAACAGGCTACGGCGGGATCGAGACAGGAGTATAGCCGGTGAGGCGCCCGCTCCTGCATCGCGGCATCCGGCGCCGCGCTCAACACCTCGAGTCCGCGATAGACCTGCATCGAATCGGCGTTGACCACCGCGCCGTTGAACTTCTCGGCGATGTCGGCAGCCAGCGAAGACTTCCCGCTCGCCGTGGGCCCGGCGACGACGATGACAGGCTGTTCGGCAGTCTCAGGCGGGTTCATATCCCCACAGGTCGCGCGCGATATCGACTACGAGCCCGATCTTCGCAGCCTGCTGTTCGAGGGTAATCGGGTTACCCACATCGATGCTCGCGAAGCCGCATTGCGGCGAAATACAAAGCCTGTCCCTGTCGATGAACTTTGCGGCCTCATCGATTCGCCGGCGAATTTCGTCGCCGTCCTCGACAGCCGACGCTTTGGTCGACACCAGCCCAAGGATAACGGTTTTGTCGTCCGGCACCTCGGCCAGCGGTTCGAACCCGCCCGCGCGCGGCGAATCGAATTCGAGAAAATAGAACCTGATCTCGAGTTTACGGAAGAGCTGGGCGGCGACATCGTCATAACCCGCTTCCGCCTGCCACGACCCCGCCTTGTTTCCCCGGCAGAGATGGATGCCGAGACTGAGATCTTTCGGCGTCCGGCGCGCAATCTCGTTGATCACATCGGTGTAGGTGCCAAGCAGGTCCTCCCAGTCGTCGCCGCGACGCGCGAGCCCCTCCCTGATTTTGGGGTCGCCGAGCTTGGCGATGGACGTCTCGTCGAGCTGGATATAGCGGCAGCCAGCTTCGTACAGCGCGCCGATTTCCTTCTCATAGGCGACGACCAGATCGTTCCAGAAATCATCGAGATCGGGATAGACCTCTGGGCTGATATTGTCGCGCCCGGAGCGGAAATGGATATAGCAGGGTCCGGGGAGGGTAATCTTCGGGACACCGTTGCCGGCAAGCCCGGCAATAAAATTAAAATTGTCGACATTGACCGGGCCGGGCCATGTCAGCCTGCCGACCACCAGCGGCACGCGGCCTTCGGTTACCCGGCCGGACGTATCGCTATAGGTCCAGTTGCGGTCGACGGTGCTGCCAATTTTCACCTCGTCGAACACGTCTACGGAAAAGCTGTCCGAATAGGCGTGCCGGCGATACTCGCCGTCCGTAATGGAGGAAAGGCCGAGCGAACGCTGCATTTCGACGACCTGCTGGATTGCCAGGTCTTCGGCCTGTCTCAGAGCCGCATCATCGATCTTGCCAGATTCGTGATCGCTGCGCGCCGCCAGAAGCGACGCAGGCCTGAGAAACGAACCGATATGTTCCGCCCGAAAGGGCGGATTGACGGGGGCAGCCATGTCTTGGTCTCCTGAACCTCAATCCTTACCAATGTGAGTTTATCACGTGCCTGACAGGAGGGCATCCGGCATCGCCCGATCGGCGCTTGTCACGGCGCGACAGCGTCTTCATAAAGGCCGGCATGCAACTGGTTCTGACACTCATTGCCGGCGGCGAAGGCGGCCTGACGGAAGACACACCGGGCCGCGTCGCCGACATCGCCGAAAATCTGACCGACTCGAAGGCCAGCGCCCCGGACTGGCTAGCTCCGGGCATTGCCTGCGATATCGGCCTGGAGGGAGATGATCTCTACGGCCTGCGGCAATCCCTGCACGCCGAATTGAGGGAAGAACGATTCGATTCCGTCCTCCAGCCGGCCGAAGGCCGCCGCAAGGCCCTGCTTCTTGCCGACATGGATTCGACCATTGTGACATCGGAGACGCTCGACGAGCTTGCCGACTATGCGGGAATCAAGGACCGGATCGCGGCTATCACAGAACGCGCCATGCGGGGAGAGATCGATTTCCAGGGCGCGCTGCGCGAGCGCGTCTCGATGCTGAAAGGGCTGTCCGCCGATGCGCTGGACCGCACCCTCTCGGGGATCGAACTGACACCGGGGGCGCAGACGCTGGTGCAGACCATGCGAGCGAACGGCGCCTATACCGCGCTGGTATCCGGCGGCTTCCGCTTTTTCACCTCGCGCATTGCGGAACGGTGCGGATTTCACGAAGACCGCGCCAACGATCTCATTGTAGAGGACGGTGTCCTCACCGGCGCGGTCGCAGAGCCGATCCTCGACAAGGATTCGAAACTGGCGTCGTTAAAGGAAATTTCCAGCGCCCGCTCCATTCCGCTGTCGCTGTCGATGGCGACGGGGGACGGAGCCAACGATCTGCCGATGATCGAAGCCGCAGGCCTCGGCGTCGCGTTCCGGGCGAAACCCGCCGTGGAGGAAGCCGCACCGGCCGCGATCCGCTACGGCGACCTGACCGCTCTTCTCTACTTACAGGGCTATCGGCGCACCGAATTCGTTACCGGCTGAAGCCGAAAAAAAAGAACGCCGCCGCCCGGCCGCAGCCAGGGCAGCGGCGTTTTTCTGCCCCGATCAGCCTTCGGATTTCTTGAGCGACAGCGCGACGAAGCGGGCATTGCCATCCCGTTCGAACAGGAACAGCAGGCTTTTCATTTTCGAATTCACCGCCTTGTCGACCTTGCTGCTGACCTGCGCAGGCGATTCCACAGCCTCCTGATCCGCACCGACCTTGCGCACGATATCGCCGGGGCGCACCCCCTTCTCGGATGCCGGACTGTCTCCCGACACCGATGTGACGACCACGCCGTCGATATCCTCGCCAATCTTGAACCGGGCGCGCAGCTTGTCGTCGAGGCTGGCGAGCTTAAGCCCGAGCGCGTCAATTGTGGTCCGGGACGAGGACTTCTCGGGCGCTTCCTTCGTCATCGACGCCAGGACTTTCGGATCCTCGGGAAACTCACCCAGCTTGATACGGACCTTCTTCTCCTTGCCCTGACGCCACACGACGACATCTACATCCTTGCCGACCGGCGTCTCCGCGACGATGCGGGGCAGCGCCCGCATTTCCTTGATATCGACGCCGTTGAATTTGAGAATGACGTCGCCGACCTTGATGTCGGAACCTTCCGCCGGGCCGCCTTCGGTCAGGTTGGCGACAAGCGCGCCCCGCGCCTTGCCGAGCTCCAGGCTTTCGGCGAGCTCGTCGGTAACCGTCTGGATATTGACACCGAGCCAGCCGCGGCGCGCCCGGCCGTATTCCTTGATCTGATCGATGATCTGCCGCGCCTGATTGGACGGTATGGCGAAGCCGATGCCGACGCTGCCGCCGGACGGCGAATAGATAGCCGTATTGATGCCGATCACCTCACCCTTGAGGTTGAACATCGGACCGCCGGAATTGCCCTTGTTGATGGCGGCATCGGTCTGGATGAAGTTGTCGTAAGGGCCTGAGTTGATATTGCGCGCCCGCGCCGAGATGATCCCTGCCGTGACGGTGCCGCCAAGGGCGAACGGGTTGCCGATCGCAACAACCCAGTCGCCGACCCGTGCGGCCTTCGAGTCGCCGAATTTTACCGCCGGCAGCCTTTTATCCGTTTCGACCTTGAGGACCGCCAGATCGGTCTTGGCGTCGCGACCGATCAGTTCGGCCTTGATCCGGGTCTTGTCCTGCAGAATTACGTAGATCTCATCGGCGCCGTCGATCACATGGTTGTTAGTAACGATGAGTCCCGCGCTGTCGATAATAAAGCCCGACCCGAGCGACTGAGCGCGCCTCGGACGGTTCTGACCCTGATCGTGACGGTCGAAGAACTCCTTGAAGAATTCCTCGAATGGGGAGCCAGGCGGAAGCTGCGGGCGTTCCTGCGGTGATGGATTCGAACGCCGCTTAACCGTCTGGCTGGTGGAAATATTCACCACTGACGGCAGCAGCTTTTCGGCAAGATCAGCAAAGCTGTCCGGCGCGCCACGGCCAAAGGCAGTGCCGGCGCCCAGCAGAATGGAGATTGCCGCAAGCAACGCGGCTGTGCGCAGTAAAAATCCATGCGCAAAAAGACCGGGATTAACAGCGACCGCCCGTGAGGTTGAAGCGGGAACCGGGAATTTAGACCATCCGTTCATTTTTTCTCCTTTACCGGGCCCTCGGCGAAATGCGATGGCCCTGTCCTACCTGATTTTCAAAGACCCATGCATTGGAGCACGGCAATGTGTTGGCGGGTATATAGGAAGCAAATATGGATTTTTTTAGGCATTTGGAAGCGATCCCGACAAATCGCACATCGTTCGCGGACTTCGACTGACATGCACCCAGGACTGACACGCACCTAGCCGCGAACCAGCCAGACCACAACCACGCCAATAACAGCGGATAACAGCCCGGCTGACCGGAGCGACGAGGCCGGCACGTCGACCATACGCACCAGCATGCGCTTCATGCCGTCGGGAAACAAAGCGTAGAGGATGCCCTCAATAACGAGAATCAGGGCGAACGCAATCGCGAGCTGCTTCAGCATTCCATGCCGTAGCCGCCGCGCGGCTTACTTGCTCTTGTCGACCGGGTCGCGTCCCTGCTGATCGCGGAAGAACCTGAAAAACTCGCTGTCGGGCGACAGCACCATCGTCGTGCCGTCCCCCAGCGCTTCGCCGTAGGCTTCCATCGACCGGTAGAACGCGAAGAATTTCGGATCCTTGCCGAACGCGGCATTCAGGATGTTCGTTCTTTCGCCTTCGCCTTCGCCTCGCAGGATCTGCGCCTGCCGCTGCGCTTCGGCGATTATCACAGTGCGGTCGCGATCGGCCTCGGCCTGGATGCGCGCCTTGATCTCGGCGCCCTCGGCGCGAAGCTGGGCCGCCTGCGCGACACGCTGCGAGCGCATCCTGTTATAGACCGACTGGCTGGTGGTCTGCGGCAGGTCGGTACGGCCGATACGCACGTCCACGACCTCGATACCGAAATCGGGCGCCTGCTGTTTCAGCCGCTGGGTGATACGGCTCATGATGTCGTCGCGACGCTCCGACAGCATATCGCCCAGCAGCGACCGGCCGACCTCCGCGCGGACCGCGGCGTTGAGCTGGCCGCCGAACACCTGGTCGAAGTTGGCCTGGGTAAGGGCCTTCCGCTTGAACTCGATCGGGTCCTTGATGCGGTAGCGCACGAACGCATCGACATTGACGCGTTTCTGGTCCGCCAGAATGACTTCCTGGGCAGGCGGATCGAGATCGAGAATACGTTTCTCGAAAAATTCGACGCTCTGCGTCACGGGAACCTTGAACTTGAGGCCGGGTTCGTTCTCGGTCCGGACGTAGCGGCCGAACTGGAGCACGATGGCCTGTTCCTTCTGGTGAACGACGAAGACGCCGTCAAACGCGACGATGCCCCCGATCAGGACGACGATGCCGGTAATAACCAGAATAAGCCTGTTCATATCAGCGTCCTCCAGGTGTGGCGTTGCCACTGCGGGTCGCGGTCGGCGGCGCATCGCCGGTGCGCTTTTGCAGTTCGTTCAGCGGCAGGTACGGCACAACGCCCGAACCGCCTGCGCTCTTGTCGATGATGATCTTGTTGGCATTGCGCAACACGTCCTGCATCCGCTCCAGATAGAGCCGCTTGGTGGTGACGTCGACGCCGCCCTTATAGGCCTCGTAGACCGACAGGAACCGCTTGGCCTCACCGTCCGCTTCCTTGATGAGCCGTTCGCGGTAGGCTGTCGCCTCCTGGATCATCCGCTGCGCTTCACCCTTGGCCTTCGGCACGATGTCGTTGCTGTAGGCTTCGGCCTCGTTCTGCTGTCGTTCCTTGTCCTGCCGGGCGCGCTGCACATCGTTGAACGCATCGATCACCGGCTGCGGCGGATCGACCTTCTGCATCTTCACCTCGCTGACGAAGATGCCGGCACCGTAGGAATCAAGGATAGTCTGGAGCAGGGTCTTGGTCCTGTCTTCCACCCGCTGCCGTTCCTTCGCGAGGGCGTCTTCCAGAGACGTCTGACCGACGACTTCGCGAATCGCGCTTTCCGCCGCCAGCTTTGCAGTCGCTTCGGGCTCGCGAATCTTGAACAGAAAATCGTGGAGATTCTTGATGCGATACTGAACCACGAAGTCGATATCGATGATGTTCTGATCGCCGGTCACCATCAGGCTTTCTTCCGACACGTCGCGGACAGTCGCGTTATGGCCGACTCCGCCGACGCTCCGGAACCCGATGCTGAGCGTGTTTGTCTTGTCGACATTGCGGCGCTCGACGGAACCGATCGGAGTCGGGAACCAGAAATGCAGTCCTGGACCGGTTGGCGCCTCATTCGCCTTGCCGAACAGCAGCTCGACGCCCTGCTCGCCGGGCTCGACCCGATAGACGCCGCTGAACAGCCACATACCGAACAGAACGAGGGCGATCAGGACTATTCCCTTTACGCCGAGTCCGCCGGGCATCATGCCCTTGAACCGTTCCTGCCCTTTTCTCAGCAACTCGTCGAAATCGGGCGGCTGGGGGCCGCCCCGTCCGCCGCTTCCGCCACCGGTCGGGCCGCTGCC
>Ga0181587_10001390_pt1 | contig 20278 bp, 25 predicted proteins | sample 071ome_27_FD_132463 | JGI IMG/M metagenome (GOLD analysis project Ga0181587, IMG submission 132463) | Coastal salt marsh microbial communities from the Groves Creek Marsh, Skidaway Island, Georgia - 071409AT metaG (megahit assembly) | ecosystem: Environmental > Aquatic > Marine > Intertidal...
ATGTCTACAGTGCGAAAATGGCACGATGCCCGGACAGCAAGGTGGAGACAGTCAATGGGTGAGGTCATTTATCTGCCGACCGCGGCCCGCCAGACAACCGACCTGGCCGACTATAAATGTCTGACAAAGGCGGAAATCGCCCGTCTTGAGGCTATCAGGGACAATGTCGAGGCCCTGCTCAACATGGTGGCCGGCATTCGGCGCGACCCGGAAGCGGTTGCCTATGCGGCGGCACGTTTCGGCCTGATGCGGATGTATTATCTCCATGGGAGGGCGGCGACCATGGCCTTCGCCGACCGCTGCATAGAGACAGCGGAAATCGCCGAGGATATCAGCCAACGCTGAACATTATTCCGAGTTCTTGCCCTTTTCACGCTTGCACTTGCATGCCTATGATTGCCAATGCGGCACGGATCATGGCCTGTCAATAGGCCGGGGTTATGGGAGGAATGTGCATGCCGGGGGCCATCATCACCAAAAAACGCATGCTGCAGATCCTGAGCCGGTCAAGCGGCAGCGACAGGACAAGCCGTATCTGTGACAGATTCCTGTCGACGATGATTCTGCTGAATCTGCTGGCCGTATCACTTGAATCCATCGACGCACTTAGCGCCGCCTATGGCGACTTCTTCTTCGCCTTCGAGATGGTCTCGGTAACGATTTTTGGCATTGAGTACCTGCTGCGGATCTGGAGCATGGCGGCGAATGACGCCAGCCGCTACAGCTCGGCGGCCGGACGGCGGCTGGAATATGTGTTCAGCTTCACCGGTCTGATTGACCTGATCGCCATTCTGCCAAGCCTGCTGCCGCTGATCCTTGGCGAGGTCGACCTTCGCTGGCTGCGGGTGCTACGCCTTGTCAGACTTCTGAAAATTTCGCATTACTCCACCGCGCTCGAGGATCTGATCGCGGCGGTGCGCTCGGAAAGCAGCGCATTCGGGGCCGCGCTGTATCTTTTCTGCATCGCTCTGTTTGCTTCGAGCTCGCTGATGTATGTTGTCGAACATCAGGCGCAACCGGAGAATTTCTCCTCGATTCCGACAACGATGTGGTGGTCGCTTATCACCCTGACGACTGTCGGCTATGGCGATGTCTCACCGGTCACCCCGGTCGGCAAGCTGGTCGGCGCCATCACCGCTGTGATGGGTGTCTGCGTTGTGGCCTTGCTGACGGGTATTGTCGCCTCGGCCTTCTCAAACCAGATTTCCCGTCGCAAGGAATTGTTTCAGGCGGAAATCGTGGCGGCACTCAGCGATGGCGTGATCACCGAGGATGAAATGGAGAAGATCGAGGAGATGCAGAAGCGTCTTGGAATGTCGGATGAGCATGCCACCGCCGTGATCGAACTTCTTCGCGACAGGCATGTGCCAAAATAAACGCCCCCAAACGGCCAATCTACCTAACATTTCCGTCACCGCGTCGTCTCAGTTAGCGAGGAGGCGCGTCATGCACGACATCATTTTGCCGCTGATCAACCGGAATGGTTTTGCGCCGCGATCAGTCGAGGCAGGGCGCGTGATCATCGCGCCGGGTGAAGCGACGTCACTGCTGTTCCTGTTGCGCGCCGGCGAGGCCCGCTCCTCGGACGGCTCATGCCTTGGCACAGGCGACATACCCAGCCTGTGCGAGGCGCTGGCGCTGGATCGCTATCACTCGACTGTCGAAGCAGTTACGGCCTGTGAGCTGCAAGTCATACCCCTGCAGGATCTCGAATTGGCAATCAGACAGGGCGGGCGCCTTGCCTTGCCGCTGTCACGCTCGATTGCCGCCGAGGTGACACAGCGGCGGCTGGCGGGCTGACGCAGTATGCAAAACGTTACCAGCATTTCGCTTTTCCATGGCGAGGCCCTGTTTCGGCCCAGCCAGATGGCAACGCATTTCTATCTGGTCGAATCCGGACTGATTCAGGTTCTCGACCGTGATGGCCATGCGGTGAAACGACAATTCGGGGGCAGTGAGCTGTTTGGCATCCCCGAAGTGCTGGCCCGCGGGCATTGGGATCTGACAGCCGTGGCTGAAGGTCCGACGAATGTACGGCGGTTTCCGGCCGAAGTGCTTTTCGCAACCCTTGCCGACATGCCGGGAGAACATGGTAGATTCCTGCATGGCATCGCTGCCATGGCATGACATTTGCAACCTTCCTCCTGTCGTTACGGGAGGACCAAATGCAGGACAAGTTCATTGCCATGGAAGAGGTGATTGTCGAGGATCTCGGGGATGAAATCGCGGCTGAGGAACAGCCATCAGCCGTACCGACGGCGCTGCCGATGATCGAGGTCACGCTTTTCGACGAGACCGACCATCCTGCCGGCACCTATCGACGCCCGCTTCACAGCTATCTGTAATCCGACCCTCATATAGGCCGACAGATTCCGGGCCGACAGATTCCGGGCCATCTATACCAGGCCCGTTTCATTGTATCCGAATATTATCCGGCCATCGCAAGACGTGCCCGACGGCGACGCTCGGATGAGGACGGGATCTTCAGCATCTCGCGATATTTGGCGACAGTCCGGCGCGCCAGCCTGACGCCCTTGTCCGATATCATCCCGGCGATGGCATCATCGCTCAGCGGCTTGCCAGCCGGCTCAGCCTTGATGATCGACTCGATCATGTTCCGCACCGCGGCCGCCGCCTTGGCGTCGCCTTCATCAGTGGCAAGCGACACGCTGAACAGCGATTTCAGCGGAAAACATCCCTTTGGGGTCGCCATCAGCAGACCACTGGTCACGCGGCTGACCGTGCTTTCATGCATGCCAACCGCCTCGGCCACATCCTTCAGGGCAAGCGGCCTCAGCGCCGACAGCCCCTCGGTCAGGAACGCCGCCTGCTGGCTGACGATCTCGCCGGCAATCTTCAATGTTGTGCTGTTGCGTTGTTCCAGTGCCCGGCGCAACCAGCGCGCCGACCCGATAGCCTCGGCAGCGAACTGCGCCCCCGCCTCGGCGGCCTTGCCACGCGATGCCTTGCCAATTCTGGCGGCATAGTCCTCATTGATCACCAGAGCCGGAAGAGTCGAGCGGTTGAGATCAACAATCCACCCGTCTTCGCCGCGCGTTACGATGACATCCGGCGCATGGACACGAAGCGGCGTCGATTCATAGGCTTCGCCGGGTTTCGGATTGAATTCACGGATACGTTTCAGGCAGCAGGCAATCTCCTCCGCCTCGGCATCAGCCCGGCGGGCCAGCTGCGCAATGTCGCCATTGGCCAGCATCTGCAGATTGTCGAGAACAACTTCCATCACCGGATCGAGAAGGTCACGCTCGCGTGCCTGGATACGCAGGCATTCGGCAAGATCACGGGCAAAGACACCTTCCGGCTCCAGCCGCTGGACAAGGCCAAGCACCTCTTCGACGTCTGTCACCTCGGCACCGCACATGGCAGCAATATCCGCCAGGTCACGGCCAAGCCAGCCTGTTGGCTCGAGAGCCTCGGCAAGAGCATAGGCAATCACCCTCTGGCCCGGATCGAAAATCGTCAGGTCGATCTGCCGGAGCACGCATTCCATAAGGCTTTCCGGCCCCTGTTCGGCCAGGTTGGCAAGCGCGTCCCAGTCCATGTCGGCCGGGCGACCACGCTGTGCATGGCCGAAATCCAGCCCCTGCGAGCCGAACCGGTTCTCAAGATCGGCATTGGCCGTCGGATCATCGCCAATCGCCGCGCCACCAGAGATGTCACGGTCCAGATCGGCAGGTTCCTTCGCCTCGGCCGGTGATTGTCCGTCTGCCGGCGTGTCCACGCTGTCACGCGGGCCAAGGTCGCTGGCGGTATCGTGCGACGGTCCGCTTTCAACCTCCAGAAACGGGTTCTCCAGAGCCTGGTCCTGAAGATAATTGCAAATATCGAGATTGGTCATCTGCAGCAGCTTGATCGCTTGCTGCAATTGTGGGGTCATCACAAGCGCCTGCTTCTGCTTGACCTGTAACGATGGCATCATTTGCATGTCGTCCTCCCGTGCCTTGCACTTCTGGGAGGATGATGGCGAGACAAAATTACCGTGACAAAACATCTATTTGACGAGATGATTTGTCAGAATTCAGACAAAATTAACTAATATTAATAATTAGTTAATGAATATGCATTCAGCGTGCCCAGGTTGGCTGTCAAGAAACAGACACCAATTTTTGCCCGCGCGGCATGATTTTGGCATATGTTTTGAATAGGCGGTCAGCCGCGAACCCCCGTGGTGAGGCAGGCCGCTCATCAGGCTCCGGAGGACCGACTGAATGCTGACCCTGTCACGTCAACGCCCGCCGCGTGGTACCACCTGTTATCGGTGCCGGGTGATACGGTTTTTCGTAGTCGCAGCCATCGGTCTGGCGATTTTCGCACTGGTCGCTGATGACAGGCTGCATTATCTGCAATCGGTAACCCCGATGCGCGCCGCACTCGCCATATGGGCCATCGGCATCGCCGGGCTGATCATCAAGATCGTTCTGTGGAAGCTTGAATCGCGCGAGGCTAGCGCCGATCCCGAACAAGGCGAACCGCCAGCTGCTTAGTGGGCAGGAAGCGGCCAAAAGTCCAGCCATTCAGGAAATTCACTGAGTAGTAGAACCGCCGCGCGTTGTTGTTGACCTGCCCGGTCCAATAGGGTTCACCCGATGTGCCGGGAAAAATCTCGGCGTCAATCTGTGGCGGACCGCAGGTGGGACAAACCAGCCCTTCAAGCTCCTCGCGGTCGGGAAGTCGCCATGCGCCCCCCAGCTGTTCATTGGCGAGTTTGATGGCCTGCTCAATCTGTTCATGGTCGAGCGTCATCACCTCGCCACTGCAGGTTGCGCCGTCCCAGACCTGCCCAACCGAACAACGCAGCCATTCGATTCCGTGCCGCAGATCGATCACCAGATGGTCGCGTGTCATGAAACTGGCAGCATTGGCAACCGATGCAGTCAGCCAGAGTCCAAGACAAAGAATCGCTCCTGCCAGTCGCATTCACATCCCCTTACCTTGTCTTTGCCGCATTACACACCGGCGGGCAGCCCACAACAGACAGTCATGAAATGACCAATCTTCATCGCCAACGCCGTCATCTGATGTTAGTTTAGCAGAAATTAATGAAATGTTCCCTGCAAAGTCCTGTTGCGGTTCGGCCGCTTTGGTATGGATTTTGCTACGCCTTTCACCGCATGCGCATGTAAAGGGACAGTGACATCATGGATATCGCATCACTTATTGGCCTTCTGGGCGCCATCGGGATGATCCTTGGCGCGATGATTTCCGGGGGCGGCATCGGTCCATTTATCGACGTTGCGTCGATCCTGATCGTGTTTGGCGGCACCTTCTTTGCTGTCATGTATACGGCTCCGCTTCCTGTCTTTCTTGGCAGTTTCGGTGTCATGGCCAAGGCCTTTCTGCCACCCGTCAAGAAAATGGACGGGATGGTTGAGCGTATGGTCGACCTTGCCGGTATCGCCCGCAAGGATGGCATGATGGCGCTGGAGGGACAGGAAGTGCCCGACAAGTTTTTTGAGAAAGGCTTGCAGATGCTCGTTGACGGCGCCGACGAGGCAAAGCTCACGGCGCAACTGAAACAGGAAATCAAGTCGATGAAATCCCGCCATGAAGCCAATCAGGGCGTGATCAAGGCATGGGTCGACCTGGCGCCGGCCATGGGCATGATTGGCACGCTGGTTGGACTTGTTCTAATGCTTGGCAACATGGCCGACCCAAAGGCCATTGGCCCGGCGATGGCGGTGGCGCTTCTGACGACGCTTTACGGTGCCTTCATTGCCAACATTCTGTTTGCGCCCATGGTCACCAAGCTTGAAGGCTATACCGCCTATGAGATTGTCTACCGTGAAATGGTTGTTGAAGGTCTTCGTAACATCGCACGCGGCGAATCTCCACGTAACATCCAGGATCAACTTCTGTCCAATCTGCCACCAAAGCTGCAGGAAAAGCTGGCTGCGGCCTGATCTGATCAGCCGCGTGCCGCCACCACCGGTGGCCCGATGGAACGGGAGAGGGAATCATGAACGACCTTGTCGAAGAAGAAGTCGAAGAGCAGGAAGAGGAAGAATGCCCGAAATGCCCGCCTGTCGGCGCGCCGGCATGGATGGCGACCTTCGCCGACATGGCCACTTTGCTGATGGCCTTCTTCGTCCTGATTCTGTCCTTCGCCGAATTCAACGTGCCGAAATTCAAGCAGATCTCGGGCTCGCTGAAGAATGCCTTTGGTGTGCAGAAGATCGTGCCGATTGTTGAACAGCCGAAGGGCACAACCGTGCTGTCGCTGAATTTCAGCCCGTCGCCCTCGCCTTCGGTGACCCAGGATATGACGCAGCAGACAACCGATGTCACGAAGCCCGACCTCGATGTGAAACAGCGCGAAAAGGACCAGGATGGCGGCGAAAGCGAAGCTGCCGAAGAGGTTGTGAAAGCGTTAGAGGATGCCATCGCGCGCGGCGATATCGAGGTCGAGGTTCTTGGCGAGAATGTCGTGGTCAATTTCACCCCGACCGAAGCCAAGGATGAAGAACTTCCCAACCTGTTGCAGGAAACGCTGGAGGCCATCGACAAGGCCAAGAAAGCCGCCGGCAAGGCGGAACAGGAAGTTCTGTTCGGCGGGCTTGAGCAGAAGCTGGCACAGCTTGCCGCCGCCGCAGACGCCGCCATGCAGTCTAACAGTGCCGCCTCTGCCGAGGCGCAGGCCGAGGCGGAGCAGCAGAAGGAATCCAATGAGAAGGCCGAGATCGCCGAGGATGACCTGAAGGTCGCCCTTCGCCAGGAGATCGGCCAGGGTCTGGTCGCTGTTGACCGGCAGGAAGACAAGGTCATCATCACGGTTGGTGCCGGCGGGGCATTCCCGTCAGGTTCGGCCGAACTGACGGAAGCTGCCCGCAAGATCATGGAAGAGATCGCCGGCGTCAATGAAGCCGGATCGGGAGAGATCACCGTATCCGGCCATACAGACAATGTCCCGCTGATCTTCGGCTCGCAGTTCCGCGACAATTGGGATCTGGCGGCCGCGCGCGCCTCCAGTGTCGTGCAGGCGCTGGAAGATACCGGCAAGGTGCCGGCCGGCCGTATGCAGGCTGTCAGCTTTGGTGAATCGCAGCCGGTCGAAACGAACGATACGGCACGCGGCCGCGCCACCAACCGCCGGATCGAGATCGAAATCAACTATTGATCGATTGTCGGGCTGTGATCTGCCTTCGTGTCAGGTCAGGCCAGGCCGACCGACCCTGCCGCCAGACCGAGACAGGCGCTCGTTGCCAGCACCCTGATCATGCCGACCCGGAAAATGACGATGGCGACGAAGGCGGCAATGGTGATCGCGCTGGCCAGCGGATCAAAGCTGGTGATAGCCGGCAGTTGCAGCGTCCTGCCGGTCACCGGCAGTGTCACCTCGACAAGATCAGAGAACATCACCCGCAATCCGAACCAGATGGCAAGGTTCAGCACCACCCCGACAACGGCAGCCGTGATGCCGGTCAGCGCGGTGGCAAGCAGCCGGTTGCCGCGCAATGCCTCGATATAGGGCGCGCCAAGGAAAATCCACAGAAAGCACGGGGCAAATGTAACCCAGGTCGTGACCAGCGCGCCCAGCGTGCCGGCCAGCATGGGATCCAGCATGCCGGGGCTGCGATAGGCGCCGATGAAACCGACAAATTGCGTGACCATGATCAACGGGCCCGGCGTGGTCTCGGCCATGCCAAGACCGTCCAGCATCTCGCCTGCGCTGAGCCAGCCATAATGGCCGACCGTCTGCTGCGCCATGTAGGACAGCACCGCATAGGCACCGCCAAAGGTCACCACCGCGACCTGGCTGAAGAACATTCCCTGCTGGACATAGATATGACCGGCACCAAGCCACCCATGGAGACATATCACCGGGGCCAGCCATAACACGGCACAGACAATGGCCGCCCGCAGGGCGCTACGGTTCGTCGGTATGACGCCATGGCTGTCGATGCGACGATCGATGATACGTTGATCACCGGCAGAATCAGGGTCATCACCGCCGCCATCCGCAGGCACTCGCCACAGCAGGGCGGCCAGCGCCGCCCCCAGGATAACGAGCGGGAAAGGTACACCGAAAACAAAGCTGGCAAGAAAGGCCGCTGCGGTGATCACGATCAGCCGCCCATGCCGCAGAACCCTGCCGGCAAGACGCCAGAGCGCCGTCACAACAATGGCCAGAACGGCCGCCTTGATGCCAAAGAAGACCGCCGTCATGGCCATCGTTTGCTGGTAGGTGACATACAGCATGCTGAGCGCAAGAACAATCAGCGCCCCGGGCAGGACAAACAACACACCGGCGACGACACCGCCCCGCACGCGGTGCAACAGCCATCCGAGATATATCGTGAGTTGCTGTGCCTCCGGACCCGGAAGCAGCATGCAGAAATTCAACGCATGCAGGAAACGCCTTTCGCTGACCCATTTCAGCTCCTCGACCAGCAGGCGGTGCATTACCGCGATCTGCCCGGCCGGCCCACCAAAACTGAGCAGGCTGACTTTCAGCCAGACAAGAAGGGCTCGGTCAAAGCGGACATGCGGCACAGCGTCCGCCGATACTTGCCGACTGGAGTGATCCTGCATCTGCGCCCTGCCCATTCCGGTATCGGGCGGCAGTATGGACGAGGCGGATCAGGCTGACAAACGTCAAAATGCCTTTACGCGATGGCGATGGCCTTAATTGCTGGCCCGTCTGCGGCGCTTTTTCTTCGGTGGTTCATCTACCACCGGCGGACCAACAAGATCCGGAACAAAAATTGATTTCGGGTCAAGCTTGCGACAAAGGCGCTGCGCCTCGAGTTCCGATTTAACAGCCAGCACCACCCAGATATGCCGCCCGCGCATCATCGCAAAACTGCGGCGAAGCACGAGATGCGCCTTCCGGAAATAGATCCCCAGAACAACAAAAGCGATGACAAACAGCACCCAATGAACGGCCAGCGTGATCCCGTAGACGAGGAACACGGCGATCAGCACTTCCCACAATCTGTTCTGCACGCACCAGAGCGGCGGGAAAATCATTGCCATTGGCGACAGCCTTGTGTCGAGGACGATGCAGTTGCGGAAAATGTCGCGAAGCACCTCGAAGGTGGCGTAGTTTTCCTGCGACTCGACAACCACACCGGCAAAATCCTTTACAGCCTGCTCGGACAATTCAGGCTTGGCATGTTCCAGAACACATCCCAGCGGGCCGCGCGCAATCACATTGAAGATTACACCCTGGCGCCAGATTGACAGTACGACCCCGTTTTCCGGATCGCATTCGAACATGATGTCGAGGAAGGTCTCAATATCCTTCTGGAACGGCTGGCCATCTATGGCAACAATCAGGTCGTCCGGCTGGAGACGCAGTGAGCGCGCCCTCGAAATGGACCGAAGCTCCTTGATGGTCAGAAATGTGTTGGCTTCTGTACCGGGTTCGACACCCGCCTCAGCGGCCTCGTAAAGCTGGGCAGACCCGCGGGCATGGGGATCACCAACCTGCCCGGCAGCCATGGCGTCGATGTCAGCCGCAACAGCGGCCGCAGCAGCTTCGGCAGCCGCTGACGCATCCGCATTGTCAATTGTCTGTGCCGTGTCCTGCTGTTCCATTCCCTACCATGCCAATCCTGATATCAACGCTGCTGGCGACCAACCATCCAAGGGAACATCGTGACACTCCCGTAGTATCATTCATCAGAATGTCACGGGTAGCTGACCCGATTGTCCTTCTCGTTGAACAGCCGCATGATTTCCTTGTTCTGGGCCGACAGATCAGCGAGCAGACGGGTGATATTTTTTTGATTCGCGGCCAGCCTGTCCAGTCCCTTCGTATCCGACACGGATTTTGACATGTCGCTCAACGCCTTCGAATTGGCCGATGACAGGGCGTTCAGCTCCTTGACCATGCGGTTTGTCTGGGCGCCAAGCTCATTGGCAATCCCGCTGGTGATCGAAGATGCCATCTGACTGTTACTGTCCGAGATCGTGGTGGAGGTTGTCTGGATACCGGACATCATCGTTTCATTGGACTGCGAGATGATGTCGCGCAGACCGACAAGCTCGTTGATCAACGTCTCGTTCTGGCCAACCAGCTTCTGCTGGGTTTCCAACGCGTCCCGCATCTTGTTGAGTGAATCATTCACACCATCGACATTCTCGGCGAAAACAACAAGTGCTTCACGGCTTGTCGTGGTCATGGTGTCAAGTTCCGACATGGTGCGGAAGTAGATCAGACCGGCAAACAGCAGAGCCGCAACAGCCGCCACCATTGAACATGAGAAAATGATGACTGAGAAACGATGTACGTTCTTCACAGAGTCCTCCAGCTTTTTGTGCTCACGCTTGGTCTTGTTGTATTCAGACGTCACGTCGGTGGCAGCGTCGGCGGCATCAAGCGCGATCTTGATGCTCTCCTGCACCGCATTGTACTCGGTGGTCATGCCAGTCTCCCGTTAGATCCGGTTGGCCCGCGTTCCATATAGGGACGTCGGCTCGGCTCGTAGTAAGCACATTTCATGCCAGTTTCCTGAAACACCATGCGCGATGGCAGGAAAGGCCCCTTGAAGCCAAATTTCCGGCAGCCATAGGGGCGTTGCGGCTCGTGCGTGATGAAATGATGCCTGCATTCAAAGCAGTTGGGTTGCTTGGCCGCCATCACCGCCTCGCCCGCAATTTCTCGACGATTTCAGCGATCATGAAACGCGCACCGCCCATGACACAGACAATGCCGGCCAACCACAGACCCAAAAAGATATGGGCCGGCTCACCTTCATCGCGGGCCAGCGACCCTTCAAGCAGGAAATACAGCCCCACTGCATAGAAACAAATCGAGCTGATCATCTCGCCAAGGCTGCGCTGTTTACGGTTACGCGCCATCAGGTCCTCCTGCTTCCGGATTACCATTCTCGTCAAACTGCAGTTCCGGTGGCAATGTCAATTCTGGCATGTCCATGGTCTCGCCGCTGTCGAGACGGAATACATAGGCAAGCACCACCGCCACCGCATTATACAGACCTTCGGTAATTTCACCGCCGATTTCGCTTGTGAAATACAGCGCACGCGCCAGCATCGGAATGCGCAACGTCCGTACACGCGCGTCCTTGGCGCGTTCGATAATCTGCAAGGCCATCTGGCCGCGACCCATGGCCAGCACAACCGGCGCGCCGGCCTGGCCGGCAGAATATTTCAAGGCCACGGCGAAATGGGTCGGGTTGGTGATAACCGTCGTGGCGTCGCCGACATTGTCCAGGGCCTCGCGCTGACGCGATGAATCCTGGGCCTGCTGATACTGCATCCGGCGGATTTTGGCACGGACCTCGGGCGAGCCTTCGGTCTGTTTCGATTCATCCTTCACTTCCTTCAGCGTCATGCGCAGCGACTGGGTGTGGGTATGTTTCTGCCAGGCATAGTCGATGGCGGCAATGATCAGCAAGGCAATCAGCAACCCGCCGACAAGGTAGGGAAAGGCCTGTGCCGCGCGGCCGACACCCTGGCCAAGCGAGCTTGCCGACAGGAAGACCAGTTGCGGCAATTGCTGGTAGATGACGAGTGCGCCAATCCCGAACAGCGACCCGACCTTCAGGATCGACTTGGCAAGTTCGACCAGCCCCTTCATCGAGAAAATGCGTTTCAAGCCAGCGATCGGGTCGATCCGGTTGCCCTTGAAATTCATCGCCTGCACAGCAAAGTTCAACCCGCCAACCGCCGCCTGCGTCAGGATGATGGCGACAATCATCGGCACGCCGATGATCAGTGTTGAAAGGATCAGCAGCCAAAAGGCATAACGCACCTTCGCGAGGCCAAGCGTATCGAGGTTGAAGCCGGAATCGATCCTGAACAGTGATCCCCACGCATCGAGACCGACGCCGACAAACGGAACCAGACCCATGAACAGGACAAGTCCCATCGCCAGCGTCGTGAAGACCATCACCTCCTTCGAGGTGAGGATCCGGCCCTCCTCGGCGGCTTTTTGCAGCCGCCGCTGGGTGGGTTCTTCGGTTTTTTCCTGACCGTCCTGATTCTCCTCAGCCATTGGCGAGCCCCCCTATCATCTCCTGAAGGCTGGTCAACGCGCTGTCGATCAGGCTTTGCGAGCTTGTGCCGAACGCACCGGCCGAGAAGAAAAGCAGCAGGAACACCGCCAGAAGCGAAATCGGAAAGCCAAAGGAAAACAGGTTCAGCTGCGGCGCCGAGCGCGTGATAATCCCAATCGCCACATTGATCATCAACAGCACCGTCGTGATCGGCAGCATGATGATGGTCGCCGCAAGGAACATCGAGCTGGCGGCGGCGATGCCCGACGCGATCAACGCCTCCGACGCCACCGGCGCCCCGACAGGCAGAATACGATAGCTTTCCATCATTGTGCCGATGGCCAGGAGATGCCCGTCGACCGACAGAAAGACCACCAGCAGGAACAGATACAGGATCTGACTGACAACCGGCGTCTGGCCGCCTGTCGCCGGATCAACCTGCGCCGCATAACCAAGGCCGGCCGATGACGCAATCTTTTCACCGGCCAGCAATACCGCGGAAAACCAGATGGTCAGGATCAGACCCGCGGTCAGGCCGACAGCTATCTCGACAAACATCAACGAGATGCCAACCGAGGAGGCCAGCAGATCGGCACTCACCGGCGGAACATCACCTATGACAGCGGCGGCCAGGGTGAAGGCCATGATGATCCGCACCTGAAGCGGCAGCCAGCGCGCGCCGAAAATTGGTGCGGAAAGCAGAAACGCGCCGATCCGCAGGCTGGCCAGGAAATATTGCAGAAGTATCCCGGTCACGAACTGCAGATCGATCCCGGGCATCTTCATCAGTTCCGTTGTGGCCATTCCAAGCATCGGCGTCTCAGCTGATCTGCGTGATCTGGTCGAAGATGAACCGGAAGTAATCGGACAGTTGCGCCAGCATGAAGCTCGACATTAGCCCGAAGGTCAGGATGACGATAACGAGCTTCGGCACGAAACTGAGTGTCATCTCGTTGATCGAGGTGGCGGCCTGGATGATACCGATCAGCAAGCCCACCGCCAGCGCCACCGCCAGCAACGGTCCCGCCGCCAGAATGATCTGCCAGAAGGCGATCCTCAGAAATTCAACATTCGAATCAAAATCCATCACTGGATCCTTTCAGGGCAGCCGGTCAGGTGACCGAATAGGTGGCGACAAGCGAACCAACGGTCATCGCCCAGCCATCGACAAGAACGAACAGCAGCAGCTTGAAGGGCAGCGCCACCAGCATCGGGCTCAGCATCATCATGCCAAGCGACATCAGGATCGAGGCAATCACCATGTCGATCACAAGGAAGGGCAGAAACAGCAGGAACCCGATCTGAAACGCGGTCTTCAGCTCGGAGGTGATAAAGGCCGGCAACAGAACGCTGAGCGGCACATCCTCGGCCGAGGCATAGGGCTGGTCGCCAACCATTTCGGTAAACATGATAAGATCATTGACCCGCGTATTCTGGACAAGGAAACGCTTCATCACCTCGGTGCCGTTCGCCAGCGCGGTCTCGGCCGGCAACTGCCCGTCCAGATAGGGCGAGATGACATCGGTATTCAGCGTCGTGAAGGTCGGTGCCATGATGAAGAAGGTCAGGAATAGCGCGATCGCCACCAGAACCTGATTCGGCGGCGTCTGCTGTGTTCCCATCGCCTGACGCAGGATCGACAGCACGATGATGATGCGGGTAAAGGATGTCATTCCCAGAACAAGCGACGGCAACAGCGTCAACGCCGTCATCAGGGCCAGAATCTGCAAGGACAGCGAATAGGTCGACCCGTTCGCGCCTTCATTGATGTTCAGCGCCGGAATGCCGGCGACCTGCGCCAGCGCCGGTGTGGCGAGACATAGACCAGCAAGGAATGTGGCCAGCGCCATGCCGACACGGCCTGTGAAAGGAAAGCGAATCATTTGCCAAGCCTCAGAGACGGGTTGTTGCGACGCGCCTGCGCGATGGCGGCGGCAAAGGCGCTTTTCGGCTTCGCCGCGGCAGACTTGGCGGATTTCGTCTTGGCTGAAACAGTCTTTTTGCGGGGTGCGGGTGATGTCTGCCCAGCCTCTGCGGCATCCGGCGGCGTGCCGTCGACTGCCATGAAACTGGCCGCATGGCCCTTGCCAGCATGGACCAGAAAGGTTCGGCCATCGACTTCGATCAGATGCAGGCGCTGATGCGGGGCGAGGGACATATCCTCGATATGCTGCATGCGCCGCGCCGGGTTCAGCCGCCCGGCGATGCCGGTGCGGTTTCGCTTTACGAACCACATCAGCACGAACAGCAGCATCAGAAACGCCACGATGATGACGATCTGATCCATTGAGATGACTGGCTGGACTGGCATGGTTTGACTCCCTCGACAACGCCTCCGCCAGGGGAAAGGCAAGCCTCATGCCAAATTGGCCGGCCACCCCTTGTGGCGCCAGCCAATTCATTGAATTCAATTATAAATATTTATTTCAGGCCGTTAAGGCACTGTCCAAAGGCGGATCTCTGGCAACTTCCCGACATCAATCGGCATGGACGGTTCCGCAGTCAGTCAAAAAGCCGACACACAGCTTTCTAGAGCGATTCCATGCGCGCTGCCGGATCGACGATTTCGGTAAAGCGGACACCGAACCTCTCACCCACCATCACGACCTCGCCCTTCGCGATCATCGTGCCGTTGGCCAAGATATCCAGCGCGTCGCCGGCCAGGCGGTCAAGCTCGATCACCGACCCCTCATTCAGGCGCAGCAGATCACGAATCTTGATCTCGGCCTTGCCGACTTCGACGGTGAGCGCGACATCGATATTCTCGAGCAGCCGCATGTTTTCAGCACTGACACGTGCCGCTGTTTCCGCGTCCATGGCCTCTGCGGCAGTCTCTCCGACGGTTCCCTCGGCGAGTTCGGTTTCTTCAGACATGGTCCGTTCCTTTCTGGGCCAGCGCCACTATTTCATGCGTGACTTGAGATTGACAGCGGCATTGCCACCGACATCGCCAAGATCCCCTATGAAGGCGTCTTCGGTATCGATCCTCACCTCGACCCCCTCGCCGATCGAGATCGGAAAGGTGTCGCCGACCTGCATGTTGATCAGCTTGTACATGGAGACCACCGGCTGGCTCAGCCGCACGGTGACCGGCAGGGGTATATTGAGAACGGCGCGCTCCATCTTCTCGCGCCATGTATGATCATCCTCGGCGACATCCGCCTGCAGGCGCGAGCGCAGCTGGGCGGCGATCGGCTTCAATGTCTGTAGCGGGTAGATCACATCGAAGCTGGCCGCGTCGGTGTCGGGAAGCTGCACGACGAAAGAACAGATGATGACAAGCTCCGCTCCATCCACGAAGGAGGCGAATTGCGGATTGATCTCACGGTTCTGATAGGTGATTTTGATCGGCATCAGATCGCGCCAGGCCACCTGAAGGGTCTCGTTCAGCCCGTCGGTAATGAGCTCGATGATCCGTTCCTCGGTCGCTGTGAATTCAGTCTTTTTCGTTGGCAGCGCGGTAATCTTGCCGCCATAGTAGCTGTTCGTCAGGACCGATATGAAGTTCGGGGTCATGACCGACAGCATGTTGCCGCGCAGCTCTTCGATGCGGCTGATATTCAGGCTCATGAAATTCTCAATGCCAGCCGTATATTCGTCGAACGTCTTCACTTCCGGCGGGAACGAGGAAATACGCGGCTGGATCCGTAGCATCGGCAGGAACACCGCGCGTGCCAGTCTGGCAAAACGCTCATTGATGATCCGCAGCGCGTGGTAATCGCCAAGAAGCGAGAGATCGTCAGAGCCGAACTGGAACGGGCGGACATCGTCACCCTCCATGGTCGCGGAGGGCGAGCCGGTCTCGCTGCCGAGACCATCGATCAGCGCGTTGACTTCATCACTGCTGAGTTTGCGGGTTGATGCCACCGTTACACCCCTGTTCCAGACCTATTGCAGCACGAACGACGTGAAATGAACTTCCTCGACGCCGCCAAACCCTTCCAGGTCCTCAAGCTTGGTATTGATGGCATCTCGCAGCGCAGCCGCGAGACCCTCGCGTCCCACCGCGCCCTTCACATTATCCTCGGTGAAGTCGCTGATCACGCCAAGAATGATTGAGCGCAGCGCCAGCTGGTGTGATTCCACATTCATCATCACCGTATCATCATATTGCGTGGATACCCCGATGCCGACCTGCAGCATCTTGCGCGAACCGGACAGGTTCGTCGTGAAGGTGCCGGGGAATTCATGATAGATCGTTTCGAAGACTTCCTCTTCCGGCGTGTCCTTCGATTGCTTGCTCGGGCCCGTCTCGTTGTCGGCCGCGGCTTCGGCCTCTTCGCGCTCCTGCATCTTGCGCTCGATGATCTCCTCGATCTCCTCCGACGGGTCGGGCTGCGCACTGCCAAAAACAAAATAACCGACACCCAAGCCAATCGCGATGAGCAGGATGCCGCCACCGCCGAAAATCGCCAGTTTCTTGATCAGGCCACCGCCTGCCTTTGGTTCTGCTTCGTTCTCAGCCATCAGTCATTTCCTTCGTTGCGCGTTGCGACCGCGTAAACAGGCACTCCTGCCGAACAGGTCCGCGACCAAGCCAATGCATTGTCTATGCCAAAACGCTCAAAACAGCAGTTTCACCCGCGCGCGGGGCGACATCCTGCTCGTCCAGACTGTCGTCGGCCTGACGGATATTACCATCGGCAGAATTTAGTTTATTAGAAAAACCTTGATCACGACCAGAGTTTTTGCCGTTGGCATCCGACTGTGCGTAACCCTGTTGCCCACCGCCGCCATCCATCGCCGCATCCTGGCCACTGGCGCTGGTCTGGAAGCTGGCAAGCCGCATACCGGATTGTTCAAGCATCTGCCCAAGTTGACCACGCGCGCTGCCGAGGAGCTTTGCGGCCTCGGCAGTCTCGGCTGCAATGCGGATCGATGCCTTGCCATTGCGAAGACCAAGGTCGACATTCAGCCTGCCGAGATGGCGCGGCTCTAGAATGATCCGTACCGTCTGCACACCCGAACGCAGATCGGATGTCAGCCGCTTGATCATCGTCTCCGACCATCCTGCGTTGGCGGTGTTGAGCCGGTGCAGCATGGTGCGGTCCGCCAGATCGCGCGAAGCGGCCGCCGCGTCAGCAAATCCCTGTGATGTGGACTGACCGCCACCCTGGCCGGACTGGTGCTGCCCACCGCTCTGACCACCTGCCTGACCACCGGTCGCGGCGATAGTCTGCGCAGATGCCGAAGTGCCGGATGATGACTGACCCGATGATGAGGCCCCGGAGGGTCCATTGCCGGCGGATGACTGCCCGGCCGCCAGGGTGGCCTGATCCGCATGGGCCCTGAGCTCACGCACTGTCACGCTTGACATCGATGCGGGATCCACCTTGCTGCCGGTCGTACCCGGCACGGCGCGAGGGCCGTCAGGTCCAACCATATGCCGACGCATCCTGATCTGGTCCATGTCAATGCCGGTGGCAAGCTTCGGGTCGAGGCCGCCCTTCACCGCGGGCAAGCTTTCACCTGTTGCGAGACCATCAATGCCTGAGTGCCAGATACCGGGCTGCCCCGGAACAGGCTGCACTTGTCCGGAGCCACCATGTCCGGCGAGTGGCACCGGGTGAAGCGGCATCGGACCTACAAAATCAGCGGACGGGGCTGGTTGCGTCACCAGTTGCGCCGGCATCGTCGTCAGGGAAGTGACCGGAACCGGCGCGGCCGGCATCGGACCTACAAAATCAGCGGACGGGGCTGGTTGGGTCACCAGCTGTGCCGGCATCGTCGTCAGGGAACTGACCGGCACCGGCGCGGCCGGCATCGGACCTACAAACTCAGCGGACGGGGCTGGTTGGGTCACCAGCTGTGCCGGCATCGTCGTCAGGGAACTGACCGGCACCGGCGCGGCCGGCATCGGACCTACAAAATCTTCCGAAGGTCCCGGGACAGTCATCACCCGGGTTACCGGCGCAGACACAGAGCTGTCGATCCCCGGAACGGCGTCATGCAAAGTCGGACCCACGTCGTTGACAGCCGGCTTACCAGCGTCCGTCGGGTCAATCAGCGTTGGTACGGCCAGCGGTGGTTCGGCGGGTGCGGCGGCCATCTCAACGGGACCGCTGTCGATATCATCGAGAATTTCGATGGCGCGAGCCAGAATCGCCTTAGCCGTCGTCAAATCCGTCGCAGTTTCGGTCTCGACATCCGGCGCGGCCGGCACGCCTGAGACCGGCGGCAGATCAGCATCCTCTGACAGCGATTTCGCGGCAATCAGAAGCTGTGCAAGTGACGCCGTTTCAGCCGTTCCCGTCTGGTCAGGTGGCGTATCGGTGGCCGGTGTTCTCTCAAGCATCAGACGTGCGCCGGCCGGAAGGGCGACCGATGTGGATTTATGAATCGCTGCCGGAGTCATCTGGCCGTCAGGTGAAGGTGCGGGGTCACCGAGCGCCCGGCCGGCAGCCCCTTCCGGTGCGCCTGTTTCCTTATGTGGTTGCAACATCGCGAACAGACCGGCGAACAGTGCCAGCGCTTCGGCATCAGGTGCCAGTTTCAGCTGCGGGTCTTCCCCCGCTTTGACGGCAGCCGCCTGGCTGCCAAGTGAATCCAGTATCGTCATGTCCGCCCTATTCCTTTCAGGCACCCCGCTGCATGCAAAGGGGGAATCGCCCGAAGGCTGTGCTGCAAGATTAATGCCAGATCGGGAAATGTCGGCAATGCCGGCGCGCGGCAATCCTAGCGCTTGAACGACCGGCGCGGCGGCAGGGCGGCCTCTGCCTTTTCCTCACGAAGATCCCGCTGCTGGCGGTCATGCGCCTCGCCCTTCTCGACCGCGAGATTATGCTGATGCCGCACGCGCGCCGCCTCACGGCGGTGGCTTGCCACCTCCTCGGACAGGAACTCGGCGCGATTGGAAATCGTCTTCAGCTGTTCCTGAACCTGATTGCCATACCAGCTTGCCGACCGCAAATGACCGACCGTTGTCTTGCCAAGCGGCACCGTCATGCCCTCGGCCATTTCTTCCAGCCGGTCACGGACATTCTCGGTGCGGTTGAGTTCTTCCTGCAGCGTGTTGACGGCCTTGGTCTTTCGCGCCAGTGCCACTTTCTGTTTCAGTGCCATCAGATGGAAAACGCTGCGTCCGCGGGCCATGATCAGCCCCCCATCAACCCGACCAGAGCATTGCGACTGGCACCGAAGGCAGCCTTGTCAGCACCACTCTGCTGGATCAGATCCATCAATTGCGGCCACAGATTGACCGCAAGATCAAGATCGGCATCCTGCCCCGGCGCATAGCCGCCCATCAATATGAGATCCCGATTTTCCAGATAGAGGGAAACAAGACGGCGGAATTTCCGTGCTGCTTCACTCTGCCCCGCGTCAACAATGTCATTCATGACGCGACTGACCGAGGACGGCACGTCAATGGCCGGGTAGACCCCCATCTGGGCCTGCTGGCGTGACAACAGGATGTGACCATCAAGGATCGCACGTGCGGTATCGACAACCGGATCATTGGTGTCGTCACCATCGGCAAGAACAGTGTAGATTGAAGTGATCGTGCCCTGACCGGCAGACCCGCTTCCGGTTCTCTCGATCAATCGCGGTATCATCGAGACAACGGATGGCGGATAGCCTTTTGCCGTCGGCTGCTCACCGAGCGCGAGACCGATTTCCCGGCGGGCATGCGCCACACGGGTCAACGAGTCCATGATCAGCAGCACATCCTTGCCCCGGTCACGATAATATTCGGCGATAGCGGTCGCGCGTTCCGCGCCACGAATGCGCAGCAGTGGCGAACGGTCAGCAGGCACGGCAACAATAGTCGTGCGCGCCGCTGCCTCGCCATCAAGGACGGTTTTCGCGAATTCACCAACCTCGCGGCCACGCTCACCGATCATCCCGACAACGACGACATCCGCCGTGGTAAAACGGCTCATCATGCCAAGAAGCACGGATTTTCCAACACCCGAGCCGGCGATAATGCCGATCCTCTGTCCCTTGCCAACGGTCAGGAGCGCGTTGATCGCCCGCACCCCGACATCCAGCGGTGCCTCGACCGGCTTTCGTGCCAGCGGGTTGATTTCGCGCCCCATGAGCGGCCAGCGGCCGTCAAGCCGCATGTCTGACCCGCCATCAATCGGATTGCCAAGCGCGTCGGTAATGCGTCCAAGCAAGCCATCACCAACCTGGATGTTGGCACCATCATCGGCAAGCGTCACCCTGGCGCCAACCCTGATCCGCGCCCCGAACTGGTGCAGCGAGAGCAGGTTATTGCCATTGTTGAAGCCGATCAGTTCCGCCACCGCGGGCTCGTCATCATCCGTTTCCACATGACAGAGCGACCCGATATTTGC
>Ga0181587_10001403_pt1 | contig 20167 bp, 7 predicted proteins | sample 071ome_27_FD_132463 | JGI IMG/M metagenome (GOLD analysis project Ga0181587, IMG submission 132463) | Coastal salt marsh microbial communities from the Groves Creek Marsh, Skidaway Island, Georgia - 071409AT metaG (megahit assembly) | ecosystem: Environmental > Aquatic > Marine > Intertidal zone...
AAGGTTGGATTCCTTTTAGTTTTTGTCAGAGCATTTGCAAGAACAATCCTCAAAGGATTCTCTAAGTTTTCCCCTGTTGTTATGTTCTTGTTCTTTGCATTACTTGGAGGTGGCACTCTGAGTCTCATGGAGAACTTCAAGGGACCCGAAGGGTCTGAGGTGGTCCGTGAGTTCCGCACCCCCTTGCCTGAGGTGGTCCGTGAGGGTCGCCGAGGGGATTCTGGAGGTCCCACAGGGTCCGAAAGGGTCTCAGTGGGTGGCATTGAACTTTATGAACCTTAGAGAAAACCGCGTGGAAAATCCCGAAAAAACCGTCCGTAAAGAAATCCGCGAAGAACTGGAGCAAATGACGGATGAGGAACTTGATGTGCTTGAACTGCTGTGTGATCTAACGTTGTTTCATCGGGAGTTTGCACGGGCACAAGCAATTGTCTTTAATGTGTCTTGGGGTAAGGATGCAATCCGAACTGTTCTTAAGACCAGCTAAATAAGACGTTATAATTAAGACTGAAGTGGAGTGAATTAGTTTTCATGGCCAAAGGGTTTACCGTTAAGGCATCAAAGCCTAATACGAAGAAAGATGGTCCCGAGTGGGACTATGATGCAATTAAAGCACGAATGAAGGGGAAGGCAATTGTCTTCTGTCTTCCAGGGCGCGGTTGTTCTTATGCATTCCTGAAGAACTTTGTTCAGTTGTGTTTCGATCTGGTACAGAACCAGATGAGTATTCAGATCTCACAAGACTACAGTTCCATGGTGAACTTTGCCCGTTGTAAGTGTCTGGGTGCCAATGTTCTGCGTGGTCCCAATCAGATTCCCTGGGATGGTAAGTTGCAATATGATTGGCAACTGTGGATTGACAGCGACATCATCTTCAACACCGAGAAGTTCTGGCAACTGTGTGATGTTGCGTTCCCTGCTGATGCAGTGGATGAAGAAGGTGAAATCATTCAGGAGAACATGCGTCCCATTAGTGCTGGTTGGTATTCAACTGAGGATGGTCGCACGACTTCTGTTGCACACTGGTTGGAAGAGGATGACTTCCGCAGTAATGGTGGTGTCATGAATCATGAGATGGTTGATGGCATTCAGAAGCGTAAGAAACCCTTCACCGTTGACTACACTGGTTTCGGTTGGGTCATGATTCAGAAAGGTGTCTTCGAAGATGAGAAGATGACTTATCCTTGGTTCGCTCCTAAGATGCAGGTGTTTGAATCTGGTGCTGTTCAGGATATGTGTGGAGAGGACGTTTCGTTCTGTCTGGACGCAATCGAAGCAGGATATGAAATTTGGTGTGACCCTCGCATTCGAGTTGGTCACGAAAAGACTCGTGTAATCTGAGGTATCAATGGCAAAGTTTTCAAAGGGTAAGGGTGGAGTTGACATTCTGGAGTCACTCCCCAAGAACACACGACAGGGTTCTGGACGCAATACCAAATACGCAGCAACATCACGCAACAAGGCAAAGAAAAGGTACAGAGGCCAAGGACGATGAATTTAATCTGCAATCTCCCCGCACAGAAGGTTTGGGTTCGTAAAGAATATCTTCGTGATCATCAAGATGGTCATGGGGAGTTTGTAGAGGGTGTCTGGATCTCAGCAAAGTCGATTCCTGGACGTGCTTTTTACTTTGAGACTTATCTTCCAAAGTATGGAGCAATGTTTGACAAACTGCCCATCAGTGCGTTTGTAAGCAGACCAGAGACTCCAGATCCAGACTTGGATCTTCCTAACCTGCAGTTCTGGAACTGTATGGATTATGGAGTGACTTGTATGAATAAGGCATTCATCTCTTCAATGGATGCCGAAGTCTTTTCTCGTGACCATGGTTTCCTCAAGGGTCAGTATCTGTTTACTCTTGACAATTATCATGCAAACCCAGATGTAATTGATTACAGTGTCTCTGAAGTTCCACAGGAACACAAGTCACACAACTGTGTTGAGTTGGATAACGGACAGTTTGCTCTTTATCCCAACAACAGAATGAGACTGTATGATCTGTCCATCACACCTGAAGAACCATTGGTTCCTGACTTCAAGGTTTCAACCATTGAGTATCAGGTTGAGTGTGGAGTTCGTTGGGGACGACTTGGTGACACAGATGATTATTACTGGCAGACAGAGGAAGAGAAGACAAACCTGTATAAGGACATAAATTATTAAAGGGATAGGAACCCCTTAAAAAGTTCTGATTTCTTCGCAAATCAGTAACATGCACGACTTTTTAGACAACGAAGGCAACCACATGCATCAGAAGATGCTCCGTGAGATTGCAAACGATAAACTTACACCTAAGAAGCACGACTTCATTCATCAGAACGAACTTCACGAAAAGATCAGAAACGAAGACGATTATGATGATTGGGAATATGGAACAGAACCCATTCCTCTAACCGAGTTTTAAGCTTCTAAATAAGGTTGAATTGTTGTAAGTACTTCTGTGCCGATTCAACCTGCACAAAGAACCAGTCTTGGTTTCAAAGACATCAGCGCATCGTTTCAGATTAACCCTCTGAATGATGATTTGATTGCTTTGAAGAATGAGAACGCGATTGCTCGTGCTCTCAAGAATCTTGTGTTGACTGTTCCTGGAGAGAAACCTTTCCAACCTGATGTGGGTTCTAACGTTTATGCGTTATTGTTTGAGAACTTTGATAAGTTGACTGCTGAGTCAATCAAATCAGAAATCGAAAACACCATCAATAACTTCGAACCTCGTGTTCGTTTGAATAAAGTTACTGTTGAACCAAACTTTGACTCTTATGAGTTTAATGTAACTGTTCAATATTACATCGTTGGCATCGATGTCCCTACACAACAACTCACCTTTGCCTTAGAACCCAACAGGTAAAATGCCGTTAGTTAATTTTAGCAACGTAAACTTTGATCAGATCAAGCAATCCATTCGTGATTACTTGAAGGCGAACTCAAACTTTACTGATTACGATTTCGAAGGGTCTAACCTGACGACAATCGTAGATGCTCTTGCATATAATACGTATATTACTTCGTACAATGCCAACATGGTAACGAACGAAGTGTTCCTCGACAGTGCAACACTGCGAGAGAACGTTGTGTCTTTGGCAAGGAACATTGGGTACGTTCCTAAGTCAAGGAAGTCTTCGATTGCGAATATCTCTTTTTATGTTAATGCCTCTGACAGTGACGCTGTAACGCTCACGCTCAAAGCAGGCATTGTTGCCATCACAAACAAGCAGTTCAATAATAACTCTTACGTCTTCTCAATTATTGACGACATCACAGTTCCTGTTGATTCAAATGGAATCGCTTTCTTCAATAACATCAACATCTATGAAGGAACTTACGTCACACAAAACTGGACGGTCAGTTCCCGTAATCCAAATCAAAAATATTATCTGACCAATAGTGGAATTGACACATCACAACTGAAGGTTACAGTTCGTGAGTCAGAACAGTCCACCGTAAGTCGCACATACACACAATTCAGCTCGTTGGTGGGTGTGACACCTACAAGCACAATCTATTACCTTCAGGAGTCTCCTGGAGAGCGCTACGAACTCTTATTCGGTGACAACGTATTCGGTGCAGCACTGCAGGAACCAAACTTTGTCACTGCAAATTACATTACTTGCAACGGAGCAGCTGCCAACGGAATCTCTGCTTTCTCTTATGCTGGTCGTTTGATTGACAACGAAGGAAGAGTCGTTACTAAAGGCGTTTCTCTTCTTGCAACAAACTCTTCATCTCAAGGCGGAACAGCAATTGAAAGTTCTGACTCTGTAAGAAAGTATGCACCACAGATTTACGCTTCACAAAACAGAGCGGTAACTGCTGCTGATTATGAAGCAGTTGTTCCTCAGGTTTACCCTGAAGCAGAATCGGTTTCTGCTTTTGGTGGTGAAGAACTTGATCCTCCATCTTACGGAAAGGTTTTCATCAGCATCAAACCTTACAACGGTGTTTATCTCTCTGCTGACATCAAGAGAAACCTTCAAGCAGCATTGAGACAGTATTCTGTTGCTGGTATTGTTACTGAGATCATCGACCTCAAGTATCTTTATCTTGAGGCAGACAGTCGTGTTTATTACAATTCTAACCTTGCATCTTCTGCAAGTGCAATCAAATCGGTTGTAAGTCAAAACATTGTCAATTATGCCAACTCGTCTCAACTGAACCAGTTTGGTGCACGCTTCAAGTATTCAAAGTTCCAGAATGTTATTGACAGCAGTCACGAAGCGGTAACCTCAAACATTACCAACATTGCCATGAGAAGAGATATGGCTGCTCAGTTGAACACATTTGCTGAGTATGAGATCTGTTATGGAAACAGATTCCACATCAAGAACCATGGTCACAATGCTGTTTATGACGGTAAGATTATTGGTTACAACATCAAGTCTTCTGGTTTCAAAGTAAGTGGAATCAGTGAGACTGTTTATCTTGGTGACTCACCAAACATGGATCAAAAGACAGGGACCATCTTCCTGTTTAAACTGAGATCAGCAACTGAACCAGTTATTTTGAAGAAAGGGATTGGAACCATTGATTACATCAAAGGTGAGATCAAACTCAATCCAATCAAGATTCTTTCAACTGTTGTCAGCAAAGGTAATCAACCCATCATTGAAATCTCGGCAACTCCTTTCTCAAATGATGTCATTGGTCTCCAAGATCTTTATCTTCAACTGGATAACACCAAGACAACAATCAATATGGTTCTTGATGGAATTGATTCTGGCGACGATGTTTCTGGAAGCAATTACATCGTCTCGTCCAGTTACAGTAATGGAAGTCTGATTAGGGGACCAATCCAAGTTGAAACGACAACTTCAACAACAACGACAACCACGACTGCGACCACAACAACAGTTACGACGACAGGATCTTCAGCAAGTTCCTCCTCAACGTCCTACTAAAAACCATAGTAAATAATAACACAAGAACCTTTAACTAGGAAATGGCAGTCGATAGAGTAAGGATTCAGGATATCATCGAGAACCAACTCCCCACTTATGTGAGGGAGGATTTTCCTTTGCTTGGAGAGTTCTTAAAACAATATTACTTGTCCCAGGAAGTTGATGGGGCAGCATATGATTTGGTTCAAAATCTGGACCAGTATATCAAGGTTGATGAGTTGTTTGATCTGACAACCACAACGGTTCTTGCTTCTAACGTTTCTTACACAGACCAGACCATCACTGCCGATGTTTCTGGTAACTTCACTTACGGTTTCCCCGAAACAAACGGTCTGATTCAAATTGATGACGAAATCATCTTTTATGAGTCCAAGACAGATTCGACGTTTGAGGGGTGCAGAAGGGGTTTCAGCGGCGTTACAGATTACGTTGGGTCTAACACCCCCGACCAGCTGTTATTTGAAGAAACAGAGGCAGACAAGCACACTGCAGGCGCAACGATCACGAACCTGAGTGTTCTGTTCCTGCAAGAGTTCTTCAAAAAGATTAAGTATCAGTTTGCTCCAGGATTCACCGAAAGATCTCTTTTCTCTGGACTGGATCAAAGAAACTTTATTTTCGGTCTCGACAGTTTCTATAATTCAAAAGGAACAGAAGAGTCTTACAAGATTCTGTTCGGAGCACTTTATGGTGTTGCTGTTGATGTCATTCGTCCAAGTGAATTTCTTCTTCGTCCTTCCAACGCTGATTATAAGGTAACTCGTGATTACATCGTCGAAACCATTCAGGGCAACCCACTTGACCTCCTGAACCTGACACTGTTCCAAAAGTCAACAGATGCCAGAGGTTCTGTCAGTAATGTTGTTCCCATTGATTACGATCAAGGACAATATTATCAGATTAGTCTTGACGCTGGTTTCGACAGAGACGTTGAGGTTCAGGGTACCATCTTTGGTGAGTTCAAAGTCAACCCCAAGACCAAACTGCTCAACACTGTCTCCGCAGGTTCAACGATCCTCGACGTTGACTCGACCGTTGACTTCCCCGTCAAAGGTGATCTGGTAACCACAGACTTGGATGACAACATTATCAACCTGTCTTATGACGGCAAGTCATCGACTCAACTTCTGAATGTGACTGGTGTTGATTATCAAATCAACGAGAAGACCGACATTCGTTTTGATGATTATTCTTATGGTTACGTTGGAATTAACACTTCAAATGAAATTAGAGTTCGCATTGCTGCTTCTCTGAAAGATTTCCAACCTCAGTCTGGGAATTATGGTTATCTTGCAGGAGACACTGCGGAAATTCAATCTCTTGGTTATGAGTCTTCAACCAAACTTTCGAAGAACTGGTTCCACAATAACAAGACCAGTTGGACTGTTGCAAGCGTAAGTCTGGTTGACTCGACAACTAACTCTTACGAAATTGAAACGTTTGACCCACACGAACTCAAGCCAGGTTATTCACTCAACCTAATCAACACAGTTGGTGGACAAATTGTTGGTGCAACTGTTCTGAGAACAACAGGAGCAAAGTCCGTTATTGCGAGACTGACTGGAGTTATTGATGTCAACTCTTCTTACACACTTGAGCAGCAGATTCTGAAGGGAAGATCAGCATCTTACACTCAACTGAATGATTTTTATGCCAACGTTCAGAACACTTACACTAAGTTCAATGGTGATCTGTTGGTTGCTTCGAACTCAATTGCAAGATATGTAAACCTCGAAACTAATCCTGATTCCAAAATCAGAACTTTCAGTGGTTCGTTCAGCAACACTTACACCATTACGATTCCTAACCACGGTTTCTACACTGGACAAACTGTTTATTATCAACCAGGAATTACTAAGACAACCACAACGACTCCCGATGGAATCAAGGTTGTAACAGAAACAGAAAGTAAGTTTGCAAGTGTTAGTGCTGGTCCTTTCTACATCAAGAGAGTTGATGTAAACACAATCAGTCTGGCAAAGAGCAGATCTGACATCTATGCCGACAAACTCGTTCTTCTGAATGGTGACGTTGAAAATAACACTCTGACTCTGTTTGAGTTTTACGGCAAGACCGTTAGACCTCAGGCACTTTACAGAGAGTTCACTACTCCAACAGACGAAAGCAAAGTCCATGTGACACAAGATGGTCACATCGGAATGCTTCTCAATGGTGTTGAAATTATCAACTATAAGTCAAAAGACAGTGTTCGTTATGGTGAAATTCAATCCATCGACGTTGACAGTGGTGGTAAGGATTATGACGTAATCAACCCACCAGTTCTTCACATCGCCGATGATGTTGGTGTGGGAGCAACAGGAACTTGTGCCGTCACTGGTTCTCTGAGCAGAATCGAAATCATCGATCCTGGTTTTGATTATCAGGACACACCTGTCATCACCATTTTGGGTGGCAACGGAACAGGTGCTGAAGCAAAAGCCAACATGACATCTGTTGAGCATTATGTTTCTTTCATTGCTGATCCTGGTTCAACTGATGTCAATCTAACTAACAATACAATTGGTTTCTCAACTTTCCACAAGTTCAGAGACAATGAAAAAGTAACTTACATCACCGACACTCAAACCGCTGTTGGTGGAATCAGCACAGGTGCACAATATCACGTCGGTGTTGTTAATGCCTCAACAATCAAACTGTATAACACTGAACTCGATGCTGTCAGTGGTGTCAACACGGTTTCGTTGACCTCTAATGGTTCTGGAACACATCGTCTCAAGTCAACCTCACTGAAGAGAATCATCTCGAACATTGTTGTTCCCTCCAGTGGTAGTGGTTATTCTAACAATCAACAGAACATCCCCACCGTTGCTGGTGTCAGCACTGCTCTGAACCAGTTCAACATTCCAAACCATGGGTTCAACAACAAGGAAATTGTCAAGTTCACTCCAACTGGCGATGGAGTTCTTGGTCTTTCCTCGACCAGAGAATATTATGTTCACAAAGTAAACAACAACTCCTTCTCTGTCAGTGAAGTTGGAGTTGGTTCGACTGCTGTTGATTACTTCTATAATAACAATCTTTACGTCGATGTCCAGAGCGCAGGAACTGGTTCATTCAACTACAGACCAATCACCGTTACTGTTCAAGGTGTAACTGGCGTTTCGACTCTGACTGGTCAAGACTTCAATGCTGTTGTTCAACCAGTCTTCAGAGGACCCATCAGTTCGTTCAGTGTTTCGGCAACTGGTGTTGGTTATGGTTCTTCTGATATTATCAACTTTGACAGACAACCAACCATCACATTTGTAAGTGGTGCTCAGGCATCTGTTACTCCCGTAATCAGCAACGGTAAGATTGTTGAAGTCGTTGTCAATAACAAAGGTTATGGTTACAACTCACCACCAAATTTGACCATCAACAGCAATGATGGGAACTTTGCTGTTCTGACTCCAGTTATTGGTAACGGACAACTCCTGGAAGTTAAGGTCATCAAAGGTGGTGCTGGTTATTCTGCTTCTGACACATCAATCACAGTCACCCCAGCAGGAAGTCAAGCAAGAGCAATTGCAAACATCAGAAACTGGACAGTCAACCTGTTCCAAGAACATTATGCAAACTTGGAATCTGATGACGGAATCATCACACAAAACATTGACAACTCAACTCTTCAGTACTCTCACCTTTATGCTCCTCGTCCTCTGAGAGAGTCCGTCTATTCAATCAGTGGAACGGATGCTGATAATAATGTTTATGGTGTTGCTGACCTAAGCATTGTTTCTTCCAGTGAAGCAGAGAGCATTTTCCACTCTCCAATCATTGGATGGGCATATGACGGTAACCCAATCTATGGACCTTATGGTTTCGCCAATGCCGACGGAACTGGGGCAATCAGAAGAATGGTTTCCAGTTATGGTTTGGGGAACATTGCCAACCTCGATCAAGGAAACGAACCACCAATCGCATCTTGGCCAAATGGTTTCTTCGTTGAAGACTACATCTACAATGCAGATGGAGACCTTGACGAGCACAACGGAAGATATTGCATCACTCCCGATTATCCAAATGGTGTTTATGCTTACTTCGCAACAATTTCTCAAAACATTGACACCGATGGTCCATTTGAAAATTATAAGAGTCCAGTCTTCCCTTACTTGATTGGTAACACCTATCAATCAAAACCAATTGACTTCAACTTCAAGACGGTTTCAAACCAAACTGCTTATGATGTTGAGGGTCAAGGTTGGTTTAGAGAAACAACCTCTTATCACACTAACAGTCCCAGAAGTCAATATGATTATCTGTTTGACTCTTCTAAAGTTGTCAAGCAACTGGTCGAAGTTACTGCAACCTCAACTGGTGGAATCGAAAGCGTTGGTATTGTAACTGGTGGTACTGGTTATAAGGTCGGTGACAAAGTTGTCTTCAACAACACAGGAACTGGTGGAAAACTCCTCGACGTTAAGGTTGCCAGAGTTGCTGGACAAGAACTTGATACTGTCAGTGTTGCTTCAACTTCATTCTCGAATGTTGAGTTTACAAGAAATACTGTTTATCCAAACAGATTCATTGGTCTGACTTCTGCACCACACAACTTCCTCAACAATGATGTTGTGACCATCAGTGGTGTCTCAACTTATTATGAGGGTTTCGGTGGAAGTTACAACGTTGGTGTTAGAAGTGACAACTTTGTTCTCACACTGGGTGTTGGAACTGCTGGCGCAACTGGCATCGTCACTTACTTCTACGTCTCTGGCGCATTTGACAACTCACACGTCAGAGAGAATGATCTGCTGACCATCGATCAAGAGATCGTTCGTGTTCTGAACATCGATGCGGTCACTGGAAGACTAAGAGTTCGTCGTGAGGAAGAAGGAACCACTGGTCTCGCTTATACCAATGGTAGTGTTCTTTATGAAGATCCCAGAAAGTTCTATGTGAACGTGGGTGTCATTAAGACTGATTACTCCTTCCCCATCAACAGAGAACTGTATTTCGATCCAGCAGAAGCGATCGGTGTTGGAACTGCTCTGGGAACTGGAGTCGGAACGACCATCACATTCGGTGATCCTGGAGTTGGAAGAACAAACATCTTCATTCAACCACAACAGTTCTACTTCCCAAGTCACAAACTGAGACTGAATGATAAGGTTCTTTATGCAACCAATGGTGGTAACTCCATTCAGGTTTGGAACGGAACCGCAGGAACTGCTTACACAAGTTTGAGTCAGTTCTCTCCACTTTATGCTGTTCCTTTCAACGAGAACTTCGTTGGTTTCGGAACAAACAAAGTTGGTCTTGGAACCACTGGTGGTTTTGTCGGTGTCAACACATCAACTGGACTCCTTTACTTCACCTCAGTCGGAACTGGCAACACTCACAGTTTCACAACTGACCTTCTGGGTGTTCTGTCTGGTAAGACCGCAAGAAACATCGTCACGGTCTCCACAGCGTCCACTCACACTCTCCAGAAGGGTGATGCGGTTTACGTCAACATTAAACCAGTTGGCGTCACAACAGTTACTGTTAAGTATGACGATTATAACCGTCGCATTGTCTTTGATCCACAAGACTTTGTTGCTGGCAATGTCAACACAACACTCAACACCATTGAATTCTCCAACAACCCATTCAAACGTGGCGACAAGGTAATTCACACGGCAACTTCACCTTCTGGTGGATTGACTGATGAAGCAATGTATTATGTCATTCCTTATGATGAGACCAAGATTCGTTTGGTCGCTAATAAGTTTGAACTGTCTGCCTTAGATCCAAAGTTTGTCAACCTCACAAGTGCTTCAGCAGGAACACTTTCTAAGATCAACCCTGCTGTTGAGACAACTAAGAATAGAACACTGAAGTTTGATCTGTCTGATTCTTCACTGTCCTTTGTTGTTAACGGAATCACTTATTCCGCATTTGATATGAATCTCTATAGTGATGCGGATTATGCGAACCTGTTCGTTAAGACTCCACTCACCGATTCATTTGAAGTTGTCAAGTCTGGAAGACCTGGCATCGATGCCACTGCTAATCTTCAACTGAAGTTCACGGATGAGATTCCTGATCAACTCTTCTATCGTTTTGATCTTGACAATGAAAATCTTATCACAGATGTCAAGAAAGAAATTGAAATTGATAAGGACGTTCCCAATAACAGTGAACTTAACGTTGAGTTCACAGCGTTTGATGGAAGACACGTTATTACTGGAATTGGAACAACCACATTCCAATATGACATTCCAGAAGTTCCATCGGTCACACAATATAACATCAGCAACTCTCAGTTCACTTATGAGACTAATTCGACCAATGTAACTGGTCCAATTTCTAAACTGAGAATTGATGGTGCAGGTGTTGGATTCAAAGTTCTCCCTGGTGTCACTTCTGTTAGAAGTGCAGAAGGTTCTGGAGCAATTGTAAGACCAGCAAGCACAAAGATTGGATCAATCTTGCAAACCAAGTTCAATAACATTGGTTTTGATTATCCTTCCGACTCCACCCTCAGAGCAGTTTCTAATCTCCCAGAGATCCTGGAAGTCGAATCTCTTGCTTCTTTTGAGAGCATCGGAATCTCTTCTCAAGGTAGAAACTATCTGAGAGCACCAAATCTGGTTGTTATCGATGGATTCACTGATGAAATCGTTGATGGTCTGGATCTTGCTTATGATCTTGGCGATGAGCAAGTCACAATCATCGACAACACCACTGGAATTTACGATGTTCCCCCAAGAATCATTCCAGTCAATAACACCAACGGACTTGGGATTGCCTCTGTCTCTTACAACTCAACCACAAAGATTGTCAGAGCATTTATTGATAGAAACTTCACAACTCCAGAAGCAAGTCAGTTTAATTTCCCAATCGGCGCTAAGGTTCTGGTTGAGAACCTGAGTGTTGGTGTTGGAAGCACTGGTGTTGGTTATAACTCAGCAGATTACGATTACACATTCTTTGAAGTTGTTGGTTTTGATAAGAAACTTGATTCTTCCAAACCTTATGTCGATTACAGTCTTGTCAATCTGATTAAAGAAGGAGAAATTCCAGGTAATCTGGACGAAAACAACTCTTATGGTCGCATCATCAACACACAAGATCTTGCGACTTATAATCCAACTCTCCAAACAAACAACTATTTGGTTGGTGAAAAAGTAACAAACCAAAATGATCTTGTTGGAACTGTCCAGAGATGGAATTCAACAACACAACAGTTGGTCATTTTGTCTGCCAGTGAGTTTGCTGTGGATGACAGAATCACTGGTCGTTCTTCGAACACTCAAAGCGTTGTCAAAACAAAAGTTGATTTTACTTCTGAAATCAACACTGGTGCTGGTTCGACTGTCAATGATGGTTGGCAAACCACTTCTGGTTTCTTGAATGACAACCTGCAAAAACTTCCAAACAATGAATATTATCAGAACTTCTCTTACTCACTGAACTCCACCATTCCTTATGCCACTTGGAATGATCCAGTGAGTGCTCTGGACCACGCAGCAGGTTTTGCTAAGTTTGCCGATTTGGACATCATTTCAAAAGAAGATGTTTCTAGAGCAATCATTCAGACTGAAGATTCCAATGTTGAAAGAATCATCGACATTGTTGGTGAGGCAAGTCTGCATTGTGAATATGATTGGGATCTGGTTTCTGAAGAGACAATCACTGTTGGTAATCAAATCGTTTCAACAGAAGTTCTGTTTGATGACAAACTTGTCAAAGATTATGTTGAGTGTGTTGGAAACAGAGTCATCCCAATCGATGACATCAGTGATCAGTTCAACAGCACACAGAGAACCACACCTTTCGCAATTGTTGAATCGTTCAGTGACAATGAACCTTACACCAAGTTCCTGACTTTCGTAAGAGATGCCAACTTCACAAATGAGAGACAGTTCTCAATTGTTGCTGTTGTTCAAGATGGAACGAACACTTTCATTCAAGAATATGCAACAACTCAGATCAACGATGAACTGGGTTCATTTGATGCAGTTGACACAACTGTTGGTTGGGATCTTTATTATTATCCTCAACAGTTTGCGTTCAATAACTATGACATCTCCACATTGTCGTTCAACATCTTTAGTGACAGTGTAGTTGAGAAAAACGACTTCTTTGGTAACAATGTTTTGGTTGCAAGTGCCACCACTGATGTTGGTGCTGGAACCACAACCACTCTGGTGTCCATCTCAAGCACTTACAGATCCGCTAAGTGTCTGGTGATGACAAGAGACGGAAACGATCAAGCAACTGGAACTGAACTGAATTTGATTCATGATGGAACAGATGTTTACCTGAATGAATTCGGCAATATGATGACCAGTGGTGACGCTGTGTTCAACGGAATCGGAACATTTGGTGCTTCAATCTCTGGTTCAAATATTGTTATTCAATACACTCCAGACTCTGGAGTTGGATCAATGACTGCCAGCACTTCAGTTGTTGCGATTGCATCTTCTGCAACTGGAGTTGGTTCAACAGCAATGGAAACTGCTCTGTTGTCCTCAACTTATTATGAAATCTCTCCCGATGCATCACCAACAGCACAAACTGTTGCTTCTTATGAGGAACCTTATCAGGCAAATTACTTTATCGTTTCAGTTGAAGATGTAACCAACTCAAATTATGAAATGTTTGAGTTTGTCATTTTGAATGATGAAACAACTCAGCATGTTCTTGAGTTTGGAAACATCAGAACGGGTGGCGCAGTTGGAACGGTTGGTATTGCACAAACCGTTGGTGATCGAATCGACCTGACCTTCACTGCAAACACCAGTTCAAACACAACAGTTAGAACGTTCTCTGTTGGTCTCCAACCATTCAACAACAATGGTCAGTCAACGGTCTTTGATAATGGTCTTGTTCAGATTGAAAGTGACAATGAGCGCTATGTTGGAACCAAGGTTGAAGTTACCAGTACCTTTGGACTGAAGTCTGGTGGTCTTGAAATCTTCAGAAGGTCATTCGACGGAAGTGACTCAGCAATTGTTGATGTCAATGATCACACAGTCAGACTGAACAATCACTTCTTTGTCACTGGTGAGAGAGTTGAATATCGTTATGGTGACACTCCAATTGGAATTGTCACAGCGACTGTTCCTGGAATTGGTTCAACTGATCTTCTCCCACAGGATCTTTACGTTGTTAAAACTGGTGCCGATAAACTCAAGTTTGCAACCACTGCTGAGAATGCACTGAAAGCAAACCCAGTTGTTCTGGAACCAAATGTAGTTGGTGTTGGAACATCTCACAGTTTGACTGCATATAACCAGAACGCAAAGGTTATGGTTGCCATTGATAACATGATTCAGTCTCCAATCGCTGAGACCAGAATCTTCTCTGTTCTCAATCAAGACATCGTTCTTGGACCAACTTTGGAGACAACAGGAATAACGTCATTCTATGCAAATGATATCATCAAGGTTGAAGATGAATACATGATCATCACGGGTGTTGGTGGTGACAATCCAACAGACCTTCAGGTTCTGAGAGGTCAGTTGGGAACCATTGCAATTCCACACCAGAGTGGAGTCACTATTCAGAAATTCATCGGTCAATATAACATTACCGACAGCACAATCAACTTCGTTGATGCTGCGAAAGGTAAGACACCTCTGAGCACAACAACTGGAAATCCAAACTACAGAGACTGGACTGGAATCACAACTCACTCCACATTCCAAGGAAGAGCATTCTTCAGACGTGCTCCAGTTGGTTCTTCGAGCGAAACTTATCACAACAACTTTGTCTTTGATGACATTTCGCCCGACTTTAGCGGAATCACCAGTGAGTTTGTTCTGAAGTCTGGTAATGCAACTCAGATTGGTTTCTCCACTGATAATGGAATCGTCCTTTACAACGGTGTCTTCCAACAACCTAACAGCCCAACCGTAATCAACAACTACGGAATGGCAGAAAGTGGCATCACAACAATCACTTTCCAAGGGACTGCGATTCAGGACGGAACCGACATCAACAAGGCAACTCTCCCAGTTAAGGGAAGAATTCTTTCTGTTGGTTCAACTCAAGGATTTGGTTTCCAACCTCTGGTTTCTGCAGGAGGAACGGCAAACGTTTCTGTCGCTGGAACAATTACATCCATCAGCATTGGTAACACTGGATCTGGTTACAGATCTGGAATTCAAACAGTTGTCAATGTTGGTGTTCAAACTTACAGCAACGGAATTCCCAACCTTGAGTTCATTGGAACTGCTGCCATCAGCGGCGGTCACATTGTAAGCATTGCAATCACCAATCCTGGAACTGGTTACACTTCAACTAATCCACCAGAAGTTGTTATTGATTCACCATTCCCCTACACCAACATCCCTCTGATTTACAGCGGAATCACAACCGCAGGTGTTGGAACAGATGCAAAAGTTGACATCATTGTCGGTGGTTCTTCAAGCGTTAGATCTTTCGAGTTCACGCAGTTTGGTTACAACTATGGTGATGGAGACATCCTCACAGTTGCAGTCGGCGGAGCAACTGGAATTCCAACTGACACAACTAAGACTTATGGTGAGTTCCAACTGACTGTTGAAAGTCTTTATGATGATTCTGTCAACATGTGGACTGTTGGTTCTCTCAAGGTTCTTGATCCTCTTGATTCTCTGTTCAACAGTGAGAGAACAAGATTCCCACTTAGTGTTGCTGGAATCACAACTTGGGTCAATCCAGAAGAGGGACGTGGACTTGATCTAAACTATAACCTGTTGGTCTTTATCAATGATATTCTTCAGCAACCCAAGATCGCTTACACCTTCGATGGTGGAAGTCAGATCACTTTTGCTGAAGCACCACAACTCGGTGACTCTTCCAAGATTCTGTTCTATCAAGGAACTTCTGAGATTGACATCGTTGATGCAGAAATTATTAGCAACGTGAAGGCAGGAGATACTCTTGAAATTCGCCACGATGTTGACAGAGGTCAAGATGTAACTCTCGATCAGGATCCAAGAATTGTTACTGAAGTTGTTACCAGTGATCTGGTTGAAACTGACCCATACACTGGCGGTGGAATCACACAGGATGAAACACTTCAGAGACCAGTTACATGGTGTCGTCAGTTGTCCGACTTGATTATCGATGGTGCTCCAGTTGGTAAAGACAGAGATGAATATGAGGGTAACTTCTTCCCAACAACTGCAATTCTAAAGGCTGTTGGTGTTGGTTCAACTGTCGTTTACGTTGAAAACAGCAACCTGTTTGATCAATCAAATGAAGGTGCTGGAATTAGCACTTATCAGAAGGGTCTGATCATTAGATCTCAAGACACTCTGACTGCTGCCGCTGCGACAGCAACCGTTTCCACTGCTGGAACAATCACTGCATTTACAGTCACAAATGCTGGTTTCGGTTACACTGTCGCTCCTGCTGTCACAGTTTCAACTCCTGTCGGTGTTGGAACAACACAAAGAGCAACAGGAACTGCTGTTCTGAGTGGATCGACTGTCGATTCTATCACGGTTACTTCACCTGGAACTGGTTATTCCTCAGTTGCACCTGCTGTTCTGATCGAAGAACCAACCATCACTTATGAAAACTGTCTCGCTTACAGTTATGAAGGTGATTTCGGTACGATTGTTGGTGTCGGAACAACAACTTCTGGTTCACAAAGTCAGTTCTACTTTGACACCTTCATTCCTTCTGACTCGACAATGAGAAATGCGCTTTATGTTGGAACCGCAGTTACGGTTAGTGGCATTTCAACGTCAGATTATCTGGTCATCAAGAACACAAACTTGTCAATCGGTGGAACATTTGCTTCACAAACAACCACTGGTGCTCATATTGGCATTGCAACAACTGCTCTCGACTGTGTTTATCAGGTTGCTTCTTTCGAAGACAACGATCAAATCATCCATGAGGGTTCTCTGGTTGGATTTACAACCACTTTGAGAAGAATCTTCGTGAATGTGGACAACGCAGGAAGCGTCGGTTACACAACCGCACCCTATATGGGCGACTTCAGTTGGGGCAAAATCACTCTGGAAGACAGAGCGAACCCACAATCCTTCAACTTCTATGGCGACAACGGTGTTTCTGGAATTTCAACTTCCGCTTTGGTCATTCGCCAGAACCCATTGAAGGATAGTGGTTTCACAACCACCTAAAACACCACTAAATAAAGAAAAACTTTCTCAAAATGGCAGCAATAATTACTGACCAACTTCGTATTTTGAATGCCAAGAATTTTGTTGCTGGCGTCCAGTCAACATCAAATTCTTATTACACATTCATTGGTCTTCCCAATGCGACGAATTATTCGTCAACTTGGGACACGGATCCTCCTGCGCCGAAGGATAACCTGACCGAATCGAATGATTATTATGACACAATGTTGGCTTTGAAAAAAGTCAACACAAACGACGTTGCCCAGGTTGTGAGAAAGATTTCCTGGCAGTCTGGAACCACATATGATATGTGGAGAAATGACATCAGTCGTTCAAATCCATCAGAACCCTCTGGTGCGTTTGATATTTACGACTCGAATTTCTATGTGATGAACTCTGACTTCAGAGTTTACATCTGTCTTTATAATAATGCCACTCCTGAGAACAATTATCAGGGTGGTCCTTCTTTGGATGAACCAACTTTCACAGATTTGGAACCCAGATCTGCTGGTTCAAGTGGTGATGGTTACATTTGGAAGTATCTTTACACCATCAAACCATCCCAAGCAATCAAATTTGACTCCACAGATTACATTCCAACCCCAAGTAACTGGGATACCAGCTCTGATAACGCTGCCGTTCGTAATAACGCTGGTACAAGTGGTCAATTGAAGATCATCACCATCAGAAATCGTGGTGTTGGTCTCGGAACTGCTAACTCAACTTACAGAAATGTCCCAATTTTGGGAGATGGACAGGGCGGAAAGTGCACAATCGTCATTGATAACGACTCAAAGGTCAATTCTATCACTGTTTCTGACGGTGGAACGGGATATACCTTCGGAACTGTCGATTTGGTTGCTGGTGGAGTCCCAACTGGAACCACTTCTCCCGTTTTTAATGTCATTATTCCTCCAAATGGGGGTCACGGAAAGGATATTTACCGTGAATTGGGCGCATTTAACGTTCTGACTTATGCCAGATTCGAAAATGACACCGAAAATCCTGATTTTATCACTGGAAACCAGTTTGCAAGAGTCGGATTGATCGAAAATCCACTCGCTGCGGGTTCAGAAAGCAATTTGGACACCGATAAAGCAGCTGCAACTTATGCAGTTCGTCTTGCAGGTGCTGGATATAGCGAAGCAACCTTCACTCCTGACTCATACATCACGCAAACTGTCGGTGTTGGGTCAACTGCGGTCGGAAGAGTTGTTTCTTATGACCAAACAACAGGTGTTTTGAAGTATTGGCAGGACAGAACCAACTGTGGATTCAATTCTGACGGCACTTTGAACACAAGTCCTGTTTATGGTTTCAGAGAAAATCGTTTCACAGCGACTCCCAACAGTGGTGACCTCACAATTAGTGGTGGAAGCATCAATTTGTCGATTAGCACCGCTTTCCAGGGTGTCTCTACGGTAATAAATAACAGAACATACTACCTGGGACAGACATTTGTGTCTGGACTGGCTGACCCAGAAGTCGAAAAATACTCTGGAAACATCGTTTATGTTGACAACAGACCTTCTGTAACCAGAAGTTCCTCTCAGAAAGAAGACGTTAAAATCATCTTGCAGTTCTAAAAAATCATGCCACAGGAAACTAATCTCAACGTTGCTCCTTATTTTGACGACTTTGAACCTGACAGTAACTATTATAAGGTTCTGTTCAAACCTGGATATCCTGTTCAGGCGCGAGAATTAACGACTCTTCAGTCAATTCTTCAGAACCAGATTGAAGATGTGGGCAATCACCTCTTCAAAGAGGGTGCTGCTGTCATTCCTGGTGGCGTAACTTACGAAAAAAGCTTCTACGGAGTCCAAATCCAAGCGGAATATCTTGGAGTTCCCGTTTCACTTTACCTTGATCAGATTGTAGGTCAGACAATCACTGGTGCAACGTCTGGTGTAACCGCAAAGGTGGTCACTTACATCACTAATGAGCAGTCTGAGAAGGGAAATTACACACTTTATCTGAATTATCAGAATTCAGGAAGCACTGACGCAGCAACAGCGACGTTCATTGATGGTGAAGTTCTTCTAACCAACAGTGCGATCACTTATGCAACAACCTTTATCTCCGCTGGAGAAGGTTTTGCTTCGACAGTTCCTCAACAAGCAGCAATTGTTGGTTCTGCCTTCACTCTGAGTGCTGGTGTCTTCTTCCTCAGAGGTTATTTTGTCGATGTTCCTGATTCACTTCTGATTCTGAGTCAATACACTAACACACCAAGTGTTAGAGTTGGTTTGAATGTTTTGGAGGAGATCATTAACTCCGAAACTGACCCAACACTCAATGATAACGCAAAAGGGTTTAATAATTACACTGCTCCAGGCGCAGATCGTCTGAAAATCACTGCAACACTGTTTGCAAAACCACTTGACGACTTTGATGATCAATCTTTCGTCCAGTTGGCAGAAATCCAAAACGGAAATCTCCGCAAAATCACCGATAACACCCAATATAACTTTATTGGGGACGAATTTGCCCGCAGAACTTACGATGAGTCAGGTCATTATTATGTAAAAGAGTTTGTCACCACCGTTCGTGAAAATTTGAACGATGGACGAGGAAATAGAGGCATTTATAACGCTGGTCAGACCACTTCGAGTGGAAATGCTCCAAGTGCAGACAATATTGTTTACAAAATTTCCCCAGGTAAGGCATATGTAAGGGGATATGAGGTTGATTTGCGTGCATCAACGCTAATTGACGTTGCAAAACCCAGAACCACAAAAACTCTGGATCCACAAGCGATTAATTTTGGGTTTGGACCCACTTTTACGCTGAATAACGTTTATGGTTCAGCAACAATCGGTTTCAACACCTCAAACACCATCAGTTTGAGAGACGAAAGAGTTGGATCCGACCAAGAGGCAAGAGCAGGTAAAGAAATTGGTGTTGCCCGCATTTATGACTTCGCTCTGGAGTCTGGATCTTACAATTCTGCTGTTCCAACAGCAAACGAGTGGGATTTGTCACTTTGGGACGTTCAGACTTACTCTGATTTCACTGTAAACACTGCAGTTACACTTTCCACACCAACTCACATCAAAGGTGAGTCAAGTGGGGCGAGTGCTTTCCTCAAATATGGTGTTTCTGCTGGAACTGCCTTCACTGCTTACGATGTTCAAGGTGATTTCTTCAATGGAGAGAGACTTCTCTTCAATGGAGTCGCAGATGAAAGCAGGTATGTCA
>Ga0181587_10001415_pt1 | contig 20104 bp, 16 predicted proteins | sample 071ome_27_FD_132463 | JGI IMG/M metagenome (GOLD analysis project Ga0181587, IMG submission 132463) | Coastal salt marsh microbial communities from the Groves Creek Marsh, Skidaway Island, Georgia - 071409AT metaG (megahit assembly) | ecosystem: Environmental > Aquatic > Marine > Intertidal...
ACCAGTGATTCACAATCAACTAGCTCATCGATTTGGGAAAGAATTTCAGTTGCTTCAAATTTCATACGTTGAAGGAAAGAACGGTCTGAGCGGAGATCTGGAAAGCGTCGAGCCAACTTCGCAATCTGCTAACCAAGCTATGAATTATTGACTCTGGAGACCGTAACTCATGAGCCGCTGGTATCGACGTTCGACCAGTTCTTCTGCCCCCATACTCCGCAGACGATCTAGTTGTTCAATCAGGACCTTCTTAACATTGTCGGCCGCCGTAGCTACGTCCCTGTGGGCACCGCCAAGAGGTTCAGGTATCGTTTCATCGACGATTCCCAGTTCCTGGAGACGCTCTGAGGTCACCCCCATGGCTTCTGCCGCTGCAGCGGCAAACTCAGCCGATTTCCACAGTATAGTTGCACAACCTTCCGGGGTAATCACTGTATAGGTAGAGTATTGCAGCATGTTCAAATAGTCAGCTACGCCGATGGCGATCGCGCCACCCGAATTTGCCTCGCCAGTAACGGTCGCGATCATAGGCGTTCTAACCTGCGACATTATCGCCATATTCTCAGCAATCGCCTCATTGATGCCTCGCTCTTCTGAGTCCATACCCGGATACGCCCCGGGTGTATCGATAAAAGTGAGCACCGGCAATTTGAATTTCTCTGCCATTAGCACCAACCTTCGCGCCTTGCGATAGCCCTCTGGTCTGGGCATGCCAAAGTTGTGTCTCACTTTTTCCTTGGTACCCCTACCTTTTTGATGACCAATAATCATAACCGGCTTATCGTCCAGTCGTGCAATTCCACCTATGAGAGCCAGATCGTCCGCAAACAATCGATCACCGTGCAATTCATCGAAGTCGGTAAAAAGATGCCGCACGTAATCCATTGTATAGGGTCGCAGTGGATGCCTGGCCACTTGAGCAATCTGCCACGAACTCAATCCGGAATAAATTTTCTCCGTAAGCTTGGTGCTCTTCTCCTGCAGTCTCTGCAACTCTTCGGTGATATTAAGTTCGTTATCACTTCCTACGAGGCGCAACTCGTTTATCTTAACCTCGAGCTCTGCAATAGGCTGCTCGAATTCCAGATAATTGGGATCCATGCTGTCTACAATCCTGTACTTCTGAATAAATAGATTTTTAGGGTCTGCTCTCAGCGAGGGCTCAATAGTGAACCGTGATTTGATCTCTGCCAAATTCTGACTTCAGTCTTTGTAAGAGGTCATCAGGAACTGAAACCTTCCATTCTTCGCCAAGAAGTATACACCCTTCCGAGTCTTCTCGGTGATATTGGACAGCCACCTGACAGCCGCTTACCGCACTCGGGTGCGACGTGAGCGTTACATCGTTTCGCGCCTCACCCCTGCCGGCGGACTTGCCAGCCTGCGTTGCTAATTCGCTTACCGCGCTCCGATACGGCGCGAGTATAGTCGCCAGCTCATCGACAAACCCACTTGCAAGCGAATTCGAATCCAGATGAATCGTCAACCGCCTTGCACGCTCCTGACGATACTCCTGGAGCGTGTTAATCGTCTTGACTCGTCCTCGGAGGCCACCGTTAAAATCATCCTCACTGATTTGACATTCGACCACCAATATCAGGTCTTTTTGCAAGATGTCACGATACTGTTCGTACTCCTGACCAAAAATCGAGGCTTCAAATCTTCCGCTTTTATCATCCAGCACGACAAACGCCAGCGTGTCCCCTCTTTTACTTTTCATCGTGCGCACGGAACTCACAAGTCCGGCGACCAGTTGAATTTCCTTTTCCGGTTTCAGATTGGCTAGCCGATCAGCAATGAATTGCTTTAGTTCCGGAATAAACTCATCTACCGGATGTCCCGACAGGTAGAGTCCCAATGTATCCCGCTCTGCAGCCAATCTCTGTTGCTCACTCCAGGGCCGAATTGCCGATCTGGCGTTTGGCTCATTTACCTGGTCAATTGGAGTTTTGCTAGGCGCAATCTCGCCAAACATATCCTGTACGCCAATCGCCTGATTTCGCGAAGACTGTTCCGCCGCTCGAAGAGTTTCGCCCAGGGAAGTCATCAGAGTCGCACGAATGGTATCTGCATCATCCCCATTCACCACACTGTCCAGCGCACCGGATTTAATCAACGCCTCCAGAGCTCGCTTGTTGACGCTCTGGCTATCAATACGACTGCAAAAATCCAGCAAACTACCGAAAGGTCCGGCAGTCTCTCGTGCTTCGATTATGGCGCCTATCGGTCCCTGTCCAAGACCCTTGATTGCACCCAGCCCATAAATGATTTCACCCCGATCATTGACTGTAAAGTTGTATTGACCGAGGTTGACATCCGGATGCACAAGCGGCAGTCCCATGGAACGACACTCGTCTATTAGAGTTACAATCTTATCGGTATTCTGCATATCCGCGGTCAAAACGGCAGCCATAAAATAAGCTGGATAATGTGCTTTAAGCCATGCAGTCTGATAGGAAACCAGTGCATATGCCGCAGAGTGGGATTTATTGAAGCCATAGCCGGCAAATTTCTCCATGAGATCAAAAATGGAACCGGCTAATTTATTGTCAACTCCGCGGCCAACAGCACCCTCAACAAAGATGCTCCGCTGTCGTTCCATTTCCTCAGGCTTTTTCTTACCCATCGCCCGGCGTAACATGTCGGCACCGCCCAGGGTGTAGCTGGCAAGCACCTGAGCAATCTGCATCACCTGCTCCTGGTACAGAATTACTCCGTAGGTGTTACCCAATACCGATTCAAGTTCGGGATGCGGGTAGTCCACTCTGGCTCGGCCATGTTTTCGATCGATAAAATCGTCAACCATTCCCGATTGCAGGGGCCCAGGTCGAAAAAGCGCGACAAGGGCTACAATATCTTCAAAGCAACTCGGTTGTAGTCGTTTTATCAGGTCTTTCATACCCCTGGATTCCAGCTGGAATACTGCTGTCGTATTGGCTTTCTTGAGGAGCTCATAGACCAGTGGGTCCTCCAGAGAGATTCTTGCAATGTCAAACTCCGAAGCTTGGTGACCGCTTTCTCTGACCATTTTTACTGCCCAATCGATTACAGTGAGCGTTCTTAATCCTAGAAAGTCGAACTTCACCAGGCCCGCGGTTTCAACATCATTTTTATCAAACTGGGTTACCAGATTTTCTCCATTCTCATCGCAATAAAGTGGAGTAAAGTCCACAAGACGGGTAGGCGCGATCACTACACCACCGGCGTGTTTACCTACATTTCGAACGATTCCTTCGAGCTTGAACGCCATTTCCATGATTTCTTGAGCATCCTCATCGCCCTCGATGAATTCTCCCAACCGGGGTTCCTGTTCAAGAGCTTTAGTCAGCGTCATGCCGGGCTCAAATGGGATAAGCTTGGATAGCTTGTCAGCCAGGCCATAGGATTTACCCTGAACCCTCGCTACATCTCTCACCACGGCTTTAGCTGCCATAGTGCCAAAGGTAATAATCTGCGATACCGCATCCTTACCATACATCTCGGCCACGTGCTGAATCACACGGTCCCTGCCATCCATGCAGAAATCGACGTCGAAATCAGGCATGGATACCCGTTCCGGATTGAGAAATCGCTCAAACAGTAAATCGTATTTGAGGGGATCGAGGTCGGTAATCCCAAGTGCATACGCCACGATTGAGCCGGCACCGGAACCTCGACCTGGCCCAACTGGAATATCGTTATTCCGGGCCCATTGAATAAATTCCATGACAATCAGGAAATACCCCGGAAATCCCATCTCAATGATGGTTTCCAACTCCACTTCGAGGCGCTCGAAATAAGGAGCACAACACTCAGCGAAGTCTTCCTGAGACGGGTCGAAAATCTGATCCAGTCTTTTGTCCAGCCCGTCCTTGCTAAGCGCCCTAAAATACTGGTCTACGCCGCTGCCATCCGGAACCGGGTAACTTGGTAAATGAGGCTCATAGAGATTTAGTTCCAGATTACAGCGCTTGGCAATCTGAATAGTATTCTCTATCGCCTCGGGGATATCAGCAAAAAGCTCTCGCATCTCCTCAGCGCTCCGCAAATATTGTTGAGCACTATAATTGTGAGAGCGCCTGGGATCGTCCAATGTACGACGTTCATTAATACAGACTCTAACCTCATGGGCGTCAAAATCTTCCTGCTGTAGAAATCTGACATCATTGGTGGCAACGACCGGGCAATCCTCCGCTATCGCGAGCTGCAAGGCAGACTCGATATAATCATCTTCGCCAGTTCTGCCAGTACGCTGTAGTTCAAGATAGAAGCTGTCTGGAAATATTTTCATCCAGTCCCGTAACTGATCTGCTGCCTGGCTTCCGTCCCCTTCCAGCAACGATCTGCCTATATCACCGCACGTGGCGCCTGACAGCGCGATCAGGCCGGTTGCTGATTCACGAAGCCAGGCTTTTTCGATGCGAAAATCGGAATGGGTGCTTTTCTCAGTGTAAGCCCTGGAGATCAACCTTGTGAGGTTCAGATATCCCTGTCGATCTTTAACGAGCAACACCAGCTGAGTCCGAATGCCTGTGCTATCAACCACGCACACATCGCATCCACAAATAGGCTTGATGCCATTGGAAATTGAAGAGGAGTAAAACTTGATAAGACCGAATAGATTTCCCAGATCTGTTACTGCAAGTGCCGGCATTTCCTGATTTGCCGTGTGTTCTACGAGAGCAGGGATGTTGATAATACTGTCGCTGATCGAATACTCGGTATGCAGTCTAAGATGAATGAAACAGCTGGATGAAAGTTTCTCTTGCATATTCCAATGCTTTTTGAGGAGAGCAATCGGTCAGCACCGACTATACATTTTTTTGGCCAACATGTTTAGGAAACTTGCCAGTCTTTACCCGCTAATTACAGTCAGGCACTCAACAGACAATCACTACAATAATTCGGTGACTGGCTTGAAAGTCCGCCTGTGCGCAGCACAAGGCCCCAGTCTGTGCAGAGCCAGCAGGTGGTCTTTGGTGGGATATCCCTTGTGCCTGGCAAATCCGTAGCCCGGAAAATTCTTTTCAAGCTCAAGCATGTCCTGGTCCCGGGTAACTTTGGCAATAATCGAAGCTGCTGCCACACACTGCAAGCGCGCATCGCCTTTTACAACCGCTGTCGAAGGATAATCCCACAGGGGGCATAAATTACCATCCACATAAACGAAATCAGGCCTTATCGAAAGTGTCTCGACGGCTCGAGTCATTGCCAGCATACTGGCTTGCAGAATATTGAGCTCGTCGATTTCCTGAACACCGGCGCGGCCAACGGAAAACGCGGTCGCATGTTCGATAATTTTTTGGTAACAACGCTGACGACTCAGCACACTGAGTTTCTTGGAATCATTCAATCCTGCAATCGGTTTATCTGGGTCGAGAATTACAGCGGCGGCGACCACATCACCTGCCAATGGACCACGACCTGCCTCGTCCACGCCAGCTGAGCGCTGGCGACCTTCTTCACGGTCGATATCGTCAAGCCAGCTCTGCATACGCGCTGATCCATGGCATCACTCGACAACCTGTTTTATTTGCAGCATGGACAGAACGGAACTAACCGCACGCTTGTCGGCGCCTCTCGCAAGCTGTTCTCGAATCTCGTCGAACTTACGCAGGGTTGGCGCCCACTTTTGCCTATCATCGAAATATCCTCGGACTTCGGCGAATATGTTTTCGACATTAGCATCGCGCTGCAGATATTCAGGTACCAGTTGTTCTCCGGCCAACAGATTAGGTAGTCCTACATAAGGTATCTTAAGCATCCTCGATGCGAGAATGTAGGTCAATTTTGCCACCTGGTAGCAGATCACCATGGGTTTGCCGAGCAGCATCGCCTCCAGCGTCGCAGTCCCCGATGCCAGCAACACCAGATCGGCTGCCCTGATTGCTGTCTGTGACTGTCCGTCAAGTAAGACAAGCTGATCATCGCATCCCAAATTCTGCGCTACTCGCTCAATCTGTTGGCGAATTTCCTGACTGGCACAGGGTATAACAAACTTCACTCGATAGGTCATGTTTTGAAACTTTGTGGCCATATTCAAGAAAAGCGGTGCCAGTCGCTTTACCTCAGCAGTGCGGCTGCCGGGCAATAACGCGACAAGGTAACCATCGCCTTCCACACCGCAGATTCTTCGCGCTAGGGCATTGTCATCTTGCGGGTCAAGCATGTCGGCAAGAGGATGGCCGACAAATTCGACCGGGATATTATGAGATTGGTAAATAGATTGCTCGAAGGGAAACAAAACCAGCATTAGATCCGTCGCTTGCTTTATCTTTTTAATGCGCCTGGCACCGTAAGCCCACACACTTGGACTCACATAATGCACAGTTTTAATATTGCGGTCACGCAGATGTCGCTCAAATTGGGTATTGAATCCCGGAGAATCGATGCCAATAAATACGTCAGGCGGATTTTTGACAAAATGCGCTTTTAGCTTTCGATCGATAGAAAGTAATTCAGGTAATCTACCAAGGGGCTCGACAAAGCCCATGACGGATAGTCGGTCCATGGGGAACAGACTTTCGAATCCCAGCTCTGTCATCGCTGGTCCGCCGATGCCTTCAAAGTGCGCATTGGGACAGCGATTCAGCATCTCTCGCATGAACCCTGCGCCCAGATTATCACCGGATTTCTCGCCAGCCACCATCCCGATGCGAATTGGGTCAGATATCTGCTGAGCCGACATTATAAAACAGCCTGGTAAGTTGATTGTTCGGCGATAGCCCTGCCCAATCTATGTTATCTGTGTATGCCGCGTTCTGAAGCCTTCAGCGAATCAATCAGCGCTTGCAATTCAGCGCATTGCTCCTTCATGATTTCAAGTTCGTCGATCGCTTCCTGCAGACTCAATCCACGCTTGTAGATTACTTTAAACGCTTCCCTGATTTGCTTGATCGCTTCCTTGTCAAAACCCCGTCTTTCAAGGCCTATCGAATTTATGCTGCGCACCTCCGCCGGATTTCCGCTAACAATAATGTAGGCAGGTACGTCATTAGTTAGATGGGTGCACCCCCCAATCATTGCGTGCGCACCAATTTTGAGAAACTGGTTAACACCGGCGTAGCCCCCAAGAATTGCCCAATCGGCAACCTCGACGTGTCCAGAAATTCCGACATTATTGGCAAATACCGTGTGGCTACCAACCATACAGTCGTGGGCGATGTGCACATAGGGCATAAGCAGGTTATCATTACCAACCAGCGTCCGTCCTCCCCCGACACCAGTACCGCGATGCAATGTCACGCCTTCTCGTAATATATTGTCATCACCTATTTCGAGCCATGTCTCTTCACCCTGGAATTTTTTATCCGCAGGATCCTCACCAACAGAAGCGAACTGAAATATTTTATTGTTTTCCCCAATAACTGTGTTGCAGCTGATGACCACGTGGGAGCCGACCTGGGTCCCTTTCCCGATCTTTACATTGGGCCCGATGATGCTCCAGGGCCCAACGGATACATCGTCCGCAAGCTCGACGCTCGGGTCTATCTTGGCGCTGGGATCAATCAAGATTAACTTTCCTTTCAGCACACATAATATCCATGCTTGTCACTAATTCACCATCTACTGTTGCAATGCACTTGAATTTGTATATTCCGCGCCGGAAGTTCTCCATTTCCGCTTTTAGCATCAATCTGTCTCCGGGCACCACAGGTCGACGAAATCGTGCATTATCGACACCCACAAACAGATACTGGTATCCGTCTGTTGGCTTCTTGCCCTGAGACTTAAATCCCAACACCCCCGCAACTTGACCCAGAGCCTCGATGATCAGGACCCCCGGCATAATAGGTTCGCTTGGGAAGTGCCCCATAAAAAACGGTTCATTGACTGTTACGTTTTTGTAGCCAAGCACCGATTTACCCAGTTCCATCTCGACAATTCTATCTACCAGCAGAAATGGGTAGCGCTGCGGCAGGTATTCCTTAATCTCTTCCACGTTCATCATCATTTCGCTTAGTTCCTCTGGCTGATCCTGCGGATCAGCACGGGTTAATCCTTCATTCCTGGGAGCCGGTTTACGCGCTTGGCTAATTCATCCAGCGCGCTGAATCTTATCGCATTACGGCGCCATTTGGCTGATTTCATAATTCCGGTACCAGAGGAATAATCCCCTGCCTCGTGAATATTTTTACTCACCAGTGACATAGCACTTACCCGAACCCTGTCAGCAATCCGAATGTGCCCAACTACTCCACTTGCACCACCCAGGACACAATACTTTCCAATGTGAGCACTGCCCGCTATCGCAGTGCATCCACAGATAACAGTATGTGCGCCAATATGACAGTTATGCCCAATCTGAACTTGATTATCGATTTTTACTCCTTGTTCAATAATTGTATCTTCAATGGCTCCCCTATCGATTGTCGTCCCGGCGCCAATATCGACGTCATCTCCTATGTCAACAGAGCCGAGCTGCTGAATCTTGATAGACTGTGAGCCATCAAATGCGAACCCAAAGCCATCAGCTCCGATAACGGAGCCAGCGTGATTAACTACTCGATTGCCCAGTGTAACACCATGATAAAGGGTTACATTACTGTACAACCGACACCCTTCTCCAAGGTTGCAATTCTCATCTATAAAACAGCCCGGGCCGATTACGCTCCCAGCCCCGATAGTTACACCTGCCGAAACTACAGCGTTATGGCCGATTGAAACATTATCAGGGAGCTGAATAGCAGGGTGAATGAAAGCGGTAGGATGTACTCCCAAGGATACGGAGGGCGCGTTGTCAAATAGTTGGCTCGCTTTGGCAAAGCTGACATAAGGCACAGCGGAGATCAGCTTGTTAACTCCGCATTTAGCCGCAAACTTTTCTTCAAGTATAACAGCCGACGCAGCACAGCCGGGTAATTGGTCAGCATACGTAGGGTTGCTGAGAAAGCAAAGCTTGCCGGGTCGACCCTCACTGAGGGTCGCCAGACCGTCGATTACGCAACTCTCATCACCAACAAGTTTGGCGTCAAGTAATTCGGCAAGCGCGCCAAGCGTATACTTTTTAGCATTCGGCACCTGGCGCTCCCATTCCTGACGGTTAAGCGCTACTGGCCGTTATTTTGGCTGATTTGATTTATTTTTGCCGTTACCTTGGGAGTAATGTCCAGGACAGGATCGGCATAGGCGACGCTTGCAGCGTTGAGTACAAGGTCGTATCCTCCCTCGGCGACGACGTCAGAAATAGCATCCGTCAGGGTTTGTCGCATGCTCTCGACGAACTCCTGATTTTTCTCTTGCTGAGCCTGTTGCAAACGCTCGGAAATCAACTGCAACTGCAATTGTTTTTCCTGTGCATCCGCATTCATCTGGCGAATCTCAGACTCACTCATAATCGCCTCGTCCTGTTGAAACTTTTCCTGCAACGCGATCAATTCCTGCTGAATCGATTGGGCGCGTTCAACGTCATTCGAAAATTCCGCCTCTATTTCTTGCTGTACACCGCGGGCCGCTTCCGAGGTAAAAAGCGCCTGTTCAAGGTTGATGATTCCGATTTTTGTATCCTGTGCTGTAGCCGAAGCAGACAGTAAAGCCACACCAACTAAAATCATCAATTTTTGCAATATTTTCACGTCAAATCTCCAATAAGAAACGCAATTCTATTTCAAGCAGTTAGAACGCAGTTCCAACAGTAAAATCGAACAACTTAACATCATCGTTCTCACCCTTTCTTAACGGTGCGGCCACATAGAACGTTAACGGTCCAAAAGGCGACAGGTATGTTATGCCGACACCAGCGGCAGCGCGCAATTCGGCCACGTCAAAGTCACTGCAGTTCCGCAACAGCTGCTGGGTCTCGGTGCAATTGGATGAAAACACATTCCCAACATCGATAAAAAAAGCCGATCGGATCTGGTTCTGATTTGGCACGAACGGTATTGGAAACAACAACTCCAAGCTTCCGGTAGTGAGTATATTACCACCAAAGCTGTCGTAATCCTCATCTAGATAGTATTCCTGAACCGCCAGGGCAAGCTGTTCGTTCCCCAAGTCATCCAGTATGGTCGTTGTCTGGTATGCAAAATCCCGTTCGGATACCTCTGCACGTCCCTCATAATCCGTAATAATCTGACCATTTTCGTCTCGAGCCAGCTTGGCCGCGATGTTCTCCAGCAAGTAGCCCCGCCCAGCAGTGCTCTGAGGCCCCAGGCTGTTCTGATCAAAGCCTCTGACAACTCCCTGAGTTTGTATTCCACCAGCGAAGAAGTGATTAAAGAAAGGCATCTCATCGGACTTGCCATATCCAAATCCGTAGCCGAGATTATACCGGGCGGCGACTACCCAGCGACGATCATTGGAAATTGGCCAATACATTTGACCTTCAAGATTAAAGGTCGCGTACTGAAGATCACTGCCTGGCAGGCTGACTTCCAGACCTAGCCGATGGAGAGCTCCGGCATTGGGTAATTGACCCCGATTCAAGGTGTTCCGGAACCACGTTCCCGTCAGGGTGAAGTTATCGAAAACATCTCCATTTCGATCTATAAAACCGGGTTCAGGGTATTTCTGCAAGGCAAACTCGGGCAGATCATTCACATTACCCAGTACAGCATCCTGTACAGTTCCGTCCCAGGGGTTGGAGTTAAGCGGCGATATAATGTACTTGTTAATTCCTTCAAAGAATATTGGAGTCGCCTGTATTTCCTGAACCGAACCGGTCCCTGAGCTCAGTTCTGTATGCGCATATCCCACGTCAAAACCAACAGCCTCTACTTCACTCATCGGATAACTAAAGTTGAAACCGGCGCCGAAAGACGTGGTATTGAAGCTCGCTATGTTAAACGGCGAATCAATTTCCTGGGCGAATATATTAAAACCCCTGCTCACTCCATCTGCTGTAAAATATGGATCGAGGTATTGAACATTCAAACTCTTTATAAACCGGCTGCGATTAACACTGAAACCAATCGTACGGCCTGTGCCCAGAAAATTCTGTGCCTGCAGCCCCGCGCTGATAAAAAAGTTTCCGGCGCCACCACCAACCGAAAAATTCACCGAGCCAAAATTTTGTTCCGCCACCTGGTAGTTGACGTCAATCTGGTCTTCTGTGCCGGGAACTTCCTGAGTATCCACTTCAACCGTCTCAAAATACCCTAACCTTTCCAACCTGACCTTGGATTGTTCAATTAGCTGACTGGAGGCCGGCGCACTTTCCAGCTGGCGCATTTCTCGGCGCAATACGTCATCCGCTGTTGAAAGATTGCCGGTAAAGTTTATCCGATTCACATACGTTCGGTTTCCGGGGTCAATAAAAAAGGTTACGTCTACCGTATCCTCTCCTTCGTTAATTTCCGGTACGCCGGTCGCTTCCGCAAAGGCATATCCCAGATTTCCCAGGAACTGCACCATTATTTCTTCTGTTCCCGTAACCAGCGCTTGCGAATAAATTTGCCCTGGCCGAACAAATATCGCAGCCCGCAGCAACGCTTCCGCATCAACCAGGTCACCGGCCAGATCTACTCCCTCGATAGTAAACTGGGGGCCTTCTGAGACATTGACAGTAATGTAAATCTCTTCTTTATCGGGAGTTATTGAAATGGGGGTCGAATCGATATTGAACTCTACATACCCGTTATCAAGGTAAAAAGATTCGAGCCGCTCCAGATCCCCGGAAAACTGCTCTCTGGAATAGCGATCGCGGCGACTCAAAAACAGCCACCAGGGTTTGGTGCCCTGTTCGAATAGATCGAGAATCACCTCGTCTTCAAAAGCATCGTTACCCACCACATTGATATGCTGGATTCGGCTTTCCTCTCCTTCACTGATGTCCAGATTAATTGCTACACGATTGCGTGGGAGATCTTCGACTTCTATCTCGACAGTAGCACCATAGCGACCGCGAGAGGAATAAACGTCCTGTATGCCTTGCCTGATTGCTTCTAAAGTTGAACGGGTAAAAATTTGCCCCTCAGCGATCTCCGCACTGGCCATATTTTCAATTATCTGATCCGTTTCCAGAACGCTGTTACCTTCTACATTAATTTCAGCAACCGAAGGACGCTCAAGGATATTGATAACCAGCAAATTGCCGTCCCGAAGAACTTCAATTTCCTCGAAATAGCCGGAGTCTGAGAGTGCCCTGATAATATCAGCGGCCACGTCGGTGGTGACCTCATCGCCAATCCCAACAGGTAGCAGGCCGTAAATAACCCCCGGGGATACCCGCTGGTAACCGTCAATGATAATGTCGGCGACGGTAAAATTCTGCCCGAATGCCGGATTGGCTATTCCGAAGGCAAAAAGGACACCAAGACAAAATCTTTTCATTATCCGTTCATACTCAAGTAAGTGCTTGACTGACAACAATGGAGGGTTGGTTAATCACTGCGACCGTTTTCTTGCTTCCTATAACAGTCGACTAACGTCGTTATAAATTGCCAGAACCATTATCCCTGAAATAAGCAAGAGCCCCAATTGCAATCCCAATTCCTGCAGCCGCTCTGGCACTGGACGCCGGATGATTGCCTCTATTGTGTAGTACAGCAGGTGACCACCGTCCAGCACAGGTATAGGCAGCAAATTGAGAACCCCAAGCGAAATACTCAGGATCGCCAGGAAACCCAAATATACGTCCAACCCATAGCTGGCAGTCTCGCCGGCTACTTGGGCAATTGTAATCGGCCCGTTGATATTCTTAACTGAAATCAGACCAACAACCATTTTCTGAATAGAATCCAGGACGAACAGCGACTTATCCCAAGTCTCCTGAAACGCGGGCACTACTGCCGTTATGGCGTTGAACTCCTGGCGCCGACGTCGATCTTCCGGCAGTAGTTCAGCCATTGATCTTTCGACAACAGACGCACCGATGGTACCAATAACACCTTCCTGATCGAGTTCAATCTGTTCCGGCCTGATTATCAGCGTTGTCAAACCGCTACCCCGTTGGACAACCACTTCAAGATCGAGTTCCGGGCTGGCACGGACGATTTCCACCCAGTGAGTCCAGCCCCGAATTGCGACGCCGTTGACACTAATAACCTCATCGCCAGACCGCAATCCGCCTTGCTCCGCCCTGCCTCCGGGCAATACCGAGGCCACTTCGGGCGGAATATCAAATTGCACAATGCCCAAGTCTCTTACAGGGTCAGGCGTCGCGGATTCTGATAACCAGTCGCGAATAGACAGACTTCTGGTAACCACCGACCGAGACCCCTGCGGAATAACAGACAACTCGACATTACCTGATTCACCCAGTCGTTCCAGCAACTTCATGGTAACCTGTTGCCACATTAACGTTTCGCTACCATCAACCGCGACAATTTCATCACCTGGCTGCAGGCCCGCGACTGCAGCTACTGAATCATCCGCGACGCCATGAACCACAGGTGCCAATCCGCTGACTCCGTAACTCAAATTGATTATCCAGAAAACGATTGTAGCGAGGATTAAGTTGGCAATTGGACCGGCTACTACTATAGCCATTCGCTGCCATAGAGGTTTGAAAGCAAAAGACTCATGCTGTTGCTCTAATGGCAGCTTGGTCTGACTTGAAACAGAAGTATCCTCCTGTCCCAGCATTTTGACGTAACCTCCCAGTGGTATAGGCGCGATTGCATATTCGACGCCGTCCTTCCCGTACCATGATTTAAAAGGCTTACCAAATCCGACCGAAAATCGCAGCACTCGAACACCACATTTTCTGGCTACCCAGAAATGACCAAATTCATGAAACGTTACCAGAATGCCTAGGGTAACGATCAAAGCAGCAATATTAATTACCAGGGTTAGAAGCATGGAACTCTATTCTTTGCATCAGTGCGCTAAATATTTGTCTTTACAATCAAGTCATTAGCCAGCTTTCTGGCGCGTTGATCGACATCCTGAATAATATCGAGACTTGTCACGCCTTCACAAGGGATTTTCGATATAACCTGTTGAATAACACAGTGGATTTTGTTGAACCGCAGGCGACCTTCCAGAAAGCCCGCAACCGCAGTTTCATTTGCCGCATTAAGAATTGCAGGCGCGGTGCCCCCGGCTTTCGCGGCGTCAATACCCAACTGCAGACAAGGGAATCGCTCGAGATCAGGCTGTCGAAATTCCAGTGGCGCTTCAGAAGCCAGATCCAGGCTTCTGACACCAGATTCAATCCGCTGGGGCCAGGCTAAACCGCAAGCAATAGGAATCCGCATATCCGGATTTGCCAACTGCGCGATAACCGATCCATCCGTATATTCGACCATGGAATGCAGGATACTTTGCGGATGCACCAGTACCTGCAACTGCGCGGGGTCAAGGTTAAATAACAAGCAAGCCTCGATATACTCAAGCCCTTTGTTCATCAAAGTCGCAGAGTCAACAGAAATCTTGCGACCCATTTTCCAGCGGGGATGTCTGCAGGCCTGATCGGGTGTAATGTCACCAAACTGCCCCAGGGGCGTATCCAGAAACGGTCCTCCGGAAGCTGTCAGAATTACGCGTCGCACATCGTCCCGACTAACCCCGACAACATGACCTTGGGACACAGGCAGGCATTGGAATATCGCATTATGCTCGCTGTCTATCGGCAATAATTGAGCCCCACTCTCCCGAACACTGCGCATGAAATATTCGCCAGCCATGACCAGCGATTCCTTGTTTGCGAGAAGAATTTTTTTACCCGCATTGACCGCTGCCAGCGTCGATCTCAGCCCGGCGGCTCCGACGATTGCTGCCATAACAATGTCAGCTTCCGTGTGGCTCGCCACCCACTCCAGCCCCTCTTCTCCCGCAAGAACGATGGTCTTTGATCCTTTCAGGTTTACTTCGAGCTCTTTCTGCAATGCTGAGTTAGCTATCACTGCATACCGGGGATTGAAACTCCGGCACTGAGTTGTCAACGTAGTAACGTCATTATTCGCAGTCAGTGCGAATATCTCGTAACTTGAATGTCGGGCAATGACATCCAGTGTACTCTGACCTATCGAACCCGTGGATCCAAGAACCGTAACAAGCCTGCTCATCATACCGGAACCTTTCACCCTACTTCGATCAGCAGCGTCATCCACAGTACCGCGATCGGCGTAGCTGCGGTGAGACTGTCAATCCGATCGAGTATGCCTCCGTGACCGGGCAGAATATTGCCGCTATCTTTAAGTTGGCGATTACGTTTCAGCATGCTCTCGAATAGATCGCCTGCGACACTACTGACAGAGATCAAGACCGCACCGATAATCACCAGCATCGCCCCCAGCATATCAAGTTCGACCATTCTTCCGTTTGCGAGTACCACTGCGACAGCGATGAAGGAAACGCTGGACAAAATACCTCCCCAAAATCCAGCCCAGGATTTGCCCGGGCTGAGCATCGGCGCCAACCGGCTTTGGCCCCAGGTACGACCAATGAAATAGGCGCCAATATCGGCAATACTCACTGTGGCTACCAACATCAGAAAAAGCACCCCTGTACTATCGATATACTTAAGCTTAACTATTCCGCACCAGGTCGGAATAAGCACAAAAACACCCATCAATGCGATATATGTCTGCTTATTCCATGAATGCGAATTAGCGGGATAACCGATCATCAAATTCAATGCCATCACCCAGAATATGCAGGCAAGAAACATCATCGTGACCACTCGGGACGTATCAAGAGACTCGGCAGTCGGAGTGACGCTTAGAAATATTGAGGCTCCTGCCAGCAATATCGCAATGCCTAGCAAGTACATGACTCGAACCCAATAAGCCCGCGCACCGATAAACCGAGTCCATTCAAGCGCGCCCAGCAATGTGAGGATTGCTGTTAGCACGGCAAAGACGAAGGGAGAGGAAAATACGGACAGCAGTATCAGGCAGGCAAGCAGGATTATAGCGGTCAGCACTCGTTGCATTAGCATAACCTTTCCTCCGTCAATCCGAACCAGGTTGCTTGCCAAAACGACGCTGCCTGCTGGCAAAGCTATCTAGCGCCAGCTGAAATTGCCTGTCATCAAAATCCGGCCAGTAACAGTCAGTAAAATACAGCTCGGTGTAAGCAGTCTGCCAGAGCAGGAAATTACTTATTCTTTGCTCGCCCCCGGTACGAATACAGAGGTCTGGGTCGGGCAATTCTGCCATGCAGAGACGTTGTCGCATCGTCTCCAGATCAACCTGCTCTGCTCGTAATTGTCCGGATTCTATTTCAGCGGCGATTCTCGCAGCCGCCTGAGCGATATCCCACCTGCCACCGTAATCGGCAGCAACAGTCACGGTTAACCCATTATTACTACGAGTGCTCTCTTCCACTTGCTTCATTTTCTGCAGGATCTTGGGAGGTAGACTGTCTCGACGACCGATAAACTGGATACGAACCTGTCTGGAAAAAAACTGCTCCAGCTCCTTTCTATTCAGTACCGTCAGAAACAGCGACATGAGGCCACGAACTTCCTTTTTTGGCCGCATCCAGTTTTCGCTGCTGAAAGCAAATAAAGTGAGAAACTTGATGTTTCGGTCTATGCAGCTGTCGACCAGATTTCTCGCCGCCTCAGCACCCGCGCGATGCCCCGCAACTCCTGACAGTCCATTGTCTCTGGCCCACCGATTATTGCCATCCATAATCACGGAAACATGGTTAGGCAAGCAAGAATCAGGGCCAGACGTCATAATCGCATAAACCTTTTGCCCTTCCAAAACTGACCGAATAGATCGATTTACCTTCTGCTTTCAATTACAAAAACAATTCGTCAGACTGATAATAAATCCTGCTCTTTGCTGGAAAGGCTCGTCTCAACGATAGTGACGAATTTATCTGTTATTTTCTGAATCTGCTCTTCAGCTCTGCGCAATTCATCTTCGCTGATTTCCTTCTCTTTCTCCAGATCCTTCAGATCGGAATTGGCATCGCGTCGAATATTACGAATCGCTACCTTTGCACTCTCGGCTTCATTTCTAGCCTGCTTGGTGAATTCGCGCCGTGTTTCCTCAGTAAGCGGTGGCATGGGAACACGAATCGATTCGCCATTGTTAGATGGATTCAATCCGAGATCCGATCTCATGATAGCTTTCTCAATTTCACCTATCATCGATTTTTCCCACGGATTGACCAGCAGGGAGCGACCTTCTTCAACATTGACATTGGCGAGCTGATTCAATGGGGTATCAGTGCCATAGTAGGAAACCATGACAGTGTCCAAAATGCTCGGATGCGCTCTACCAGTTCGAATCTTGTTGAATGCGGTTTCCAGCGAGGCTACGCTTTTTTGCATACGCTCTTCCGCGTCTGCTGTAATTTCATCTATCATCGCTGCTTCTCCATGGTTTCTTTCTTTATTGATTGTGGCTGCTATCCTTAACCTATTGTTGTTCCCTCTCCACCACCCATGACATTTTGCAGTAGGGCACCTGCGGTATTCATATTGAATACTCGAATCGGGACTTTGTGGTCACGACTCAGACATATGGCAGTTAAATCCATAACGCCGAGTTTTTTATCTATGACTTCGTCGTGAGTTAGATATTCGAATTTTTTAGCATCAAGATCGACATTCGGATCTGCCGAATAGACACCATCTACTTTGGTAGCCTTGAGGATAAGTTCTGCTTCGATCTCTATTCCTCTGAGACACGCGGCGGTATCGGTTGTAAAAAACGGATTACCTGTTCCGGCGGAAAAAATTACCACATCCCCAGCCCGCAGGTGCCTTATAGCGGTACGGCGGTCATAATGCTCCACCACGCCGCTCATTTGAATGGCTGACATCACCCTGGTTGCTATGCCAGCACGCTCCAGAGCATCGCGCATTGCCAGGCCGTTCATCACTGTAGCCAGCATGCCCATGTGATCTCCCGTTACACGTTCCATACCGGCCTCATGCAACGCCGCACCTCTAAACAGGTTTCCGCCGCCTATCACCATCCCCACTTCAATTCCGAAACCGACAAGCTGTCCGACTTCCACAGCTATTCGATCAAGAACCTTGGGATCGATACCGAATTCCACATCACCAATTAGCGCCTCACCACTTAGCTTCAATAATATGCGCTTGTATTTCTTGTCTGAAATGGACATGGCTTTGGCTTCTCTTCAGAGGGCAATCGTCTCTATTCTATCCCAATGGTAAATCTTCAACCTTTCAATTGGGCTGCAACTTCAGCCGCAAAATCTTCTTCCTTCTTCTCAATTCCTTCACCGACTTCATAACGAATAAAAGAAACTACGTCTGCGCCGGCCTCCTTGAGCAACGTGCTTATCTTTGTATCTGGATCTTTGACGAAAGGTTGCTCAAGAAGGCTTACTTCTGCGACAAATTTTCGCAACCTGCCCTCTATCATCTTGGCTATTATTTCTTCAGGCTTACCGCTCTCTCTTGCTTGCGCCGAATAGATTTCCGATTCTTTTGCCAAGACTTCCTCTGGCACATCTTCGGCCCTAGCCACCATTGGATTTAGCGCCGCAATATGCATCGCAATATCCCGAGCCAGCGACTCATCGCCACCCTGAAGAGATATCAATACCGCTATCCTGTTGTTGCTATGAACATAGCTGTCGACTATTCCCTCGTTGGCATCATTAAAGGCAAGGCGAGCCACTCGACGCAATGTGATATTTTCTCCTATCTTTTGAACAAGAGCCTGACGCTGATCTTCCAGGCCGTCCTCGAGTAGTTTCGCCACATCTGATTCCCGATTCGCAAACGCCTGATTCAAAACCTCGCGAGCGAAATCCTGAAAATTGTCATCCTTGGCAACAAAATCGGTTTCGCTATTCACCTCAACCACGACGCCATAGTTTCCGTCCTCGGCAATCTTAGTCATGACTATCCCCTCGGCAGCTATTCGCGTCGCTTTCTTTGCTGCTTTGAGACCACTTGCTTTACGCAGATCATCAATTGCCTTGTCCATATCGCCATCGGCTTCCTGCAATGCTTTTTTGCATTCCATCATGCCCAATCCGGTGCGTTCCCGGAGTTCTTTGACCATACTTGCTGATATCGTAGTCATAGCATTTACCTCTTCACTGTGCCCTTCGCCGCTGAACCAACGGGAGCTCATTAATTTGTGTACTGAAAAAAGGGGGCATGAAGCCCCCGATACAGGAATTCCTGCGCAGGATCTGGCGGGCGCAAGAATTCAGCTCTATGCGCTTGTTACTCGTTCTCTGGGCCAGCGACCTTTTTCTTGGCTGGCGCCTTCTTCGTGGCTGGTGCCTTCTTCTTGGCAGCGGCTTTTTTAGCCGGAGCTTTCTTTTTGGCAGGTGCCTTTTTCTTGGCTGGCGCTTTCTTTTCAGCCGAAGCGACCTTGGCTTCATCTTCGGATTGCTGCTCTGCCATATCGGCGGCTTGCTCTTCTGATACTTGCTCGGCAGCGATTTCGATTGCAGCTTCCGTAACCGGTTCCGCTCCTTCTGAACCAGCTTCCGCCTCAGCCAACGCTGAATCATCGGACGTACCCGAGTTTTCTAAAACGGCTTCAGATACCTCTTCTGGCGACTCTACCTTAGCTTCCTCGATAATTTTTTCAGGCTCCACCGGCTTTACCTTTGGCGCAGCCTTAGTCTTAACGATCGGTGCAGGTTCATCGTCTTCGACTTCCACAAACTCTCCCTGTCCGACGGCACCGGCAGCTTTGCGACCTTCCAGGCAGGAGTCAGCGACGGCCGCAACGTATAGCTGAATGGCCCTAATGGCGTCATCATTGCCAGGAATTACAATATCAACACCGTCCGGATCACTGTTTGTATCCACGATTCCTATAACTGGAATTTTGAGACTATTTGCCTCTCTCACGGCAATCCGCTCATGATCTACGTCGATAACAAAAAGGGCATCGGGAAGGCCACCCATGTCTTTGATGCCGCCGATGCTGCGCTCCAGCTTTTCTTTGACTCGACGCCGCATCAGCGCCTCTTTTTTAGTCAGCCGATCGAATGTGCCATCCACTTCCTGCGACTCGAGGTCCTTCAGTCGCTTGATCGAGCCGCGAATTGTTTTGTAATTTGTGAGCATGCCTCCCAACCAACGATGATTGACGTAAGGCATCCCGGCACGCTCGGCTTCCTGTCGCACGAATTTGCCTGCCGCGCGTTTGGTGCCAACGAACAAGACCTTCTTGTTCTTGGCAGCCATATCCCGGATTTCCTCTAGCGCCTCGTTAAAAGCCGGAAGTGTGTGTTCCAAGTTTATGATATGAATTTTATTGCGAGCCCCAAAGATGTACTGCTC
>Ga0181587_10001416_pt1 | contig 20104 bp, 16 predicted proteins | sample 071ome_27_FD_132463 | JGI IMG/M metagenome (GOLD analysis project Ga0181587, IMG submission 132463) | Coastal salt marsh microbial communities from the Groves Creek Marsh, Skidaway Island, Georgia - 071409AT metaG (megahit assembly) | ecosystem: Environmental > Aquatic > Marine > Intertidal...
TCGGGCAACTACCCCCAAAATCATTTACCAAATGTTTCCTCCAAATGATTTTACCAGAGTTTGCATCGAGACAAAATAAGGGGCCTTCATGTCCTAGAAGATAAATTTTTTGTTCATAAAATGTAGGAGTTGAGCGGGAACCACCTTGAAAATATTTATCTCCAAGGATGGATTGATATGAAAATGTCCAAAGAACCTCGCCCTCTTCTGCATCAACACAGAAAAGAGTATTCTGGTTATTCTTATATCCTTGAGTATAGGCCATGCCCATGGCTTCAATAACCGAAGAATAACCGAGGCCTACATTAATTTTCCATAAAATCTCAGGATCACAATCGTCCCAGTTTAATCTGATTTTTTCCTCGGTTCGATGATTACGATGGGGTCCGCCAAAGTTTGGCCAATCAATGCCAGATAGAAAGGCACACGGAAGTAAAAATATAACAACTACAAAGAGCTTCATGTGAACCAAAATTTGTTAATTGGTTTGATTAAGTCAACTATGCTCGTTGAGTGGCACTCCAAATGTACAGGAGAACTCGATAAGTGAGTATTAAATTGGCCCTAGCTTTCCTTTGTCTTGAAATAAAAAGGTAAGTTCTAAATCATCAGAATAATAGCTGCTTGTGTTCGCCAAAAATGCATCTGTGCCAGATTTTTTTGCACTTAAAGATACAACAACAAACTCAGTATCCGAGGGAATCTCTATTTCTGAATTTATTTCGCTCCAATCTCCAGAATTCATATCGCTGTAAGTATTCTTTTCCACATGCATGATCGCATTGTCTACCTCAACCTTTGATCCACGAAATGCAGATAAAGTTAAACCGTACTCTGTTGAATCTGCACATTCCCCAACACTTTGATTAAATTTAACGGATGCAGATAATAGTGCACTCCCACTTTGATTTTTATAAGGTTGAAGCATTTTTCTGACATCTAAGACTTGAATAGTTTCAATCACTTCAGCGGTCTGTGCCTCCATGTCAACCATCATGGGACTAAGCGCCAACATGCTTGACCCAGAGGCTGGCAGAACACCTTTCTGAGCAGGAACGGATAGATCAAGCACACGATTCCACCTCGTGATCGGCCCGATCAATTCAGTCTCACCTTCATCAATATTCACATCACTGGTTATCAGCGATTCTACAACCCGAGAGGCAAGCTCTTTCGATTTTTCTGCGGGATGCAAATCCAGAGAGAATGTTTCACGAACCGGAATCGATGAAATTTGTGAATGAGAAACTTCAGTTCCCAATGGGACCGGGTCAAAAGAGTGGTAAGCCGAGGGGGGGGTACGGGAAATGTTAGCAACTTCAGGAGAAAATGTTTCGTTAAGCGAAAGATGATGGAATGCCCACCAGGATCCAGCCATTGCCAAGAGAATTGCCGCAATTGAACTTATAATTGCAAGGGAGGGAAATGAAATGATTTTTTCAATTTTATGGGATGTGGTTATACTACTTCCACTATCCACTGCCTCCCAATGAAGAAGAGACTCCAGTCGGACAACTTCTAAATATCTCTGGCGCTTTTCTGCATCGGTAAAAAGCATTTTGTCCAACCGTGCAAAATCATTATGGCTGATAGTACCATCCAGCATTGCACTGGTTAAACGATCCACTTCGGTAAATTTTGAGATTTCGTTCATATTGGGGTGGTTTCACTATGTAGTTAGCACTTATTCCCAAAAAAATACCAAAAAAGAAAATTTTATCCCTCAGTGCCTAATTCGATGTTAGGCAATTTCATTTTGACGCAATCAATTAAGTTACTTCGGATCCGGAAAAGGGTCGCAGAAACAGCACCTAACGGACGGCCAACTTTTTTGCTTATTTCATTAATGTTTTCCTCATCCTTGAATCGCAAACGGGCAATCTCTCTCATGTGCTTAGGTAATAAATCATAACAGAGTTGTAGCGCTTTTTGGCTTAGTTGAAGCATGTCTGTATCGATCTCTTCCTCTGCCAATAATTCAACTAACTCATTACTGAAGGATATTTTACTTCTCCTCTTTTTAGTTAGTTGAGCCATGACTTGGTAACGGGCAATATTAAATGCCCAAGATTGAAAATTTCCTTTCGGGGAGTATTCATGTGCTTTTTTGCATAGAATTAGATTTGTCTCCTGAAGAACATCTTCAGCATCTTGCCGGTGAGGCAACAGGCTTAAAACAAACGAGTAAAGTGGTCTTTGAATTCCTACCAGCTTTTGAGAAAATTCAAACGAAATCGTATTTTTGGGCATATCTTAATGGAATGTACCTAAACTAACAGAGTCAAACATTCTCTCTAAGATATAAAGTTGCGTTTTGTTGCAATCCCCGAAAATTTTAACTTACTAGAGTAATGCAAACATGGCATTGCATTGCTCTGATCACCCTAAGTGTAGGAATTTTTTTTTACGCCTCTTACTTGGGGGATGTCGAAAAAAGCACCATGCTGTCTTTGGATGAACTTGCTGAATTGGAAAAGGGACTGAGTAGCCCAAAAAAAACTGAAGATACAAATGATTCTGTTCTTTTAGACTTTGAGCAGCAGGCTAACTGGGTTGAGCAATCCCTTGTGCTGACTACTACTGATTCGTATGCCTTGAGTTATCACGCAAGCGTGATTGAAGGAGATTTTTTTCTACAATTACTTGTTTCAAGGTTAAATGAGAACCCAAATGCAAAAAGCATGATTCTTGGTGCATTCAGCAACAATATTTTTAGTAACAACGATAAAGAGATACTAAATTCTCTCATTTACACTAAGCGAGAACCGCCAAACAAACTCCTAATTCTCTGCAGAGGCCATTCATTAAGAACAGCCACTTTGTTGTCTGAGCTCATTTTGCGGGAATATAAAAAGGCGACTGCCCTCGAGAAAAAAGACAACCCTTTGCTTCCCAGCCTACAAAAACTTTTACAAAAAGTTGCAAAATTGCAGCAACAGGCTGCTGACATTAAGATTTACCTCAGTTCATTGCTTGAAGAAAACCCTAATGATAGCATTGAAGCAATGGCCCTTAGGTCCGAAATTATGCAAATGGAGCAAGAGGTGAAAGTGCTAAAAGAATCTCTAATTTCTATAGATTCAATTCACGAAGGAAGTAAAAATTCAAATGATTTCCTTAGCGTAAAAGCGGTTAAGGAATTTGGTAAAGTAAAAGAACATTCTAGCTTTATCGCTAAGTTGGAACGCCTTTCTCAGGACGATAGTTTGAATGAGGTAACTAAAAATGAAGTTCTCAAAAACTTACATTTATCTAGAGAAAATTTACAAAAGGAAATCATTGCTGCCATTGACTCCCTTAAAGACAAAATGTCGAGGCGTTTACAGGAAAAGGCTTTATTACAGCAAAAGCTCACCGATCACCTGGTATCCAAGAAAACTACATTAAGCCAAGATCCAAAAGTAAAAAAACTGAACCACATTCGCGACGAACTTGCCGCTACTCAAAAATTATATGAGGAGGAGCTTCTGCGTTGGATCAACTGCAAAAACTCATTCGAGATTCATCAATATAATTGAGCTAGACTTTTTCATGCAGTTCATTCGCCCAAATTTTTACATTCCTAAGTTTTTTTTGCTCAGGCAATTAAAACAATGTAATACCCAAAGCCTTTCCTGTGACTTGAGTGCAGGTTTTAATGTCGCACTGTTAGCCATTCCTCAAGGAATGGCTTATTCTTTGGTTGCCGGCCTTCCTATTAAATATGGCCTTCTTGGGTCTGCGATTGCTGCATTTGCCGGTGGGATTTTTGGAGGTGGGAAATTCATTACACAAGGTCCGACTAACGCAACCGCTGTTTTATTATTTGGAGTCTTTGCCAGTGTTGGATTAATTCAGGCAAATGGTCTTGCCTCTGGATCTGCACTAGAAATTCTTCCCTTGGTTTTACTATGCACTGGCATTTTCCTTATTTTGGCGAGTATTTTAAGGGTTTCTTTTATTGTTCAGTTTGTTTCTAGAACTGTTGTGACAGCATACATAACTGCCGCCTCGTTTCTCATTTTAGCTAATCAGGCCAGGCATGTACTTGGAATTACTGATGTCAATGAATCACCCGCGTCCACATTTTGGGGCATTTTGAACTTTTTGATTAGGCATCTGGAGATGATTTCCCTACCTACTGTTTGTCTAAGTATTTTTACTGGTTTAATTTTTATTTTGCTACAAATACTAACTCCCGCTGTACCCGGCGTTGCGATTTCGCTTGTCCTCTCATCCCTGGGCGCATGGTTCATGGGAATTTATGGAATTGAAGTCCTTTGTCTGCAAAGTTTTTCCTCTTCAGGAAATTTCTTTCATCTGCCCAATATGGGATTACTATTTGAATGTGGGCCAATCATTTTTGCCACATCCGGAGCTCTTTGCTTACTATGCCTGCTTGAGGGTCTTTCTATAGGAAAATCTCTATCCGCAAGATCCGGTGCACGACTTGACTCTAATCAGGAAACTTTCTCCATTGGATTAGGTAATCTAGGCTGCTCTCTTTTTTCGGGCATGCCCGCCTCCGGCTCTCTTACTCGATCAACTTTGAATGTTGAAAGCGGTGCTAAAACAAGCATTGCTAATATATTCGCAGGAGGATTCGTGCTTTTAGGATTTTGGGTGCTTGGTGATTTTGTCTGCTATATCCCTTTGTGCAGCTTGGCCACGGTTGTTATTTTTATCGGAGTTTCTTTAATAAAAGTCAGACAAATAAAAACTGTATCAAGAGCCTCTAGGTCTGATGCTTTCGCCTTTGCAGTAACTTTTTTCGTCGGATTGACCGTTTCTTTACAATTTGCCATCTTCGCAGGTGTAATCACATCCATCCTTCTATTCCTACGCAAAGTAGCACAACCACAATTAGTTGAATATGGCTACACGGAAGAAGGCAGACTGACTGAAGCATCTAAAAAAACCTCGCGACCAGAACCTGAGGTCTCGATTGTTCATGTTGAAGGAGAATTATTTTTTGCAGCAGCAGACTTGTTTTACGATCAGATCCGTCGAGTGGGCGAAGATCCAAACCTCAAGGTCTTAGTGCTTAAAATGTTAAATGCTCACCACCTTGATGCTACATCTGTTTTGGCACTTGAAGAACTATTTGACTACCTCAAAGAAAAAAATTGCCATATCCTTTTATGCGAAGTCAGGAAAGATTGCCTAAGGATATTAAAAAATTCAGGAGTGTTGGCCCGCATGAACCGAAGAAACATTTTTCCTCATGTTGTAAGCAACCCAACCCTTTCCACGGCAAAGGCAATCAAGCGGGCTAAATTTTTGGTTGATGGCGTAGCTACCAAAGTAACAATCTATGCCGAACAAGCTCCTGTAGCATAACTTGGAATTTAAATTACTCCAAAAAAACTCTTAGAATTATTATAGGTTAACTCCATAATTTTAGATTCTGATTCACATAAAAAATCCGTCAGAAACTTACCAATTTCGACCAGTAATGCTGGTTCATTTCTTTTGCCACGATAAGGCTCCGGCGTGAGGTAAGGGCTATCGGTTTCAAGCATGAGATTATCAATCCCTAAAATTTTAATTGCTTCACGCAATTGATCATTTTTTCGAAAGGTTAGGATTCCAGTGAACGAGGCATAACCCCCGCGTTCAGTTAATTCCCGAATCTCTGTGACTCCCTCACTAAAACAATGAAATACAACTTTGTTCCAGTCCACACCTGATCGGTCAATTTCTGACACACAATCATAAAAGGCAGACCTTGAGTGAATAATCACTGGACAGGCGAGCTCTCTTGCTAAATTTAATTGCGAGCGAAAAGCTTCTTTTTGAAAAAAAATTATTTCCTCAGCCTCCGCCCGATCTTTAGGCAAACGAAAGTAATCAAGCCCAATTTCGCCGAGGGCAACTGGACTAATTTTATTATTCCAAAAATTTCGGAGACCTAATAGTTGAAACTTCCAGTTTGCATCAACATATCCCGGGTGTAATCCCGCAGAATAATAGACAAACCCAGGATATTGCTTCGCAATCTGTTCATAGTCTTTCCAGTCTTCTGAACAAGTGCCAACCGTAACCATTTTGTTAACCCCAACCTGCTCCGCTCGCTCAAGAATAGTTTCTAACTCTTCTGTTTTTGTAAAACTCTGTAAGTGACAATGTGTATCAAACCAAGACATCTACTCGACCAATACGAAAAGTTTTGCCATGATCGCGACTCTAAATCTTATCTTCTGAGCAAATCTTTTTTATCAAGAATCTAGAAACTTATGGAAAATGTAATTATTTTAGGAACAGGATGTGCAGGATTCACTGCGGGAATCTATACCGCAAGAGCAAGCCTTAATCCTCTCATTCTTGAGGGAAAACAACCTGGCGGACAACTCACCACTACTTCTGAAGTGGAAAACTTTCCTGGCTTTCCTCAAGGAGTTGATGGATATGAATTGATGGATAACTTGCGCAAGCAGGCTACTAAGTTTGGTGCCCGCGTGAAGAATGCTTACATTGACAGGGTAGACTTCTCTGAAGACCGCAAAGTTCTTTACTCTGGAGAAAAAAGTTATGAGGCAAAAGTGATCATCATCGCCACCGGTGCTGCCCCGCGTTTACTTGGTATTCCTGGAGAGCAAGAAATGTATGGAGGAAAGGGCGTAACGACCTGTGCCACCTGTGATGGTGCTTTTTACCGTAACATGGATGTAGTGGTCGTGGGAGGGGGAGACTCTGCCTGCGAAGAGGCGTTATTCCTCACCCGGTTTTGCTCTAAAGTTACTCTGGTCCACAGACGAGATGAATTACGGGCTTCGAAAATTATGGCCGAACGCACATTAGCCCACGAAAAAATTGAGGCGGTTTGGGATGCTGGTGTGGAAGAAATCATTGCCGGAGATGATGGACGCGTTCGGGCGGTCAAAACCAAAAACCTAAAAACTGGCGATTATAAGGAAATTGATTGTAAAGGCGTATTTATTGCCATCGGCCATCTTCCCAACACAAAACCCTTTGAAGGCATACTGGATTTAGATGCAAATGGTTATCTTGTTCCCAGTTCCGGTAGTATGGTAAAGACTAAGATACCTGGGGTTTTTGTGGCTGGTGATTGTGCAGATCATATATACCGCCAAGCAATCACTGCGGCTGGTATGGGCTGTCAGTCAGCAATTGAGGCCGAGCGTTGGTTGGCAGAAAGTATCTAACATCTGATCCTAGGACCAATGAGGGAAGCTAAGGGAAGTGTAGCTGCCTACCTTTCCCGGTCCGCTGAAAAATTTCCCCATCAGCCTGCTCTGATTTCAGGGGCTGAATCGCCCAAGTTCTCTCCATTGAGCTTTGCGGCGCTCGACCAAAAAGTTAACCAAGCAGCAAATAAATTAAAGGGTGTTGGGATATGTGCAGGAGATAAAACCCTGCTCTTTGTTAATCCAGGACCCGGCCTTATCATCTGGGCGTTTGCACTTTTCCGGCTAGGAGCGATTCCCGTGGTGATCGACCCAGGCATGGGAATTAAGTCATTTCTTTCCTGCATTAAAAGAACCAAACCCCACGCTATGGTTGGTATACGCCGTGCTTTTTGGTTGAGCAGGCTTTTACACAATTCTTTTAAAACCATTCACAAGCACTATGTTGTTGGAAATCAAATTTCTGCTAATGAACTCCATGCAAACAACTCTGTCCAGAATTTCCAAAGTCAGCCGGATAGTTTAGCAGCCATTGTCTTTACCTCAGGATCCACTGGTTCTCCAAAGGGAGTTCGCTATTTACATAAAACATTCGATGCGCAAATTGAATGCCTACGGTCTGTTTTTGGCATGCAAGAGGGAGAAATTGACCTCACTACCCTGCCGATTTTTGGTCTCTTTAACCCAGCACTTGGTATTACTTCAGTACTTCCGGAAATTGATCCAAGAAAACCAGGTTTAGCAGTACCGGAGAAATTGGTTCATGCACTCAGGGTGCATAATGTCACCACTGCATTCGCATCCCCAGTAATCGGTAAAAAAGTGGCATCTGCATGTTCTGCTTCTTGTGTCCAGCTAGATAAAATGAATCGATTCTTCCTTGCTGGAGCACCGGTACCCCCAAGCTTAGTCGAGGAATTGGCTCAGGTTCTCCCTAATGGGAGGGTTATTGTACCTTATGGAGCAACGGAAGCCCTTCCTGTTTCTTGGACCGATGGGGAATCCATTATTAAAGCAAAAAAATCAACACTCAATGGTTATGGCTCTTTAATTGGAAAACCTATTCCAGATGCTGAGGTTAAAATTCTACCGAATAGTCGCCCCCCCCTGCCCGATTATCCTGAGGGGCATAAAACCCTTAAACAGGACGAGGTTGGGGAGATTTGCGTGTCTGGAAAAATGGTTAGCGAAGGTTATGACCGCATGCCTGGGGCAAGCTGCGACGCTAGGTTTAAAATTGGAAATTCTGAATTTCATCGAATGGGGGATTTAGGGTATTTTGATAAATTCGGAGACTTGCGGTTTTTAGGGCGCAAAGCTGAATGTGTGTTCACCCAGAATGGGCCGATTGAAACAGAGCGGTGCGAACCAGCAATCAATCAATTATTGTGTGTGAGCAAATGTGCATTGGTCGGGCTCGGGGATTCTCCCAAGCAGGAACCCTGTCTGGTCGTTGAACCCAATCGTTCCATTATGCGCCAAAAGGGCGAAATCGCATTACGGAAAGAGATACTCGAGGCTTGTAACAGTTTATTTCCAGAATACAAAATTCGCCGGATATTTTTTGAAAAAATAATTCCGGTTGATGCTCGGCATAATGCTAAAATTCACCGGCTTACTTTATCCAAAAAATGGAGTAAGTGGGTTGCCCGGAAAGCAACGCTAGGCACCATAGCATGAAGATTCTTGTAACTGGTGGGCTCGGCTTTGTCGGTCATGCACTTGTTCAAAAATTGCTTTCTCAGAATCACGAGGTGCATGCTCTTGGAAGAACTCTTGACCCGCCCTCAACCAAACTGGTTCACGGATTACATTACCACAATCATGATCTGGCCAAAGGCCCCTTGCGGTCTGCTTGGTTTGAGGGTACGGATACTGTATTTCATCTTGCGGCAAAAGCAGCTGTGGGGGGAAGTTATGAGTCATACCGACAGGCAAACCTTACAGGGACAGAAAATCTACTAAGTGCTTCTTCGGAAATTGGAGTTACGAAATTTATTTACACAAGCACCCCAAGCGTAGCCTTCTCCACTGAACCAATCCGAGGAGGCAATGAATCTTTGCCTTATTCAAAAGAAAACTTTTCCCCCTATGCATCTACCAAGGCATTGGCCGAAAAAGCGGTCCTTTCATACAACAATACACAAGGTATGCGAACGATCGCACTTCGACCCCACTTAATCTGGGGTGAGGGCGATCCGCATTTACTTCCTCGGGTGATTTCTCGCCACAGGGCAGGAAAATTAAAAATTGTGGGTGACGGGAAAAACCTAGTCGATCTGACTCATTTGGATAATGTCGTTCATGCGCATCTTTGTGCCTTTCAAGCGATGACAGTTGATAGCTTATTGGGGGGGAAAGCCTATTTCATTGGCCAAAATGAGCCAGTGGCCCTTTGGCAATGGCTGAACGAAATCTTTGATCAACTTAATTTACCTTCCTTAAAAAAGTCAGTTTCATACCGAACTGCTTTTTTACTTGGTCAGGTCATCGAGAAATTTTGGAGTATATTCCATCTTACAAGCGATCCACCCATGACCCGTTTTGTGGCGGCTCAATTAGCCCATGACCATTGGTTTTCATCCCTCGCTGCTGAAAAGGACCTGGGTTACAAACCCTTAATAAACATGGAAGAAGCAATGCAGAAAACGCTGCCCTGGTTAAAAACTCTTTAAATTTTTCTCCCGGATTCACGGAATTGAACGATTTAATTCATAAAGGACGCAAGCAACACTTACATTAATATTTAGAGAACTGGCTGTGCCCCGCATAGGTATCTTAAGCCAATCGAGAGGTTGGTTCTTCCAAAATTCTCCTAATCCTGACTTTTCACTTCCAAAAATAAATGCGGCGGATAAAGGAAATGCATCTTGGCCTAAATACTTTGACGCGTGAGAACTTGTGGCGATGATTTTTCTACCCGAGTTTTTCAACCAATTCCATACCTCATCTTTGCTGCCAACAGCCAACGGTACACGACCGATCAGCCCTCTTGAGGCACGCACTACATTGGGGTTAAAAAAATCAACCGCAGGATCGGACAAAATTATTCCACCTCCGCCAAATGCTTCCACGCTGCGAAGTACAGCTCCCAAGTTTCCTGGTTTTTCAACTTCATCTAAAATAACCACAGGTTCATTTTTATTAATAGAACCTTTTTCTAAACCAAGCCCCCATACTCGTACTGTTCCAATAATTCCATGACTTGCGGACCGATATGACGCTTTGCTAAAAGCTGCAGATGAAACTTCGATTGTAGTGATTCCCAAAGTAGTAAACTCATCAATTTGGATGTTTTCCAGACCATCTGCTTTTAGGTTTCTACAAAAATAAACTTCTTCCACCTGTCTGCCCTCCTTAGCAAGGGCTAAAAGATCATCTCCTCCCTCGACAAAAAATAAACCGCGTTCTTTTCGGCGTCGGGGAGACTCGCGAAGTTTTACCAATTCCTTAATTTTGGGATTACCTGGGCTTTCTATCATTAAAATCATTAGACTATTAGAAAAAGGGTTTTGCCGATTGAGGGCGAGCCCGTTACGAAGCAAAGATAATGAATCACGAACCCAAAGGTTTTACTTCCACTCCCTACACTTATCATCACGAACTGGTGCTGAAAATTTCCGACATTACCAATCTGGGTATCGGAATCGGACGGGATAACGGCTGGGTCATTCAGGTGCCTTATTGCTGGCCTGGAGAAAAAATACGGGCTAGGATCTATCGTAATCACAGCAATTACTCACAGGCCGATCTGGTTGAAGTTCTGGAACCTTCCCCAGACAGAGTAAAGCCCTTTTGCAATTTGTATGGAAGTTGTGGAGGTTGCCAATACCAAGGAGCAAGCTATGAAGCCCAGTTGTCATGGAAAAGAAAACAGGTGGAAGATTCGCTCGTTCGTCTTGGTGGTATATCAGTTAAAGTTAATCCTGTGGTTCCGTCTCCTAAGCCTTACGGATATCGCTCCAAGCTAACTCCTCATTATCAGGGTGGTAGACAAGGTGAAGATCTCACTATTGGCTTTTTGAAATATGGGTCCCGCAGAGCATTAGTTGATGTAAAGAACTGTCCGATTGCAACCGATGCTATTAACGAGGCTTTGCCAGAGGCACGAAACGGGCTGAAGAATGTTCCTCGCAAAAAGCGCGGAGGCACTCTTCTTTTACGGGAGGTGCTTGAAGGTGTTGTCACGGACCCTAAACTTTTAGTCAGTGAACGGGTAGGAGAACTGATTTTTCACTTTAGAGCCGGTGAATTTTTTCAAAATAATCCATATATTCTTCCCAAGCTGGTAGACTATGTGGTGACTCAGGCAGACAGTGAAAAAAATTCTTTGCTTGTCGATGCCTACTGCGGAGGAGGTCTTTTTGGTCTATCCGCTGCCTCTCAGTTCAAACGTGTGGTGGGGATCGAGATTAGCCGCGAAGGGTTTGACGGTGCCCGAACCAATGCCCAGGTCAACCAGATCTCCAATGCAGAATTTTTTCTTGGCGATGCGAGCTCTATTTTTGAGGAAATTAAAGAAGTTCCCGAACCTACCGCACTGATTATCGATCCCCCAAGAAAGGGCTGTGACTCTGACTTTCTCCGTCAGGCAATAGAGTTTTCTCCAAGCAGAATTATTTATGTTTCTTGCGAACCAGCTACTCAGGCAAGAGATGCACAGGTTCTCATCAATGCGGGCTATAAGGCTGTGGCTGCTCAGCCTTTTGATTTATTTCCTCAGACAAGACATGTTGAAAATGTACTAACTTTGATTCGCTGAAACAAAAAGTCAGGGAGCCTTTCTTTCTTTGGTCCAGCAAATAGAAGAATAAGTTTTAACAAGTGAAAGTCTCTGAGTCTCCAAATCGGTCGGCCATTCAATTGGATTAATTATTTCATCCAAATCTTTGGCGATTAATTTTAGGAAATTATTTTCGAGAATTTTATGATCCAACTTTGGCCAGTTTCCCAACTCCAAAGTTCCCTGAATCAAGACCCCTTTTCGAGTCCGCTTCATTGCAGCACCACCCAGTTTTCTGGTAGCGTTGCCGTTCATAAGATCACGCCCAACAGGCTCTTTAAAGCATACGCCGGGAATCCCGCTTCTTTTTTTTTCAGGACACGGCATCAAGCAATTCTCAATATTTTGTGTATCCAAAACCTCCCCCCATCTTTGGTGTATAAGACCATATAATTGCATAGGTGGAATGTGCTCCCCGGCACTTCCCTTCGAAAGAATCAAACAATAGGTTAGGTCCGTACCATGGTGGACAATCCCACCTCCAGTAGGTCTACGTACCAGACTGGTAAGGTCTTTTTGGGTTTCCTGAGCAACCCAATCGGCTTTCTGTCCGTAACCAAAAGTGACTTGAGGTTTTGCCCATCCATATCTCCTGAAGACTAAGCCGCTACACGAATGCATGTGTTCAAGTAGCCACATATCGGTCGCCATATTTTCAGCACCTGTTTCTTTTCGATAGCAAAAGTGATGAAGGCTCATTTTAAAGTCTTGGATTGTAGCACGATGGGTCATCTACATTATCACGGAACCATTGGTACAGAGAGCGTGGCAGGTGCATCTCTTCGAGTTGTTGCTCGATCGTTACGGGCTGAGTCTTAACCTTGCTAACTAATGGAGCTAATTCAAAAGTTAATCGTGCCGGACGCTTTCCCACCCGTCCAACGGAATCTGTGAGGCTTGATGCCATGATCCTTTCCTGATTGAACCCAAATCTTTGAAGAATTTTTCGACCAAGCTCATAACGAGAAATTACTTCCGATCCTGCCCAGTGAAAAAGGCCATTTAAATTTGGCCTTTCAATTAATTCGACCACCAACTGAGACACATTTTCGGCCGAACTTGTCTGCCGGAATTCGTCGGTGAATAAAGACGGACTTTTTCCGTTTGCAAGGAAGTTGAGAATTCTCTCATGCGGGCTCCGGTTACCACTAGGACTGTTGCCATTAAGCAGAGTGATGCGCAAAATTACTAGGTTCTGATCGGTTACCTTAAGTACCTGTTTTTCTGCTTCCAGTTTCTGTCGGCCGTACTCGCTTAAAGGGTTTGTTTGATCTGTCGATCGGTACGGTGATGCAGATCCATCAAAAACCATGTCACTAGAAATATGAATGTACCTTGCACCCAGATGGGATGAGATCTCGGCAAGCCTTCTTGCTGCGTCCACATTAATCAACTTGGCCAATTCCGGGTCTTGGTCGACAGAGTCAGGTGAGGAGATTGCGGCACAATTTACCAAAGCATCAGGCCATTGATCAAAAAGTTCACGGATAATTGGGTCAAATTTGTCAAGTGGCAATGAGGTGGGATGAAATCTACCAACTGGGTCTTTCCATGAATGATTAACATAAGCAATTAAGTGATGCCCCCGGGCAAGGACCTCGCGGCAAACAGCCGATCCTAAAAGACCTGATGCTCCAAAAACTGCGATTTTCATTTTCCTGACAATAAATTATTTAGCCGAACTCACAACACGAGAAGTTTTCACACATCCATCAGGTAAGTGTTTTCCTTGCTTGCGTGAAGGGATTAGGGTCGGTAAAAAAATAACATTCAATGAATTTATCCCAACTTGCGAATCCTCGCATCCTTGACCAACCCGTATACGAGCCAGGCAAGCCCATAGAAGAGGTTGCAAGAGAATATGGTCTTCTAACTGATCAAATTTGCAAACTTGCATCCAATGAAAATCCTTGGGGGGCATCTACAAAAGCTAAAAGCTACGCCCGTAATGCATTGGAGCATCTGCACCTCTACCCTGACGGCTCTTGTCATCAACTTTCTAGACTTCTCGCGACACATCATTCTTTAGAGGAAAATCAATTTGTTATTGGGAATGGATCTAATGAAATCATCGAGCTTTTGGGCCATGTGTTTTTAGAGCCTGATGACGAAGTGGTTTGCGGGGAATCTGCCTTTGTTGTTTATCAGTTAGTCGCTCTTTTAATGGGTGCCAAGCCGGTAAAAGTGGAGATGCCTAGTCTGACTCATGACCTAACAAAAATGTGGAAGGCAGTTACTAAAAAAACAAAATTAGTTTTTCTCCCAAGCCCCAATAATCCGACAGGAACTGCAAATACGGAAGAAGAAATTTTTGCATTTGTGCGATCCTTACCTGAACATGTTATTTTTTGCTTTGACGAAGCTTATGCAGAATACCTTGAATCTCCCCCAGATCTTCGTCCTTTAATCAAAGAAGGCAGAAATGTTATTTGCCTGAGAACTTTTTCAAAAATACATGGCCTAGCCGCTCTCAGAATAGGATATGGCTACAGCTCAATTGAAATGATTAATTTGCTACAGCTCGCCCGACAACCATTTAATGTGAATTCGATTGCACAAGCTGCCGCAATTGGTGCTCTGGCAGACCAGGAATGGGTCACTAAGTGCCGCAATCGCAACAAGGATGGATTAAATCAATTAACAAAGGGGTTTGATCAACTAGGTATTGAGTATGTACCCAGTCAGGCTAATTTCATTCTGGCAAAGACTGGAAATGGAAGATCTTTATTTCTTGAACTCCAAAAGCACGGAATTATTACCCGGGCTCTCGGTCCTAATCTTCCTGACTACCTGCGCGTATCCGTTGGCACCGAGGCTGAAAATGCACGCTTTCTAGAAGCCCTCCAGAAAGCAATTTCGATTTATGGGGTGTAATTATGATTGTTTTTACCCAGTTCATTACACCTTCTATCGCACTTCTGATCATTTGGATTTCGGGCTTACTCGCCGGTCTTTATCTTGGAGTTTTTCGTTCAACGATCGACCGAATTCGAGCAGGTTTATCTTCCCCGATCGAGGAAGGTTCCAAAGCAGGCAAGCTAGTCGACTCTATCCTTAGCGAACCCAACCATAATCGGCCCTTTCATGTGGAAGCAGCCCTACTCTCTTCGCTACAGCTCTTTATGGGATTTTTTTACCTTTCCCAGATCTGGAATGACACTTCTCCTGTCCAATATGCCATTTCCTTTAGTTTAGCTTTTTTAAGCGAACGATTATTTTCTGGTGCAATTCCAAAATTGATTGCCTCTGCAAGCAACAAGCAAATTCATCTAACTATAGGCTACCCTTTTGTTCAAATCGTACGGTTTATTACTTGGCCCTTTTCCTCCACCCTATCGAAAATTGAGAGTATCTTTCATAACTCCGGACAAAACGGAGATGATGGAGATAGCGTGGATAATGATGTCGCTGACCATATTCGCACACTCGCCCGTGAAGGTTCCAATCTTGACCCTGAAATCGCAGAGATAGTAGGCAATACGCTGGAAATGGGCCAATTAAAGGTTCAGGATATCATGGTGTCCCGCAAACAAGTACAGATTCTAGACACGCAAGACGGCCTAGAGAGAAATTTAGAAATCGCTCGAAACTGCGGACATACTAGACTCCCCCTTTGCGATGGAGATCTGGATAATTGCCTTGGTATTGTTCATGTAAAATATGCATTTCGCTTTTTAGGAGAAGATCCTTCACCTATGTCTCTTCAAAAAATCACTAAGGCGCCTGCCAGAGTTTCTGCTGGAGACTCACTGCCACTTGCTCTTCGAAAGATGATTAAGTGGAAAGTACATATGGCATTGGTGGGTGATGAATTTGGAGGCGTTGATGGAGTGATCACCCTAGAAGATATTCTGGAAGAAGTTGTTGGCGAAATTCAGGATGAATTCGATTCCGATCAAAAGGATGTTCAGCAATTAGATGAAAAGTGCTGGAAGATTTCTGGCCTTACTCCACTCCATGAATTACCCAAAGAACTGAACTTTTCAGATGACGGTGAAGTGGCCAGTTTTGGTGGTCTTATCACTAAAGAATGTGGCAAGATTCCCGCCCCGTTTGAAAAGTTTAATCTTGGTAACACTGAAGTTACCATACTCGAAGCGGATGATACCAGGATTGGATTGGCTGAAGTTCGTTTACTGCAAATACATAAATAACTTCCTTCCTTAACCCGAAAGTTCGTCTATTTAATCTCTGGGAAAAAGAATTGTTTTCGGCCCTAATTCAACCCCGTTCAGGCGATCCCCCCAATCCAATCTCCCTGACCATTGTTCCGCAGGGTTTTGCCCTAAGCATTTGCATATCTTCGCATGAGCAGAGGGCATTACCGGAGCGAGTAACTCATTAGCAAGCCGCAACCCTTCCAGCATAGTAGCGAGGCTGGTTGCTAGTTTTTTTCTATCCTCTACCATTTCTGACTTAGCTAATTTCCATGGTGCCCTATCATCGGCGTATTTGTTGATTGATCTAACAAAACCCATAGTTTCTTCCAAAGCTAAGTGAAACTCATAAGAATTTAAAAATTGAAGCGTTCTGGACGAAACATCTTCCCATCGCTTCTGCAGATTTTTTTCCAATGCCTCCTGCAATTCCTGCTTGGGGGAAATTCCGTTGAAGTACTGATGGCACATATGGAGCAATCGGCTAACAAGATTGCCAAGGTCGTTACCCAGTTCTCCCTTGTACCGCGAGGAAAACCTTTCTAAGGAAAATTCCGCATCTTGCCCTACAGTCATCTCTCGCATCACGAAAAAACGGAATGCATCAGCACCGTACTGGTCTGCTAACCCAAGAGGGCTAACCGTTTCGCCGGTGCTTTTTGACATTTTTGCCCCAGAAGATGTCCACCAACCATGAGCCAGAATTTGCCGCGGAATCTCTAGCCCACATGCCTTTAGCATGATTGGCCAGTACACGGCATGTGGAGGTGCGAGAATATCCTTCCCAATAACATGAACATCTGCCGGCCAATATTGATTGAATTGATCTGTGCCAAAGCCAGCCGCCGTGACATAGTTAACTAATGCATCAAACCAAACATAAGTGACAAAATTGGGATCAAATGGAAGAGGAATTCCCCAGGACAGCCTCTCCTTTGGTCTGGAAATACAAAGATCGTTAAGGGGTTCCTTAAGAAATTCAAGGACCTGAGATTTTCTGAATTCCGGCTGGATAAAGTCGGTGCAAGACTCAATGTGCTGGATCAGCCAATCTTGATAATTACTTAATTTAAAAAAATAATTTTTCTCTGTTATGCGGGTTACCTGACCATAAATTTCAGGCCACAGACCATCGACCTTATCTTTTTCCTGAAGAAATTGTTCTGCACGAGTGGAGTAAAACCCTTCGTACTCGTCCATGTAAATATCTCCCGCGTCATACAATTTTTGCAATAGCTCAGTGACGACTAATTTGTGACGGGGCTCGGTCGTTCGAATGTAATCATCATGGGAAATATCAAGTTTACTGAGCACTTCTTGAAACTCTAATGCAATTCGGTCACATCTTAATTGCGGCTCGATTCCTTCATCTTCTGCACCCTTTTGGACTTTTTGTCCGTGCTCATCTAAACCGGTGACAAATTTCGTGGTCGCTCCAGATAATCGTTTTGTCCTTACAATTACATCTGCAAGAATTTTTTCATAAGCATGCCCCAAATGGGGCGAACCATTAGCATAATCGATTGCTGTTGTAAGATAGAAGCTCTTCATCTAATTTTTCGTTTATAAGCATTCTTGGCAAAAGAACCATTCAATTCATTCTTTCCATGGTTGACTTGACTGCCACATAATCATTTGATTCGATTTCGTAGAACATTGTCTAATGCTCTATTAGGGTAATCCCCTTAATTCCCTTTCACCTCTTATCGGCTTTTTATTAAGTCGAACAAACCCTCTCACTCAGAATGAGCGAAACTGAACATACTGAGTCCAACACCCTTCAGGTTGAAGGAATATTGGACATTAACGAGAATAAATCCGGTGTATTGCTTGACCCCACACGTGGGGGCAAGACCACTCCCAATGATCCTTTTTTACCCAAGGAACTTATAAGGCGGTTTAAGCTGAAGAAAGGTTCTTTTATTCAGGCAGATGGGATACAAAACCAAAACAGACCAAGCCCAAAGGTTCGCTTCATCCATACCGTTGACGGCCTCTCCCTTAAAGACAGGAAAGCACTTTTTCGTTTCGATCAACTAACCACCATTCAGCCTAAAGAAAAACTCAATTTGGAGTGCAAAGACGGAAGAATGACCACCCGAGTTCTTGATCTTTTCTGCCCTCTCGGCAAAGGTCAGCGCAGCTTGATTGTAGCACCTCCACGAGCTGGGAAAACAACGATCCTTCATGACATAGCCAAAGGAATCGAGGAAAATCATTCCGACTGCCATCTCATGGTTTTACTCGTTGATGAAAGACCAGAAGAAGTTACCGATTTTCGGCGAACTGTGCCCGCAGAAATTTTCGCCTCCTCTAATGATGAGGAGGTTAAAAGCCATTTGCGCATGGCAGAACTTGCGATCGAGAGAGCAAAACGACTGGTTGAAAATAAAAAGGATGTTGTCTTGCTTATGGATTCGATTACCAGACTCTCCAGGGCCTACAATGCCGCATCAGGGAAGAGTGGCCGAACAATGACAGGCGGACTCGATGTTCGTGCAATGGAAAAACCTAGACAAATTTTTTCCTCCGCCCGCAACTCAGAAGAGGCTGGTTCTTTAACTATTATCGCGACTGCTCTTGTGGAAACTGGCTCAAAAATGGACGAATTGATCTTTCAGGAATTTAAAGGAACTGGTAACAGCGAAATTGTCTTGGACAGGAAAATTGCAGAACTCAGGCTATGGCCCGCTCTTAACCTTACTTCCTCAGGAACTCGCAAAGAGGAAGACTTACTTGATCCGAAGGTTTTGGAAAAAACATCTTTTCTTCGTCGTGCAATGTCTCCAATGAAAGTAATTGATGCTACTGAAACCTTGCTTGAACGCATGTCTAAAACGAAGACAAATAAAGAGTTTCTTGAGCTCATTCAAACGGCTTAACGCGTTGACATTCGTTGGTTAAAACCGCATTTTCTAACCTTTTCTTTTACATCTACGCACCGGTATTTTCATGCAGAACTTTTCCAATCAATGCCTTGACCTGGCGAGGTCACTTCTTGGTAACAACCTCAAACACATAAATCCTGACGGCACCGTTACCCCAGCCAACGGGGAAGATCCTCGCGCCGATGAACCAGGGCATGCTGCACTTGCTATTGGTGAGTTCTTTCGTGCTTCAGGAGAGGTCGACCTAGAAGGGCACGACTTGTTTGACCTTTCTGCTCGTTGTATTACCCAACAAGCTTTTAATGAGAATTCTCATGAGAATGGCTTAGCCTATGCTGCACTTGGGTTGTTGTCCTTTGGAGCCTCAAAGGAGCGCAATTCTGTCTGGGAAAGATTAACTGACCCCACCCGTGAACAGTTGGACAAATGCTTGCTAGCACGCAGTGATCATGAAGATCACTTTCAGGCTTTCAGTGTTGCTAAATCCGTAGCACGATTCAGTTTTGGACTCACAAAAAAAGACGATACTGGAAAAGTCATTGATCGTTTCGTAGACCGCATTCAGGCAAACGGAACAGGTGGCTTTTGTAACGATGACCCTAATGGGGTACACGGGGTTTATGATCTTTACGGTCTGTTGTCCTTCATTTTTATCAGGCAGGCGTTGCAATTACATGCCAATGTGCATTTGAAAGACCGCAAGCTTCCTAAGCTAAGAACTTTTGCGGAGAGGTACCTAAAACTTCTACCCGACATGACGAGACAGGATGGCTTGGGTTGGAGCTATGGACGATCCGTCGGTGCATATGGGCAACTTCATTGTATAAGCCTCATTCTTCAGGCAATGCGCGACCAGTGGGTCTCTCCTGATAAGCACGCCCTCTACCTCGATACCCTCAGGCGTCTCTTCCAATACTTTTTCGTGACTTTTCTTGATCAAGAGAATGGTGAACTTGTCATACGGGATGATGAGAGAAATACTGTAACTAACCATACTACCCGGATGGCAAATTTTGATGCGGCTAGGTACCTTTGCCAATGGTCTCGTTTGGCCAAGGTAATTGGCGGATCTATGTCAGTCCCTGCTCCATCTCGGTCATCTACTGGTGGCAAATTCGTGCCTTTTGACAAATCTCACCGCAAAGAGCA
>Ga0181587_10001428_pt1 | contig 20002 bp, 17 predicted proteins | sample 071ome_27_FD_132463 | JGI IMG/M metagenome (GOLD analysis project Ga0181587, IMG submission 132463) | Coastal salt marsh microbial communities from the Groves Creek Marsh, Skidaway Island, Georgia - 071409AT metaG (megahit assembly) | ecosystem: Environmental > Aquatic > Marine > Intertidal...
CCAGATGAGCCAGATCCTCCGTTAGATTACAGACTCAACAGTCCCAAATGTTTTGATGACGGACAGGCATTTCACCGCACTTTTCCGCTCTATGCTTAACCAACGAGAGTCTAGCCGCAATCCAGTCGCGGCATCAACCGTCCGACGATTTCTTTTCTTCGGCCTTTCCTTGATCCCAAAGCGCATCCATTTCCACCAGAGTGCAATCCTCGGGCGCGCGCCCTTGTTCCCGAAGCGCCGCTTCCACATAGCCAAAGCGACGTTCGAACTTTGCGTTGCCATAGCGCAGCGCCGCTTCGGGATCGATGTCCAGCTTGCGCGCCAGATTAACCGTACAAAACAGAACGTCGGCGAACTCATCCAACAGCGCCGCCTCATCGGTCCCGGTGTCGATCTCCTCACTCAGTTCGCCCATTTCCTCTTCCAGCTTCTTGAAGGCGCTTTGCGGGTCCGGCCAATCAAACCCAACCCGGGCGGCGCGCTTTTGAAGCTTGTAAGACCGGAGCAGGGCAGGGAGGCCCTTGGCGACACCGTCCAGGACGCTGATATCTTCCGAGCCGCCTTTTTCCTGACGCTCTGCGGCCTTTTGTTCCTCCCAGGCCAGGGTCTGCGCTGCGGCCGAGTCGACACTCACGTCACCAAACACGTGGGGGTGCCGACGGATCATTTTTTCGCTGATGGAATTGGCCACATCGTCGAAATTAAAGTGCCCGGCTTCTTCCGCCATGCGGGCGTGAAAAATAACCTGCAGCAGCAGATCACCCAACTCGTCACGGAGATCGTCCATATCGTCCCGCTCGATCGCGTCGGCGACTTCGTAGGCTTCTTCGATCGTATAGGGCGCGATGGTGGCGAAGTTCTGTTCCACATCCCACGGGCAGCCACTGTCGGGATCACGGAGCTTGGCCATGATGTCTTTCAGACGCTCAATCGAAGAGGAAGAAGGGGAGTCGTCAGGCATATCCCTGAATAGTCCGCCGGCCGGAAATTATCCAGTCCAAAGTCCGGAACCGGCGCATTTTGACCCTATTTTCGCTGATAGAGTTTGGGCATATCCGGGGACGGCTTGCCAAAATGCCAGCCCTGACCGTAATCAATGCCGCATTCCTCCAAGAAATTCTTCATATCCTCGTCCTCCACCATTTCGGCAATGGTTTTGATACCCAACTGGCGGCAGAGCGTCGCCATCGCAGCAAGGAAGGCCTTGCCCTTTTCCGTGCCGGCGGCACGCTTCACCACCGGGCCATCGAATTTGATCACATCCACATCGAAGGAGTTCAGATAGTCGAAGCTGGCGGCACCCGCGCCGAAGTCGTCCAGCGCGACCTCGAACCCGCTCTCCCGGAACTCCTGGATATAGCTGTTTACCTGTTCCAAATCAGTTATTTCCGAGGACTCGGTGATCTCGATAGAGAGCAGCTTGGCGACATTCGACGCCTTGACGATGAGTTGACGGAATTCTTCGACGAAATGAGGATCACTGATGGAATGACCGGAGACATTCACTGCAATCGGTGGAATGCCCCCGGAGCTAGCCACGTTCTGGGTGATCATGCTAATCGCTTTCTGTCCGACAGCGAGGTCAAAATCGGAAATCATGCCCATCTCTTCGGCCATGGTGATCATCTCGAAAGGCGAACCGGAAAGGCCGAGATCGCCCCGGAACCGGGTCAGCGCCTCCGCGTGATGTACTTGACCGTCGCTCAGGCTGCAAATCGGCATAAACACCAGATCGAAATCCCGGGTCAGGCAAACCCGCTTGAAGACATCAATGGTCTTCATGGTTTCTTCCATGCCGGATTCCAGCGTGCCGGCGAGGGACGCATTCGGGTCCAACTCCTCGCCCTTGTCGAAGGACTTCATCGTGTAGACCAGCGCCTTGGCCAATTGGTCTTCGGACAAACCTTGAGAATCGCCGCTCACCGTTTGGATATCGCTGTCCAAGGAGATTCCCTCCGGCGTTAGATCCTTGGTCGCGTTGGTGATCTGCTGGCTGATATCAGACGTATCGACGTCGGCGCTGTGCACCAAGGAAAATTCCTCCCCGCCGATCCGGCCCGTGGTGTCGCCGCCCAAGGAGTGCTGGCCCAGGATTTCGCCAATCCGGCCCATCAACTTATCTTGCTGCCCCGATGACAGCAGCTGCTGCGCTTCTTCCAAGTGGTTAACCCGGACCATGGTGACCTTGGCTTCACCCCCATGCGCCTGAAATTCCTGAATACGTTTGGCGGCTTCTTCCGCGTAAGCCTCTTTATCCAGGGTGCCGCTCACATCGTCCCGATTAGGATCGCGAGCCTTTACCAACTGGACCTTCGGCGAGGCGACTTTGATTGCCAGAAACAAGTGATTGCCCAGGTCGGGATAACGGTAGCCGGAAATGATGGCGTTGGTGCTTTGGCCGCCGGCGGAGGGAAGGCGGACGATCATATCCTCCAGCCGGTCGTCGTTTTCAGTGATCCGCAGTTTTTCCTCAACAGAGCGACGATCGCGATCATCAATCAGGTCATAAAAAGGCTTTCCGTGAATGTCTCCAGGCTCCTTACCCAAGATTTCCTTGGTAGTGCCGACGGAGAATAAAATATTGTGGTCGTCATCCAACTCGAACAACAGGTCCGCACGGCAAAAAGCAAGCGCCACAAAACGCTGCATGTTTTGCATCAAATCGGGACTGGAAGATTCCATTCTTCCCACTGGTTTGCCGTTTCAGCCAATCATTTAAGTTGGGCACGATTAAGGGATATTTTCAAGCGCCATTCCATTTAATACCATAGGGTTAAACCCCAAGGTCCGATATACGGGTTTAGCTGGCCGGACCCTATCGTTTTCCATAAACTGCGCGCCAGGCGTAAACCAATAGAGCAGGGGGCTCCACATGACGCATTGGCTGCGATTTGACCACGATAATCAGACGAAAATTGGCACACTAACCGGGGAGGTCATTCAAATTCACGGCGGAGACCTGTTCGACGGGCCCACGGATACCGGCGAAACCGTGCATTTGGGCGAGATTTCCCTAAAAACGCCTTGTGATCCCACGAAAGTGATCGCCCTCTGGAACAACTCCAAGGCCAATGCGGAAAAGCAGAACCTGGAAAAGCCTGACTATCCGTTGATTTTTCTCAAGGCGCCACACACCTATATCGCCGCAGGCGAGACGATCCGTAAACCTGCCGGTTATGACGGACGGGTGATTTTCGAGGCTGAGCTGGGCGTGGTTATCGGCAAACGCTGCAAAGGAGTCAGCCTAGAGGAGGCGGGAGACTACATCTTCGGCTATACCTGCATTAATGATGTCACCGCGACCAATCTTTTGCGCGAGGACCCTACTTTCGAACAATGGACCCGCTGCAAGGGCTTCGACACGTTTACACCCATGGGTCCGGTGATTGCCAAGGAAATACCCGACGATCCGATCATTAAAGGCGTTCTCAATGACCGGGAACGGCAGAATTATCCTCTAAGTGATCTGTTCTATGGGCCGGCAGAGGTGGTGCATATGCTGTCACAAGAAATGACCCTGGAGGCGGGGGATATCATTTCACTCGGCACCAGCACAGGCGCCGTACCGATGAAACCCGGCCAGACAATTGAAATCGGCATCGATGGGATCGGGGTGCTGTCTAACGTCTTTGACGAGTAGGGGGTGGCGGCTCCCATATTCGTCATCCATGGGCCCGCGCAGCGGTGACCCGTGGATCCATGCGCAAAACCACGAAGTTCACAAAGAACACGAAGTGGGTTTATCAATCGTCCATACTCTACTCTGACACCCGCCGACTTGATCCGCGGGTCCATGTTAAATGTGGATGCCCGGATCAAGTCCGGGCATGGACGATGCTTGGGGAAGAGAGGGAACCATGCCCGAGCGCCATTAACTTGCGGCCCTAATCCTCGCGCCTCCACGCACATTATTGTCGCATAATATATATTATGTATTTAAATTATAATGGATACGTTATTTTTTAATTTCAATATCTTATAGATATATTCTCATGATTTTGACGCATGACAATCCGCGATTAATTATGCCCCCACGGCGCACACTGTTCATTCCCCACTTGGCCATCGAAAAGGTAAAAATATCATTGCTGGGCGAGCGAAATTCGTGCGCAAAATTCCACGTCGCGAGACACCGACAAACCGCGTCCCCACTCTCAAATGATATATGGAAAGATCAGGCCGACGCCTTGGTGAACAGCCGGAAAAAGTTCTCGTTGGTCAGCGCGCCCAGATCACTGAACGGCACGCCGAGCAACTCGGCAACTGCGGTGGCCGTGTGCACGACGAACGCCGGCTCGTTGCGTTTGCCCCGATGCGGGATCGGCGCCAGGAACGGTGAATCCGTTTCCACCAAAACCCGGTCATGGGGCAAATCCTTCACCACGTCGCGGAGGTCATCAGCATTCTTAAAGGTCACAATCCCGGACAGCGAAATATAGAGCCCAAGCTCCAACGCGCAGTCGGCCACGGCGCGCCCGGTGCTGAAGCAATGGATGAGGCCCGGAAACGCGCCGCCGGTATTGAATTCGTCCCGGAGAACCTCGATGGTTTTCTCATCCGCGTCCCGCGTATGCACGATCAGCGGCAAACCGGTTTCCCGGGCGGCGCGGATATGGGTGCGGAAATTTCGTTCCTGAATGTCCTGTGGGCTGTTGTCATAAAAAAAATCCAGCCCTGTCTCGCCGATGCCGACGACTTTCGGATGCTGCGCCAGCTCAACCAGGGTCTGAACATCGGTTTCCGGCTCGTTGCCGCTATCGTGCGGATGAATGCCGACGGTGCAGAAAATGTGGTCATGAGCCTCGGCAATCTTGCGAATATCGTCGAATTCGCTGAGCCGGGAGCAAATGCAGACCATATGCGTGATCCCGGCCTCGCCGGCGCGGGCCAGCACCTCAGGCAGTTCCTCGACGAGGCCCGGATAATTCAGATGACAATGGCTGTCGACCAGCATGTTTTCGCCCGATTGCTATTGGTTTCGCCGGAAACTACTGTAGCCGGGCGGCGGTGAAAAGCGCCGTTTCTTATTCCATTGAGGCAAAGCCCATGAAAATCGCCGTCACCAACCCGTTTATCCACCTGTTGCCGCACCTGAAGGACGAACTTCTGGCCGAATATCCGGACACCAAGTTCAAGCCCCTGGGCCCGAAATTCACCAAAGAGGAGCTGATTGAGTTCTGTCAGGGCTGCGACGCGGCGATCATCGGCCTGGATCCGTTTGACGACGAGGTACTGACCGCCCTGCCCGATCTGAAGATCATTTCCCTGTGTTCCGCCGGCACCGATCATATCGACCCTGCGGCGCTGAAAAAACACGGCGTCCGCATGAACTGGGTGCCCGGCATCAACCATATCGCGGTCTCGGAGATGGCCGTGAGTTGCATGATCAACATCCTGCGCAACATCCACACCCAGAACCGCATACTGCACACCGGCGAATGGCCCGCGGATCGGCGGCCCGGCACCTATTTGCTGGGCAAGACGGTGGGCATTCACGGCTGTGGTCATATCGGCAAGGAAGTGGTGAAGCGCCTGAAGCCCTTTGGCGTGGAAATTTTGGCCTGCGACCGGCTGGATTTTGCTGAGTTCTATGAGGAATACGGCGTCCGCGCCGTCGATCAGGAGGAACTCTGGGCGGAATCAGAGGTGATCAGCATCCATCTCAGCCGCAATTCCACCACCATTGGCCTCTATTCGGCGGAGGTGCTGGATAAACTGCGGGACGGGGTCTACCTGGTCAACACCGCGCGGGGCCGGATGATCGATGAAAAAGCCCTCTGTGAGCGGCTGAAATCCGGCAAAATCGCCGCCGCGCATCTGGACGTGTTCGAGATCGAGCCGGTGACGGAAGTGTTGGAACTGTTCACGCTCCCAAACTTCATGGCGACGCCCCACATCGGCTCCGGCGCGATCGAGGCGTTCGAGGCCATGAGCCGGTCCGGCATTGACGGGCTCAAGAACAACTACATCCCGGAACCGGGCGTCTATCCGTTTGATTAGGCCTTTTGTCTAATTCCCGCTAACGAGGGTTAGGAGCGCGGTTAGATCGGCCGGCGGCGCATCGCCGCACCAGGCGCAATGGTGATCCGGGCGGACCAATACAAAGTCCTTGCCGAAAATGTCGCGGGCGCGTGGCTCGTCGAGCGTGAGAACGCTGAACGGTATTTTTTGCGCGGAATCACCTGCGGTATCTGCGGAATCACCTGAATATTTCCCGGTGAAATCGATCAGCGTAAAGCCCGGCCCCAGCCGGCTGTAGAGGTCCACGCCGTCGTTCAGGAACACGCTGGGGATTCGGAGCCCCGGCGCCGCTATGGGCTGATAGCGCAGCGGATCGAACGCCGGCAGCGTCCCGCTCGTATGATCAATGATGGCGGAGTCCCCATAGCAATACCCCTGCTCGATCCCGAAGCTTTCGTTTTCATGGTTGCCGATGGCTTGCAGCCGCGTCGCCTGGGCCGCCCGGGCCGCATCCCCGGCGGGCCCCTCATCAAATAACGCGTCCGGCCAGTCTTCGGCCACCCGGGCCCTGGTCATGGCGTGATCGCGGGAGCCCTGGCAGTTGCGCAATCCCACCGGCCGGCGCTCGGTCTCATAACTCTCCAACAGCCCTGCCCCGCCCCAACCGTTCGTGACGGCCGCCAGCTTCCAGCCCAGATCAATCGCATCGCCGATCCCGGTGTTCATGCCGTAGCCGCCGGTGGGCACGTATTGGTGGGCCGCGTCGCCGGCCAGGAACACCCGGCCCGCGCGATAGGCATCCGCCACCACTAGGCGCGACATCCAGTCATTGGCCTGAAACACGTCGCACTCAATCGGCCCGCCGGTAAAGCCGAACAGCAGCGCTTCGGGGTCAATCGTGTCGAAATCCGTTGCCGGCGGCACGATCGCATGCAGGGTCCAGATATCGCCGCCGTCCTGGCTGACCATGGTGCCATGGGTGGCGGATTGGTAGTGCCAGGCCCGGCCCCAGCGCTCCAGCACGTCCTTATTGCTGGAGGTGAAGTGGATGGAATAGCGCCGGCGGAAGTTCTCATCGCCCTCCAAACCGATACCGAGAGACCGCCGCACGAGGGAGCCGCCGCCGTCGCAGCCCGCCAGATAAGCGCAGGTGACCGTTTCGGTGCGGTCTTCTTCGGCGTATTCCAGCTCCACCGCCACATGATCTCCCTGGTCGGTAAAGCCCGAGACCCGGCAGTTATAATCCAGCTGGATCAGGGGCGAGGCCAGCGCGTGATCCCGCAGGATCGGCTCCACCACCACTTGCGAGATGCGCATCGGCGCCTCGGTCGAGCGCGTACCATCGTTGGCCGCGCGGACCATTTCCAGATGCCCGGCCGGGCTCGGATAGACGAACCGGTAAAGCTCATGACCTCGCATATGGGTCACCCAGGATACATCAAACGGATGATCATCGAGCACCGCGGCGGCGCGCAGGCTGTCGGCCACGCCGAGTTTTCGGAACAGCTCCATCGAGCGGCTGTTGGTGATGTCCATCTTCGGGTGCCGGGTCGGGCCCTCGTTGCGCTCCGCCACCCGGCAGCGCACCCCGAATGAGGCCAGCGTCAATCCGAGCGTCAGCCCCACCGGCCCCCCGCCGGCGATCAGAACCGGGATGTCTGTGTTGGTTGTCATCCGCGGAGTTTAGTAGGGGACGCCGGGAGTGTCATGCGTGGTGACTTGCCCCCCCCACCAGCCGTCATGCCCGAGTTGGCAAAGCCAATTCTCGGGTATCTCAATCATTAACCACAGAGATCACAGAACCCACAGAGACACCCTGCCTCTCTCACCCCGACTGCGTCATCCCCGACTCGCGAAGCGATTGTCGGGGAACCAAGCGGCCCATGCCCATGCACCCCCGAGACTTGGCCCCAACTAACGTTGGTTCCAACTCGGGGGCGACGAGATAGGGAAGATGGCTCGAGATACCCGAGAATGCGCGGCTGACCGGCTACCCGGATCAAGTCCGGGCACAAGACTCGGGCATGACGCCCTGTGGGGCTACTCCGCCTCCGCTTCCACGAACCTGGGGAACACCCCTTCTGGGGCCGGGAGGACCGTGCCGGGGGCGAGCATATAGGCCGGGTCGGTGACGGCGGCGAATTGACGCGGCAGGTTGGCGCTCGCATTCGGGCCGGACTGACCTGACAAATCAACCCCCTCCCCGCCTTCAGCGATATCCTCCGACAAATCCAGCCCGCTCAGGCCTGCCCCGAAGACGCTGCCGCTCGCCGTCGCGTCGCCGGGCACGGCGAGCTGATCCAGCATTTTACCCGCTGACGTGGGCATAAACGGCTGGGCGAGGATGCCCAAGCGCCGGATGGTTTCGGCCAAGGTATACAGCACCGCCTCCATCCGCGCCGGGTCCTCTTTGCGGAGCTTCCACGGCGCCTGGGCGTCGATATAGGCGTTGGCGGCGCGGATCACCGTCCACATGGCCTCCAGCGCGGTGTGGAAGGCCTGCACGTCGAACGCGGCCCGCATTTCGGCCACCAGGTTGGCGGCGGCGTCCAGCATCGCCTGGTCGTCGTCGTTCAGCGCGGCATTGGACGGCACCTGCGCGCCGCAGTTTTTGTTGATCATGGACAGGGAGCGCTGCGCCAGATTGCCGAAATCGTTGGAAAGATCGGCGTTGATCCGCTGCACGATGCCTTCATGGGAGAAGGAGCCGTCCTGGCCATAGGGCACTTCCCGCATGAGGAAATAACGAAGCTGATCCAGGCCGAACTCGTTGATCATGGCGTCCGGGGACAGCACATTGCCGAGCGACTTGGACATTTTCTGCCCCTCGATATTGAGGAAGCCGTGGCCGAAGACGCGTTTCTGCACGGGGATGCCGGCGCTCATCAAAAAGGCCGGCCAATAGACCGCATGAAATCGCACAATATCCTTGCCGATAATATGCAGATCGGCCGGCCAGTGGGTCTTGTAGGCCGCGTCCCGCCCGGCCACGCCGCCGATGCCGTCGCCGGGGAAGCCCAGCGCGGTGATGTAGTTGGTCAGCGCGTCCAGCCAGACATACATGATGTGGGCGTCGTCGCCCGGCACGGGCACACCCCAGTTGAATGTGGTCCGGGAGATCGACAGATCGCGTAAGCCCCCCTCCTGGCCGACAAAGCTGACCACCTCGTTCTTGCGGGTCGCCGGCATGATGAAATCCGGGTTTTCCTCGTAAAACGCCAATAGCTTGTCGGTGTATTCGGAGAGCTTGAAGAAATAGCTGGGCTCCTCCACCCACTCGACCGGTGCGCCCGACGGCGCCAGCTTCTGGCCGACGTTGTCCGGATCATCGGTCAGCTCGCCCTCGTCGAAATAGGCCTCGTCCCGCACGCTATACCAGCCGGCATAGCTGTCGAGATAGATATCCCCCGAATCCGCCAGCATTTTCCAGATCGCCTGGCTCGCCTTGATGTGGCGTTCTTCTGTCGTGCGGATGAAATCATCGTTGGAGAGGTTCAAAGTCCGCGCCATTTCGCGAAAATGAGCGGCGTTCTGATCGCAAAAGGCCTTGGGCGCCATATCGGCGGCAATGGCGGTTTTTTCCACCTTCTGGCCGTGCTCGTCAGTGCCGGTCAGGAAGTGCACATCGAACCCGTCCAGACGCTTGAACCGGGCCATCACGTCCGCCGAGATCGCCTCGTAGGCATGGCCCAGGTGCGGCAGGCCGTTCACGTAGGAAATCGCCGTGGTGATGAAATAGGGCTGTTTATCGGAAGTCTGTTGGTCGGACAAAGGCCGGCACTCCGGGAAAATCGCTGAACCGCACCGATTTCCTTACGGCCGGGCGGCGTCCCCGATGGATTGAAACGCGTGCACGATCACTTGTTTCTTGTCGAGGTTGATGCCGTCGGTCTGCCGGAACAGGCGCGACGTCTTTTCCCACACCTCAATCCATTGTTCAAGCGCGGGCGTCGGCCCCTTCTGGATAGCGTCGGACTTGATGGTCCTGGTCAGCCACTGGCTCATGATTTCGGTGGCGACGGCGAAGGCCTCGCCGGTGTTATCCCGGGCGATTTTGTCGCCGAGCCGGTGCACGGTGGGAATGTCGAGGCGCGGCAAATCGTTGAAAAGCTTGGTCATCTCGCCGGAGATTTCGAGCGCGCTGTCCTCGGCAAAACGGAGCGCGCGACCGACACTTCCCTCCGATAGATGCGCCAGATGGGTGCGTTCTTCGGGCGGCAACTCGGGCAGATGCGTCTCCAACAGCCCAACCACCTCCGCCTCGCTTAAGGGATTCAGCGCGAGCCGGCGGCAGCGCGACCGGATGGTCGGCAGCAACCGGCCCGGATTGTGGCAGACCAGCAGCATCAGCGCGTTTTTCGGCGGTTCTTCAAAAACTTTCAGCACCGCGTTGGCGGCGTTGGCGTTCAGTTCATCGGCGCTGTCGATCAGCACCACCCGCCAGCCCCCTTCCCCCGGCGTCAGCGACATAAACTCGCCGATGCCGCGCACCTCGCCGACCAGAATTTCGGCGCGGCGCTTGCCGGTTTTTTCGTCCGAGCCCCGCTCGATGGCACGGAAATCCGTGTGTCCGCCGGCGGTGATGCGCTTGAAGGTGGGCGTTTCCGGACTGACATAGAGGCTTTCCGGATCCGTTGCCGGCAGATCATCGCCGAACAGACCGGGGCCATCGCCAGCCGCCGGCTGAGATAAGACAAACCGCGCCATGCGGTAGGCCAGCGTCGCCTTGCCGATCCCCGCGGGACCGGTAATCAGCCAGGCATGATGCAGCCGCCCGGCGTTAAAGGCTTTGAGGAATTCTTTCTCGGCTTTTTCGTGGCCGATCAGATCGGGATTATTGCGGGGAACAAGCTCGTCGTCGTCTGGCAATAGAGGCATTCTAAGTGATCCCCCCCATCCGGCCCTGGCGGGCCACCTTCCCCCGCGTTGTGGAGAAGGCAGCACCAAGCGCTGCCCCGATGGTCTTCCTCCCCCCTGGCGGGGGAGGATTGAGGTGGGGGGGAGAACTTAAAGGCACTACCCCTCGATCCCGAATTTCTCGAAAACGATGCGTTTTACTTCGGCGGCGACGGTATCCACGTCTTCCGCCGCATCGATAAGAATACATCGGTCGGGCTGCGTCTTGGCGATGGCCAGAAACCCGTCGCGAATGCGCTGATGAAACGCCGTGTCCATGTTTTCATAGCGGTCCTCGGCATTGGTATTGCCCGCCGCACGATCTCTGGCGCGGGCCAGGCCAACTTCCACCGGCAAATCGAACACCAGTGTCATGTCCGGCGCCACGCCGTCGGCAACCAAGCCATATAGGGCGGCGATGGAGTTGCGGTTCACCCCATGGCCATAGCCTTGATAGGCCATGGTGGAATCGGCGTAGCGGTCGCAGATCACCCACTTTCCGGCCTTGAGCGCGGGTTTGACGGTCTGACGCACATGATCCCGCCGTGCGGCGTAATGCAGAAGGACTTCGGTCTCCGCATCCCAGCGATCGGGCTCCCCCTCTACCAGGAGCTTGCGGATTTCTTCTGCGCCGGGCGAGCCACCGGGCTCCCTGGTGATGATGTGATCCACGCCGGCGGCGTCCAGCGCCTCGGACAGTTTCGTGATTTGTGTGGATTTGCCGGCCCCCTCCCCGCCTTCGAAGGTAATAAACCGAACCGGCTGTCCGGGACCGTTCACCCTGACTTCCCCAGCAGGATATACTTTAACGACGCGCCCCAGCGGGAGAACAGCCCGAGGCGGTTCACGTCTTCACCGGCCACCAGTGGAATTTCCATGTTCTCCTGACCAGGCAGTTCAACTTTGAGAATGGCCACTGTATCGCCCTTGCGGATTGGCGCCGGCAGCGGCTCCTGATAGGCCACGCTAACCTTCATGTCGCGCCGCACCCGCCGGTTAAGGGTGAGTTCGAGCTCTTTCTCGATCACCAGCGACACCTTGGGCTGGTTACCCAGCCATACCTCGGCCTCGGTCACTTGCTCGCCGGCGGAAAACAGTTTGTAGTTTCCGAAGGTGCGGAAAGCCCAGTCTATTAACCGTTCCGACTCTGTAGAGCGCGCCTTCTTGCTGGGCAGGCCGTTGATCACCAGGATAATGCGGCGGCCCTTGCGTTCGGCGCTCGCCGTCAAACCGTATCCTGCAGCCTCCGTATGGCCGGTTTTCAGCCCGTCGGCGCCGATATTCCGATAGATCGCCGGATTCCGATTGGACTGTTTAATCCCGTTGTAGGTAAAGGTTTTCTCACCGTAATACTTATAATATTCGGGAAAATTCTGGATCGTTGCGAGCGCCAATTTGGCCAAATCCCGCGCCGTGGTCTGGTGTTCGGGATCGGGCCAACCGCTGGCGTTACGGAACGTCGAATTATTCATGCCAAGCCGTTTGGCCAGCTCGTTCAATTCATCGGCAAAGGCGCTTTCCGTGCCGGCGATACCTTCCGCAACCACGATCGTTGCGTCATTGCCCGACTGCACGATGATGCCCCGGATCAAATCTTCGATTTTCACCCGGGAATTCACCGACACGAACATCTTAGAACCTTGCTTTCGCCAGGCCTTTTCGCTGACGCGGAACGTGTCGCCCATGGACAGCCGCTTATCTTTCAGCAACTCGAACAACCGATAGATGGTCATGATTTTGCTCATGGACGACGGCGGCATAAGCTCATCTGCGTTCTTTTCGAACAACACGGCGTTTGTTTTCGCGTCGATGATGATGACTTGCTTGCCCAAGGTTTCCAGGGCAAACGCACCAGGTGCTGCCGAGAGCGCAATGAGAGCGACCGTGAATACAACGCCCAGTTTCTTGATCACGAAAAGCCTCTTCATTTTGATTTTAGCCGTTAACAACCACCCGTCACGGGTTTACGGCGAAATGCCGATGATGGCAACGGCCAAGCTGTAGATTTTTACCGGAATTCTGTTCACATTATGACGGGAGACGGATTATTCGTCGACCACGATGCGAGCGTCCGGAAAGCCGGCCCCGATAATTTGCTCCAAGACCTGATCGGCGCGCTTCAAGCGAGAGATCGCGCCGGTGCGAACCCTAAAGAATTCCCGGCCATCGACGATTTTCGAACTCACAATGATTTCACCGACATCCGCCAGCCGGGCAGCCGTCTGGTGAGCGTTCTGAAACTCGGTAAACGCACCGACTTGCACGTACATCTTGGTCTTCACCGGCTGGCCACGAATGATCTGGCCATCGGGTCTTATATCGCCCACGGGCTCCCGCTCGGCCGAATTGGCGCGCGGAATTAACGCCTCTTGTGTTTCCACAGGGACCTCAGCGGCCCTTGCTCCCGGCGGCGGCGCCAAGTTTTCAGAAGCCACCACAGATTTCGGCAGTTTGGTGTCTTTCTTGATCGGCGACGTCATCTCGGCCACGGTTTTGCCCTGACGCGCCTGATTGGCCATGATCCGGCTTTCCGCCGGTAGGATTCGAACCCGTACACGCGCCGTGCCACGACGATGGAAGCCTAAAAGCTGGGATGCCCGCCGGGACACGTCAATGATCCGTCCATGAGCAAAGGGGCCTCGGTCATTCACCGTCAGACGAATAGATCGGCCGTTCTGCAGATTTGTAACCTCGACCAGGCTTGGCATGGGAAGCGTACGGTGGGCCGCCGTCAACGCATTCTGATCGTAAATTTCGCCGTTGGCGGTTTTCTTGCCGTGAAATCCCGGGCCATACCAAGAGGCAATGCCCGTTTCGTCATAACCGTAATCGACCTGCGGATAATACCAAACGCCAGAAATCTGGTACGGTTTGCCGACCTTGTACCTTCCCTGTGATTCACTATCACCCGTCTCTCTGGAGAGCTTCTTCGCGGTGTGGAACAACAATTGGGTTTCCGAACAGGCACTGATTGAAAACGCCGCAAGAACAAGGACAAGTGATCTAATTTTATTATTATGTATCAATGGGATGAATGCCTCTTTTCAGATACGGCACCAGCATTACTACGAGCCGATTTTTTCCGCCAAAGTCCCAACCGCGACGGCAAAATACGTCGATCGGTTCCACTTGAGAATAACCCGGTAGTTGTTATAGGTCAGGAATACGGGCCCCCGCGTGGCCTGCACCAACGAAGCCATCAGTTCTCGTTTCGGCAGCGCGCTGCCATCGACTTTGCGGACGCCCAAGGCCTGCCACTCACTCATTCTTTTCCGGACCTTTAATCCAACAAGCTTCTGATCAAACCCGGCCGGCAGAGTGATTTGCCGCCCCCAAGTCTGATCATTTTTCCAGCCCGACTTGGAGAGATAATTTGCGGCGGACGCGAAGGCATCTTTCTTGTTGCGCCAAATATCGCGTTTACCGTCCCCGTCATAGTCCACGGCAAAATTCTCGAAGCTTGACGGCATGAACTGGAAATTCCCCATTGCTCCGGCCCAGGACCCTTTCATCCGTTCCGGAGTGATGTGCCCCTGATCCAGGATGCGAATGGCGCGGATGAGTTCCCCACGGAAGAACTTGCTGCGCCGTCCGTCATAGGCGAGCGTTGCCAGGGCTGCGACGACGGAAAACCCGCCGTCCAAACGGCCAAAGTCGGTCTCAATTCCCCAAAAGGCAACGATGAAACGAGGCTGCACCCCGTACTTTTTACCAATTTCCGTCAGAATTTCTCTGTTTTCCGCAAGCTTTTTACGGCCAGTCAGCACCCGGCGTTTCGGTACGACCCGTGAAATATATTGATCAAACGTCAGCTTAAATTCCGGCTGGTTGCGATCCAGCTCGACGACCCGCTTGATGGGAGAAACGTTTACGAATGCCCGGTCAAAGGTTTCCCCGCGGATACCTTTGCTTATCACTTCATCTCTGAGCGTTTGTTTCCAAGTCGCGAAATCAACCTGCTGGGCAGCAGCAAGGCCGGGCGTTGCGGCAATGAAGCCGGCGATCGCGCCGACTCGTCGGAGGTGCCTGAACATAAATATTTCCCCTAGCTCCCTGTGTTTCCGGCATCGGGCGCCGGATATAGTTGGTTTGTACGGTCTGTAAGCCAATAAAAGGTTAACCCCAACCATTCATGTAGGGCTCCTGAAAAATTGTTGAGGCCCGACTGGAGATTAAATGTGATTGAGAGCGGCGGGGCTGACTTCATCCCATAGTCAACTGGATACGGGATCACCGGCCAATTGGCCCGGCGAAAAACCCCCATGGCGCGTGGCATATGGAATGCGGAGGTTATCACAATCCAATTCTCTCCAGGTTTGGGTTGCACCAACCTCTTCGTAAACACGGCATTTTCGGCTGTATTCCGCGATTCGCGCTCGTAGACAACCCGAGAGGGCGCGACGCCTAACTTTTTGAGGATCGGTGCAATATAATCGGCCTCTTTGACGCTTTGGTCGGTCAAGACGCCTGAGCCGCCTGTGAAGACAAGCTTTGTCTCAGGATATTTCTGTGCCAAATCCGCAAGCGCAAACAATCGTTCGACAGCACCGTTGATCGCGATCGATCCCCGGTCCTTGGATACGAACTGATCGATGGTGCCACCCAACACGACGATACCATCGACCCGATCCGGCAGAGCCGCCGGCGGCGGAAAGCGGTTTTCCAATGCCAAGCGCATATGCGCGCCAATAGGCACAACGGCTATTACAAGGGCATATAGGAGAGTAAGTGTCATCCACCATCTCGCCAACCGCCGCCACGGCAGCCATATCAGGATCACGCCAATGATCAACGCCATCAGTAGAAGGTTTGCTGGGTCAACCAGGAACCAGAGAATCTTGGACAACGAAAAAAACATCCTGCCCGTGATACCCGCCACGGCATTTCGCCGCAAGATATGCTCAAACCTCGCAGAAGCCGGTTGATTGAGGCCGATCCATCGGGCACAAATCATCGGCAAATGACGAATCTCACCAAGGGCGTACTATGGTCAAAAAGAAACTTGAAGAGTTGCGGAGCCAACGTTGGCATGGGCGCGACGACATGCGCGGCGTCACCCATCGCGGTCGCCCCCGGCAGATGGGTTTTGGGCCGGACGACATCGTCGGCAAACCGAGCATCGGCATTATCAATACCTGGAGCGACATGAATACCTGTCACTCCCACTTCAAGCAGCGCGCGGAAGAGGTCAAGCGCGGCGTCTACCAGGCGGGCGGCTTCCCTGTCGAATTGCCGGCCATGTCCCTTGGCGAAATCCTGGTGAAGCCGTCCACCATGCTGTACCGCAATTTCTTGGCCATGGAGGCCGAAGAATTGATGCGCTGCCACCCGATCGATGGCGTGGTGTTGATGGGAGGGTGCGACAAAACCACCCCGGCCCTGTTGATGGCGGCGCTATCCATGAACATCCCGGTGATTTATTTGCCAGCGGGCCCGTCCCTACGTGGCTACTATGCCGGCGAGACACTGGGCAGCGGTACGGATATCCTCCGGTATTGGGCGGACCGGCGCGCCGGCTTAATCGATCAGGATACGTTTGAAAATGTGGTCGGCGGGCTGTCACGTTCCGCCGGCACCTGCATGGTGATGGGTACGGCGGCGACCATGATGTCTATCGCAGAGACCCTTGGCATGACGCTTCCCGGCGCATCCTCGATCCCCGCCGTGGATTCCAACCACGCGGTGATGGCGGCTGCGTGCGGCCGGCGCATTGTGGATATGGTCTGGGAAGACTTGAAACCCAGGGACATTATGACCGAAGCCGCCTTCGACAATGCCACTATCATCGACATGGCCATGGGCGGCTCCACCAATGCCATGATCCATCTGATCGCGGTCGCAGGGCGGGCCGGCATTAAACTGACGCTGGATCGCTTTGACGAGATTTCTCAGAAGACACCGGTGCTGGCGAATATCAAACCCTCCGGCAAGTATCTGATGGAGGATTTCTATTACGCCGGCGGCTTACGGGCCCTGATGGCGCGGCTGACGGACTATCTTGATCTCAGCCAGAAGAACGTCCTGGGCACAACCTTGGGAGACGCAATCGACGGGGCAGAAGTCTATGACGAGGATGTCATCCTCTCGCCGGAGAAGCCGCTTTATCACCAGGGAGGCACGGCGATCCTCCGCGGCAACCTCGCCCCCGACGGTTGTGTGATTAAACAAACCGCCGCCGATCCCAAGTTCCATCAGCACAAGGGCAAAGCCGTGGTGTTCAAGGACTACGCAGATTTAAGCCTGCGCATTGATGACCCCGATCTGGATGTGGATGAAAACTCCGTCCTCGTTCTACAAAACGCGGGGCCCATCGGTGCGCCCGGCATGCCGGAATGGGGCATGCTGCCGATCCCGAAGAAACTGCTGGAAAAAGGGGTGCGCGACATGGTGCGAATTTCCGATTGCCGGATGAGCGGCACCGCGTACGGCACCTGCGTGCTGCATGTTTCGCCGGAGGCGGCCATCGGCGGGCCGTTGGGCCTCGTCCGGAATGGCGACATGGTGGAGATAGATATTCCCAACCGCACCATCAATATGGATGTCAGCGACGCGGAACTGGAAAAACGCCGCGCCGAATGGACTGCGCCAAAATACCCTGCCAGCCGGGGGTACACGGCACTGTACGCCAAACATGTCACTCAGGCCCATGAAGGCTGCGACTTTGATTTCCTGCATGCCGGTGAGGAAACGCCGGAACCCCTTATTTTTTAACCATAAAACTTGATCAGGGAGAGAGAAATGTCCACCAGCACCGACGTTCAGTATACGACCCGTAACGGCGAGAATTTCAACGGCCGCATCATCACCCCCGACGGAGATGGCCCCTTCCCCGGCCTTCTGGTGATCACCGCGATCTTCGGCGATGACCAGGAAATGCAGGAACTGACCAAAGCCTGGGCAGAAGACGGTTTTGTCGTCTCGGTCCCTGATATTTTCTGGCGGGTGCTACCGGGCCCGGTTGCGGACTTCGAAACCGCCATCGGCCGTATGAATGACTTCGACTTTGATCAAGGGATGAAAGACGTGGAGGACCTAATCGGCGATCTGAAAGGCCGCCCGGAATGTAACGGCAAGGTCGGTATGCTCGGCTTCTGCTTCGGCGGGCGCTATGTGCACGTGAGCGCTGCACGCCTGGGCATTGATGCCGGCGCAGCGTTCCATGGCACAACCATCGGTCAGCACCTGGACGAAACGAGTAAAATTTCCTGCCCCATGAGTCTGCACTTCGGCAGTGAAGACCCGGCCGTCCCTATGGAAGAAGTCACCTCCATCCAAGAATCTTATGCCAGCATGAGCAACGCGGAAATCGTAGTGCACGACGGCGCGGCGCACAATTTCTCCATGCCGTACAAGCCGGGATACAATGCGGATGTCGCCAAGGCCTCACGCGCGGCGGCACTCAAATGCTTCCAATCAATGTAACCTGATTTTGCTTAGACCGGGTCGGGGGTAGCTTCCGCCTGCCTCTTATCCCGGCCTTCCCGATAAGTCAGATAAGTTGCACCGGCAAAAATAAGCGCACCGCCGGCGAAGGTCCAAACCGTCGGCACCTGGGAAAAGAAAATAAACCCGAACAGGCTGGCCCAGATCAGCTTGGCGAAGTCGAACGGCATGACCAAGGTCGCATCGGCGCTCCGCATGCCCTGCGCAAACATCAATTGGCCAATGGTGCCCGCTCCTGCCAGCGCCGCCAGCCAGATATAATCCTCCGGCTTCGGCCACACCCAGTCATAGAGCGCCGGCGGCAAGGTGAAGATCGTCAGGAACAACACCCCATAGAAGGTGATGGTCAGGGACGAATTGTTGCCGGTGAGGTGCTTGATCACGATGACCGCGAACGCCCAGGTGATCGCCGACGTCAGGGCAAAGATCGCGCCCACTTGCACAATCTCTACACCCGGCCGCAAAATAATCAGCGCACCGGAAAAGCCGATGACCAAGCTGCCGACCCGGCGGATTCCCATGCGCTCCTTTAGTATCAGCACGGCCAGCAACGAGACAAACAGGGGCACTGTGAAATTTAATGCCGCGACTTCCGCCAAGGGAATCATGGTGATCGCCAGAAAGTAAGTGATCATGGCGCCGGCATTAAACACCCCACGCAGCGCCATAAAGCCCAGATTGTCGGTCTTCAACAGCGAGGGACCGTATTTAAACAGCGTCGGCAACAAAATCAAAAGGCCGATGAAGTTCCGGAAAAAGGCGGCCTCCATGGGCGGCACGCTGTCCGACAGATGCCTGACCATGGCCGCCATACTGGCCAGGAACAGGGTCGAACCCAAGACCAGCAGCATACCCTGCAGGTTCTTAGACATCGGAATAGAGGGCATAAGCGGGAACTTTGCCTAGTAGCCGGTTACATCGACAAGGGTGGATCCTTCTTCCTGCTGCCGCCGGTGGTTTTCCTCGACGGCCTTCTGCACCTCGGGCGGCACACCAATTTCCGAAGCGATCTCCGGCATCTCCCGAAGCCGGGTGAACCACTCAAACACATGAGGATGCAGCCGCTCCATCGGATAGCCGCATCGAATGAGGCGGAACGTGTAGACGAACCAGGCGATATCCAAAACCGTCAGATCGTCGCCCATCAGGTATTTCTGCCGGGACAGTATCTCGTCGTTTTTGCTTAACGCTTCCCGAAAGCGCGCGGCAGAGGTTCGGATTGCGTCATCGGTGAGACCTTCGCGTGCCGCCGTTTCCCAGAAATCGATCTCTCGGTCCTTGTGGTTGTCACGCTCGCCGCCAACAGTGCCGCTACCAAAATCACGATAGTTGGTCAGACTTTCTTCGGACTTCGGCGCCTTACCCCTGGGCTGGGTATAGCGAAAGGTGATCGTCCGGAGATCCAGGTGCAGATCATCTTCATGGTGCAGCAACTCCACCACCCGTCCTTCCTGGCCGGCCGGGATCAGCTTGCGTTCGGGAAATCGGGCGTCGAGCTCGGTCATGATATCGTTGCTCTCGATATGCACCTCGCCGTCCAGCACTATGGTCGGCACCAGCCCGCGCGGGTTGATGCCCAGATACCAGGGCGTGAAGTTTTCGCCTTTGGGCAGATCAATCAAGTGCGATTCCCACTCGATCCCTTTTAAGTTCATGAAAATCCTGGTCTTTTGGGAACAAGACGAGGCGCTGAAATGCAACA